>Ga0335085_10000206_pt1 | contig 184300 bp, 170 predicted proteins | sample Lox_Sample_45_FD_206712 | JGI IMG/M metagenome (GOLD analysis project Ga0335085, IMG submission 206712) | Soil microbial communities from Loxahatchee National Wildlife Refuge, Florida, United States - Lox_Sample_4.5 | ecosystem: Environmental > Terrestrial > Soil > Wetlands | place: USA... | reverse complement strand
AGGCAATCTCCCTGGATGCAGTTCCCGCTGCTAGTGACTGACCTCAGTGGCTGAAGCCGAGCCCTTTCAATCCAAGCTCCACTTCAGGCACGCGGAGAACTGCTTCAACTCTACGGAGATGCTACTATAAATCAGAAATTCGCACAATCAGAAATTCAGAAATCTATTCGTACGCTAAAGCGTCAATAGGGTCCTTCTGCGCCGCCTTGTATGCGGGATATAAGGCTCCGGCGGTCGCCCCGACAATGGCAATAATTGCCGACCGCAAAATCCATTCGTTGCTTCGGTCGATGTGGACCAGCGGCCACCGATGCTGGATTCCAACCCGCGCCAGCAGGCTGACCAGCACTCCAAGCACAATGCCCGCAAGCGCGAGCAGCAAGGTCTCCCGCAATACCACATTGACGATGTACAGCTTCGACGCGCCCAGCGACTTTAGAATTCCTATCTCTCGCGTACGCTCCATAACGGCCGTGTAAATCGCCTGGAAAATCACCAGGAAGCCAATGCTCACGCTGACACCGATGACTACGCCGATGAAGGGCCGGAATCCCGGCAGGTTGCTCGGGGTCATCATGCTGAGATAGTCCTGCGTGGACAGGACGGAATAAGACTCCATTCCCGGCTGTGCTTTTACTGACTTAACGACCCGGTCGGCATTTGTAGGATCATCGAGCTTGACGTAGAACACCGATGCTTTATTGGCTGCGCCCAACAAATCCTGCAAGGTCGCAATGGGAACGAATTTCCGTGCACCCCTTCCGTTTTCGACAACCCCGGCCACACGAAACGTGTGATTAAAGATCAGCATAGCATCGCCGACCTTCACACGTTTCTGCCGGGCTATATAGTCGTCGATGAGTACGTCATCGGGTCCCTGAAAAGGTCCGCCGGCGACGTAATGAAACGGGCCGCCCAGAGCTTCGAAACTAGGAAGATCGATGCCATCAATGACTTCCAACCCTCCACCGGTCGCGATGTTCCAGATGACGGGGCTCACGACATTCACATGGGGCATCTTGCGAATGACGTCGCCGACTTTGATGGAAACCGGCGCGCCACTGATGCCGGCCAAAAATGACGACCCGGGCGGTTGCACGATCACGTCGGCGCCAATGCCTGCGGTGCGGTTCTTCGAGTCGTTCATAATCCCGTAGCACAGGCCAACGATCAGCAGAATCAGTGTCACTTCCAGCGCGACCGCAATGATACTGATCAGGGAGCGGATCGGCCGATGCACCAGGTTCGCTACCACCATTTTGTTCATCATAGGGATTAGCTGTCGGCTCTCGGCCGTCAGCCTTCAGTAACCAATTCTTGCGGAGGCACCGCGACAAATCAACTCATAAGGGCTGAATGCTGATGCGGACGATTGAACGCCTTATTGACTCTTGAGCGGCACCACTAGAGTCGATTGCGGACGGTCGAGATGCACCACCTGCGCGCCGGCCGGCTGCTCGAGGACGAACTGATCGTCCCTTAGCGGAGTATTGATATCCAGCTTCAGGATGTTGAGTGTAATGTCGTACTCCTCCTGTGGCCGATAGATCTCGATACGCGATGGGAAGCTGAAACCGTTGTAATCCTTGTATTCGGCATAACGGGCATCGGTGGCAACCTTCCCGTCCTCACCGTAGATGAACTGTCGGTGTGGCTTGAGGTCCGTGCGCCCAAAGATGATCTTGCGCTCCAGAATCCATCCGTCGCCGAACTTCTTGATCACTGTCAACTCATAGTCTTCCTGCAAGACGCGATGATCTTTGCCATCATGGAGGGTCTCATAGCCGTTCTCCATGACGGCGATCTCCGTATTCGGATCAATCGGCCGGATCAAGAGCGCCTCGTAAATGTTCTGAGGACGGATGTTCTCCATCGGCTGATCCGCATTCGTGGTGGCGACTCGGTTCTCCCCGACGACGAACTTGTTCTTGGGCGGAATCCATAACTTGAACTCCCGCCCATCGCTAACCATGTCAAACGCCGTCGTACGAACAAACGGCATCAATCCGATCATGTGGAGCTCGTCGGGCTTCTTGGCGAGAACGTAGCCGCGGATTTCCTTGTAATCGGTGACGTGCCCTTTTTTGATTCCCCCGGCGGAGCTGTCGATGTCGACGGTGGCCTTTAGGGTATGGATCGCCTCGGCCTGCTGGTTAATGGCGTTGATCAGGCCCTGCTGGGTGGATTCCTGCAGAGGAGCCTTCGAATACTGCTCTTCGACGGGGCGAGTTCGGAACAGGCACCCCATGCTGGGCAGCAGGACAAAAAGCAGGATGAATGACAAAAAAATTGGCTGACGTCTCATGAATTAAGCCGAAGCTTCTAAACCATTTGAGTATACCGGATTTGAAAAGGTTCAAAACCACTGTCAACATATACAGCATGGGGCGCCCACGCCTTCCTCGGTTACTTCCGGCGCCTGCCAGGTACTTTCGACTTTGTAAACAGAGACTCAACCCGGACCGGAATCCCTCGTCTTTCAATCCCTCCCAAAGGCCGCATCACCAACGTTAGCCGCAATTTGCAGACACCTCGACTACACTGACCTACAGTGCGAAAGATCATCTGGCTCCTGTTGATCGGAATCGTTGGCGTCGCCAGTTGGTTCGCGTGGGCTGTCCTAAGCCCGGCGCAGCCTGCAGGCCAGACGTTCGTTATGTTGCGTCCCGGATACTCCACCCGCCGCATCGCAATGGAATTAAAGGCCGCGGGTGTGATCCACAGTGAGGAAGGCTTCATCCTGTGGCGCTACATTCATCGCGGACGATCACTCAAGGCTGGTGAGTACCTATTTGATAAACCTGCGAATATCATTGACATCCAGAAGCGCCTGCGCCGCGGGGATGTGTACCTCCATACCGTCGTGATTCCGGAAGGCTATACGATGTTTGACATTGCCGTCGCGATCCAGGAGGCGGGCCTTGGATCGGCCGAGGATTTCCTGAAGGTCTCCCAATCTGACACGGCTCTGATCGGCGACATCGATCCGGCTGCGCGCTCCTTGGAGGGGTATCTGTTCCCGGAAACGTACGAGTTCTCCCGGATGATGAGTACTCACGAGATGGCGGCAGCGATGGTGAAGCAGTTTCGTACAGTTGCAACACAACTAGGGCTGTTGGAGCAACTCACGATGATCTCGGAAGGCATCCGGCCCACGCCGTCATTGCACGAGATCGTCACCATGGCGTCCATTGTGGAGAAGGAAACGTCGGTTCCGGAGGAGCGCCCGGAAGTCGCGAGTGTCTACTATAACCGCCTGAATAAGCGGATCGCGCTCGATGCGGACCCGAGCATTATTTATGCGGAGCTGCTGGCGGGAACGTACCAGGGCGCCTTGCACCACGCGGATATGAGTTTTGCTTCGCCCTACAACACGTACAGGAACGCCGGGTTGCCACCAGGCCCCATCGCGAACCCAGGAAGGAGTGCTCTGGAAGCCGCGATGCACCCGGCACAAACGGACTACTTCTATTTCGTGGCTGATGCGCAAGGGCATCATCGATTCGCGCGGACGATGGAAGAGCACAACAAGAATGTAACCGCTTATCGCAAGGCAATGCGGGGACACTGAAACGGGCGTCCGGCGTCCGCAAAAATGGTGGGTCAGATCGCGGCGGAATCGAGCGTATCAGTCGATTGAGCATCTGGCCCGCTCGGGCCACCTCCCCCGAGCGCCGGAAGCCACTCTATAATCCTCCTGTGACTTCGACGGCCTCATCCACTGCACCACAACGAATCCTCGGACTTGATGTTGGTTCTCGGAGAATTGGGGTCGCGGTTTCGGATCCTTTGGGCATCACGGCTCAAGGCCTTGAAACTCTCCATCGGAAGAATAAGAAGTATGACTTCGCTTTCCTGTACCACGTGATTCGCGACTATGAAGTGAAGGAAATTGTCGTCGGTCTGCCCCTCAGGATGTCCGGTGCTGAAGGGGCGCAAGCCGAGAAGATTCAAGCATTTGCGGACGACCTACGCAAACATTTCAAACTTCCCGTTCACCTGTGGGACGAGCGGTTAACTTCTGCCGAAGCAACCCGGCTGCTGCGCGCAACCGACCTCTCGATCGAAAAGCGTGGGCAGGCCGTCGATCGGATGGCCGCCATCCTGATTCTGCAGAATTGGATGGATCGGCACCGGTGAAGACGACTTCCGGACTCTCGCTTCCGGCTCTCAATTTTTTGGATTTCCGAACTTGATCGTGGAGCGGGTAGTCACCGAGCGGGGCGCGGGCTTCGCCTGCGGGACGGACGAAGGCGTCCGTCCCTACACTGCCGGAAGCCAGAACTTACCCTCCCTTGCCTTCCCTAATGGCGGAGGAGTAGCATGTTTACAGTAGTTTACACACGTTCTTCCCCTTGAAACCCTCCGGCCGACTGGGTGCCTTTTATGAGCCTTACCGATTCGAATTTCCACATTGGTGACAAAGTCGTCTACCCTAATCATGGTGTTGGTGTGATTGAACAGATCAGCAGCAGAGCGGTAGGGTCGACGGTCGAAAGGTTCTATCTGCTGCACATCAAGGCCAGCAGCCTGCGCGTGATGGTGCCCTGCCAGAACGCGGTGAGCGTTGGGTTGCGGCGGGTGGTCAAGAACGGCGAAGTGCAGAAGGTGCTGGACCTGCTTTCCATTGCCGGGAACGGCTCGAACGGAGACTGGAAAGACCGCTTCAAGGAGAATTCCGAGCGCATGCGGACGGGATCGCTGCTCGAAGTGGCCGGCGTGCTGAAGAACCTGATCGCTCTGCACCAGGCGAAGCCGCTCTCTTTCCGCGAGAAAAAGATGTTGGAGCGCGCCCGCTATCTGCTGGTCAGCGAGCTTGCCATGGCCCGCAACTGCGAGGAGTCGAAGGTGGAGGAGCTCCTGACGGCGACGCTGGCTAAATGCAATCTGCGCTTCCCGGAAGCGTCGGAATTCCAAGCTTAACCTATCGATAGCACGGTTTCGTAACCTCGCGGCTCAAGTCGCCGTTGGCGCGAGACTTTGCCGCAATTCCCCCGAGCCCTGATCCCCGGTGCCTTGATGCCGTCGGCCGTATAATCTCGCGGATGGGAACCTATGAGGCAACGTTTGGCGTAGATCGATCTCTCCTGCGCCTGGACGACTCGGACCCATACCTGTGCCTCCATTTCGTGATTGTTTATGTCCGCGATCATGAGCGTAGCCTTCGGTTTTACGTGGATCAACTGGGGTTCCGTGTTGTGGTCGATCACCGATTTGAAGATGGCCAGCGATGGATCGAAGTGGCACCGACGGACGGAAATGCCCATATTGGCTTAACACTCCTGCGGCCTGAGCATGACGCCGAGAAGCTCATTCGGCCTGAGTCGCGCATATGGTTCATCACAGAGGATGTGCACCGCAAGTACGAGGAATGGAAAGCGCGTGGCGTGAAGTTCCAGTATCCGCCGGAGGTTCCGATGTGGGGCGGAATCCATACGCGGTTTGAAGATCCTGATGGAAACTCCTTCGGCCTGGCTGGTTTCGACGAACTCACGCGCAGCGTGGAAGCGCAACGGCGCAATTTGGCTCAGAAACAGGAGGCGGAACGTCGGGCGGCTCAGGAGATCGAAATTGCCAAGCAAGTGCAGGCCCGGCTGTTTCCGCAGATTCGTCCGCACGCCAGAACGCTGGAATACGCCGGCATGTGCCTGCAGGCGCAACAGGTCGGCGGAGACTATTTTGACTTTCTCGATCTAGGGCAGCAGCGGCTCGGACTGGTGATCGGCGACGTGTCGGGGAAAGGCATTGCCGCAGCGCTGCTCATGGCCAACCTGCAGGCGAATCTGCGGAGCCAGTCGGCCGTGGCGCTGTCGCATCCTGAACTCTTTTTGAGCTCCGTGAACCGCCTGTTTTATGAGAACACGGTCGACAGCGCGTACGCGTCACTGTTCTTCGCCGAATACGATGATGCGACGCGGCGGTTGCGTTACGCCAACTGCGGACATCTCTCGGGCCTGATCGTACGCGACGGCGGTGCATGTTGTCGTCTTGCTTCCACGGGAACTTTGCTGGGGCTATTTCAGGACTGGCAGTGTGAGTTCGCAGAATTCGAACTCGCGCCGGGTGACTTACTCGCACTCTACACGGACGGAGTGACAGAAGCCCTGACGGATCGCGGTGAGGAATTCGGCGAGGAGAATCTAGTTCAGAGATTGAGCCACTATCGTGGCCTGCCGTGTCAGGCGGCAGTGGAGGCTATTACGAACGAAGTGAGAACCCTGGGCCCCGGCGAGCAGTATGACGACATCACGATGATATTGGGCAAGTGTAGAGCTGGCGCGGGCTAAGTCATCGAGGAACTTTGAAGTTGTGGCAAGAACGTCGGCGAGTAGAATTGGTTCGTCCTTCCGCGAGCTGCGCACATGTACGTTCGGCTCACTTTCGCCAGCGTTCTGCTGTTGATAGCTTTTCCTTCGTGGATCGCCCACCCACAACAATCATCGCAAACAGCTCCATCCATGACTGACAGCGAGAAAGCAGGGCTTCGAGGTCCAGTTAAGACCGTCACCGAGGAGCAGACATTTCCTGGTCCCGATGGCCAGAGGGTGCGAACGACCAACACGACGCAGTACGGACCTGACGGCCGAAAACTCGAGCAGCGACAGGGAAGCTCGGATGAGTCGGAGTGGGTAACGAAGTACAACTATTCCTCTGACGGGCGTCTCTCCAAGACCACGTCCGGCAAAGCGGGATCCGCACCCGATTCGGAGACGACCTACTTATACGACGACGTCGGAAGGCTGATTGGGATGAGGTCTGGCGACAAGACCCAAACTCGGTACCAATACGACGAGAAGGGGCGCAAGTCTCTTACCGTAACATTCGAGCCAACGCCACTCGATGCTAACACAGCTTATGCACCACAATGGGAAGGAACTGACCTAGGCTTTGCTGATTATCTGGGCGGTACCCTCACCACGTTTTACAACGAGCGGGATGTGGCAACGGGTGCGGAGTTCCACGATCTAGACGGGAAACTGGTGGGGCATATCGTGCGCAAGTTCGACCTGGAAGGTCGTGTGATCTCTGAGGAACAGATCGCCGATGCCCCGGCCCGTGTCCCGCTTCCGGAAGAATTACGCTCCAAGCTCAATCCAGAACAGCTTAAGACGATCGGTGCTTTTATGGGCGGCGCCATGCAGAACAGAGCTAATTTCTACACTTATGACGAAAAAGGTCGCGTGACTGAGCGTCACAGGAGGGGCGGCCCTTTTGACGACGAGGTCACCATCACGAAATACAACGATTATGGAGACAGGGTTTCGGAGCTCACCACGACAACCATGAATTCGGAAGTGGGCAGAACATTCAGCCTCACTGAAGCGGGGGCTATGATTCCTGCAGGGGAATCCAAGCCGCCTGAGCCGCCTTCCGTCTACGAAATGCAATACACCTACCAATACGATGGTTATGGCAACTGGACCGAGCAGACGATGGCTGGCCGCTCTCACCCCGACGAAGCGTTCGGATCCGGCACAACCTATCGTCGTAAGTTGAGTTATTACTAGCGTTCTTGTTCAACACCTTGAAGACCAACGAATTTTAGTCGCCACAGGCCCGGGCTCTGTCGAGCAGCAGATTGCGCTCGCGTGCATTGCGGGTGATCGATGCGGCTCTCTCGAATTCCGCGCGCGCCTCATCCCTGCGCCCTAGCTTCTTCAGCAAGTCCCCGCGAACACTCGGCAGGAGATGGTAGTTCTTCAATGCGGGGTCGTCCTTCAGAGCATCCACCAGCTCAAGTCCTGCGGCGGGACCCGACGCCATGCTTACGGCGACTGCACGATTCAACTCCACCACGGGAGAGGGCTCGATCTGTCCAAGCTCGCGATACAACGCCGCAATCCGCACCCAGTCGGTATCTCCAGCAGTAATCGCTCGCGCATGACATGCGGCAATCGCAGCCTGAATGGCGTACGGCCCGGGGTGATCACCAAGGTTTTCAGCGCGATCGAGCGCCGCCAGCCCGCGACCGATGAGCAGGTGATCCCATTTGGAGCGGTCTTGCTCGAGCAATAACACCGGCTCGCCCCCAGAGTTCACCCGAGCCTTTGAGCGTGATGCCTGGATCTCCATCAATGCCACCAGCCCGTGCACCTCAGACTCGTTGGGGACGAGTCCCGCCAGAATCCGTCCCAGCCGCAGCGCTTCTTCGCAGAGAGCTGGACGCATCCAGTCATCGCCGGCTGTCGCGGAGTAACCCTCATTGAAAATGAGATAGATGACCTGCAGAACCGAAGACAGGCGCGCGTCGAATTCCGCACCCCGGGGCACCTCGAAGGGAACTTGCGCGTCGCTCAGGGTCCGCTTGGCGCGCACAATGCGCTGCGCGATCGTCGCCTCGGAACTGAGGTAAGCACGGGCGATCTCGTCGGTGGTCAGCCCGCCCAGCAGCCGCAGGGTGAGCGCTATTCTGGCCTCGGTCCAAAGCACGGGATGGCACGCAATGAAGACCAGCCGCAGCATGTCATCTCCGATGTTGTCGTCCATGGCAGCGGCAAGGTCGGGCGCCTGCATTTCGCGCTCGGCCATCTCGCGGCCGAGGTCTTCGTGTTTGCGGTCGATGAGCGTGCCGCGGCGAAGGAAATCGATGGCACGATGCTTGGCGGTGCCCATGAGCCAGGCACCGGGATTTTCGGGGATCCCGGACTCGGGCCACTTCTCGAGAGCAGCCACCAGAGCATCCTGCGCCAGCTCTTCGGCCACTCCGACGTCGCGGACGAGACGAGTCAGCCCGGCAATCAAGCGGGCCGACTCGATCTTCCAGACGGCTTCAATCGCACGATGGGTTTCGGTAGCGGGCACTGCCACCGATCACACCATTTCTAGGCTTTCAGCGCAACCTCGCTGGCCAACTTCACGCAATCGGGTTCGAGTCCGCCCTGCTCGAAAATCTGGCGAATCTCGCACTCGCCCTCGCCGACGAACTTCAGGAAGTCTTTTGCCATCTGGACCGCCTCCGCCTTCGAGTTCGCCTTCAGGATTGCAAAGCCGCCGACGACTTCCTTAGACTCGGTGAACGGACCTTCCGTTACGCTGATCTTGGTGCCATCTCTGCGCACCCGTGCACCCAGTGCCGTCGGCAAGCAGCCCTCTGTAGCCAGCAGCCAGCCTTCTTTGAAACCCTGTTCGACCAGTTTGCCCATGGCGGCCATCTCTTCTGGCGAAGGAGGGGTATTGCGTTCAACCGTCTTATAGATGCTCAGGAATTTCATTTTCAGTCTCCTTGGAATTTGTTGTGGCTGTATCTGCTTCCAACCCGGCGCGGATCGTAACGCCAGCGTCTAGCCGGGACGTGCGAAGGGCCTCTGGGCCATCATTTCCGGCTTCTATCATGACGTCGAATGGTCTTTTGCAAATTCGACACGGAAAAAGAGAAAATTCAACTTACCATTCGAGAAGCGATCTGCTCGCACAGCCGTTGTTCGCGCTCCCTTTCTTCGAACGTGAAATTTTCTCCAAAGTCCGCCGCCTCGAACACGGGACGGATCTCCACCTCTGAGTCCTCGCAATGCGGATTCGGGCAGCGTTTCAACCACTCGACCGCCTCTTCCATGGACCGAACCTGCCAGATCCAGTAACCGGCAATAAGTTCTTTGGTTTCGGCGAATGGCCCGTCAATGACGGTCCGCTTGCCGCCCGCGAACCGGACCCGCTTGCCTTTCGCCGAGGAGTGCAGGCCCTCACCCGCCAGCATGATGCCAGCTTTCACCAATTCTTCGTTGTACTTGCCCATCGCGGCAATCAGCTCTTTGCTGGGCGGAACCCCGGCTTCGGAATCTTTCGTGGCCTTCACGATAACCATGACTCGCATGTTGATCTCCTTGGATGAGGTTGGATGAACCCCTTATGTCTTTGATCCATCCTTCTATAGAAACGTCGAAGACCAAAACATGAAATCGACATCCTGGCCGTCATTTCCGGGCGGTGAGATTAATGATTTTGCCTCGGCTTTACGCCCGGGACAAATTGCAACCGCAATGCAAGGGTAACGTGTAATTCATAAGGGAGTGCAACGGAGCTTTTGCGCGAACAAACCCGTCGCTAGTTTCGGTTGGTTGATTTGTCATTGTCCAACCAGCATTTCGTGCAACAGTAGGACCGGCTGACCCTTGAGTAGTGTGCGTTTCACGTGTCAATGTCGTTCGTCCTGAGCACTGGAAGTTTTGCCAGTTCAACCTCGCTCGCAATTCCTCTAGTTTCGCTTAGCCCTATCTATCCAAACGAGGAGAACTCACGTTGAGGAAGAATATCTTGACAGTTGTGTGCTTATGGTTCCTGGTAGCGATTTCCACCGGCGTTGTGTGCGCTCAAGAGGCCGCGGCCGCGCCAAAAGTTTCCGCTGATCAGGTGGCCGACGACACCGTCCAACTCATGCGCCAGGACATTCGCTCCGAGCGAAAAAAGATTGTTGCGGCTAATCTGCCACTGACAGAGGCCGAAGCCGTCAAGTTCTGGCCAGTGTACGACCGCTACGTCGTCGACCACTCGAAGATCTATGACACGCGGTACGCTCTGATTAAGGAATATGCTCAAAGCTACAATAACTTGACTGACGAACAAGCCAATAGTTTTATCAAGCGTTGGACTACAACCGAGGCAGAGATGGCTCAACTTCGCTTGAAGTGGATGCCCGAATTCGAGAAGGTAATTTCTCCGAAGAAGACCGCGATGTTCTACCAAATCGACCGGCGTCTCGGCCTCATGGTCGAACTGCAGTTGTCATCGCAGATTCCTTTGGTCAAGCCATAGCATGGATGTCCACAGTAACCAGCGTGGTCGATAGTTGACGAAAGGAGGCGCCTCTGACTGAGGCGCCTCTGACAAGTGAGGGGGATAGCCCAGTTTGCGTCTTTTATTCGCCCTCCAGAGTTCATCTTTCTGATTGCGTATGACTGGATTTTGCCAATGGTTCTGCCTAATCCGTGCAGCAAGCAAACCTCGGCGGCTGCGTCGGCGCTGAGGTGAGCCAAATCAAGCAGTTCCATGAAAGCGTGAAGCCCGCGCTATAATGTCCCAAGCCTCGGCGTACCTCCGGCCACTTGGTAACCCGGCTTCAAAATCAAGATGACAGACGCGATCAAACGAAAACTGCAGGAAGAGATCAACGCGCTCGAACACGAGTTGATCCACGAGCTTCCCAAAGAGATCAAGAAGGCCGCCGCGCTCGGCGACCTCAGCGAAAACGCCGAGTACCACATGGCCAAGCAGCGCCAGGAATTCGTGAAGGCGCGCGTCCGCCAGCTGGGCAAGCGGTTAGCCGAATTGTCCATGATCAACATGAACAACATCCCTAAGGACAAGGTCGGCTTGGGATCGACAGTCAAGGTCTACGACAACACCAAAGGTGAAGAAGTCGAATACAAGCTGGTCACCAGCGAAGAATCGGACGTGGCGGCGGGGAAGATCTCGACCACCAGCCCTATCGGGCGTGCACTGCTGAATAAGAAAGTCGGAGACGAGGCGGTCGTTGTGACCCCGAACGGCAAGCGCGAGCTGGAGATTTTGAGTCTTACTACCATCCACGATGACGCGGACGACGAGCCCAAACAGGCCGAAGCTTAAGCCCGATACCTTCAATTCTTGGGGTGAGGGTCCTGTTCAACTTCATGGTGTCGAAAATGTACCCCTTGTTTGTGTGACCTTCATTTGTGAGACCGACGCCTGTCATTTGTCTGACTATCCCTCTTCATTCGTGTGCCCCACCCGGTTCGCTGGTCCTGTCTGCGGCGTGTAGCCTTAGAGAGTCATTTCTCGGTACACTAATAGCTTCATGGCTGCTTCCTGGACCTCCGCTTTCGGGCGGGCCTGCGGAGTTTTGCTGGATACGGTCGTCCGCTGGCTGGCACTGTCACGCATCAACCCGAACGTCCTCACGTTCATGGGTCTGGTCGTCAACACCTGGGCTGCTGTCCTGTTCGGGTCAGCGAATGCGACGAACCAGAAGCGAATGTTCATCTATGCGGGGTTGGTGATCATTTTCTCCGGATTCTTCGATCTCGTGGATGGTCAGGTCGCGCGCGCTACGAATCGCGTCACTCGTTTCGGGGCCTTCTTCGATTCGGTGGTCGACCGCTACTCCGATGCCAGCCAGTTCCTGGGATTGTTGGTCTACTACGCCCGTGGGGGACGGTATACCTACGTCGTTCTCACCGCATTTGTCATGATCAGTGCGATTATGGTCAGCTACACCCGAGCCCGAGCAGAAAGCCTGATCGGATCCTGCCGCGTTGGGTTCATGGAACGGCCCGAACGGCTGGTGCTGGTGATCCTGGGAGCGCTGTTCAACCGCATGGCTCCGGTATTGTGGCTGATCGCGGTTTTGAGCACGATCACGGTCATCCACCGCATGCGCTACACCTGGACCCGCACGCAAGACCCGCCAGTCAGTTTGAGTCCGGGTCAAGCCGCATAGCGCGAGGACGCTTACTCTATTCATTCGATGAATTGGCTCGCTCACCTGTACTTATCCGAGTCCACTCCGCACTTTCGGGTGGGGAATTTGCTGCCGGATCTCGCGACGGCGTCTCAGTTGGCTGTGCTCCCCGAGCCCTATCAGAAGGGCATACGGCGTCACCGTGAGATCGATGTGTTTACAGACTCGCATCCGCGATGGAAGTCCTGCGTGACGCGCTTTCCTCCGCCTTATCGCCGCTTTGGTGGCGTCCTGACCGACATGTATTTCGACCATCTCCTGGCGCGCGATTGGGCGAGATATTCCAAGGTTCCTTTGCGCAGTTTTATCGACTGGTTCTATCGCGACCTTGAGATTTGTTTGCCCGAGATTCCGAAGCAGGCTGCAGGCGCTTTACATCGCATGCGCCTGGAGGATTGGATCGGATCGTATCATCGAACGTCGGGAATCAGCGATATCTTGAAACGCATCAGTTGCCGATTGCGAAGGCCGTTCGATCTTTCAGCCTCATTGCCAATTTTTGAGGAGCATGAATCCGGGTTTCGCGATGACTTTCATGCGTTTTTCCCGGAATTGATGAAGCACGTGCGAGTGTCTTTTGCAGACCAAGGCGGCCCCGGGAACCCCTAGCAATCAGGCGGTAGTGCGTTGCAAGCCGGAGTTTCCAATACTCGGCATCGTCAGGGCTCTGCCGTCCGAAAACGCACCTTCCATCACTCCTGCTATCCTATCGGTTCATTTTTGCGCAGTACCGATTCACGACTCCAATGCCATCCGATCCCGTTTTAGTCGTCCACGGTGGGGCGTGGGCCATGCCCGACAACATGGTCGATGCGCACATCCGTGGAGTCAATGAAGCATTGGCCGGGGGTTGGCGCGTCCTCGACCGCGGTGGTTCAGCGCTCGACGCCGTCGAGGAGGCCGTCGTGATCATGGAAGATGACGAGACGTTCGATGCCGGGCGGGGCAGCTTTCTGAATCGGGACGGACGCGTGCAGCTCGATGCATTCATCATGGACGGCGCCACGCTTCGCGGCGGTGGCGTTGGATGCGTGGAGCATCTGCGCAACCCGATCCGTGCTGCGCGCAAGATTTTGAGTGAGAGCCCTCACGTATATTTCGTCGGGGAAGGCGCCGAGAAATTCGCCGTCGGTCACGGCATTCCCCTTTGCAAGAACGAAGATTTGATCATCCCGCGGGAGGTCGAGCGCCTGCGCAGATACCAGGCCGAACTCGCCCAGCGCGATGCCAAACAAGACGGGAACGATCTTTTCGCGGCCGACTCCGATGACGTCACCATCTCGCACGACACGGTTGGCGCCGTTGCACTCGATCGCAATGGCAATATTGCGGCTGCGACCTCTACAGGCGGTACGCTCAATAAGGCCCCCGGACGTCTTGGCGATTCATCTCTGATCGGGTGCGGCTGCTATGCCGACAACGAAAGCGCCGCCGCGTCGACGACAGGGTGGGGCGAGCCGATCATGAAGCTCGTTTTGGCGAAGTGGACGGCCGACCGCATTGCGGCCGGGAATCTGCCTGAGTGGTCCGCGCAGGAAGCCATGAACTATCTGAAGCAGCGCGTCAACGGCCATGGCGGCATTATTGTGCTGAACCGCGAAGGGCATATCGGGATCTCTCACAACACCCCGCGCATGGCCTGGGCATATAAATCGGGGAAGAAGCAGGACGCAGGCATAGTGCGTGAGGGCTGAGATTCTAAGCGCTTCCGCACAATGGCGGAGTTTCGCCCCGCGGACAGCCGAGGCGGATGTCCCTACGGATCTTCAGAGGATCAAATCCCTCACAGCCACCCTTTCGTCCTTGCAATGCGCGCGGCTTCGACGCGGTTGCTCGCGCCTAACTTACTGATCGCCTCCGACAGGTAATTCCGGACTGTACCGTCGGATAGGCCTAATTCGCTGGCGATGTCGCCGCTGGCCATGCCTTCGCCGGCGAGGCGCAGAACCTGGCGTTCTCGGTCCGTGAGGGGATCCATCTCGCCCCAGGCTTCGGTCGCCAACTCAGGATGAATCACGCGCAAGCCCTGATGGACGCGCCGCACGGCATCGGCGAGTTCTTCGGCACGCATATCCTTCAGTAGATATCCTGATGCATTTGCTTCGAGTGCGCGGCGCAGATAGCCGGTGCGCGCGAAGGTGGTCACAATCACAACCCGCGTGCCGGTGTGGCGGCGCTTCAGTTCGACAGCGACATCGAGGCCACTCATGTGTGGCATTTCGATGTCAGTGATGAAGACGTCCGGCCTGTGTGCGAGCACGGCCTCCAGCGCTTCTTTGCCGTTGCGGGCCTGTGCAACTACTGAAATGTCACCCTCGATTTCCAGCAAAGCCGCCAGTGCGCCCAGTACCATGCCCTGATCTTCGGCCAACACCACCCGAATCGTCTTGCGGCCAGTCGAGCATTCTTTAACGGGACTCAATTTCGCGTGCCTTCTCTCCTGCTGTATGTTCTTGCGGAGGAGTATCCTGCAGTTCCTTGAGAGGAAGTGTGATGGTTAGCGTAGTGCCGGATTTGTTGCGGCGCTCCAGTGTGCCGCCCAGCATTTCGACGCGTTCGCGCATACCGCGCAGTCCGTTGCCCTCCAGGCTGGTAAAGCCCTGGCCATCATCGGCAATCTCGAGCCGGCAAACTCCATTTTGTTGTTCGATCCGCAAGCGGCATGTGTGCGCATTGGCATGACGCACGACGTTGGTTACACCTTCGCGCACGGCTAGCGATAATACGCTCTCCTGCATCGGAGGCAGTTGCATACTGCTGGCAGCGTCGCATTGCACGGTCAAGCCAGCGGTTTCGAGTGTTGATTTTGCCTGGGCCAACTCGGCCACGAGCCCCTTGGAGCGATATCCGCGAATGGCATCCCGCACGTCGGAGAGGGCTTGCCTGGAAATCTGCTCCACTTCGCGAATCTCTTTTCCTGCGCGATCCGGATCGCGATCAATGAGCTTTCCAGCCAGTTCCGATTTCAGGGTGATCACCGAAAGTGTATGTCCCAGGACGTCATGCAGGTCGCGCGCGATGCGCTCGCGCTCGGCCACTTTGGCGAGGCTTTCAATTTCTTCGTTGGCCTTGCGTAGCTTCTGGTTCATACGGGTGCGCTCGGCAAAGAAAGTGTTTCCCGTACCGATCAGCATCGGAAACAGAGTGGAATAGAACATCCTCCAACCGTCTACATGCAGGAAGTAGCCTTGGATTCCGCCGATCGCTCCGATCACTGCGATTCCGATGAAGGCAGCCGCTTGCGACCCTGCACAGAACGGAAGCATGGCACAGGCGAAAATGAGGAACGTGCAGGCACCGAAGTTAATGTACTGGTACAGCACACCCAGCAATACCATTCCGCCGATATGTGCCAGCGCGTATGGATTCTCGAGAAAAAACAGACCGAAATATAAGAGTAAAAAGGCGGCGGCGCCGACGAGATCCAAAAACCAGATTTTTAGAGTGGCGTGGCTGATCACCGGATCAGGAAAGAAGAATCCGAGATACAGTACCCAGAGCAGCGGACTCCATCCATGATCCTTATCCCCGATCACCTCTTTCCACGATCGCAACTTCCAGCGGCGACCGGTGGGACACGGTTTGAAGAAGATCAGCGGCATGATCTATTTCTATTTTCGCACTCCGGTCAATTGCGCCTACTGCGGCGGGAGTGCGGATTCACTCCATACCACACCAGCACGGCAGCGGGAATCAGCACCGTCAGCGACTTCTCGCCGGCAAGCAACGCGAAGATTCCCAGTAGAATCAGTGCGGCTGTCGCCAGTGAGGTTTTCGCATTTCCTCTCATACTGTGAATACTCCAACCCGAAAACTGAAAGTATTCAAACTCTGAACGCTGCAAATATTGCTATCCGTACATCTTTTCCTGATCACGCTGGAATCCGATCCGCGCCACACCCAGACAGATCATGGTGAAAGCCGCCAGTACTTCCCAGTGCCGGATGGCGGGCTCATGCGTTCCTGCACCCACCACGCCCAGTGCCAACTGCGACAGGTGATAGGGCGGCAGGACTAATGCAATCTTCTGAACGACTTTCGGCAGAAACATAAATGGGACCCAAAGGCCACTGCAGAACGACATTGGCAGATAAATCAAGTTGATGGTTGGAGGCGCCGAGTTAGGGCCAGTGAAGTATCCGAGCGCGAGGCCCATGGCCGAGAATGGAAGCGAGCCGGCGACGAGAGTTCCGAGCAGATGCGCGAGCGTTCCTGCGGACATCCTTACACCGCCAAATGCGAACCCGAGCCCGCAGAGAGCCAGGACGATGATTGCGCTGAAGATTACACTGACCACAAGTTTCGCCGCGAAGTAAGCGAAGGGCGGCATGGGACTGGCACGCTTCACCTCCAGCCATCCGAGGCCGCGATCCGAGGCCAAGCCGGCAGCCGTTCCGAACAGCGATGCGCCCATCACTCCAAATGTCCCATATGTCGCAATCAAGTAAGTCGGAACACGAATCGCCCCAATCTCTGCGTTCGAATTCAGCACAAGTCCGAACAGAATGTAAAACATGATGGGAAAGCTCAGTACTGACAACGTGTAGACACGAAGCCGCAGATACTTCAAGAATTCGTACTTCGCTTCCTTCAGATAAATCGAGACCGTGTGCACTGACGCTCGCTGCATCCGGGCGTTGTTGAGGACAACTGTTAACGTGCTCATTTACTTCACCTCGAGAACTCTGAACTCGCCATTTCCCACTCGCGCTCAGTGATTTCCGTTCTTCGAACTCTCCTGGATCAACGCGAGAAATGCTTCTTCCAATCCTGCCGCGCTGACTTCCAGTCCGGATAGATTGGCGTCGCGGCCCAACAGTTGGCGCACAACCGGCTCGGCCTGAGCGGCGTGCAGTTCAACGGCCTCGCGATCCTGTCTTACTTCAGTGACTCCCGGAATGGCGCGCAGCACATCCATGGGTAGAGTGGTGATACAACGAATGCGCTTGCCCGCCGTTTGCGCCTTGATTTCGGTCGGCGTTCCCTCCGCGATGATTTCGCCCTTGCTGATGACGGCTACACGATCGGCGAGAGCATCAGCCTCCTGCAGATAATGAGTAGTCAATAGCACGGTCTTGCCGCATCCGACCAACTGGCGAATCTCATCCCATAACATGCGCCGCGCTTCGACATCGAGCCCGACTGTCGGCTCATCGAGAAAAAGGAGATCGGGATTGCCACAAATAGCCAGCGCGAACAACACGCGCTGCCTCTGACCTCCCGAGAGCTCGCCGAATTTGCGGTCGCTCAGCTTCTCCAACCCAGTCACGGCCAGAACGGAGGATATTGGCAGCGGATTCTGGTAGTACGAAGAAAACAGATCGATGTGCTCGCGCACGCGCAACGTCTCCGGAACGCGCCCCACCTGCAACATGGCGCCGGTGCGCAGCCGGTTTTCAGGATTTGTCGGGTCCTCCCCCAGAACGCGCGCCTTTCCAGCATTGGGCTGCAGGAGTCCTAACAGGAGCTTGACGGCAGTGGTCTTACCGGCGCCGTTAGGACCGAGCAGCGCAACCAGTTCGCCGGCTCGCACACGAAAATTCACCTCTTTGAGGGCCCGGACATCGCCGTAGTTCTTATTGACGGATTCCAGGCTGGCGACGACTGCTCCAGCAGTGGTCGGTTGCTTACGGGCTTTCTCGAAGGTTACGATCATCGGCGCCCTGATACTGTGGCTGGCTGTGGTGCCGCGAGAGCGTTCCCGTCCAGCAATGGCATCGTCGCCTGGATTGTTTCGAGATGCCAGTGCCAACCATCATGCAAGGAGCGTGACAAATGTCATTCGACCGACGGAAGAAATTTGGGCTGGTCGAGAGCATTCGAACGCCTGGCAGGTAGTGAAAGACGGATGGGAAAACCGACGGCTAAAACGAAAGCGCAATGCCTTGTTACGAAAACCGAACAAATATAACTCAACTGCGCTCAACGACTAGGCCCTTGATGCGGGTAAATGCCGCGTGATAGTGGAGTGGGCGCCTTATTTGACGCCAAGTTTCACCTGTTCTGAATTCGTAACAAGAATGCGTCGAGATTTTTCCATCTAAATTGAGACACAATTCTGTCGCCGTTTGATATCATTTTCGTCACTCGTATCGAGGTTTCACAGATGCAACCGGCTGGCAAAAGCCTTCGCTCCCTTCGTGAGAAACTCGGGCTCACGATGCGTGATGTGGAACACTCGAGCGCGCGCATCGCCGAGAAGTATCGGAACGAAGAATTCTCGATTCCGCCCAGTCGCCTTTCCGACATCGAGACAAAAGGCATATTACCCAGCATTTATCGCCTGTACACACTTGCCATCATTTATCGGCGTGACATCCGCGAATTGATGTCGTGGTATGGCGTCGATATCAGCAATGCTCCGGCCGACCTCGGCCTGGTTTCGCCGCCAAAATCGCACGTTTCCGAAGCTTTAGCCGGACTGGCCTCGGTGCAAGTTCCTGTGCGCATGGACCCCGGTTTCGACGAGCGCCGCACCACGAATCTCGGCCGCATGGTGGAAAAGTGGGGCCTCGTTCCCCTCGCCTACCTCGCACAATTTGCCAACAGCGATTTCACGTACGGCTACGTCGGTACGGAAGATTTCACCATGTATCCGATCCTGCCACCGGGTAGTTTTATTCAGGTAGATGAATCGCGCAACCGCGTGGTGGAAGGTTCGTGGCGTTCAGAATACGAGCGGCCGATCTACTTCGTGGAAACTCGCGATGGCCATACGTGCTCATGGTGCAGCATGCGGCGCGATGAGATCGTGCTGCAACCGCACCCCCTTTCTCCCGCTCCGGTGCGCATTCTCCGCCATCCGCAGGACGCAGAGGTCTTGGGCCAAGTGGTTGGGGTGGCTATGAGGTTGACCGAGTGGCACGCCCTCGATTCCGCTCCAAACTCGAAAGTGCCACCAGTATTGAATTAAGGTGGGTGGACGCCGGCGTGTTCTGGCGCCCCTCGGGCAGTAGCTCCTCGAAGTGCCTCCGCATCTCCTCGACATAGTCCAAACCTGCGATCCCACGGCCCTGGCTCGATTGCCTGAGGTCTTCCATCAGCGAAGGCAGAGGCGTGCGCAGGACTTTCCCCATGACCTCCAGGTGAGCCTGACGCAGGGCACGGTCTGATGATTCCACCCCGTGGACGTTCTCCATGCCCCAGTGCTCGTAGCGTCCCAGCGTACCGCGTAAGGAGGCCAGATAGCTCAGCTTACCCAACAGACCGGACACGGCCGAAAGGGTAGTTTCCTTGATGTCCTGCAGCGCAGATTTGAGGCTCATCTTGTTACAAATTCCGAACAATCCTGTGTTCTTCTGTGCCGTTGCGGAGGGGTAGTAGCCATGAAACGATCACGGTCCAACTCGCAGTTTAAAGGAGACAACCGTGAAACGAATGCTACTCGCTGTCGCAACGGCAGTCCTGTTTCTCAGCACTTTGGTAACCCCCACAGTCGCTAGGGCTGATGGCGGCGGAAACACCACAGGGTGCGGCGGCGGCATGTGCAAGCCGTAGCCAGACGCTCAGACATTTTGCACCAGGTTTCGAGATAGCGGCACGACCAGATACACGCTCTTACGAAAACCGAACAAGATTGATGCCTGCGTTGCCGCCTGCAGCGAATCGCGGTATAGTGCCTCACCACCGCCATGCTGCAGGCGCACTCTATCCTTTGGAACTATCTTTGGGTCGCGCCCGATCTTTTTCTTCTGACGGTTGCATTTTTAATCTGGAAACGAGGACTGTCACGAGAGCTCCCGGCGTTTCTAGCTTTTGCAATCCTAGCGGCTTTGGGAGATCTGGTGGTCTTCGGAGCTGACCTTGCTCCTTTTGTTTCAGCACCAAATTATTGGCGAGTCGTTTGGGTCAACCTCTTGCTCGGAGGCCTCCTGAAATTTCTCGTCATCGGGGAGGTTTTCTCTCGAGTTTTCACTCAGTATTCCTCGATCAGCCGCATCAGCAGAATTCTAGTCAGCGGATTCGGTGCGTGCATGGTTCTGCTTGCCGGCGTAATCGCCGGTTTTGGACACGGCGATAATCCCCAAATTCTAATCTCCGGAGCTCATCTTCTAGAACAAACAGTCTTCATCATTGAAACAGGACTAATTATCTTTCTTTTCCTTCTTGCTGCGTACTTTCACTTATCCTGGGATCGGCTGTCTTTCGGCATTCTGTTGGGACTTGCCATCTCAGCCTGCGTGCATCTGGCAACGTGGGGCATCATCGCGAACGCAAGCCCTGCTGAGCACACCCGAACCTTGTTCGCATTTCTGAACATGGCCACGTATCATCTCTGCGTTCTCATCTGGTTCTACTACCTTCTCATTCCCCAGAAAGTGGTTAGGAAGTCTGTGGTTCCGTTACCGGAAAACAACCTGACGGTATGGAACCGCGAATTGGAGCGTCTGTTACAACAATGACTTTGGCATTGGTTCTTGTGCTCGCTGCTGCTTTGGCCCTTGTGTTGATCGTGGGCATCACCATCTCCACTCGTATTCAGCTTTCTCCAAGCTCGGCTCTGGCTCGAAAGGTTGAACCCATCGATATCGAGGCTTTTCGCAACTTGGTCAGTTCGGCCGAGAACGATTACTTGCGGCGGCGTCTGCCAGCTGGCGAGTTTCGCAGCGTGCAGCGTGAACGTTTACGCGCCGCTGCTGCCTACATTCGCGTTGCGGCAAAGAATGCGGCGGTTCTGGTAGCGATCGGGCAGACCGCTTTGTCTGCCAGCGATGCTGCCACCGCCGACGCCGCGCGCCAGCTCGTTGATAACGCTCTGTTGCTGCGCCGCAATTCGACCATCGCGCTGCTTCGGATCTATGTCGCGCTGGCATGGCCGCAGTCGGCTCTTGCCGCTGCCCCGATCGTGCACGGCTACGAACAGTTAAGTGGTAGAGCGATGCTCCTTGGGCGACTGCAGAACCCGGCGGCTCCCGTACGCATCGCGGTCAATCCGTGACGGCGTAATCCGCAACCATTCCAGGTTCAACCGGAGGTCTGAACTGGCCACGAGTCAGTGATTATTAAGCCAGTTACTCCCGAACGACGCATGCCGATTCCTGACTTGTTTTCGGCCATGGTTCTGTTATAAAAACCACCCGGGGATCAATTCAGCCTTACTGTCGAGTGAGTACGTCGGCCATCCGCCGTTGCACCGGGTTGTGCTGTCTTCTCGCGTCCGCGAGTTCAAGGGAGAACCTTATGTTCCGCAGAATGCAAACGCTATCGGTGTCGTTTTTTGTGCTGCTGTTGCCCGTGATCGCCCATGCGCAAGGCGGCGTCGCGACCGGCGATCTGCACGTCACAGTCAAAGATCCCAAGGGAAACATCGTCACCAACGCGAGTGTGAACGTTCAGGACGTCGCGAAGGGGTTGGAGCGCAGTGCCACCAGCGATGGACAGGGTGGATACAACGCCCGTCAGCTACCTCCGGGGAATTACACCGTCACAGTTACGGTACCAGGATTCACCAGAGTTCAGAGCACCGGCGTGTCAATTACGGTTGGCGGATTGGTCGAACTCCCGATCAGTCTCTCGGTTGCGGGTACCACGGAAGTTGTGGAGGTCACCTCGCAGGCGGAATTGATCGAGACTTCCCGCAGTTCGACTACCAACACCATTGGCGAGCGCCGCATCGACAATCTCCCAATCAACGGACGCAACTACATCAACTTTACGCTGACGGATTCCCAAGTTGTCCGAGACAATGCACCCAATACCGGTGCTGCTCCCACCTCGGGCCTGAACATGAGCGGACAGCGCGCACGTTCGAACCTGGTAAACGTCGACGGCGCTGATGCGACGGATAATTCGGTTAACGGCGTGCGGTCGACGGTCTCGCAGGAAGCGGTGCAGGAATTCCAGATCATCACCAACAATTATGCCGCCGAGTACGGACGCGCCGCTGGCGGCGTCGTCAATATCATCACCCGCTCCGGTTCCAACCAATTTCATGGAGACGTTTTCGGATATCTTCGCAATCGCGCTTTCCAGGCGGTGAATCCGTTCAGTACGGTAGCGAATCCTGCATACACGCGCGTGCAGGCGGGAGTTGCCTTTGGCGGCCCGATCAAGAAGGACAAAACGTATTACTTTTTCTCCTACGAGATCACACGCCGACACGAGACGGGGTTCTCGTCGATCGGCCAAGACGGCTACGGACTGATTCCCTTCGATGCTTCACCGTTCTTCGGTCAGGCCCCGGGAACCGTCAACCTCCAATTGCACTCGGGGCAACTCGCCTTTTTGGCGGATCCGAACGTGCAAGCGGCTGTAGCCGCGAATCCTGGCGGCCCTTATGCGCTGGAGGTCGGCAAATACTTGACACTCGCCGGGGCATCGTCTGGGATGGCTGTGAACGGCGCATGGCCGTCAGGTTTGGTGGGCGTACTCACCGGCGGTGCACTCTCCACCTTTTCAGGATTCCCAAGCACCTGCCCGCCGCCGGGCCCGTGTTTTGTTCCCGGGTCGTATCGGACCCTTGAATCACAGCGAGGCAACTTCCCAGTCTTCGAAGGAACCAGTCTCTATTCCCTGCGTCTCGACCACAATATAGGCGTAAATCACCGGTTGACCTTTCGCGCGAACGTGAGCCCCAGCACCGTGACGGGCATCGAAGTGAGCGGTCAAGACCAACCCTTCGGACAGAATGCATACTCCCGCACGTCAGAGCAGACCTATCGCGATGTGGCAGGAATGGCACAGGATACATGGACGATCGGCAACAACAAGGTCAACGAGTTCCGCTTCCAATACGCTCGCCGCGGCCTCTCGTATTTCTACAACACACACACTTCCGATGGCTCAACCCCCGCTATTAACATCACGGGCGTTGCCTATTTCGGCCGCGAGCCGTATTCCTACATCCAGCGTACCGAGCAACGTTATCAGTTCACCGACAACTTCTCCTGGACGATGGGGCGCCACAATACCAAGTTCGGCGTCGACGTCAACTATCTGCCATTGGACGCGATCTTCACCGTTAACTACGGCGGTGTCTACGACTTCGGAGCCTTCTCGTCCGCTACACTCGGATTTGTAAATCCGGATCCTCAACACCTGCCAAACTTCCCGGATCTCAACTCGGTCCAGGCGTACGGCGCCGGATTGCCGGGTGACCTGGTGCAAGGGCTGGGCAGTCCAAAGGATTCCTTCCGCAACATCCCGATCGGTGCATTCTGGCAAGATTCCTGGCGCGTCAATTCTCACGTCACGCTGAATTATGGCGTGCGCTATGACGTTGAAGTGCCGCCGACGTTTAAGGCCCCACAAGGGCTCGCAGCACCCGCATATGGAGTTCTCGGGCTGCAGAAGGGAATTCAGACCGACAAAAACAATATCCAGCCGCGTATCGGCATGGCATTGGACCCCAAGGGAGACGGCAAGACCGTAGTTCGTGCTTCGTATGGAATGTTCTATGACCATCCGCTGCTCGGTCTCTACTTTCTGGGCGATGCCTCCGACGGATCCTCGAGCGGACAGCTGGCGTTTGGTCCGGGGTCTGCGTGCAAGGGTGCGGGAAACCCTGGAAACCTAAACGCGGTTGAAGCATTCCAGGGACTGATTCCTTCCGCCACGGGATCGAGCCTGTCTCCGTGCTCCCCTACTGCTGGTCCACAGGGCCCAGCGGTGCTCGGACTGCTGAATTATTCGCCGAATAACCAGCTTTTTTCCTGCACCAGTGCCGGCTTGAATTGTGGCGTTGCGTCCACGACGCAGTCGATCTTTCTCGGCCAGAATTACTTGAACCCTTCGACCTTCTTCCCGCTTGGATTCCAGCCGTTCGGTTATCCGCAGTCGCACAACTTCGTCTATGCCTACTCGCAGCAGGCGAACGTCAGTATTGAGCGCGATCTTGGTCACGGCTTCGCGCTGAACCTCGCTTACAACTTCAACGGTGGACGTCATTTGAACCGTCCCATCAATGCGAACACCATCCGCGGCGATCTGATGGTCGCGAACCTCAATGCGGCGATCATCGACGCGACGCTATCTGGGCAGACGCTGCCCTCCAGCCCGTTTACTGTGAGCGGCTGCAGCGCCGGCGGTTCTCTCACGATCCCGTTGCCATACGTTGATGCATCGCTGATGAACTTCTTCCGTCCCGGTGGGCTGAATCCATCGATCATCGGGCTATATTCCCTCATTGAGCCCTCGTGCATTCCTCAGGCTGCTGCTTTGGCGCAGTCTTTGGGCTTCAATGCTTGCGATCCGACTACATTCGCCGGATGTGTCCCCTTCGGCGACATGGACGCGAATTACTCCAACGGCAGCTCGGTATATCACGGATTCAGCACCAATCTGCGCAAACGCTTCAGCACGCACTACGAGTTCCTCGCCTCTTACACTTATTCGCACGCGATCGACGACTCCACCGATTTGCAATCTACGCTCACGCCACAAGACAGCTACTATCCTGCGGTGGACCGTTCCACGTCGCTGTTCGATCAGCGGCATCGGTTCGTATTTAGCGGGGTGTATCAGACGGGAAAACTGAGCGGCAAGGGTTTCGCCAGCAAGGTTTTCAGCGACTGGACCTTTGCCCCCCTACTGGAAATCGGCTCTGGGCGTCCGTTTAACATCCTCACCGGTGGCGGAGACAACCTGCAGCTTTCATCCTTGACGAGCCGTCCGAACGTCACGGTCGATCCAGCCTGCGGAACTCCTGTCAAATCGAAATACTCGCCAACGGGAGTGTTTCAGGAGCCTTGCATCCTTGGCTTTCTGCCAAGCGCAACGAACCCTCTCGGCACTACCCCGACGCTCCTGCAGCTCGATGGCAATCTCGGACGAAACGCCGGTATCACGCCTTGGACCGCCTTCGGCGATATGCGAGTTTCCAAGCGTGTGTACTTCACCGAACGCTTCAGCGCTGACTTCATCGTTGACATGTTCAACATTGCCAACAAGTACAATGTGGCTGCGGTGAGTCCTCTGTTCACCAACGCGGGCCAGCCAACAGCCGCTTATGACCCGCGGCAGTTCCAGTTCGCGATGAAGGTGAACTGGTAGAAGATTTATAGCCACCGATTAGCACCGATTCACACGGATCACTATGTCCGCCGACTATGTGAATCTTTCGCGGCGCGCGCCTCATCCGGTCTTGGACCAGATCGAAAGAGCCAGCCGCTTTCGCGCGCTCCATGAGGGACAGCATGTTTTCGTCATTCCGAACCCGTAGAGATGAGGCCGGTCAATTCACGTTCGTTGAACCAAGGCTCACGACGCCCGAATTGCAGAAGGTCATGCAGATATAATTGGTCCCCTGTCATTGCAAAAGTCCCTGCAACCGGCTTCTCGGTATTCGACTCTGATAGGCGTGGAGGTTCTATGGATCGCCGTCGATTTCTCCAGGCTGCTGCGGCCACTACTGTAATCACCTCTCTCAGCAAGAAGCTCTCCCATGCCGCCGAAAGTGTTCCCACTCGCACGCTAGGGCGTACTGGCGAGAAAGTCTCCATTATCGGGCTCGGCGGATATCACATCGGCATGCAATCCGACGAGCAAGAAAGCATCCGCATCATCCGAACCGCGCTCGACAGCGGCATGAACTTCCTAGACAACTGTTGGGATTACAACGGCGGCCAGAGCGAAATGCGCATGGGTAAGGCGCTGCGCGACGGGTATCGGCAGAAAGCTTTTCTGATGACCAAGATCGACGGCCAGACGAAGCAGGCGGCTACTCAGCAAATCGAAGAATCGCTGCGACGTTTGCAGACCGACCATATCGATCTTTTGCAATTTCATGAAGTAATTCGCGATACCGACCCGGACCGCATTTTCGGCAAGGGCGGTGGTGTGGAGTCGGTGCTCGAAGCCAAGAAACAAGGGAAAATCCGCTATATCGGATTCACCGGGCACAAGAGTCCCGACACTCATCTCAAGATGCTCAGCACAGCCTTCGCTCATGATTTCACGTTCGACTCCGTGCAGATGCCACTAAACCTGATGGACGCCCACTTCGATAGCTTCGAAAAGAAAGTTCTGCCGGTATTGGTGGAGCACAAGATCGGAGTCCTAGGCATGAAGCCTTTGGGGGACAAACAGATCCTGAAGAGCAAAACCGCGACTCCGGTCGAATGCCTTCATTACGCGATGAACTTGCCGACCAGTGTAGTGATCACGGGATGCGATTCGATCGATATTCTGGAACAGGCGCTTGAGGCCGCACGCACATTTAGGCCGATGAACTCCAGCGAAGTCGCGGCGCTCCTCGGAAAAACCGATTCCGCCGCGAAAAACGGGGAATTCGAGCGTTACAAGACCAGCCACGATTTTGACGGTACCTACCACAACCCGCAATGGCTTGGCTGAACCTCAGGTTCCGTTGCGGCGTAATAGCGGAGTGGAATGAATTCACAGCCGCAGGAAGCAAATTCGCATGTTTCTATGCCCGAAAACCGAAACAAAGCTTCGCGGTCGTCATGACCTCATCACGCTGGTGATGTCGGCGATCCCGGCACGCATCGCTCTTCGCCAAGGTCGAAAGCCGAGAACCTAACGCCGGCCGTAGAATTGCGCGACCCACCTGCAACGTGGGACCGAGTAATGGATTAATCCTGCTCCCGGCGCTGGATGGTACACTTTTTCCTCATCCATCCTTGGCGCTAGCCCGGAGTCCAATCCTCCATGTCTGACAATCAGATGCCTACCCCGCGGACGCGTGTAGTCCGCGAACCCGAGCGCGGCGTGTACGACCGCGAAACGGTCTATCGCATCCTCGATGAAGCCTTTATCTGCCACGTCGGATTCTGCACAGACGGCCAGCCGTTCGTAATCCCGACTTCGTACGGCCGCAAGAATGCGCACTTGTACATCCATGGTTCCGCCGCGAGCCGCATGTTGCGTCAGATGAGAGAAGGCGTCGCCGTCTGTGTAACCGTCACGTTGCTCGATGGACTAGTGGTGGCACGGTCTGTCTTCAATCACTCAATGAACTATCGCTCGGTAGTGATCCTGGGGAAGGCGACGTTGGTTGATGACCCGGAAGAAAAGCTTGCAGCCTTGCGCATCTTATCGGAGCACATTATTCCTGGCCGCTGGGACGACGCGCGGCAACCGAACGAGCGCGAACTGAAAGCCACCTCCGTCCTGCGCGTTCCGATCGAGGAATTCTCTGCCAAAGTCCGGACCGGACCACCCATCGACGATGAGTCTGATTACTCGTTCCCTACGTGGGCGGGAGTGATCCCGCTCGAGATGAAGGTCGGAAAGGCCATCAGCGATTCCACCCTAGACCCCGTCAGAGAAGTGCCACCGTATTTAAGGAACTACAGGAGTGCGGAAGTGTGAACATCCGGAATACAGAACACTTTGTGATTCATGGGCACTTTCTTTGCGCCGGAGGAAATGGATCCCACGCCGTAAAACTTGTGGCCAAGATGACCGTACGCGGATGGCTGCGTTCTGAGTCAAACGCCTATGGCCTGCCTTTTTGCATTGCCCAATCGCCTGCTGAGGCCGACAATTGTCCCGAGGTGCACGCCATGATGCACGCAACATCCCAAGTGGCGTCGGACTTCGGACGACCCTGGTTCGCACTCACCGTCGCCTTCGCACTGCACGTATTCGATGAAGCGACCACCGGATTCCTTGATGTCTATAACCCAACAGTGATTGCCATGCGCGCGCGATACGCATGGTTCCCCATGCCGACGTTCGGATTTCGCGTATGGCTGGTGGCTCTAATCGCGGGTGTGGCAGTCTGTTTCGGGCTAACGCCGGTCGCCGCGCGGGGCGCGCGCTGGCTACGGCCCCTAGCATGGTTCTACGCGCTGATCATGTTCTTCAACGGTGTGGGTCACACGGTCTTCTCGATTTTCGGGCGAACCGTTGCGTCAGTGACGTTTGCGCGTCCCGCTCCTGGGTTCTACTCGTCGCCGTTTCTGTTCTTCGGGTCAGTTTGGTTAATTTTGCGGCTGTGGAAGACGGTTCCCGGCGCTCGGGCTCGAGAAACCGCCGTCTGAGATTTTCCATCGCCGACAGGTATGAAAGCAGCAGAATCTGTGAACGACGAACCGCAAGGCCCTTACCTATGCATGAAGGGCATAGCGCTAAAGCATGAGGCCTGCTTTCCTCTGCTATCATCGATAGAAGAGTCTTCATTCGTCGTCATGAATCGCGTCATTTGCAGGCTGCAGGACTTTGAGCAAGACGACAACATCCCTGTCATTTCCGGTAGAGGAGAAGGAATCATGGAAGAAGCACCCGCCACGGGTTCGGGCGCTGCCCGCCGCAACGAAGATATTGCACTCGATCTGATGAAATTTGTCGCCATGACCACCGGCTACGGGCGTACGGCCGCGGGTGGAGTAGGATTCACAGGCTCGGGATCGGCAGCCAAGCCTGAGGACTATGCCGACAAGCTGTTGGAGCTGTATGGCAGGTGCCTGGGGGCGGTCAGCGGGAAAAAGTAGAAAGTCAGATCCTTTGATTCTTCGATAACGAGACCTCCTCAAGAGGGCACGACGAAGCTCGCTCCTTCATCTCTTCTCTTCTGCGTATTCCATTCCCAACTGGTCAAACAAAAAGCTGAAGATGTCAGCGTTCTCTTCGATAGCCTCGTCGAGGGAGGTACCGAAGCCGTGTCCGGCGCTTGAACTGGTTCGCAGGAGGATGGGATGGCCCGAATTGTCGGCCGCCTGCAGCCGGGCAATCATCTTGCGCGACTGCATCGGGTTGACGCGGTGATCGTTTTCGCCGGTAGGCATCAGGATGGCCGGGTAGGCAGTTCCATCCTTGACATGGTGATAGGGTGAGTAGGCGTAGAGCGCCTTGAATTGCTCGAGATCTTTCACGCTGCCATACTCAGTCGTATTGAATTGGCCATTGGGATCGAGCTCAACGCGCAGCATGTCATAAATGCCCACGGAAGATACCGCAGCGCGGAAGAGGTCCGGCCGCTGCGTGAAGGCTGCGCCCATCAGCAGGCCTCCATTGCTGCCGCCAATGATAGCCAGGTGGGCGGGAGATGTGTACTTGTTGTCGATCAGGTATTGCGCACAGGCCAGAAAATCGTCGAAGACATTCTGCTTGTGCGTGAGGTTACCGGACGTGTGCCACTCCTCGCCATATTCGCTGCCGCCCCGGAGGTTGGTGTCGACAAAGACACCTCCCAGATCAAGCCATACACGCGCGAATGATCCGAGGAAATACGGTTGCTCGCTGACGCCAAAGCCGCCGTAACCGGTCAGCAATACTGGGTGCGTGCCGTCGAGGGTAGTACCTTTGCGGCGGATGATGCTGAGCGGAACGCGCGTGCCGTCTCGGGAGGTGGCGAAGTCGCGCACCACTTCGGCGTCGTCGTACTTCACGGGAGAAGTCTGGAACAGAGCAGTGCGAGTGGTCTTGCCAGTGGCTGCCTCGAAGCGGTACCACGCAGGTGGTTGAAGGTGTGTGGACGTATTCAACAGCACGTCGCCACCGCTCAACCGGACGATTTGGCCAATCGCCGAGACCGGCGGGACAACCGGAGCCTCAAGCGTCTTGCCTTGATCATCGAAGAGGCGTATACGTGACGGTCCTCCCAGCACGTCCACCACGAAGAGATGGCCGGACGTGGCAACGAAGTAGTCGATGGAAGCGCGAGCGGATTCGTCGGCGCCTGCGCCAGCGCTTTGCGGCACGACGATCTTCGCCTGGCCGAGATCGGGCTTCGTCAGGGAGAGCCGCAGAATCTGGCCGCGAGGTGCGTTCTTGCGCGAGAGCAGGTAGAGCAAGTTGTCACCGCTGCCCTCGCCACTACCGAACGCAGCGTAGACGACTCCCTCTTCAAAGTGGGTGATCTGGGTCCAGCGACCACTTGCATCCATCACGTAATGGGCGAACTGGCCGCCATCGCCGTTTCCGACCGAGGCCAGAAGCCAGCGTCCGTCTTCGCTGGTGCGAAGCTGAATTTCAGCGATGCGGGGGAAATCCTTTCCGATCACATACGTGTCCTGCTTTGGATCCGTGCCAAGCTTGTGAAAGTACACCTGCTGATAGAAGTTGGCGTCCTCAGGCGGGCGCTCATTACCCTGCGGAAAGCGCGTGTAGTAAAAGCCCGAACTGTCGCCTTTCCAGGCGATGCTTCCCCCTGCCGTGGCGAAGTTCACTCGGGGCACCACATCCGGGATTTGCTTTCCGGCGGCTACGTCGAACACGTAGGCCGATGAATCTTCCGATCCATTCTCGGACATCGCGGCGGCGACGTACTTGGCGTCGGATGAGGGCACGTAAAAGTCGATTGAAAGCGATCCCTTGGCACTGGACGCGTTCGGATCGATAATGGTTCGCGCGCTCGCGGGATCCTCGGCTGAGCGCATGACGACGAGCATGGGCTGCTGCTTCGGTGGTTCGTCCTTCATGGCAAACAACATTCCGGAGCGGAACTGCAGGTAATAATAGGAAGGCGGAGTGGCGCCAATGAGTTCTTTCAGCCGCGCCTTGATCGCTGCCCGCGAAGGCACGCGATCGAGATATACACGGGTGCGCGCATTCTGTGCGGCGCTCCATTGCTTGACTAGGGGATCATCCCAATTCTCCAACCAGCGGTAATCGTCGATAACTTTGACACCCTGATATTCGTCAACGACGGGATGCTTGGGCGTGTCGGGCGGCTTCGGAAGAAACGAAGTCTGCCCGAAAGCAAAGAGACTCAGCGATAGGAACACCGCTTGCAATAGGCGGGCGATTTTCATGAACGATCCTCGGAAGGGGAAGCGCGGGAATTATACATGGCGGTCGCCAACTCGCGGGTCATTAACGGAAGGGGCGTGGAGAAGTGTCGATGTTCGGTATCGCGAGAAACGTCCTTTGGGAATCGAACGAAATGAAAACCGCGCCCGTTCGGGCGCGGTATAACTGCTGACGCGAGCGGAGGGGCTCGAGGCTGTGCTAACTCTTAACGGCGCTTCTTGCCCTTTTTCTTAGCGGGCTTCTTGGCTGCCTTCTTTGCCTTCTTCTTGGCTGGTTTCTTGGCTTTCTTAGCAGGCTTCTTGGCCGCCTTCTTCTTAGCGGGCTTCTTCTTGGCGGCTTTCTTCTTGGCGCCGCCACCTCCGCCGGCAGGGGCTGCGGGCTTGGGCGGAGCGGGAGGAGCAGGAGCTGGCTCAGGCTCGGCTTCACCCGATTCGGGTTCCGCCATGCCGGGTTCTTCCTCCTCCTCTTCCTCTTCCTCGTAGTCTTCCTCTAGCGACTCGCTGTACGCGCCGCTATCGCCAAATTCCTCTTCTTCGTCACGTCCATAGAGCGTGGGATCGTAAAACGTCATTGCTCCTCCTGATTTCAGTGGCGGCCGGGAGCGGATATGCCGCCCTGGCTGCGGGCACGAGAGAATTAAAAGACAACAAAAACTCTGCTGGAACGGCGCCGGATTATAGCACGACATTCGGTCCGGACTGCAAGGACTCCAGATACCTAAGCTAAGCTGATTTTCGTGGCGTGCGAGATCTCAAGGCACGGGGTCAGGTCGTGCGGGGCTAAGCTGACGAACGCACGCCACGGCTACAGCATCCATATCAGGCATATCCCTAAGGAAAGTAGGGTATCCAACAATCGCGGAGTCTCGCGGCATCTTAGGAGTCGCGCGCGTCACGTGGACATGCCCCCCCATGCCGACCAGACGATTGGAAGACCGCATCCGAGAACTGTGTGCCCGAGTGTTATGCGAAAAGGAACCGCAATGGAGTGCCACGATTCATCAACTGCAGTTGGCAATCCAGGAGCACGCGCAGAGGGTGTCTAACGCGAACACCGGATCCGTCGTGACCGGCAAACCACTGATCACCGAACGGCGCGAGGCATGAGCCAGGCGGGGTGGCGAGAACTATCTTGAGTCAGCTACCAGACTCTTATCTTCAATTGCTTGAGGCATTTACAGAAAAAGCGGAGGCTCAGACCGCCCCCGCCTCATCCTAAATAGAACCGAACCCCGTCTACTTCAGGGTCTTTACATAGTCCGCAACAGCCTTGGCGTCGTCGGCCGAGAGGCCAGCGAGCGCCTTCTTGTGGGGCGCCTTCTTGGCGTCGTTACCCTTACTGATCAGATCGACAATCTGATCTGAGCTCAGGCTGGTGCCCTTTACTGCGGGACCTACTTTTCCTTGGCCCTCGGGACCATGGCACGAAGCGCACTTCGCCTTATAGGTGGCGGCCCCGTCGGCAGCAAAGGCCGGCACAGTGATCGAGATCGCCAATGTGCAGACTACGAACAAGACAATGAATTTTGCAAGTCTCATGAGATTCGCTCCTCCTGTGATTGGTACCAAAAGTAAATACAAGTGCCACGAACTGAAAATTGTACGCCCGGGATCAAGGCGCTAATGTGATTTCACTCACGTAGGTTGGGAGGTGGGCGCCCCGACTCCGATGCAAAACTCCCCACTGTGCCACGGAAGGAAGTCGAGGATGTTCCTAACTGCTGCGTTTCACAGCATAGACCAACAGTCGAGAAGTCATTCGAGAAGCCAGCCGACATAAACAGCTAGCGCACGTTTATCCAGGAAACAGCAGAAATTATCTTGCGACAGGAACGTTCAAGATCATACCCGGGCGAAGCACCGCGACGTTGCCGTTGTCTCGCTTGAGGGCGGCTACCGTTGTCTTGTAGAGATTCGCAATCGAATACAGGGTTTCACCCGATTTCACTTTGTGGTGAACAACAGTGGTTTCGTTCTTTGCCGACTTCAGGTGCTCGATCTCAGCGGACTTGGTCGCTGGAGGCTTGCTGGCTGCGGTCTCTGTCTTTGGTGCGGCGTGCTTGCTCTTCGCGTGGGAGGAGGCGACCGCGGCTTCGCCATTACTGGGCGACACCGGTAGATGGAGAGCGAGCACATGGCGCCCAGCGAGGCTATTGCCGCGAAGGCCATTCCAGCGGCGTAGCTGTTGCGCCGAGACACCGAAATTTTCGGCTACGCTTTCGACGGTGTCTCCCTTGTGAACCCTGTAGCGGGTGATGCGCTTGGCATAGGTCACGCCATCATCGGCGTGCTTGCCGGGAGTGACCGGAATGATGAGCTTCGCGTCGCTTTCAAGCTCGGGCCCGTCCAGGTGGTTGGCCTCTTCGATCTGTTTGGCCGTGGTGTGATAGGTCCGCGCCAGAGCCATGATCGTCTCGCCAGAATGTACCGTGTGATATCGCCACCACAGGCGCTTGTCGGGCGGGATAGCGGCGATCGCGTTCTGGAATTGATCTTGCGTTCCGGCGGGGATGTGGAGCTGGAACGGTCCTGTTCGAGGCGTGCTCCGCCGCAACAGGCTTGGATTTATGTCCTGCAAGCCAGCCGTGGTCGCACCGACGCAGTCCGCGACCAGGCTAAGATCCACTGGATAATCAATCGTGACTGCGTCGTAGTCATCAGGTTTTTCCATCTCGACGCTATCGAGCCCGTACTGCGACGGATTCTTGGCCATCAGCGTCGCGGCCAGAATAATCGGCACGTAATTCTTGGTTTCCCGTGGCAGGACTTTGCGGTTGTAGAGTTCCCAGAAGTCGGCGTAGCCGGTGCGTTTGACGGCGGCTTGCACGGTGCCTGGTCCGGAGTTATAGGCGGCCATCGCGAGATACCAGTCTCCGAACTGGTTATAGAGGTCTTTGAGGTGACGGGCTGCGGCGCGGGTGGACTTCTCAGGATCCTGCCGGTCGTCCACATACATGTTGTGGTGGAGACCGTAACCCAAGCCTCGTCCTGCCATAAACTGCCAGATGCCGCGCGCGCCCACACGGGAGACGGCGTGTGGATGGAACCCGGACTCGGCCAGTGCGAGATAGATAAGATCCTGTGGAACGCCTTCCTGCTTGAGGATCGGCAGCATCATGTCGCGGTAACGGCCGGAGCGAGCGTAGGCGCGTTCGAACATGCCGCGGCCGTGACCTGAAAAGTAGGCGATGTAGCCGGCGACCTGGTCGGTCATCATCAGCGGCAGGTCAGAATGAGTTTGCTTCAGTTCTGCTTCGGCTTTGGCCTTCGTGCCGGCATCAGCGGTCGGCGCAATCTCGTTGGTGGTATCGATCGGCGCAGGTTCGGCTTTCTGCTGCGCTTCTTGGCCTGCATCGGTTTCCTGCTGCGGGCCGCCGGGATAAATATCATTCACGCCTTGAACAATGCGGTCGAATTCTTTCTGCAGGCGGTCGTCGGAGCGGATATCGAAGTTGCTGCTTAGCAACGCGTTCAGGGCATTGTCGAAGTTGTGCTTAGCGTCGTCGGTCTTGCCGGCGTGGTAGTTGGCCATACCTGCCTCGTACTCACTCTCGGCCCTGGCAACGAGATCGCCGATAGGATCAGATTGTGGCTGGGGCTCAGGTGCGGGTGTGTTTTTGGAAGCCGTCTGGTCTGGGGCTGGATCGTGCTGCTGTTTGTCAGCTTGAGCTTGTGACGTTTGAGGTTGCGCTTGGCCCTCCGAAGCAGGCTCCGGTTTCAGCGCAGGAGCTTTGGCGGGAGGGACTAGCGTTACCGGCTTCTGGGCGCTGTGGCAGGCGGAGAAAAGCAGAATCAACGAAACACGCGCGAAGGTCCGGAAATAGAGATTGGCGGGACGCATGCTGAGTGAATGAAAATGCGGGGGCCTCTCTAAAATGTTAAATTCCGGTGAATTCTACCAAAAATCGTACCCTCGACGCGTGCTACGGTCAATCGCCGAAAAGAGACCCGAGTGGTTACTTTCGGGACCGTTGGGGGCAGTTACCCACAAAGCTGTGCTCTGTGATGACTTTTTGGCCTCGGGAGGTTGGTATCCGAGACCCGAACCTTGACATCTGGGCGGCGTACTTGTTCGCCCAAGCGCGAGCTTTTAGAAATCGTTTTTGCCACCTCCGCAGTCTCTGACCACGGCTCGGGTCGCAGGTCGCACGTCATTGTCATAGGTCTTTCGATGTCTGAAAGTCTGCACCCTGAGGAATTGATGATGACTCAGACGGAGGTTGGCGGCTTGTCCTCGAGACGGCGCTCCTGACGTCCGAGCAATTCGTTGAGTTCTTCGATCAGGAGGAGAAAACGATGGTGGTCTCGCTCCTTCTCAATCAGCGCGCACAACTGGTACATGCGTTCGCGTTCGTCTGGTTTCATCGAGATCGTCAGATGATTCGCCGCGGTGATTGGTTGATACGGTGAACTTAGTAGTGGAGAAATTGTGGCACTTAGGACAGCCTAGGGGAATCAATGGAGTACAAGAAACTCCTGACTCTGAAAACGAAATGAGCTACGGCTGTGAGCGTCTTGCAGAAGTTGACGGTCAGCCCCGTGGGCAGTGAGCCATATGTGGCGAGGCAACCGTGAACGTTCATTGCTCACGGCTCATTGCCAGGAGTCGGATCATACACGCCAATAATCGGGACGCCAGTTCTGTATCGCCTTTTTTATGTCGCTGCGTTGGAGCTTCTCGTTCAAGGCGTGTTCGACCAGCTTCGGGAGCTCTGCATCCGAGGCAAAACGCAGCCCGATAAGTTGATCCTCAGTAATTTCCGGGATGCGCGTGCGCAATGACTCCGGCAGGATCTGGGCAAGGCGTAGCCGCTCTTCCAACCGGATGACGCGGTCCTGCACCTTGAGCGCGTACAGGCGCACCTTGAAGACGAGGGTTAGGAGCGCCACGGCCAGCACGATCAACAGAAAGGAGTGGAAGTTGTCGCGAAAGTCGCTCTCTCGAAAATGGTAGAAGAAATGGACGAGCGAGAGAATGGCTCCAAGCAGGAACACCGGGACCAGGAAAAAGTGGAAGAGCGGATCGAAGCGCCTGTGGTTGGCAAAAGTCTGAGGAAGGTTCTGGGACATGGTTCCTCCTTGGGAATGAAGGACAGAGTTTAGCAGGAGTGCAGGCGTCGAAGGGGTTCGTCGGGATCGGGAGATCGGTAGCATGAGCGCGAATCTGTTCCCGCCAAAGACCTTCGGACCGAGTTCAAGAAGCCTTTGTTGCGAGTCGAAAAATAAGGATCCGGGAGTTTTCCCAGAACTCCCGAACCCTCCTTGCGCAAACTATTCCGAGGCGAGCAAAATCTGATCCGTTGCAAGTATGTTCCGTGCATGCAGTTCGGCTTCCTTCCAGCCTTCGGGCAGGCGATACATTTGGTGGAGCCCGGCTACCTTAATGCCGCTCAGGAAATAGGTGTTGTCGTATTTGTGAAACACCAGGGCGAAATGGTCAGCCGCGGCCGCCAAATCGGAGGAATTCGCAGGAGCCAGCACAATGGTCTTAGACGCCATATTGCGAAGCACCAGTACGTTGGTGTCATGAAGCGCTGGCTCGATGATGCATTGGCCCGCGGGGAAGAGTTTGTTCCCAACCCGAAATTCGAAAGGCACCTCGGTAATGATTCTCGCCCGGCCATTGAATTGTGCCGTCGCCAGCAACGGCATCAATGTGAGCGCCAATGCAAACAACTTCGCGTATTTCATCGATAGCCTCCTGAGAAATTGCGTCCCGTCTGGTTGAGCGACGGCATCTTGCTTTATGTGCACGAAAAGGTCCATGGAGCCACTCTGAAGCCGTCTGAATTGACCTGAAGAGCGGATACGGCTTGACACCCCGTCGAGACCCGGACCAAAATTGTCGAACCTTCCCCTAGAAAGGTGCTGGCTCATGCCGGATGAGAGGGTTCGCTTCGGCGAGTTCGAGCTGGACTTCAGCCGCTTTCAACTTCTTCGGAATGGGGCACCGGTGCGGCTGGAGGGACTGCCTCTGCAACTGCTGATGTTCCTCGTCGAAAGCTCAGGTCAACTCGTTACACGGGAACAGATCGCTGACAAACTGTGGGGCAAGGACGTCTTCGTCGATATCGATCAAGGGATCAATACAGCGATTCGCAAGATCCGGAGGGCGTTGGACGACGACTCTGCGCAACCACAATGCTTGCAGACCGTGGTCGGCCGAGGGTATCGCTTTGTTGGGGGGCCCGAGAAAAAACCACAGACCGCTCTGGAGTCCGGCGTGGCTTTTACCCCCGAGGAGTTGGGACGGGCGGTCCGTGCGGCCGCCGGTTTGCGCGAAGACGATCCCGAAACACAGTCCTAAGGGACCTTCGTAAAGGCTATAATCCATCCCCAGATGGGGCTTCCTTCCGGCACGAAGCTGGGTCCATATGAGATCGTCGCGCCTCTCGGCGCGGGCGGGATGGGCGAAGTTTATCGCGCGCTCGATACCCGGTTGGATCGGAGTGTCGCAGTCAAGATCCTGCCAGCTCATCTGGCAGACAAGGCAGAGGCCGGCGAGCGCTTCGAACGCGAGGCGCGCACCATTTCTTCGCTGAACCACCCCAATATCTGCCAGCTTCACGATGTGGGAACGCACGCCAGCATTCGCTATCTCGTTATGGAGTTGCTGGAGGGCGAATCGCTTGCCGATCGCCTGCGCCGCGGACCGCTGCCGCTCGAGCTGGCGCTCCGTTATGTCGCTGAGATCGCCGACGGACTTCATGCCGCGCATCGGCGAGGTGTAGTACATCGCGATCTGAAGCCGGGGAACATCATGCTGACCAAGTCGGGCGCGAAGCTGATGGACTTCGGCCTCGCCAAGGGGGTCGCAGCTCCGAAACCGGTCTCGGCCGAGCTTACAGCGACCCTCACCAGTTCGCATGCGACTCCGCTCACGCAGCAGGGGACCATCGTTGGCACGTTTCAGTACATGGCACCCGAGCAGGTGGAAGGCAAAGAGGCCGATGCGCGCAGCGACATCTTCAGCCTGGGCGCAGTGTTCTACGAAATGCTCAGCGGCAAGCGCGCGTTCGAGGGAAAGACGCTAGTGTCAGTAGCAGCCTCGATTCTGGAGAAGGAACCGGAGCCGATCAGAACGGTGCAACCGCTGACGCCGGCGCCGCTGGAGCGAGTAATTAAGAAGTGTCTGGCGAAAGATCCAGATGCGCGCTGGCAGGGCGCAGGCGATCTGGCGAGCGAATTGCGGTGGATTGCAGAAGGGGCGACATCGGCAACGTATAGTGCGGGTCCACCGCAGCGGGGCATCCGAGTCCGTGAATGGCTCGCGTGGACGTTCTGCGGTTTGGCGATTATCGCGGTCGTTGTCTTGAGCCTGGTCCTCGGGTTTTCCGGCGGCAGCAAACCTGTGATTCATACGCAGATCGCGCCGTCGGAGAAACTACAATTCAATTTTGTGGGCGACAATGGCGGGCCTCCAGTGATCTCGCCGGATGGGGCGCGCATTATCTTTTCCGCACGGACGGAGGGCAAGACGCAACTCTTCCTCCGCTCGATGGACCAGTTAAGTCCTGTCCCTTTGCCGGGAACCGAAGAAGCGATCTTCCCTTTTTGGTCTCCCGACAGCCATTCCATTGCGTTCTTCGCCGGAGGCAAGCTGAAACGAATCGAAATCGGTGGGGGGCCGGCCATCAATCTCTGCGACGGACTTATACCGCGCGGTGGGGCGTGGAGTTCTAATGGAATCATCGTGTTCTCACCCAATGCGCAGCTACCGCTAGTGAAGATACCGGCAACCGGTGGCACGCCGACGCCGATGACCACACTGACTCAGAAATACACGACGCACCGCTGGCCACAGTTCATGCCAGACGGAGAGCACTTTCTTTACTTCGCGGCCAACCACAACGCGCCCTCAGGTCCAGAAACGGGAGTCTTTTGGGCCTCCGTTGACGGAAAGGAAAATAAATTTGTGGTGCATACCTTGGCGAACGCGATTTACTCGGCAGGGTATCTGCTGTTTGTCCGGGAAAACGCGTTGATGGCACAGCCATTCAATCCGTCCTCAGGCATACTGGAAGGCGAAGCCGTTGCTCTGAACGACGATGTGCAGATAGACGGCGCCGTGTGGCGCGGGACGTTCACAGCCTCAGATAACGGGACTTTGATTTATCAGCCTGGGCCAGCGGGCGCCGCGATGCGGCTGACCTGGATTGACATCACGGGCAAGGAACTTGGACTAGTTTCGTTTCCCGATGCGTACACAGAAGTCCAGATGTCGCCCGACGATAAGAAAGCGGCTGTCGTCATCGAAGATCAACTCAGCGTGATCTGGATCTACGACCTGGTGCACAACACACGCACACGATTCAGCTTCGGAAACGAAGGCTACAGCAGTCCGCTTTGGTCACACGACGGAAAGCAGCTCGCCTATATCGGTCCGCTGCCGGGCGGGAAGGGCGACGCCGTGATGGTGAAGGCCGTGGATCGGTCCGCAGAAGAAAAGCAGATACTGCCCGTACAGTTGAGACAACACGGGATGCAACAGTTGTGGGACTGGTCGCCTGACGGCCAATACATTTTGTACAACATCGGCAGCTTCGGCTTGGGGAACGGTCAGGACATCTGGGTGCTCCCGTTGAACGGCGATCGCAAGCCATTTCCCTATGCGGAGGGCCCGGGCGAGCAGATGTACGCGCAGTTCTCCCCCGACGGCCGCTGGGTGGCGTATGTTTCCAACGAGACCGGTAACTACGAACTGTATGTAGCACCCTTCCCGTGGACGGGCGCCAAATGGCAGATTTCATCGGGTGGTGGCTGGGCACCGCGGTGGGCCAGGAACGGGAAAGAAATCTTCTATCAGACTGCCGGAAGCACGAAGACGTGGGCGGCGGAAGTGGATGGGCACGGGCCGAGCTTTGAAGTGGGAGCTGTGCACGTAGCCTTTGACACGACTAATCTTTCTCCTAACATCTCGGCGGCGCAGTACGCGGTCACCAGCGATGGGCAGCGGTTCCTGGAGATCACGACAGGTGATACCGGGCGATTGCCGCTGACAGTGATTCAGAACTGGACGGCAGAAGTGAAGAAGAAATAGATTGAAGAGGAAGTTCAAATCGTCAATTTCCGATTTCAGTTTCTGGATTTGCAAATCGAAACCGCGACGAAATGTTTCAATCTCGAAATCCGCAATCTGAAATCTGCAATCATTACTCCAAGTCTCTCGTGACTATCAGGAGTCCAAGACTTCCATGAAAGCCATCCAGGTGAAGCAAGTCGGTGGTCCCGAGGCAATGGAACTGGTGGATCTGCCCGTTCCCGAGCCGAAAGCAAATGAGGCGGTCGTGAAGTTGGCCGCTTCAGGTGTGAACTTCATCGATGTCTACAACCGCGAGGGGCGCTACAAGGTGCCACTGCCTTTTATTCTCGGGCAGGAAGGGGCGGGCGAGGTCGTCTCGGTCGGAAAAGAAGTGACGCTGGTCAAGAGCGGCGGCCGTGTCGCCTGGACCTCGGTGCTAGGTGCGTATGCGGAATACGCGGCTGTTCCTGCCGACCGGCTCGTGCCAATTCCGGCGGAAGTCAGCGATCAGCAGGCCGCGGCGACGATGCTGCAAGGGATGACCGCGCACTATCTGGTGTACGATACGTATCCGCTGAAGCGCGGCGACACGGCTCTAGTACATGCAGCGGCGGGCGGCGTGGGATTGCTGCTGGTACAGATGGCGCACAACATCGGCGCGCGCGTGATTGCGACGGTGTCGACCGAGGAGAAGGCGAAGCTTGCGCGCGAGGCCGGAGCGGAGGAAATCATCCTCTATACGCAGCAGGATTTCGAAGCCGAGACCAAGCGGCTCACTGGCGGCAAGGGTATTGATGTTGTATACGACTCCGTGGGAAAGACGACATTCGAGAAAGGACTGAATCTGCTCCGGCCGCGTGGGATGATGGTACTGTTCGGTGGATCGAGCGGAGCGGCGCCTCCCTTTGATCCGATCATCCTCACCCAAAAGGGCTCGCTATATTTCACGCGACCTTCACTGGGGAGCTACATCGCTAGTCGGGAGGAGTTGACGGCGCGGTCGAACGCAGTGTTCGGCATGATTGGCGCTGGTAAGCTGAAGCTGCGGATTGAGCACACGTATCCACTGGCAGAGACGCAGCGCGCGCATCGGGAATTGGAGGGACGCAAGACAACGGGGAAGCTGTTACTAATTCCTTAGAAAAGTCGATCTCAGTTGTCAGGTCTTAGGTCTTACCATTCTGGTAAGTTCGCCAGAGACTCCCCGAACTCTGTTCCAAAACCGCAAGACGTAGCATTTGGAAAACCTCATGAAAGCGATTCGGGTCGAGCACATTGGCGGGCCAGAGGTGATGAAGCTGGCCGACGTACCGGCGCCACAGGCAAAGCCATCGGAGGCCGTCGTCCGCGTGAACGTCGCGGGCGTAAATTCGATCGACGCGCAATTCCGCGATGGACGTCTACGTATGCCGGTGCCGTTTATTCCGGGACAGGAAGGTGCAGGCGTGGTGACCGAGATTGGGCCGCAGGTGAGAGCGCTCAAGGTCGGCGATCGCGTCGCCTGGAGTGGAACGCTGGGGTCGTATGCCGAACATGTAGCCGCGCCGGAGGAGCATCTGGTACCCGTGCCGCAGGCCATCAGCGATGAGCAGGCCACCGCGGCGATGGTGCATGGTTTGACGGCGCATTACCTGGTCAACGACGCCCACAAATTGAAGCCCGGCGAGACCGTGCTGGTGCACGCCGCTGCCGGAGGAGTTGGTTTGCTGGTCGTACAGCTGGCGCACGCCATTGGGGCCCGCGTAATCGGGACAGCATCGAGTGATGAAAAGGCTCAATTGGCGCGCGAAGCGGGAGCCGATGAGGTCATCGTTTTCACAAAACAAGATTTTGAGGACGAGGTAAAACGGCTGACCGGGGTCAAGGGCGTAGATGTCGTTTACGACGGCGTGGGCAAGGCGACGTTCGAGAAGAATCTGAACGTCATGCGCCCGCGCGGCATGCTGGTTCTCTATGGCATGTCGAGCGGCGTGGTGCCTCCGGTCGATCCGGCGAAGTTATCGGAGAAAGGATCGCTCTACATGGCGCGTACGACTCTGGCGCACTTTACGGCGACGCGTGAGGAGCTACTGGCGCGGACTTCGGCGTTGTTCGCCATGATTGCCGACGGCACGCTGCACATGCGAATTGCGAAGAAGTATCCGCTGGCCGAGGCCGCGCAGGCGCATCGCGATCTCGAAGGGCGCCACTTCTCCGGGAAAGTACTGCTCGTGCCCTGATCTCTTTATCATCCTGGAACTGCGCTATCCATGCTGCACGCCAGTGCACAGGTCCTGCCCGCACCAAACGCGGGCTTCCCGATGACACGCATCGCGCGACAACTGAGCGTGACGACCAACGCTCACACCTCTCTTTTAACTTCGCTCATCAGTGCCAGCAAGTTGTCTTCCGCGTCGCGGAAGAACGTCATCCATAGATCGTGGTCGGGCATGCGTGCGATCACGTGCGGCTCGTCTTCGAAGCGCACGCCCTTACCTTTCATTCCGGCGTGCGCCGCCTTGATGTCGGGTACGGCGAAGTACAAGATCGAGCTGGCGTGGTCGAACTCCGGCTTCGCCGGATGGTCGAGCATCAGTCGCACCCCGCCGCAATCGAAAAAGGCCAGCCCCGGCGGCGCTTTAAACAGCAACTTCAATCCCAAAACCTTTTCGTAGAATTCGGCAGCACGCTCCACATCGTGTGCCCGAATCTGGATCTGCCCCAACCGTGTGATTCCGGGGCCTTCGCTCATTGGATTGACCTCCATCCCTCGAATTAGTTAGCATAGCTAACTATATTGAGGAGCAAATGTCAAGTGCTTTGCGCAGGAAATTCGTTGTGCGGTTCGATAGGTCGAATGGCTGAGACCGCGGAGAAAACCCGACGAGGCCACTGAGAGGAAGGTATATTCCTCAAATAGACTGATGACACGTACGTCTTCAATCAGCAAGCCAAAATCGACAATCACGCCTGATCTCCGGTCAGCCGCCCCTGAAACCGAGAGCCGGAGGGGGGAAGCCGTGATCATTGCCGATCGCCTTCACTCCGCCGCAATTCATATGTTGCGTCACGTGCGCAAGCAGGACATTGCCACAGGGGAAGGCCCAGCTCGTCTTTCAGCTCTATCAGTGCTGGTCTTTGGCGGACCGAAGACGTTGAAGGAACTAGCCACTGCCGAGCAGGTCAAGGCCCCGACGATGAGCCGCATTGTTGCCGGCCTCAAGCGCAGCCGCCTCGTGGAGATCACAGGAGACCTGGCAGACGCCCGCCGCAAGCGAATTGCTGCCACGCTGAAGGGGAAGCGGCTGCTGCAGACAGGACGGGAGAGGCGCATCGCGGATCTGGCCGGGCAACTCGAGTGCCTCGCTCCGGGAGAACTTTCGCACCTGGGCGAAGCTGTGGAAATCCTTGCCAGATTGCTCAAGAATTGGGGCTAATTTCGGCCTTGTAGTAACCATCGCGTCGGTTACTATAGGCACATGCAATGAAGGACGCGCGGTCTCATACTGTTAGGTCTTCGTAGCGTCCAAGGGTGTGTTCGTAGTCAGTGTTTCAATGGTCTTCCGGGATTTCCCCTCCGGTCAGTACAAATTTCAGGTTGCCTGATGACTCTGACCCGCTCACGCGTGATCGTGGCGGCCGCGGCTATTCTGTGGCTGGCACATATTGGCGTTTGTCTATCGTTGGGCACGAACAGTCCGGGTCCATTCCTGTCCGATCTGATGCAGCTACTGATCGGGGGATTGCTGATCGCCTCGATGCTTCTCGCCGCCGAGCGCTCCGAGGGCATGGCACGCGCTTTCTGGCGACTTGGGATCAGCGCGTATGCGCTCTTGATGACGGCGCAGGGCCTCAGCGTGTACAACGATCTTGCCCGCACCCCGCTCGTCTCATGGGTCACCAATCTTCTGTTCTGCTTCTGGTTTGCTCCACTGGCCATGGCGCTATTTCTCGACCCGGATCACGAGACCGGCCGTATCGATGCCATCCTGGTTCTCGACTTCATACAGGCCATGCTGGTCTGCATCACGGCGTACGTGTACTTCTTCTATCTGCCGAAATCGGAAACTACAGGGGAAATGGCTCACGGAGTCTGGGCGCCTTATTTCGCTGGCTACGCACTGGTGGCGCTTGCCTTCGTGTTGCGCTCCATCGTGACCCGCTCACGTGACGTGCGCGTCCTGTTTGGTTCAATGGGACTGTTTCTGGCTTTCTCCGGCTGCATCGACGCCCTCTACGAATACGGTCCGGGCAAGAACCTCAAGACGGGTGAATGGTTCGATCCGCTCTGGAGTCTTCTCTTGCTAGTCCCCATGGCCATCGCCACCGCATGGAAGCAAGTCGAGGCGCCTGTCATTCCGCTGGAGCCGCCCAAGCACGAGAAGCGGATCTACGCCGAGATCTCATATCTGCTCTATCCCGCGCTGGTCCTGGTCATGTCGCTGCGCATCGCACAGCAGCGCCTGATCCTGGCGGGGTTAGTGGTTCTTCTGTCATTCATCAGCTCGAGCGCTCGCATGCTGGTCACCCAGAACCAGCTCATGATGACCAGGGAAGCTTTGCGCCGCGAAGCCAAGCGGGACAGCCTGACCAACCTATGGAACCACAAAGCCATTATGGAAATCCTGGAGCGCGAACTGTTGCGCTCGGAACGCGACCACCAACCTGTGGGCGTCATCATGGTGGACGTCGACCACTTCAAAAACGTGAACGACAGCCACGGCCACGCTGCAGGAGACACAGTGCTGCGCATCATCGCCAGCGGTATCGCAGCCATGGTTCGCCCCTACGACTCGGTCGGACGGTATGGCGGAGAAGAATTCTTGATCATCGCTCCCGGCTGCCGACTGAGCGAAACCTGGGAATTGGCCGAACGTGTGCGTACACATGTAGCCCGGTGCAGCATTATGGCAGCCGGCATCGCGGTCCAGGTCACGCTCAGCCTGGGAGTAGCGACGGGAGAATGCGCGGCGGATCTCGAAAAAGTGCTCGGCGGCGCAGATGCAGCGATGTATCGCGCCAAAGCCGCGGGACGAAACCGCGTCGAGCCCAGTCAGGGGCGCGCCGCCAGTGCCGGACAGGGCAGGGCTGCCGCCGCTGAGCATGACTTCTGGATCTGAGCCCAGGGATTTTCCGACCCGAAGACATCTCGAAGAATTCATCGACTTGACATCCCGGATGAATACGCCGCCGATATCAGAGTCCATGAGCAGGGTAACTGCTTGGCCCGAGCGCTCGTGTGATCAACGCCGCATCCCTTCTCGTTCGAACGCGCAAGCTTTAACGGGGCATTTGCCTATGACGCTCTCGAGCAGAGTCCCCATCCTGAACAGCGTGCAACAAATAAGAAATGGATAAACTTGACTCGACTCTACCTCTTGAGGGGCGCGTTCGCGCTCTCTAAGGCTCTTTGCTTCGTTGTCGAGACGCCCCTCGCTCAGCTTACTCCTACTGCAGTGTCGACTTGAACATTCCGCAGGAATTCGGCTGCTTCTTCCGGGATCACTGTGTTAATGAACATTCCCGAGCCGAGTTCGAATCCTGCAGTGCGCGTGAGACGGGGAATCACACTCATGTACCAATGGAAGTAGCGCACACCAACGCACTCCGCCGGCGCAGTGCGGATCGTGAAATTGAAATCGGGATTCTCCAAGCCGATATAAAGCTTGGCCAGTACGGTGCGCAGCACCCGGCCCAGGTCGGCGAGCTCTTTCGAACTGACATCGCCGAAGCTCGCCGTGTGGCGGCGGGGATAGATATGCGTGCAGAACGGCGCAGGCGACGCAAACACCTCCAAAGCCACGAAGTGCTCACTCGTCAGAACAATGCGCTTTTGCTCTTCCAGTTCCTCGTCGATGATCTGGCAGAACATGCAGCAGCCGAAGTCGTCGAAATGCTGCATCGCTTCCTGGAAGCGCTGGCGTACCTGGTACGAGATGACCGGGGTGGCGATAATCTGCGAGTGGGGATGCTCCAGGCTAGTGCCCGCGTCGACCCCATGATTCTTGAAGATGGTGACCTGCGCGATGCGCGGATCAAGGCTGAGCAGGTCATAGCGCATTTTATAAATCCGGAGGATATCAGCCACTTGTGAATCGGGCATCATGGCCATAGCCAGCGAGTGATCCGGAGTTTCCACGATGACATCGTGCTCGCCGAAGCCCCCCATGCGGCGGCGCGAACGGTGAATGATCCGCTCCGGCTTCACGTCCGGAGACAGAGCCGCGAACTTGTTGGGCACCACGCGCGCTATCCACTTATCGCCGTCAGGCAAGCGCAGGATCTCGGGCGGCGTCATATTCTCGTTGCCGGGGCAGAACGGGCAATTCGGCGAGAAGGATACCTGCGGCCTGCGCTCGCGCTTCACGACCATCTGGTCGGGACGCTTGGCGCGTTCCGTAGCAATCACCACCCATTCCTTGGTCATGAAATTCTGGCGCAGTTCGGGCATAAACGAGCCTCCCTGGGGAATAGTGTGCTCCAATTTTAGTAAACCGGCGAAAGAATCCTCCCCAAACGAAGGGACTGGCTTTCCCAAAGGCGGAGGGAAGCTACAGGAGTTCGACCTTCGAACTGACCAACTCCTCGAAGAATGCCCACACAAAATCCGATGGACCCCTGTTGAAATCCAAGCGGCCGGAGAGATACCATGGCTAGCCCCCGCGAAATCCGTCCCGAGTTCTGACAACTCTATGCTTCTCAAGAACTTTCAAGTACACGACTTTCAGTCGGTCACCGACTCCGACAATGTAGAAGTGGGCGACATTACCTGTTTGGTCGGAAAGAACGAAGCAGGAAAAACTGCACTTCTAAAAGCCCTGTATCGGCTTAATCCCATCACTAAGGGTGATGAGACGTTTGACGTGACAGAGGACTACCCGCGTTCTCGTGTGTCCGAATATGAGCAGCAGGTCAAGAGTGGAAGGCGGACGCACGCGGTAGTGACGAAAGCCACCTTTGTGCTCGAAGCCATCGAGCGCGTACCGATTGAGGAAGCCCTGGGTGCGGGAGTGATCCCTAGCTATGCCTTCACGCTGACACGCGGTTACGACAACAAAACCCATGTCGATCTCAAAGTGGACGAGAAGATCGCCGGCGAAACAATGTTGATGAAGGCGAAACTGACGGACGTAATGAGAGAAGAAGGAGTCAAGTGGGAATCTCTCTCGGCTCTTGCCCAGGCTCTGCGCGAGCGCACTTCCACCCGCCAGGAAATGTTCCACCAGGCAGTAGCGTCTGCAAATGCGATTGCCGATCCCGACGAAAAGAAGAACGCGCTAGCAGCGGCGCAGGCGCTGCAGGAAACGGCTGCGAGCGAGACTTTACGCACAGAATTGGACAACATAAACGCAGTCGGACTTTCGAAGTACATCTTCGACCAGCACATTCACGCCAACATTCCGCAATTCTTGTATTTCGATGAGTACTACCAGATGCGGGGCTGCGAGAATATCGAGGCCCTCCAGCAACGGATCATTGAAGGACAACTTCAGCGATCAGACCATCCGCTGATTGGTCTTATCGAACTGGCCGGACTGGAGTTGGGCGAGCTTTTGAATCCCAACCGGACTCAAGACTTGAAAAACAAACTTCAGGGTGCCGGAAATCATTTGACGAGAAAGATATTGAAGTACTGGTCTCAGAACAAACATTTACGCCTCGTTTTTGATGTTCGGCCGGCGCGGCCGGGCGACCCGGAAAACATGCGGGAAGGAACCAACATCTGGGCTGAGGTTCTCGATCAGAAGCATTTCGTAAACACCGCTCTGGGTACACGCTCTCGAGGGTTTGTGTGGTTCTTTTCATTCCTGGCGTGGTATTCACGAGTGCGGACAACGACCACCCAGCGGGTGATATTGCTATTAGACGAGCCCGGACTCTCACTCCATGCCAAGGCCCAGGAGGACTTGCTCCGATACTTCGAGGAAGAACTAAAGGACACTCATCAGCTGATCTATTCCACCCATTCCCCATTCATGATAGATGCAAAGCATTTTGAGCGAGTGCGGATCGTCCAGGATAAAAGCATCGATTCGTACGAAGAATTGCCGGCAGCGGAAGAGGGCACGAAGGTCGTCACGGACGTGTTGGATGCCGGGCCTGCCAGCTTGTTCCCGCTTCAAGGCGCTTTGGGATATGAGATCTATCAAACCTTGTGTACCGGTCCAGATAGCCTCATCGTCGAAGGCGCCGCGGACCTTCTTTATCTCCAAACGATGTCGGCCTTACTCCTCGGAAGTGGCCGAGTGGGGCTGTCCCCGGCTTGGACTATCACTCCGATGGGCGGCGCCGCCAAAATTCCGACATTCGTGGCGTTGATCGGAGCACAGAAATCCCTGCGCGTGGCTGCGCTCATAGACCTGCAAAAGTCCCACACGCCGATGATTGAAAATCTTTATAAGCGAAAACTTCTGCAGAGAGATCACGTCCTCACTTTCGCTGACTTTACCGGAAAATCTGAGGCCGATATCGAGGACATGTTCGAACTGGATTTTTACTTGGGTTTGGTGAACGAAGAATTCAGAGGTCAACTGCCCAACCTAATTACAGCCGTTGAGCTTAACGCACGGCATCCAAGATGTCTGGCTGCGATCGAAGAGTACCTGCAAAAGAAGCCGCTCCGATCCGGTTCCTTCAATCACTATCGACCCGCACGATTCTTCACAGAGAATGTCGGCCGTTTGGCACGCTACCTCTCTGGCGATACCGTAAATCGTTTTGAAAGTGTGTTCAAAGCCCTCAACGCTCTGCTGACTTAGCGTCCTGTTACGCACGACACTGCGCATGGAAAGCTGCTGACCGTTGGGAAGATTGAGGACGCGGAGGTGTCAAGCTCGCTCATTCTATGTCTAAACTAGGAGACTTGCTTCGAGAGTCCCTCAAGTTTCTGACCTCAACCCGTACTTATGCTTGATTCGAATCGTCGTTTGCATGAGATGATCGCTCCGTTTGATGTAATGTAAAGCCACTTCCACCAAGGGCGAAGGCGGGCTAGATACTGCTGAACCCAGACGTTGCAAGTCTTGTGGGCCTATGCGATCCGATGAGTTCCAACGGTGTGCAAAGCGGTGGTTGTCAACGTACAGGCGTGACGTGTTGGGAGTCGAGGACGATGGAATCTGGGTACAGAACGGCAAGGCATACCCACACATTCTGCCTCAAGCAAAACACCAACTGAACATTTTGCCAAGCTTCAGGGACCAATTCTGGAGATGGTTTCCCGGCCAGCACATTCAGCTTCAACGTGACTTCCACCATCTCAACTCGTCACAGGCGCTTTGTTTCAATCTGTTCTTTCCGATGCTAAATGGCAGGCAGGCTCTTGGGGCGCTGCTCCCAGCACTAAACATTGAGGGAATCGCTGGAAACAGGGGAGACTTCGAGTACCAGCCAGAGTTGTCCGAGGGAACGTGCATCGACTTTTCTCTCCCCTTGCAATCAGGGGGGCGAGTCAACTTCGAGATCAAGTACACTGAGTCGGAGTTCGGTTCGGCAAAAGCGGATGAAGCTCATATCGACAAATTCGACAGAGTTTACCGACATCGACTCGCTGGTCGGTTCTCCGGACCCTTCTGCCGCCCCGAGAAGTTCTTAGAGCACTACCAGATCGCGCGGAATATCTGGCACCTGAACGAGACAGCTGGTGACATTGCTGTTTTCCTCTTCCCGAAGGCAAACACCTGCTTGAGACGGCAGGAACCGGTCATCAAGGTTTGTGCTCTTGAGCCATTTCGATCTCGCATCCGGATCATGTACCTGGAGGACCTTGTTCTTGATCTCTTCAATCAGTTAAGCACTTCTGACACCGGGCGATTCCTCGCGCAGTTCCGACTAAAGTACCTTTCGTTCTTGACGCCGGGAGCATCAGACACATCCGTCAAAGACCGGACCCTTTAGCAGCGGTACCTGGCCCCAAGGAGATAGACGTCTGAAAGACAAAACTGCGTGTGCAGCGGATGTGGATCAGCAGGTTTCGGGTGACTGATCTTAAGCTATTGAAAGGAATGGAGCCGACGATCGGACTTGAACCGATGACCTGCCGATTACGAATCGGCTGCTCTACCAACTGAGCTACGTCGGCCTTTTGAGGGACGAGATTAGTTTACCAAATCGAGCGCCGCCGACACCCTTACTGATGTGTGGACCAGTAGACCGTGCGACCGCAATTCGCGAGACAGTTACGCCGCGCTTGTCTCCGCCAGCACCTCATACTCCCGTTCCGATTCCGCCGGCAGCAGGACCCACATGGTATACACGCCGAGCGCCATGCCGAAAGGAATATTGAAGAGCGAAATGAAAGCGAGAACCAGAGCCAGGACTCGCGCCCAATTTTCGCGCTGCAGCAGTCCCCATCCGGCGAGGAATCCGATGGCCGCTTTGGCGAAGAGAAAGATTGCGATCACACTGAGCAGCGGTCGGAGAAATGCCGCCGGCGCTTCAGGTGCGCCAAGTTCCCGCAGATGAGCAAAGAGCGTGTTCGCGAGCACGTAAAGCACTACCGCTCCAACCGTATTGAATGCAGAGAACGCCAGCCAGAACAAACTGAGTAGCCGGACGTGTTCTTGCACGCGTCCCGGACGTGGCTGCGCAAAAGACACCGGTCCGATAATCTGCTTACCGCACTTGCTGCAATAAGCCTGGCCGGGTTGAACCGGAGTGCCGCATCCGTCGCAGAACATTGAATCCTCCTGAGCAATCTCCCGACGCGATCGTACTCAATCTCATCAGTGATACGAATGCGCGGGGCAAACGTTCCCTCTGTTTGTACAAACCAACCACAGGTGTAACTCGAACCAGCAAATCGAAACGAAAAGGCCACCCGGCAACTGGGCGGCCTTTTCTTCAAGGGAGAATAGTTCCAACGGAGGCTTAGATTCCGTCAAAACTTTCTGCCGAAATCTTATGAGCCAAAAAACGGGGGTGTCAAGCGATTTTTGGGAAATAAATGCTAGTATTATCAACGACTTACAAAATGGGTTAACATTCCCCCAAACTGTAGCATTTTGAGACAAAACCGCCCAGAAGCGGTCGTAAGCCGATACTTCTAAAGGGACTTATCTGGCCTTAAGAGGGGTTCCGGCGAAGATCGGTGGCCGTGTCTCCCTCCCCCGTAGGTACGCCCTGGACGACTGTCTCCGTCAGGTGCAGCGAGATGAATTCCATCTGCTCCGGACGATCGAAAATCTTATCGGGATACAAGCGCTTCATTAAGATGCGGAATCCCCCAAAGGCGACTCCGGCAATAATCGCCAACCCACCGAGAATCGCGCACAGGACGACGATGTTGAGGATCAGCTTGTACAAATCGCGGACCTCGCGATTGTCGGTCGGAGTGTTCCACGTGACGGTGGCCTCGTAGTTGACCATGGCCAGCAGATTTCTAGCATCGCTGTCGGAGATTCCGCCCGATGCGATTGCGACAATCGGGCCCGTCTTTTTGTCGAAGAACGTGCCCACACTGCTGATGATGGAAACGCCACCTTGCCCCGAGCCCGTCACGCCATGCGCGGCTTCGATGCGGCGCAGGTGCTCAGCCGCAAGTTGCGGAGTCGGGTATGAGATCAATACCAGGACGGCCTCGCCGCTTGGTGTCTCATAGTGACCCAGCGTGAGTTCAGAGCTAGCACCAAAATCCACTTCATCGGCGGTGACCGGCAGTTCCAACGATGCCAATGCCACCGGACCCATCACATATTTTTGTGTATTCGCGATGTACTGACGAGGCGGCAGGAACTGAATGAATGTCGGCAGGTTTCCGGCATTGCCTCCAGGACGTGGCAGCGCTCCTGCTAACTCGCGCAGTTCGGCTCCCGACATGGGTGTTTCCTTGCTGAACTGCGCATCGACCAGCATATGTCCACGATAAAAGAGCACACGGTCTCCTAGTGACGCGCCCTGGTCGCCGATCTGCTCCTTGTTCATCTGTGGTCGCAGGTAGAATGTGTACGCGCCGAAGGCTCCCGAGGCATCGGCAAAGCGCGCAGCACGAACTTTGAGCGTGCGGCCGTCGTCCCGTGTATAGGCCGCCGTCGCCAGGTCGCTGAAGCGGTATTCATTTAGCACGGCCGCGTTGCTCGGATCCGCAACGGCAGCATTCGTGCTTGTCTGCGCAGTGCCCTGCATCTGCCAGCCGGCAAACGTTTGCGGAAGAATCGCAGGAGACTGTACTCCTGGCGTCGACGCTGCGAACAGAACCGAAGAAAGCCCACCAACGACCAGGGAAACCAGTAAAAAACGGGGAGATCGCATGAGAATCCGGGCATAGCCCGCTTATGTATTAGACCACAGGTGTGGCACAAAAGTTTCGTAAAGAGGCAGCTGTGACAAGTCCTCCGAAGGCTAGAATGCACCGAAAATGGCAGCTAAGTGCTGCAGAACCCGGCACCTGTGCATCTATCACTCTCGTGCCGTTCCCCTACACGTCAGGGCCATTCCCAGAATTGGGTTAGTCTCGCAAAATACTGTTGGTGAAGGAGTGCCAGTGAGCAGTGTGGAAACAAACAAGCGCCGGGGGAGCCGCACCAAGGCCGTCCTTCCGGTGAGGATCAAGGGCAAAGATAGCAGCGGCAAAGCTTTTGAGGAGCTGGCTCACACACTGGACTTGACGCCCACGGGTGTTCGGTTGGGCTCGGTGCGACGCGAGCTAGGCGCCCAAGATGAGGTAACGATTTTCTTCCGGCAGCGAAAAATGCAGTTTCGCGTGGTGTGGACGAAAAAGATGAAAGGAACATCCGAGTTTCAAGTAGGCCTGCAGGCATTGACGCAGGAGAGAGAAGCTTGGGGAGTGAACTTTGCCGAGCCGGCAAAGCAGGCCCCACAAGCATTCGATGCGTCTCCAGTTTCGGCGCTTGCATAGGAAAAGGGGAGAGTCATGGAGGAGACTGGCAATCGTTCGTTTGCGTGGTTAAGGCAGTTGTGGTCCCAGGAGAATGGTCAGGACATCGCCGAATATTCCGTCATGCTGGCAGTCATTTTAGTTATTGTAGCGGGTACGGTGCGCCTGATCGGATCGAACGCGAATAACGTCTTTTCGCAGGTCAGCAGCGCGATTCAATAGAACAGGTTCGTGTCGAGTAAGACTCACGGGGCCAGCCGGCTTTTGTCTAGCTTGCTGGCTTTTTTATTCCTTGATCTTTTCGTTTGAAATTGACGGGAAAGAGATTCCCCAGAAGTTCTGCGCCGCGTCTCCGTGGTCCAAAAACTCAATTGCGTAGGTGGAAAGCCCCGGCATCGCGAGCACTTGCGCCACCACACGCGCAGAGACCTGCGCGCCATGCTGATTCTTGACCCTGACGACTGAGCCGACTTGTAACTCGCGATTCAGTTGCACCGCAGCTCCATGACGGTTCAAGTTCGTGGCCTTAGCCTTTACGCTAAAGGTTGATTTTTGCCGATCTTCGCCGGATAGATCCACGGCGGCATTGAGTGCCATCCGGCTGCTTCGGCGCCTTGACATTGCGCTGCGGCCGACGGCGGCGGCGGCGAATGAGTGATTGTGTTTGCGATGAGGGTGCAAATGGCGATCCGAATGTCTCAGATTCATTGATTCTCAGGACATTAGATCGAAGTTGAGTTCGTCGCAACGTACATCAGTCACACTGGGTGGTTACTCCCGCAACCCTTTGAGCGCAGGTCACTTACTGTTCCGCTGTCTTGTCGAGTTTGCTCGCCATCTTCACACCGCTCAGGCCGTCGACATATTTGGCAATACCACGGTAGAGCGACTCGGCAATACGTTGCCGGTATTCGCTGGTTTCGAGGCGACGCTCGTCACCGGGGTTAGAAACGAAGGAAATCTCAGCCAGAATCGAAGGCATGTTGGCGCCGATCAGCACGATGAACGGCGCCTTCTTCACTCCGCGGTTGCGGATCCCCGGACTTTTTGCCGACAGGCCGCTATGCAACGACTGCTGCACGTCCGCGGCGAACTCGCGCGATTCTTCGATCTTTTCCTTCAGCGCGATCTTCTTCACCAGGTCCTGAAGTTCATAGATCGATTTTTCCGAGACGGCGTTTTCACGCGCCGCGACCTCTAGCGCGTCGGGCGAGGAGGTGAAGTTCAGATAGTAAGTCTCGACTCCACGGGCGTCGGGGTCTCGGCTGGAATTGGCATGGATCGAAATAAACAGGTCAGCACGCTGCTGGTTGGCGACGGCTGTGCGGGTCTCGAGCGGGATGAACGTGTCGTCCTTGCGTGTATAAACCACTTCTGCGCCGAGACGTGTCTCCAGCAGCTTCCCCAGGCGACGTCCGACTTCGAGGACCAGGTCTTTCTCCCGCAGTCCGTTGGGACCGATGGTGCCGGTATCATGGCCTCCGTGGCCGGGATCGATCACAATCCTTCCGATCTTGAGGCCGAGAGTGCGAATCAAAGAGCGATCGCCACTGGCTGTTGGCTTGGCAACACGGATATCCACGTCAGGGTCTCTCCCGCTTGCCGTTGATTTGGAGGACTTGCTCTTCGGCCGCGCGGGCGCGGACTTCACTTCGTTCATCGCTTTCTCGGCCGGCAAGTCTTCGTCTGCGTTATCAGTCTTGCGGTTGCGGCGCGTTGAGGAGCCTTTCGTGGGGCCGTCTTTCGTGGCAGTCGTAGAGGCGGGGTCATCGTCATCATCGTTGTAGACGATCACCTTCTTAACGGGTGGCGTAGTGTTCTTGGCGACTTCGGAATCCTTGACTGAATGGCCATCCGGACCTTCGTCGGCAGCGGCCTTGGGACCGTGAATCTCTTCTTTCTTGGTCGCGGGCTTTCCCGCCAGAGCCTTCATATCAGCCTTCACTACGGGCTGCGGGACTTGCGCCTTCACTTCGGCTTGCGCTGGGACTTCCACATCGGCCAGCGCGGCTGCTTCTTCCTTCGTGAGCTTGGCGTGAGCGATCTTGTCGTTCTTCCCGTGGATGTCAATAATCAGCCGATAAGGATTCGGGAGCAGAAAAGCCTCATACGTCGAGAGGCTGTCCACTTCGAGTACCACCCGCGTGCGCCCGGGCTTAAACTGCGCCACCCGGATCTTTTTCAGGAACCCGTCGTCCACTTCGAAGGTTTTACCCACCAGGGTAGAAGCCAGCTTCGTGTCGCGCAGATCAAAGAAAATGCGGTCTGGATTCGGGAGGCGTTGTGAACCGAATTTGACGTCGCTCTCCAGATCAATCGCAACCCGAGTGTAGTCCGGAGTCGACCAGTGGCGGATCGCCGTCACGCGGGGCATGTGCCCGGAACGATTTTCTTGAGTCTCAGAAGTTGCCGTGCGGCTGTCGCTTGCCTTTGCCTCCGGCGCTGCAGTGTTGTCGGTTTGCGCGGCCAAGGTCTTGGGCTTCTCACCGATTCCGCCCCCCGGCCTCGCTTCTGCCTTCTTCTCTGATTGCGCGTCGTTTTCCGCCTGAGCCTTCTTCTCGGCGGACGCCCGTTTAAGGTCGGCAATGGCCTGCTGCGCATCCTCGACCAGCCGGTTGTGCGGATATCGCTTCAGGAATTCTTCGAAAGTGGCCTGTGCCTCCTCGGGATCGTCCAGGTCGTCTTTATAGATTTCGCCAATGGTGAAGAGAGCGTCGCACCGGTATTTGCTGCCGGGATACTCGCGGCGGAGGAATTTGTACTGGTCGATCGCTGAGTGCAGGATCTTGTCGTCTTCGAAGCGGCGTCCCATCTCGACCAGCGTCTCTGCGACGGCAACTGCGCTGGGATCAGCCTTGGTCGAAGTCGGCGCGCCGTAATAGACGTTCCGATAGGCGTTCAGGACGCGCTGGTAGTCGTGACGCGTGCGCTCGGCAGGCGGGCGGCCGTTCAGAGCTTCGCGCATACGCTCGGCCTCGGCAAACCGCTCCCGCGCCCAGGCTTCTCCGTGGTGAACACGAGCGTGCGCAAGTGTAGCTGGCAGCGCTGCCAGCAGCAGCAGCACTCCCCAGCACAAAATGCGCCGGTTCGATGTAGTTTTCAAAGTCGACGGTCCGTTAACAGTCTAGATCCGCGGTTGCAGTTGAATTGCCTGGGTACCTGAGAGATTCCAAATACAAATTATCCTGGCTGCCCCACTCCTGGCCGATTTTGTCAGAAGTGGGAGTTTCACACTCCCGTGCTTTTAAACAGATGCTCCCACCCTATTCCGTGTTGCTGATGTAAAGCACACCCCGCGCATCCCGTTGAACATGCAGAGGATCGCGGCTCGTGCCGGATTGCGAAAAATCGTATCCCCCGTAATAAAGGTGAGTAATCCGGCGCACGTAGTCCTGGGTTTCGGCGATCCGGGGCACGCCCGCACTTCGCCGCACCGCTCCCTCACCCGCGTTATAAGCGGCCAGCGTCAGATTTACATCCCCATTGTATTTCTCGAGCAGATACTTGAGATGGCGGACGCCGGCATCAGCATTCTGCTCCGGGTCAAACGGGTTTTTGACCCTCAATTCGCGGGCGGTCTTGGGCATGAGCTGCATCAACCCCATGGCGCCTTTGCGGGAAACCGCGTTCGAGTTGAAGTTGGATTCCACCTTGATCACCGCGCGCACAAGGTTTGGATCGACATTATGGCGGGCTGCAGCCATCACGATCGATTGATCAATTTCCTCAGGCGACGCCTGGTGTCCATGCGAATTGGCCTGAAGAATCTCGACGTTCGCCAATTGCGCCGAATCGTGTCCGTAATACTCGCTGACTTCCGCTGCGGCCGAACGCGCCGCCCTCCCTGATGCCGTGTTCGCCGAAGGTACCGGCTTCCAGCGATTGTCCTTGCTGCTCCAATACACCAGAGTAGAGCGCCGCGGCTGCGGAGTGGCCACCGCATGCTCTTTTGCCGGAGCATCATCATTGACGTAAATCGTGCGTCCGTTCTCTTCGCTAGTCGCGATGCCGTGGGACGTGCGATCTCCCTCGGACGCGTACACCTTGCCAGTGAGAGTGAAAGAGGTCGCGAGTACAGTCGAAGCCGTCAGCATCCAGGTCAGTTGCAGGCGTTTTCGCATATCCGGGCGTTGTCCTTTCACCAATCTTTCGCTAGGAGCAGCGTGGAGACAAACTACACCCTCCCAAGCCCCACCCGGAACCTGAACGGAGAATCGTGCACCAGAGTACGTCGATTATAGGCGTGGCGTGGAGGGGCGACAATCTCTCCGAAGGGAGTAGAACCACCAGAGTAATTTGAAGCAAGTTATTGAAACTTTAATGGGTTAGTCTATCGTACCGCTACCGACGAAGATGCCATCGGTAATCGTAGAAATGGTTACTGCTGGCGGATGCAACAGCTTCTCAGAAATTCAACGCGTGCACGTCGGCCCTTTTACTCGTTCGGCTGCAAAACTCATTCACAGCCACGGTCTCGGCGCGAACTTCCTCAGTTCGAGATTGCGGTTCCAGACTTCGAGCGCTGCAACCGGACCTGTCAAGCGGACAGGCGGGTCCGTCCCATCGGAGTGCAACAAGCGCGATCTGGGCGCAGAAGGAGCCCGACTCTTAAGGAAGGTTGCGAGGCTAAAGTTGTTCATGTTGCCACCGATAACTCCTATGAAGAGTTCGACTCATGTTCTACATCTGAACTACGGGGCGGGTGGCAATTCATGGACAATATTTCTGTGCTCATCGTGGACGATTCATCCGTGATGCGAAAAATTGTGGAAAGATCGCTGCGACAAGCGGGGATCGAAGTCGGTCAGGTGTACGAAGCTGGGAATGGGTTGGAAGCTTTGGCGGTCTTGAATGAACAGAAGGTCAACCTAGTGCTCTGCGACATCAACATGCCGGGTATGGACGGCCTGGAATTCGTGAAGCAACTTCCCGGCGTTGAAAACGCAAAAGGCGTTCCGGTCGTGATGATCACGACGGAGGGCAGCGAAGGCCATGTGGTGCAGGCCCTGTCCGCTGGCGCACGCGGGTATATTCGCAAGCCCTTTACTGCTGATCAAGTTAAAGAACATATCGTTCCTGTATTGGCGGGAAACCTATGAGCATCTCGAAGACTGACACCGACGCTGCGAATCGACGCGAATACTGGGCTCCATTACTGGAGCTCTCGGCCCAGGAAGTGTTCGCCCTCATGCTGGGAGACAAGCTCGAATTGGCACCCGAGCCAACCGTTCTCGACTCGCTCGACGTGACCTCCATGGTCGGCCTTGCCGGGTCGCTGTGCGGATTGTTGAGTGTGCGGTGTAGCAGCCAGTGTGCTGCGCTGATGGCTACGAAGATGCTCGGTGCGGATGCCGAAGGAGCCAAGGGCCAGATGGAAGATGCTGTGGGGGAGGTCTGCAACATGGTGGCGGGCAATTTCAAGAATAAGATTTCCGGCATTAGCGAAAGTTGTAAGCTCTCAGTGCCCACGGTGATCACAGGCAGCAACTATAGCTTGTGCACCCTTGCCGACGATTACACCATGGAAATCAGCCTCTTGTTTCATGGAAATCCGGTAGTAATCTCGTTGCAGCTGAATTGACCAAAACCTTGAAAGCCTGCGGCGCGGCGCATTCTGTTCGCGTGCCCAATCGCAAAACCATTACAAGCTCGCCCAAGTGGCTAAGGTCAGCTGCTATCTAAGAAAACAACAGTCGGCATTATGATTCCGCATCTGCAGGTGCCATTGCATGACGAGAGGTAATCACCGTGATATGGAAGATTCGGGGTGAAACACCGCATCAACGACGGCAATGATCTCGTCCATTGCTCCGTCGATATCCAATGTGAGGCGTGTTAAATCGAGGGTGGCAAGCTGCGGGCAATGTTCGAGCAAGTCGGCCCATGCCCGGTCGCCAGCCAGATCAACGCCCATTGCTTCGTAAAATCCATATCCCAAGTCGCGCAGTCGGCACAGGAGATCGCAAAGATGAACCAGACACACCAGCGCAGGAGCCGATCGTGCATGGGCAACATGATGATGGAATGCGATGACAGCAACCACGTCCTGTGGAAACTTCCATTGCTCAGCCAGGATTCTGCCACTTTCACAATGCGTGAATCCCAACAGATTCTGTTCCACCACTTCGAGAGAAACTCGTCGGTCGCCGGCCGCGGCGAAGCACTGGCAATACTCCTTGGTACAAGCCAACGTATTGACGAGTATGCCGATGTCATGCAATAAACCCGCGAGATAAGCCTTCTCGGGCTCCGGATATCCAATTAAAGAGGCCAACTTACGGCTAACCAAGGCACAACCCAAGGAGTGACGCCAGAAGCTGGTGGCGCTGAAGGCCCATTTGTCCATAGGCACGATGCGATTGAGACAACAGCCAAGCAATATCGACTGCACGCGCTTCAAGCCAAGGGTAACAATTGCGCCCTTAACTGTCTCTACGTTACGGCGACCGAACAGGGGAGAGTTCGCCATCCGCAGGCACTGAGCGGCAATGGAGGAATCGTACGACACGAGCTCTACGACTTGCTCTACTGCAACCTTCTCGGCTGGCAGGTTGAGCGTCGCAACCAGCGGCTGGACAATCGCTGGGATCGCCGGAATCGATTCCAGAGTCGATATTGAAGAGCGAATTTCGTCGAGTGTTTTCATGACTTATCAGATCCAACGCAGTTTGCCGACGCCTTCCAATAGCCGATTGCTCCCGGAAAATGCATCAAGCGGAACCGGTCGTCAACCTGAAAAAGAGACTCGGCATGGCCCAAGAAAAGATAGCCTCCAGAAAGCAGGTTGGAATAGAAATGCTGCATCACCCGGCGTTTGGAGTTGAGATCGAAGTAGATCAGCACATTGCAGCAGAAGATCAAGTCAAGGCCCTTGATGAAAATCATTTTGCTGTCATCGCTCAGGTTGACACGTTCGAAGCGGATCAGCGACTTCAGCTGATCCGACGCTTGCAGGCGTTTTTCGTCATGAGGCTTGAAGTACTTCTTTCTCAGGGCGTCGCTGGTGCCGCGCAGGGAGTATTCACCGTAGATTCCGGCTTTGGCTGCCGCAAGCGAGTGATCGTTCAGGTCGGTCGCCAGGATGTCGAACGTCCATCCTGAAAGCAACTTGGTACTTTCCTCTAACAGGAACATCGCTAGGGTGTAAGGTTCCTCTCCCGTAGAGCAACCGGCACTCCACAACCGGAGCCGCTTGAATCCCATCGCAGCTTTGCTTGCGACGAACTGAGGAAGGATCACATTTCGCAAAGCGTCCAGTTGCGCTGGACTGCGAAACATGTAGGTTTCGCCGATGGTGATCTCGTTCAGTAAGGACCGCAACTCGGTTTCTCGATTCGCACGAAGCGTAAGATGGGCAAGGTAGTCTGCGGGAGTTGCGGCATTCACCGCGGCCATGCGCCGCGCACAACGTGAGGCCAGCAGATAGAGTTTTTCCTGCGGCTGATAGATGCCGGAGATCTCATAGATCAGATCACGAATCTTTAAATAGGCGGGATCTTTCAGGTCTTCCACCTGGGTAACAATTTTGGTAACCGCGGTTTCCAAGATTCTTTGCTCTCACTCTCTATACATCGTTCGTGATTGAAATTACTCCGGTGCGGCCACTGCTCCCGCTGTGCCTTGTGCTCTGCCCAGTTTGACTCGCCGGACAATTTCCTGGCTGATTTCGGGCAGCGGGCATATCTTGTTGGCGCATCCAGAATGAACCACGGCACCGGGCATGCCCCAGACCACGGAAGAATCTTCGTCCTGGACGAATACTTCCCCTCCAGTTTCCCGGATTTGAGCGGCTCCGCGCGCCCCATCGGAGCCCATACCGGTCATCACCACGGCAAGGACGTTCGGGCCGTAGATCCGAGCCACGGAACGAAACAGAACATCGACAGCGGGACGGCAAGAATTCTCGGGAGGGTCTTGGTTGAGTTCCAGGACGGCTTGTTGTCGGTTACCTGCGACCGTCATGTGGTAGTCGCCCGGTGCGATCCAGACCTGCCCCGCTTCTAGTGCGCGTCCCTGTTCGCCCTCGTGCACCGGGATTCGCGATTGGGCATTTAGCCGCTCCGCCAGCATGCGGGTAAACAATGGAGGCATGTGCTGCACCACTACCACTGGCACAGGAAAGCGCTCCGGCAAGCGAGGAATTACGTCGGCTAGCGCATTGGGGCCGCCGGTTGAGGTGCCGATAGCCAAGATCTCAATGCGGCTAGAGCCGGCCGGGTGTTTGCCCAGAGCGATCGTTCGCGTGCCAACTGCGACCTGCCGGTCGCGGCCGGACAGGGCAAAGATCTTCGCACTCAACTCACTGCGCACCTGCTCCATAGCGCAGGCGAGACTCTCAGTGTTAGTCGGCTTCGCGAGGTAATCGGATGCGCCCCGGGATAACGCTTCGAGTGTAATGGCGGCACCGTGTTCACTGAGCGTGCTGAACATGATGACCGGAAGCTTTGGATACAGCTTGCGGATCTCCTGAAGGGTCTGGATTCCATTCAGGCCGGGCATTTCGATGTCGAGCGTGATCACCTCGGGGTTCAACTGCGGGATTTTGGCGAGAGCGAGGGCGCCGCTCGAAGCGGTTCCCGCCAGCTGAATTCCGGGAGTCGACGCAAGCGCTTCGGAGAGCAGTTTGCGGACGACCACGGAATCATCGACGACCAGCACGCGAACAGGAGGCATACGGACCCTCATCGATTAAAGGGGTGGACGCCAGGTTGCCAGAGAGCATCCACCCGCAGTGAAAGTGGAATCAGGCTCCGGCTTGCGCGCCCTTGGCGCGGGTAGCGGAGCCGCGGGCATCGCCCTCGATCTTGAATTGCCCGACCAGTTCGCGCAACTCGGTCGACATTTTGGCTAGCGCCTGCGAAGCCTTGAGGGAGTCGTTGGCACCGTGGGTCGTGCTCTTAGCTGCGTCGGCCACGCCGCTGATGTTCTTGGTGATTTCGCCCGAACCCTTGGCGGCTTCGCCGACGTTGCGAGCCATTTCGTTGGTGGTGGCGTTCTGTTCTTCGACGGCCGTGGCGATGGTGTTGGAGATGTCGTTTACCTGCTTGATGACTGCGCTGATCTGCGCAATCGCGCTGACCGCACCCTTGGTGTCGCCTTGAATGGCCTCGATCTTGCGGCTGATGTCTTCGGTAGCCTTGGCCGTCTGCTTGGCTAGTTCTTTGACTTCATTCGCGACCACGGCGAATCCCTTGCCGGCTTCTCCGGCGCGGGCGGCTTCGATGGTGGCGTTCAAGGCGAGCAGGTTGGTCTGTTGCGCGATGGAAGTGATGACCTTGATCACCTGGCCAATCTCGGTAGAGGAGTCTCCCAGCTTGGTGACGATCTGGTTGGTATCTTCCGCGACTTTGACGGCGGCAGTGGCGACCTTCGCCGATTCGTGAGCGTTCTTGGCGATCTCTTTGATGCTGGCGCTCATCTCCTCGGTGCCCGTGGCGACGGTCTGCAGGTTCTTGTTGACTTGCTCAGCACTCGCAGAAACCACATTTGCCTGGGCCGAGGTTTCCTCCGCGTTGGCGCTCATCTGCTGGCTGGTGGCGGTGAGTTCCTCGGACGCCGTTGACAAGGAAGCAGCGTTCTCGGCGATGGAGCGCATGCTTTTCTGCAGGGCCTCAGTCATGGCGTTAATGTCGTTCTTGATATCGGCGTGATCGCCCTGGTAGCTGCCGGTGACCTTTGCACTGAGATCGCCGCCGGCAATTTCCTTCAGGACGGCTCCGGCTTCCTGCACTGGGCCGATGACGGCATCGAGGGTCTGGTTGACGCCTTCGACGATCTTGCGATAGTCCCCTTGATGTTTGGAGGCATCAGCACGGGTCGAGAGTTTGCCTTCAACAGCTGCTTTGGACAGCCTCCCAGCGTCGGTCACGAGGGCATTTACCGCCTTGATGCAGGTGTTCAGGTTGTTCTTGATGACATTGAAGTCGCCGTTGTAGCTGTCGGTGATCTGGGGTGGAATGTCGCCCTTGCTGATCTTGTCGACGTAGTCGGCGGCGACGTTCAAGGGGCCGATGACGGCATCGAGCGTCTGGTTGACGCCTTCGACGATCTTGCGATAGTCCCCTTGATGTTTGGAGGCATCAGCACGGGTCGAGAGTTTGCCTTCAACAGCTGCTTTGGACAGCCTCCCAGCGTCGGTCACGAGGGCATTTACCGCCTTGATGCAGGTGTTCAGGTTGTTCTTGATGACATTGAAGTCGCCGTTGTAGCTGTCGGTGATCTGGGGTGGAATGTCGCCCTTGCTGATCTTGTCGACGTAGTCGGCAGCGACGTTCAAGGGGCCGATGACGGCATCGAGCGTCTGGTTGACGCCTTCGACGATTCGGCGATAGTCGCCTCCATGTTTGTTCGCATCGGCGCGAGTGGCAAGCTTGCCTTCGATAGCCGCCTTGGATAGCATGCCGGCAGCGGCCACCAACGAGTTGATGTTGTCGATGCAGGTATTCAGATTGTTCTTGATGAGATTGAAATCGCCGTTGTAGCTGTCGGTTATTTTGTCAGGAATCTCGCCCTTGCTGATCTTGTCGACATAGTCGGCGGCGACATTGAGGGGTCCGATGACGGCATCGAGCGTGGCATTCACGCCCTCAACGACTCTTCGAAAATCGCCCTGATGCTTGCTGGCGTCCGCGCGAGTTGCCAACTTGCCGTCCACTGCGGCCTTCGTCAGCATGGCGGCATCCGCCATCATGGCGTTCAGCGCCATCTTTTGCGGCGTGGTATCAGTAGCAAATTTAACGACCTTGTAAGGTTTCCCATTCAAGTCGAAGATAGGATTATATGAGGCCTGGATCCAGACCTCCCGTCCGCCTTTGCCGAGTCGCTTGAACTCGTCGGCCACATATTCGCCCCGGTTCAGCTTTGCCCAGAATTCCTTGTACTCGGCGCTCCGGCAGAAGTCTTCGTCGACGAACATGCTGTGATGCTTCCCCTTGATTTCATCCAGGGTATAGCCGAGAGTTCTCAGAAAGTTGTCGTTCGCGCTGATGACGGTCCCATCCATCTGAAATTCAATCACCGCCGATGCTCGATTGATGGCTTGTAACTTGCCTGACTGCTCGGATAGTTGTGTATTCTGAGCGGTGACGTCGGTCGCGAACTTAACCACCTTGTAAACCTGCCCCTGCAGGTTTTTAACCGGGTTATAAATGGCCGAGAGCCAGACCTCGAAGCCACCTTTTGTTACCCGTTTGAATGTGGCCTGTTGCGCTTCTCCCCGGTTTAGCTTAGCCCAGAATTCACGGTAGTCTGCGGATTGGCGCATTGCCTCAGACACAAACATGCTATGGTTTTGCCCTTTCAATTCCTCAAGGGCGTAACCCATCACCTGAAGAAAGAGGTCGTTAGCGGTCACTATCGTCCCGTCCGTCTGAAACTCGATGGTCGCTCGTGTCTTGTGGACCGCCTCGATCTGACGCGCGTAATCGTTGTTGAGCTCCTCCAGCCGAAGCCTCTCCGTGACCACGTCCCAGGTCACCATGGCGCCAGCGTAGTGGTCCTCCGCATCATAGAGGGGGCTGGCAAGTAAGCTCAGCGTTTCGGAACCGAACTGAATATGGGCGTGGTGCGGCAGGTTGGCCGGATCGTTGAGAATGCGACGCACGCGCGCCGGGTCCTTGTGGAAGATGTCGATGGACTGACCGACAACATCCTCCGCCTTGCAGGGCAGCAGATGGGCGATCTTAGCCAGGGTTTTGCGGGAGGCGGCATTCATGTAGCGAATGATGAAATCCCGGTCAGACCGCATGACATTGATGGGAGCGTTTTCCATCATCTGCTGGAATAACAGGGTGTCCTTGTGGACAGCGGTTCGGACCGCCGCGCTGCTAGCCGTACTCTTCATGTTTTCTCCTCTGGAAACTCCTCTTGGAAATCGTCGATTCATGAACTTGCGGCCGAGGGTTCAGTTCACCGCTCGCACCGTATCCGCTTCACTCACTACCCTCTCGGTATCGAGCACAAGCATCAAGCGCTCCTGCAGCTTGTACACCCCTCGTACCAACTCGCGGTCATGGCCCCGCAGGGTTTCTGGAGGACGCTCCAGCTTGCTTTCGTCGGCTTCGAGCACGTCGCCGATCTCGTCGACCAGGAAACTCACAGCCCCATCCTCGGCGCGTACGACCACATTCACGGGCAGTTGTGAGTCCGGCCGGTCAGGCATGCCCAGGCGACGCCGCAGGTCGATGGCCATAACGATCTGACCCCGCAGGTTGATGAGTCCGCGAATGACAGGAGGCACCAGCGGCACCCTGGTCATTTCCTGATAGCGGATGACTTCCTGCACTCGTTCGACCGGCACTCCGAAGAACTGGTCTTCGAGGATGAATGTGCAGAACTGCTGCGTCTTGGCCACAAGCTTCTCCTTCATGAATTCAAGGCAGCGAGGGCGGAGCTGGCCGCAGCCGCAATCAGACCGGGAACATCCAAGATGTCGGTGACGCGCTTCTGGATGACCGCCGAGCCCAATACGCCTTTGCGCCCGGTCTGGGTTTGCATGACAAAAGCTTCTTCCACGATGTCCAGGATGCGGTCGACGACCAGTCCAATGCGGCGGCCGTTATGCGTGTATACGACAACGTGCAGGGACTCCTGGCTGGTCTCAGACGGCGTGCTGCGCCGGTCGCCGAGAACATCGGAAACCCGCACCAGCGGCATGATCTCGCCTCGATACTGAACCACCTCTTGCGCAGCGGCTATTTCCACCGCATCGCCGGGGAATTCTTCCAGCCGCGCGACCAGTCCAAGATCAATGGCGATCCGCCCGCTTTCGCCGCGCTGGAACAGCAAGACGGCACTGCGCCGCCCGCCGCCCGCCGTATCGATGCTCTGCTTGTCGTCTTTATCCATCACTGAGCGGTCGCGGACTTCGTTGACCACGCCGGCCCGCTGCGCCAATCCGACCACGTCGAGGATAAGGGCCACTTTCCCGTCCCCCATGATCGTCGCCCCGGCATAGGTATTGATACTCTTCAGCTGTTTGCTGAGCGGCTTGACGACGATCTCTTCGGTGTCATTGATTTCGTCGACGACGAGGCCGAACTGCCGGTCATCGGCACGCAACACAACGATGTTGGTAGTTTCAACATCTCCACCATTCGAAGGAATACGGCCCCTTGCGCCCGTATCGCATAACGCTTCCGCGTTAAGTTCCTTCCTGAGGTAGACCAACGGGAGCAGCTTTCCCCGGAGGCGGTACACGGGAGCGCCATTGACCATTTCCAGGCCTTTGCGCACCTGATCTCCCTCGAGGCGCACCAACTCCAGAAGGCTGACCTGAGGGATGGCGTAGCGGTCTCCCGCGGTGGTCACGATCAGCGCAGGAATAATCGCCAGAGTTAACGGAATCTTCATCCGCACGGTTGATCCAAGGCCGGGCCTGGCCTGCACATCCACCATTCCGCCGATCTTTTCGATATTCGTTTTGACGACGTCCATACCAACGCCACGGCCAGAGACGTTGCTGACCTTTTCTGCGGTCGAGAAGCCCGGAAGAAAGATCAGATTGGTGACCTCACGTTCGGTCATGCGTGCTGCTTGGTCAGCACTGATCAATGCCTTCTGAATGGCTTTGTTGCGGATCCTCTCGTAGTCCAGGCCGGCGCCATCGTCGGTGACTTCGATATTGACCTGCCCGCCCTCATGAAATGCGCGCAGGAAAAGCAGACCTTCCGGGTTCTTTCCGGCCGCCCGCCGCACGTCAGGGAGCTCGATGCCGTGATCGACGGCATTGCGCACGAGATGGGTCAGAGGGTCCTTGATCGCTTCGATAATCGTTTTGTCGAGTTCGGTCTCCTTGCCCTCCATTTCGATGCGGACCTGCTTGCCGCAACCGAGAGCGACATCGCGAACCGTGCGCGGGAATTTGCTCCAGATGTTCCCAATCGGCTGCATGCGGGTCTTCATGACGCTTTCCTGGAGCTCGGTGGTGAGCAGGTTCAGCCTCTGGCTAGTACCGAGGAGTTCGCTGTCCTCGGTTGAATTTGTGTACTGAACGATCTGATTCCGCAGGAGGACCAACTCCCCCACGCGGTTCATAAGCCGGTCGAGCTGGCCAACGTCTACGCGGATCGTGCTCTCGCTCGCATTCTGCCCCCGGGCCTGCTGTTGCGCATTCAAGGCATCCGCGATGTCCTGTCCCTTGACCGTGCCTTTGTCGAACGGGACTTCCCCAACCTGCCGCGGATCCGCGGAGTGCTGTTGTTGGACCGCCGTTTGCGCATCACCCGCTAAGTTGGCGCCACTCCGAATGGGGATCTCCCCCAAATTCGCTCCTGCTGCTGGTTCAGCCTTCGAGGTGGACGCCGTCTTAGAAGTCTCCGGCTGCGTGGCCGCGGTCTCGGGTTTGAGTTCGAGCAGGGTAGTCAATCTGGCGATGAGTTCCTTATCTTGCCTATCCCCTTCTTTTCCGGTTTCCTCGATGCTCTTCAGCATCTCCCGTACAGCATCCACCATGGCCAGGAGTGCGGTAGTGATCTCCGGATTCAGCTTGAGCACACCGTCACGCAGGCGAGCCAGCAGATTTTCTCCGGCGTGCGTCAGGGCCTCCAGGCGATTGAAGGCAAGGAATCCGGACGTGCCTTTGATCGTGTGGATGGTGCGGAAGATGCTGGCCAGGGTATCGCGATTGGCCGGGTTTTTCTCGAGCACGACCAGATCCTGATCAAGCCGATCGAGGTTTTCATAGCTCTCGACCAAGAATTCTTTTACGATCGCCTCATCGTCGCTCATCGGAAATCCTCAAGGTTCTGTATCTTCCCGGCCGATTCTTCTCGCCGGGATATCGCGTCGGGCTGCTCTGAGAATGGTTGCGGGACTGCCTCGCAAAGCCCGCAGTGTTCATCGACCGCGACGCACTGAAACTTGAAACGCTGACCTGGCTCGGCTGATCGCGAGCAACCATGAACAGGCTGAAACCCAACGAATCTTCACCCAGCCGTTTCTCCCTAATGAGGATTGATGCTCGCTATTAACGAGCCTTAATCCACAATTGCAATGACTTTCGAAAGGCTGCAACTTGCGGTCCAGTTGCCATGTGGGGGCGAATTACCTTTGGGATTGTCGATTTGTGTGGCTGCGCGAGGCTCTAGGCATTGAAGATGAATGCGGCGAGTTCTTCGAGGCTTGTAACAATGATGTCCGGCTTTGCGTCTGCAGACTTGACCGCCCCTACCCCTGGACGCGCAGATGGGCGATTTACCCACACCGTAGCCAGGCCCAGAGCCTGTGCCGGAATGACGTCGTGGTAGATGCTCTGGCCAACGTGCAGCACGCGATGCGCGGGTGCTTGAATTCGACTGAGTGCCAGCTCAAAGAGCTTGAGCGATGGCTTGTAGGCCTGCGCTTGCTGGGCTGTCACAACTTCATCGAATATGACTTCGAGTTGTGGGCGAGTTCGCTCGAACAGGTCGTCGTCAATGTTGGAGAGGATCGCGAGGCGAAATCTCGTCTTCAGTTGATGTAAAGCGCCAACTGTGTCTGGCCAGGGCTGCCAAGTCGGAAGAGAATCTGCAAGAGATTGGACCTCGTCTGCGGTAGGAGAGAATCCGCAATTCTTTCCAACGTCGCGTACAACTGAGCCGAGCACGTCACGATAACTTCGGTAGGGTGGTTGCTCGGCGCGCTGCTCGCAATCCCCATAAAGTTGAAGGATATGCACATCATCCATGTGACTGGAATGAGCCCAAAGTATCCGGCGGAGCGCCGGGAGCAATCCGGCTTCCCAGTTGATCAGGGTTCCATAACAATCAAAGGTGAGGATTTCAAACCGGGAGAAATCGAACATGCGGGTATTATTTCAGACAGAGTGAAGAGGCCAATGTAAAATCCTTCACTTCGGCCGACTGCAGAAGAGCCAACTGATGCTCACACCTCGAGACATTCTTCGGACCACAAACAAGGCGTCCTTCAGAATGAGCGAACGGCAGGAATATGTGGGGAGTCTTCATTCCGTAGAGTGTCGGGTCTTTCGGAAGGCCAATGCTACCGGTAGCGGAGATCGGAGCCTCCGAAGTTTCTCTATCTTTGGGCTTCGATATTCCGTGAACCGACACCAGCCACGAATGTCGAGAGCAAAGTACTTTAGCGCTGCGGGACCAATCCCCGCAACGGAGTTTGTTCGGTGGATTGGGACTGAGCCTCATGGTGGTCGCTCACGGGTTCCGAGACGGATTCCTCACTGAGCGCTGATTTCGTCGGAGGGAGAAATTTCTCGGTATTGAGAAGCGGACGACCCAGCGACGCATTGTAGCTTGTCCAGGAACCGTCAAGCGTGGACTCACGTTCGAAATGGGCACGCATGGACTCCATCTTGGAATCAAGATCATCGAGATAATGGAGCATGAGGGCTTCAGGGAACATGGGGAGTTTGGGCGAGCCGAACTCGTATTCGCCGTGATGACTGATAATCAGGTGTTCCACCAAAGTTTTCAGTTCATCGGGAAAATCGGGCAGATGGGCCAGCTTGGCTTGTAGCATCTCCAATTCGATGATCATGTGCCCTAGAAGTTGGCCCTTGGTCGTGTAAGAGAATGATCGGTTGTAGGTCAATTCGTGGATCTTGCCGATATCATGCAGGAATGCTCCGGCCAGAAGCAGATCCCGGTTGATTTGCGGATAATTCCTGCAGATCAAGTCGCAAGAGCGGAAAAGCGACACCACGTGATCGAGCAGGCCTCCAATGAAAGCGTGATGGAGGGTCTTGGCAGCAGGAGCATTGCGGTAGGCGGCTGCGATCTGTGGATCACCCATGAAAGCTTGCACTAGGGCCTTCAGATGTGGATTTTGAAATCCCGCGACAAAGTCTGAGAGCGTTCGCCAGAGTTCGTCGATGTCTTTGGTGGTTTTCGGAAGATAATCCGAGAACTCGATCTCGGATTCGCCCAACTTGCGCAATTTGTGAATCGTGAGTTGGAAGCGTTGCTTATATTTGTTGATGAGGCCTTTGACCTTAAGAAAATCGTCTTGCTCAAATGCCTCAAGAACTTCCTCAACGTTGTCCCACATTTTTGCTTCGAGCTGACCGCTTCGGTCTCCAAGGGTGAGCGCGAGGTACGGCTCCCCGGTTTTCTTGGGCTTGATCTGCTTGCTGACCACAACGAAGGTTGAGGTAATGACTTTGTTTTCGTGACGAGTGCAGTCGCAAATATAGAAGTCCTTCATGGAATGTCTGAGTATATGACATCCGCAAGCGAAGCGGTGGGCAACGCGTGCTGCTGAAGATCAGAGTCGGGCTTCGTGGGAGTTTGAAGCCATGATCGTACCGGCCTCGAGGAATGCAGCCCTGCCATCATCGCTACTATGGGACGAGTTGCGGAGCCGCATTTGTAGAGGGTTAGAGGATTCCCAGCTTCTTCTTTTTCTTCGACAGCTTCTTCGCGTCCGTTTCTTTGGCAGCCGCGGTTTCGATGGGCTCAGTCTGATTCGCGCTTCGACCGGTATCGACGTAGCCGGGTGCCACCTTTATATAGGCCTCTTCTCTGAGCTTAGTCAGGTATGCCCGAAGTGCAGGCTGCAGTTTCTGGTAATACAGCGCGTCCTGGATGCGCGGAAGGACGTCTTTCATCGGGGGTATGCCCGCCATCTCGTGATCGTCGACTCTAAGAATCGTGTATCCCTGTTTGACACGGATGACATCAGTGATATCGCCCGTCTTCATCGCGAATGTGCGATCTTCAAGTTCCTTGGCTAATTTGCCGCGCTCGAAGGTTCCCAGCGCGCCGCCGTCGGCGGCAGAAGGGCCGTCGGAATACTTCTTGGCGATATCGTCGAAATTACCGCCGTCGCGAAGCTGTTTCAGAATGTCTTTGGCTTTGGCCTCGGCGGCGCTGAGAGCTGCGGCGTCACTGGTTTGTTTGGCAGCTTCGTCGACGGGATTCTGGCCAGATGTTCCAGAGTTAGTCGCATTGGGATCGGGAGTGGGAGCCGCGGCCTTAGGAGTAATCAGGATTTCGCTTAGTCGGATGAACTCCGCATGTTGCATCTCTTCTTTATGTTCGTCATAAAACTTCTGCGCTTCTTCGGCGGAGAGCGAGAGATGACCGCCTACTTCCTGTCCGATGACTTTCTGCGTGACGATGCGATTCTTCTGGGTTTGCTTGAAATCCTCCCAAGAAACGCCCTGCTTTTCGGCTTCCTTTTCCAAAGCCTCGAGAGAGTCAAGCTTCATATCCTTACGCATCTGGTCGAGTTGCTTGATCAGGTCAGTATCGGCGCTGATGCCGAGGTCTTTTCCTTTATCCAACAGCAGTTGCTGGTCGATGAGATCACGCAGCACATCTTTTTCGCGGTCGGCAAAGGCTTTGTCGGCGTTATTGGGACCCTGCTGCTTGACTTCGTCGCGAAGTTGGTCTTTGCTGCGCGCGAGTTCGGAGCGCGTAATGATCTGATTATTTACGCGGGCTATGATTTCCTCGACGACTTGATCAGCGGCTAACGCGGGCATGCAAGCCAAAGCAACCAGGGTTAGTGTGAGTTTTTTCATAAGAATCTCTGGGCTACCACGCTTCTGAGCTTGCGGCAGAAAGCGGAGATGGACCTATGCGGTTATTCTACATCGTTTAGGGGCCTCGGCCAGCAAGCTACCTGCCTGCACCGTTGTGGACCATTTGCGCAAGCTGCACCCTCTTCTATGACGCTAGATGACTGGCTGGAGTTGGCCGAATCTCATCCAGAACCACGGACTAACGCCAGGGCTGTGCGATCGTCACAAACTGGCGACTTGCCAGAAAAGTCAGCGATAGCGCTCAGGACGGAGTCGCAGAGTGAGCGGGCTGAACCACCAGGCGCGGACTCGAATGCATCCTTTACCCGTTCCAGGCCAAAAGCGCCGGAGCGTCCATTGCCCTCGCAATCGACAACACCGCGAGACACCAGAAGGAGCGAAGCTTCCTTAGCCAACGCTACTGTCGGCGCCTCGCTGGTCGCGTGGGAGAAAAGTCCGAGGGGGAGACCCGTCGACGCCAATTCCGCGACGCCGGTGCTGTCGCGGAGCAGGCCGGGAGTGTGTCCAGCGTTGGAGTAGCAGAGCGTACCAAATTTCTCGTGATAGCAAGCAATGAAAGCGGGACAGGAATGAACGCCGCAGCAGACATCGATCAAGCGACGATTGATGCGGAGACATAGTTCGGTCATGGCATCGGATTCGTTGATGTCGGCCGGTGAAAAAAGCTGCACTCCGAAAGTCCGGAATACCTCTTGGGCGGCGACCATGAGGCTTCGGTTGTTTTCGCGCCGTCCGGCAACATCGAGCAACCCGATCAGAACGCGTTCGGGACTAACGCGAATCGAATCGTAGAAATCTCCGGCAATGCGCTTACCCACGAATACAGCAGCAATGTCTACTCCTTGAATTGTGGGAAAGACGGTGGGAACGGGTTCCACCGGCGGTGGGGCGACACTTGAACCAGAGAGGAATCGCGACAGCATAGCGCAGATCATAATGGGAGACCCTAGCGCAAGCAACCAGCAAGAAGGCGTTTGTCTGCGCACTAGTACTTAGGCCGGATGCGAAAGGTGCAACCTGGCAAGAGTGCAAACCTCACTCGCCATATTTCTCGCCGAGATAGCGCGCCAGATCGGACTCAAGCTGGCCGTAATCGGAGTGAATGGTTGCACGGAGGGCGGCTTCGGTGGAACTTCCCTGGCTGATTCGCTGCAGGATGCGTTGGACGTCGCTCATGCCATAAGTGTCGTTAATGTAAGCAACGGCGGCTAAGGATTCGGCATACGCGGCGTATGCTTCCGCCCCGGAAAATTGCAGGAAGCTGCCTTCGAGAACATTGAGAGGAATATTGTGCTGCGATCTAAACAGCTTTGCAAGCTGATGCCCTTCTCCGCCGCCAAGAGTCTTCGGTTCGAGGAACTGCGCGATGCCTTCATGCAGCCAGGGTGGGCAACGTCCCGCGGAAAGCTGCGTGATAAATGAGTGCGCAAGCTCGTGCTTGAGGACATGGGCGAGTTCCGGAGTAACCGAACCCAGACCGCTGATGGGAATACGGAGCTTGCCATCATTCATGGCTCCGGACCAGGTTGGGGCGTGTGTCACGTCGAAAAACGCCTGCTCAGTGTAGAGTGTCACGAGGATGTTATCGCGTGGAGGATTGCCGAGATCACGAACCAGATCGTCATAGTCGGACTCGAGAGCCTGCAGAATCTGCGCTCGGAGCGACTCGGAAGTTTGGTGTCCTTCATAATGCAAGGTGAAGTGTGCACTCTCGCCCTGGGAAAATTCGGCTTCTGCAGTCTGCTCCCGCTCAGCTTTCGCCAAGAACCCCTGGACGGTCGAGTCGGGGCGCAATGTAAGAGAGCGTTTCCAGGAAGCGATGGCATCTTTCGTGTGGTCGGAAGCGAACTGAGCATAGCCGAGCATCGTGTATGCGTCGGGAGATTGCGGGGCAGCGCGTACCGCACGCTGGGCATAATCAACTGCCTGAGTGGAATTCCCAGTACGGATCAAAACTGCGGAATAATAAATAAGGACGGTTGAATTGCCGGCCTGATAGCGCAGGGCGTTTTCGAAGTATCGACGCGCCTGATTGATGTTGCCATGTTCGAATTCAAACTTGCCAGCAATAAAGTCGGCCGTGGCGCTCAATTCGGCGTTGCTTTTGCTTTCCAGTCTCGCCAAGGCGTCGGTGTCGATTTTGCCGTCCCTAATTATGGTGCTTACAAGGTCGCCCTCACTGGCTAGTGTGTCGGCAGGCATAAAGCTCTGCAGATCGGCAGCTTTCTGCCCGCCGGAGGAGTGCGTTGGCGAGCCGCCTGCCTCGAGCCGGTCTACTGAGGTTTTTGGGATCGCGTATGTGTCTTCTCCGATTTCATATTCATAGCGGTTGCCATTCTCGCGGACTCGATCGGCCACAATGGTGCGACCATTCTTAAGATGGATAGTATCGGCCCGTGCGCCTCGCAGCGTGGTCGCAGAGGCTAGTACTAAGAAGAGAGTGACACGTAGTGGCATTCAGGCGCATTCTAGCAACGGAGATGCAGGCGACCTACGTGACGAAGGTACCACTCACAATCCAAATTCTGCTGGCAAGTGCGATCTGGTTTGTCTCTTATCCGATAAACGCTCCTGCCACGACTCCGGTCACTGCGGAAAAACCTGCCGGGAATCTTTATTTGCAACTCGGAGAGGTTGGGCTTGATCCGTCACGGGTGTATCTGGTGCGAGGCGCATCTTTCAGCCGTGGAGCTATACAGATCAGCTTGGAAGATGGAACGATCGGCTTCACCCAGGATGTCATGGGCCACATCACAGGGGCGTTCTTCGAAGGGGAGGGTGAGATTCTACTGCTCCCTCCGAACGAAGTGGAACGCAGATCGATAAGCTTGTTCACCGGAATGGCAATTTTGGAGGAGCGGTTCGCTACGGCGTACTTCAGGTTCAACGATGACCTTCTCGCGGAATTGCGGCCAGATCTGCGCGAAGCCGAGAGTAAAAACGAATTTGTCGAGCGCTGGAATGCCACCGCGAAGAACATGGCCAGCGCTGACGCCATGCGATTGCTGCTCACATTCAGCGGAATGCTTCCAACAAATGGTAAGAGGGAAGCCGATGCGGCGGGAATAAGTGGCTCGAAACCCGACCGTTTCTTGCATGCTCGCGTGCAAGGATTGAAGCTCGGCGTGTTCGACGTTTTCTTTGATTCCACGGCGGGAGAACAAGTCTTTGCCGGTCAATCAAAGGCCGGAGCGGATGGGGAAAGCTATTACGACGTGTGGACTTCCTTCTCTCTCACGACGGTGGCGCTTAGGCAGGCGCAGAATGAGCATACGGAACAGGAAGAGGGCGCGAGCGCGCATAACGATAAAGTTGCGCTGCGCAAGTTCGCTATTACGACCGAAGTCCTGCCACCCAAGCAAATTCGTGTGAAAGCTGTTGTGCAATGTGAAGTTCGGGAGGGTGGGGCAAGAACTCTACTGTTTGAGCTATCGCGGTTCCTGCAAGTTGAGAGTGTGCAGCTCAATGGCGAGCCGATCGAGTTCATTCACAACCCGGCGATGGAAGGCTCGGAATTGGCTCGACGTGGCAACGATGTGATGGCTGTGATTGTGCCGTGGCCTTTGAAAGCGGGGCAGAAGTTCGAATTGACTTTCATCTATTCGGGAGAGGTGTTGGCTCAGGCAGGTGACGGATTGCTTTATGTAGGTGCCCGGGGTACCTGGTATCCCAATCGCGGCCTCGAAATGGCCAATTTCGATCTGCAATTCAGCTATCCACAAGGCTGGACGCTGGTGGCGACCGGAAAACAGGCGCCGTTTGCCACCGATAGTATCGCGAGTGCGAGTGGGGAGCAGACATCTCGTTGGATTTCGGATCGGCTGATTCCGGTCGCGGGATTTAATTTGGGCAAGTATCGCCAGGCGAACACCAAGGCGGGAGATGTGCAGGTTGAAACGTACGCCACGCAAGGTGTGGAACAAGATTTCCCGAGGGCGGCGCAAATGCAACTGATCGAACCGGCGCGGCCCAATCCGACTCATCCACTGCCGCAGCTGCTGCCGACAGAGCCACCGCCAGCGCTGAATGAGGTTCTCGTCGGTGAGGCAGCCGCTCGCGCGGTTCAGTATTTTTCCGAGCGATTCGGCCCTTATCCCTACAGTCACTTGGCCCTAACTCAACTGCCTGGCAGGGAAAGCCAGGGCTGGCCTGGGCTCATCTTTCTATCATCTTATGCATTCCTTGATCGTCATGAGCGTGAGCAGCTGCATTTTCCGCCGACCCGAATGCTGCTCGTTGACACCGTTCCAGCTCATGAAACGGCACATCAGTGGTGGGGAGATCTGATCACATGGTCCAGCTACCGCGATCAATGGTACTCCGAGGGGCTGGCGAATTATTGCGCCCTCATGATGCTGCAGGAAAAGAACCCTGAGGGCTTCCGTCAGATTATGGATATGTACAGGCGCGAGCTCGTGGAGAAGAATAAGGACGGGGTCGCGCCTATGGATGCCGGCCCGGTGACTCTCGGAACACGGCTGCTCTCATCTCATTTTCCGAGGGGGTACGAAGCAATCAGTTATGGGCGGGGAGCGTGGATCTTCCATATGTTACGTACCATGCTCAACGATGCCGCAAAGCAGGATAGGAAGGCAGCTGCCGGCGGCAAGGACGAACTCTTCATGCGGGCATTGCACAAAGTTCGGCAGCGTTATGAGGGGCGCATGATCAGTACGCGGGAACTACTGGACACGTTTGCTGAAGATCTTCCGCCCGCACTAAGGTATGAAGGCAAACAATCGCTGGATTGGTTTCTGGACGGATGGGTCAACGGTACTTCATTGCCGAGCCTGGAGTTGAAGGGAGTGAAATCTGTTCCTAAAAGCTCGGAGTCAATTGTGAGCGGGACAATCTTGCAAAAAGACGCACCGCAAGAGCTAGTCACGTCCGTTCCCGTATATGCGGTCGTAGGAAAGCAGCTAGTATTGCTAGGGCGAGTTTTCGCCGACGGCGAAGAGTCTTCGTTTCGGTTGTCGGCCCCGGCGGGTGCTCACAAGATCGTTCTTGATCCGTACGAGACGGTACTGACCCGCCCGAAATAGGCCAACACGGATATTGCGTTCCTATCGCTTATAGCATCTCGCAAGATGCGGCTTCACGCGTGCCTCCGCCATCGCGATGCTCTGACAATATGAGCGGGGATGTCCGACAGCGGTAACACGCGAGTCAGAACTCCTAGGTGAGCACATACCCGGGGCATGCCGTAGACGGCACAACTAGCTTCATCCTGCCCGATGGTGATGCCGCCCTGCCGAAAGATCGCCGTCATACCGGAGGCTCCATCGGAACCCATTCCCGTCATGATGATTCCTATGGCGCGGTTCTGGAAAACCTCTGCGACGGAGTTCATCAGTTCGTCGATGGAGGGAACATGCGGGGTATCCTTGGGACTCCCCGAAAGACTGATGGCCGGCTTTGAATCCGATACCCTTGAAACCACCCGCATGTGCAGACCCGCCGGTGCCAAATAGGCGGTGCCCGGGTGGATCAGTTCACCCTGAGCGGGCTCTTTAACGGTGATAGATGAGAAGCAGTTCAGGCGCTGTGCCATCGAAGTGGTGAAGCCGAAAGGCATGTGCTGTACGATCAGGATAGGGACAGGAAGGTCTGCGGGAAATTGCGGGAGAATCTGCTCGAGGGCTTTCGGCCCACCGGTGGACAACCCCATGGCAACAAGGGCAGGCACATCCACTGGGGCGAGCCTGTCTGGCAGGGCCGAACGAGGCGCTTTTCTGCGATCCGGCGCGGCGGCTCGAGTCAGACATGACTGAGCCGCAGCGCGGATTTTGGTTATGAGTTCGTCACGAATGTGCGCAATTTCGAGCGAAGTCTCTGACAACTGTTTAGGTACGCAGTCGAAGGCGCCGGCGCTCAGCGCTTGCAGCCTGGTCTCAGCATCCTTTTCGGTTAAGGAGCTAACCATGATGACCGGTCGGGGAGACTGGGCCATGATGTGACGTAGTGTGCCCAGGCCGTCTAGTCCCGGCATCACGAGGTCGAGAGTGACGACGTCAGGATTCAGCGCCGAGATCTTTTCGAACGCAATCGACGCGCAACCTGCGGTGCCCACTACTTCCATGTCGGGTTCGTAGGCGATCATTCTGGAGATCGCCGTGCGCATGAAGGCGCTATCGTCCACCACCAATACGCGAATTCGGGGAGCAACGTCTGAGTTCAGGCTCATTTGCGATAAATCGCATAAACGAGGGAGTGCACCTCGTCCATGTAAGACTCAAGTTCGAAGGTCAGCCGGGCCCAGTCGAAGTCTTTCAGGTCTGGGTGTCCTTTCGAAAGCACGCTAAATCCAGTTTGATTGAGTAAGTTGACTTCGCTCCTCTCGACGTACCCGTAATTCAATCCGCTCATGCGGCAGAGCAGATCGCTAAGTTCTACGAGTGCGACCAGCCGCGCGTGCTCGGCGGATTCAACTGTCGCATGGTGGAGGGACACGCTCTCGCGAAGATCTGGTGCGAGACTCCAGTGTTCCGCCAGTAGCATTCCGCTCTCGCAGTGCGTAAAGCCCAGAGTCTCTTGCTCGGCCTCAGCCAGTGGAATGCCCCGGCTCCGGGCGAGTTCGAAGGCGGAACGAAATTCATGGGGCAGTACCCAGAGGTTCACGATTATGCCGATATCATGCAGAAGACCGGCAAGATAAGCTTTGCCGGGATCCGGATAAGAAATCTTGCGAGCAAAATGACGGCAGACCAATGCACAACCCAGCGAATGCTCCCAAAATGCAACGGGATTAATGCCTCCCAGGTCTTTCGGCATCATGTTGAGCACTCCACAAGACACCGCGATATCGGTGACACGCTGAATCCCCAGTCCCATTACCGCCGCTTTCAAAGACTCGATCTTTTGCCATGTCCCGAACAACGGACTGTTTGCCATTTGCAGGCACTGTGCTGCGAGGGATTCATCTTGAGCAATCATCTCGGTGATCTTGTGCACATCGAGTCGCTCAGAGGGAAGCTCCAGGTACTGCAACAACGGTTGCAGTACGGCGGGAACAGTGGGAATCTGCCGCAGTCCTTCGATGCGTGACATCAGAAGTGACTTCTTGGAATGCGATGTCATGATCCTTGTCCTCCGGCTTGCACATGATCGCTTCTCACGTACGCTGTCGCTCCGGGGAGGTGAATCAGTCGGAACTGATCATTGACGCCATAGAGCGATTCCGTCTGGCCAAGAAAGAGGTATCCATGGGGAAGAAGGCTCCGATAGAAGTGCGCAATGACCCGGCGTTTGGACACGCAGTCGAAATAGATCAGAACGTTGCAACAGAAGATGAGATCCATGCCCTTCATAAATGCCATGTCAGCGTCGTCAGAAAGATTGAGTCGCCTAAAAGTCACACACTTGCGCACAGACGGGTGTACCTGCAGTTCGTCGCCGGCTGGTATGAAATGCTTCTGCTGATAATGCAGCGGAACGTAACGAGTGCTGTAAGCCCCATAAGTCGCATCGCGGGCTCGCGCCAGGGAATGCTCGTTCAGGTCGGTGGCGAGAATTTCCACGTTCCAGCCTCGCGCCCGCTGCAACTCTTCCTGTACGACCATGCTCAATGTGTAGGGCTCTTCGCCTGTGGAGCACCCAGCGCTCAACACTCGCAAGCGCCGTACCGGAAGCGTTTCTTTCGCTCGCATGATTTTGGGCAGGATGATTTGGCGCAAGGCATCGAGCTGAGGCGGACTGCGGAAGAAGCAGGTTTCTCCGATCGTGATTTCGTTGAGCAGTGCGATCAGTTCCGTTTGCCGCGTGGCTCTCAAAGTGAGATGTTCGAAATATTCGCGGAGACTGGAGGCCTTTACCTCTTTCATCCGGCGGGCGCAGCGGTCGAACAAAAGGCGCAGCTTAGTGTCGGGATGAAAAATGCCAGCTACTTGATAGATGAGATCCCGGATACGAACGAGTTCAGGGTCGGGCGGACCATCGACCGACAAGAATGAGTACATGGACGAACTACACATGCCTGGCACGTCTTTCATGGCGGTATTCACTATCGCGGCGAAATCGTGTTCGGGGCCTCTCCCATTCATCGACGCAGGACGAGCAATGCTTTAGAGGAGGTGCGACGGAGCGGGTGAGAACGTACGCTGACTTGATCCCATTAGCGAATTCCTGGGGAAGGCTTCGTCGTGGATGCTTCAAGTGACACATCGTTGCGAACGATGTGCTCAGTAAGAATGACGATGTCGACCCGGCGGTTCTGCGCGCGGCCTTGTGGCGTATCGTTGCCGGCGATGGGGTGATATTCGGCATACCCTGCGGCGGCTAAGCGTTCCGCAGAGAAGCGATAGCGGATGATCAGCAAGCGGATCAATTCCGTCGCGCGCGCGGTCGACAGTTCCCAGTTGGATGCCATCTGAGCCGTGTGGATGGGCACATTGTCGGTGTGCCCTTCAATTCGCAGACGGCAGGTGCGCACGGCGAGGATGGACGCAATTCGATCCAAGGCGGGCAATGCCGAGGGCCGCAGGGCAGCCGACCCACTGTCGAAGAAACCGAATTCGCGCAAGCTGATAACAAGACCTTCGGATTCACGGTGAAGAGCTACGGTGTGGGATGCGATTTCGCGATGCAGCGCCTGCTGTAATTCGGCCTGCAAAACAGTAAGGTTCGCTTCCTGCGAGGCTGCGGTCAGCGTGTCCGAAGGCGGAGAAGAGACCCGGCCGATTTCTGTGTTGCGCTTTGCATTTTCGATTGCCTGCACAGTACCGAATGGCATCGGTTCTTCGATATTGAGCGGAACTTTGCTGTTGGACGCGGGAAAGACACCTAGCTCCTGAAAAGCAATCTGAATCGCCAGCGCGAGGCGGCCGACTTTTCTCTGATCGACTTGCGCTGAGGCGTACAACACCACGAAGAACGCGAAGAGCAGCGTAATAAAGTCGGCATACGAGACCAGCCAGCGTTCGTGATTGGAATGCCGATGCGAGCGTCTGCGACGAATCACGATTAGCGATCTCCGTCTACTGACTGTGTGCGCTCTTCAGCGTCGACCAAAAATCCCAGCAACTTCGTTTCAAGCATGTGAGGATTCATGCCTTCGAGAATGGAAGCTACTCCTTCGAGAGTCATCTCCCGGGCAATCTGCTCCTCGCGGATGCGGAGTTTCATCTTTCCGGATACCGGCAGATACAACAGATTGGCCGAGCCGACGCCGTAAATCGTCGCCACAAACGCGACGGCTATGCCACGGCCAACTTCGTCGATCTTGTCGAGGTGCTGCATCACCTGAATGAGACCTAGGACGGCGCCGATGATGCCGATAGTCGGGGCAAAACCCCCGGCGGACTCAAATACCTGGGGGACCTGTTCTTCATATTCAGCCTGGTTGTTCAGCTCCAGTTCCATGATCTTGCGCAGTTCGTCCGGCTCCGTGCCGTCGACGGCTAGCATGAGGGACTTTCTCAGAAAGGGATCGTCGATTTCATTTAGCTCGGCGTCGAGCGAAACGATGCCCTCGCGGCGAGCTTTCTGGGCGAACTTCACCAAGCGGCGAATTGTCGCTTCGGGGCTCTTCCGAGGGCTCAGGAATACGGAGCCGAGACGGCGAACCGCGTGCAGGACCACGGAGAGAGGGAACTGCAGCATCACGGCGCCGATGGTGCCTCCGAACACAATCATTGCGGCGGTAGGCTGAAGAATCTGGCGGAGATTTCCGCCTTCCAGCAATAGGCCGGCCAGGATTCCACCTAATGCCAGCACAATTCCGGTGACGCTGGACTTATCCACGATCACCTCGTCGGCTCGTTGTTCGACTCAGGCAGTATCCGGGTGAGGCAATGGAGAGATGAACTGTCCCATCCGGGATCTGCGCCTTCCAGCACAGAACGGCGGAAGGCGACGATTCGGGCAAGAACTTCGTTCGGTTTCTCGAGGACCACAATCTTCTCGCCTGTGATGAGCGTAACTACGGTGTCAGGAGACTGCTCCACGAATTTGATCAGATCCGAATTAACGAATAGGGCTCTGTTATTCAATCGTGTGAGGTGAATCATCGTTGCCGCCTTCCGAGATGCGAGTCACAACAGGGACGCGCATGGTGCCCCTGTGGGCAACATCGGCAGAGTGAAGGGTTAGTTGATGACTGTTGGCTGAGGACTGATTACTGTCGAGTTACGACCGTCAGATGCAAAACGGGCGAGTGGCTAAAGGGGAACGGGAGGTTGCCGATGGACAGGACAGAATTCGGGGTTCCGCGAGCGGCACTGGATGCGAGCTTCGCAGAACATCCTAGGAAAAGGTAAGAGGAATCTTAGGGAACCGAAAAAAACTAAACGGAGAAGGAGCGGCACAATGCCCATTGGAATCCTGAACAACATCGCATCTCTGTCCGCAGAGAACCAGTTGTCTATCACAAACAACAGCCTGCAGAGCGTGCTTTACCAGTTATCTTCAGGCTCCCGCATTAATACCGGAGCTGATGACGCTGCCGGCCTGGCAATTGCCAACGGCTTGCAGGCGAACGTTACTGCTCTGACGCAATCGGCTCGCAACGCGAACGACGGCGTAGGTGCGCTGCAGGTAGCTGACGGCGCGCTGGCGCAGGTCACCACGCTTCTTAATCGTGCAGTCACGCTGGCGACTGAGTCCGGTACGGGCACAGTCGGCAACGGGCAAAGAACCGCACTGCAGGCCGAGTATCTTGCGATCCAGAACGAAATTGATCGCATCGGCGCGAACACCAATTACAATGGCAGCCAGGTGTTTACCGCCACACCGACTTCCATCTATATCAGTGACAGTTCGGGTACTACGACCCAAGCGAGTAACTTTATCGCAGTTACAACGGGCACGCTCTCGGCCGCAGGCCTGCTGGGCGGAGCAGCCACGGCGCAATTGGCTGCCAATGCTCTACCGACGGCAGGCACTGATACTGTCACGATCGCCGGGAAGACCTACGCCTTCGTTGCCGCCCTTACACAGGCGACGCCGAACCAGGTCCTGGTCGACACGACAGGCGCCACGGCGGCAGACAGACTGTCGAATACTCTGGCGAATCTGGCAGCCGCAATCAATGGTGGGCCGGGAGCCGGAACGGTCTATTCGAACAGCACCACAGCTAACGCGAATACCACTGCGTCGGCTTCGGGCAACACGGTGACCCTGACGGCGACGGCAACTGGGAATGGTGTCATCGCCGGAGGCGCCACGCTGGCATCGACCGTCGGCGGCGGTGGCACGTCCTTGAACTTCCTGAACGGGGCGACGTTCGCGGGTGGCTCCTCGTCGAACATCTCCACCTCAACCGCAGCGCAATCGGCTCTAGCCGTTATTAATTCCGCCATTCAGACGATTGCCGGACTTCGCGGCCAGATCGGCGCCAGCATCAACCGGCTGCAGAGCGCCAGCAACGTCATCAGCAATGAGGTACAGAACCTGACCTCAGCGATGAATGGCATCCAGGCGGCCGATATTCCGTCCGCAGTCGCGAACCTGACGAAGTACTCGATCCTGGAGCAGACCGGCATTTCCGCTCTCGCCCAGGCGAATCAGCAGCAACAACTGGTTCTAAAGTTGTTGCAATAACTGATCGGTCGGAGGAGGCGGGCGGCCGCCTCCTTCCACCATTCCGGAGCTCGCGATGAGCATCAATCCGGTTCAAGAAAATCTCGCTGCTGCGGGTGCACAGCCGGCAACCCGGGCCATTCGTCCGCAGTCGGCGGTCACCCCTGAAGTCCGACCGCCGCATGCCAAATCGGGAGCGGAACCAATGCGAGACGCCCCCCCGGCGATTCGTCCCTCCGAGTCTTCGGAAATTCCGCGGGATGAAGTCCAAGTGCAACGAGACAATGAAAGCAGCGGCCAGATCGTGATCAAGTACCTCGACCACTCCGGACAGGTGATTTTGCAGATCCCGAGTTCTCAGGTCCTGGGATTGGCGCGGGCGATTGAAAAGGCATTGGAAGAGCAGGCCAATCGCCGAGGCAACGCGAGCCAGAACACGGCAGTCTCGAAGGGAGTCACTTCAAATGGTTAGTCTGAATCCGGCAAGCCTTTTGAGCGGACAGGGATTGGATGTCAACTCCCTGGTAAGTCAACTTTTAAGCCAACAGAGCGGACAACTCACGGAATGGCAGAACGAGCAGACTACGCTGCAGACCCAGGCCGGACTGATAAAGTCCATCAATGATGATCTGAACAATCTCGAGTCTGCTGTCAATGCATTGTCCGATCCCTTGGGAGCATTGACCGCGCAGACGGCTACCTCATCAAACCCCTCCGTCCTCACGGCGCGGGCGAGCATTGCTGCGGCTGCCGGGAACCACACCGTGGTGGTCAATACGCTCGCGACACAGGGGCTGATTTATGCAGATTCAGTGGCCGGGGGAACGAATGCGTCCATCCTGTCCAATGGTCAGAGCAGCGGCGATTTGCAGTTGCAGATCGGCGGCTCAGGAGGCACGACCGCTGACATTCAGATTATAGCCGGCTCCAATGACACGCTTTCAACGCTGGCAAGCTCGATCAACACTCAGAGTGCAGCGAACGATTGGGGAATTACCGCATCTGTGGTCAGCGATGTGAATGGAGCGCGACTGAGCATCGTCAGCCACGACACCGGCACACCGGGAGGGATCACCGTCACAAGCAACCCAACCAGCTTGAATTTTGCCGCCCCGGTCGGAGGAACCAATGCTTCGGTCACTATCGACGGCGTTCCCTACCAATACACGACGAACACGATCCCCGAGGGAGCGATTCCTGGAGTAGCGATCGATCTGGCTGCTTCCGCCCCTGGTACAACAGTACAGTTGACTGTGGGTCCGGATGTGCAGCAAGCCACGAATGCAATCAACGCGTTCGTGTCCGCCTATAACAAGGTCATCGCTGATATCAACCAGCAGTACGCCGTCGATCCAGCAACCGACTCCCAAGGTCCTCTCGGACCGGATAGCGCATTGCGTGGGCTGCAATCGAGTCTTCTCGCGGACGTGACGTACTCGATGTCAGATAACGGCGGCCTGGTGAACCTGGCGTCACTGGGCATCAACATGAACGATGACGGGACGCTGACCGTCGGAACCACTTCGGATGGTCAGACCCTCAGCCAGGTCCTAAACTCGAATCCTAGCGCGTTTCTGAATTTCTTTCAGAACACGACATCGACCGGATTTGCCGACAATTTCCACAGCGATCTCACACGCCTCACGGACTCCATCAACGGCGTGCTAAATGTCGACCTGGCGCAGAACAAGATCCAACAACAGGACGTCGCCGACAACATCAACAACTTCGAGCGGCAGCTAACCGCTCAGCAACAGCAAATGATCCAGCAGTTCAGCCTGGTGAATGCTTCCTTACAGTCCTATCCACTGCTTTTGCAGCAGGTCACCGAGACTCTGGCGACCATGGACAGCGGCAGCACGAATAGCAGTTCGGCACACCCGATCAAAACGTCGGGACTCTAGTCTATGAATCCAGGATTGACTTACCGGGAATCGGCGGTATCGGGCGCTAGTCCGGTGCGATTAGTGATTCTCCTCTACGAGCAGGCGATCGGGGACCTGCGGCGTGCTCTGGCTGCCCATGCGCGTGGCGACGTGGAATCGCGTACACGCGAAATCGATCATGCCATTCTGGTGATTGGTCACCTCGAGGCAACCCTCGACAAAGTGCAAGGCGGGAAAGTCGCCCAGAACCTGGTACGTTTCTACGAACAGCTTCGCACTGGACTTGTGGAGGCGCAATGCGCGCAATCAGCGGCTGCTCTGGAACAACAAATCTCTCATCTGTTGCTGATCCATGAAGCCTGGGGGGAAGTGGAAAAGGCCCTCGCTCCGGTGCCAACAGAGCTTGAGAACACGAGTGGCGAACGCCGAGAGTACGAAGACTGGAAGGCGTGATACGCGATGCTTGGATCGCACAAATCGGATCTCGACGAGATCACCGGCAAATTGCGGCATTTGCTTGACACGATTGCCCCTTGCTGTGGGAATGCTCCCGCGATGCGAGCAGTAAGCCCTCAAGAGATGGGCGATCTTCTCTCCTGCCTTATGCGTGCTGGGCAATCACTGCGTTCGGAAAACGGCGTGAGTGCCGTTACAGCTCAGGCGATAGCCGAATACCGCATCGTGGTGGAGCGTCTGCATGCTTTGTTGCCGTCGATACATTCGACGTTGCTCGAAGAACGTAGCCGCCTAGAACAGCAACGCGATCGTATGCGGCTGGCCGGCGAATGGCTGCGCAGGTCACGCGAGACCCTTTGAGAATCCCCTGCCCATAGGGAAGAATCACTTGATGTAATCGAAGAGGTTGGTTTGCTGAGTTTTGCTGACCGCATCCAGTGTTGCCTCGCGCGCGCTCTGGGCGTTTACTAGGTCGCTAATGACCTTGGCAAGATCAGCCCCGCCAACCGTGTTCGCCTGGTCTGCGAGTTGCGTCTTCTGATTGTTGAGAAAAGTCTCCTGGGAATTCAACTGGTTGATGGCATTCCCGTAAAAGACCCGTTGTGCGTTGATGTGCTGGTAGGCGGTACTGACGTCGTTGACGGCGGTATCGATATTTGACCCGCTTTGCAGGTTGTCAATGAGGTTCTGAATGGCCTGAAACATGTCAGCGCCTGCGGCAGAGAACAATTGCGATCCCGGCAGGTTCGCTTGGACCGCGAGATGATCACCGACAGTCACAGTATTGACTCTGGAGTTCCCTGTGTATCGAACTCCAGATGGGCTCGTGGAATCCAGGACGTAGGGGGCTGCTTGGGTGGACGTTCCGGCAAACACGAAATTACCTTGATACGAAAGATTGGCGATGCCGACTAGCTCCGATTGAATCCCCTGGATTTCCGTGGCAATGGCTGCTCGGTCAGAGGCATTCGAGGTGCCATTGGCACCTTCCGTGCCGAGGCTGATGGCCCGTTGCAGAATGGTCACAACTGAACTCAAGGCCGAGTCGGCATTCTGCATTTCGCCGCTGAGGCTGCTCGCGCTCCGCAAAAACTGATCGGTCTCAGACGTTTTAGCGGTGTTGCGCACCAGTATCGCTGCGCCAGCCGGGTTGTCCGAGGGTCGGTTGATGCTCTCACCGGAAGAAATCTGCTCGAGATCGGTGTTGATCTGCTGCTGGGTTTGAGCAATCGCGGAGATCAGGTCAGGAAGCGGATTAGGATTCACTCGCATCGGGTTAGGAGTTCTTCATGTTGATGACGGTCTGCATCATGGAATTGATCGAGCTGATTACTTCGGCCGAAGCCGCGTAAGCCTGCTGAAATCGCATCAGGTTGGCCGCCTCCTCATCGAGTGAGACTCCTGATACCTTCGCGCGCTGATCGTTTAGCTGTTGTAGCACAAGGTTGGAGGCGCTTTGTTCGGCATTAGCATTGGCGGTGGCATTGCCAACATTGAACACAAGGTTCGAGTAATAGTCTGTCGGAGTCTCGCCATTCACAAGAGCCTGGTTCCGGAGAGCATAGAACGCTTCCGCGTTGCCGTTGTTGCCCGGCGTTCCATCGGAACTTGCCGCCAGTAAAGACGGATCACTGATTGCAACTGACAGAGCGGTTGCTGCTCCGGAAGCCGAGGGTGGGTGGAAAAGGTTCGTTCCCGAACTGCCGTTCAGATCAAAACCTTTAGTTTGAACTTGATTGACGGCATCCGCTAGTGCCGAAGCCAGAAGGTCGAGCCGGCTCTGAACATCGGGGATCTGCTGGTCACGGGCTTCGAGCAGACCTCCGAGCTGGCCGGAGATGACGTCGGAAGTGATGTCGGAGCCTTGCGAGACAATGTGCTGCACGCCGGATGCATCCAGTTGTGTGGAAAGCCCAAAACTCCGCTGCCCTGACACTAGCGGAATGCCGTTGGAGGTTGTGAGCGTAATGGTGTTGTCTGTCGGAATCACTGATACATCGATCAGGGAGGAGAGTTGATCGGTGAGCTGCGTGCGTTGGTCGATGAAAGTTCCCGGATTCTCCCCGACATTCTGGATCGTACTGATCTGCTGATTTAGTCGCGCGATCTGGTCGCTCAGTTGGTTGATTTGAGCGACGGCCTGCTGCACGCTTGTATCGAGATTGCCCCGCTGTGAGGTCAACCGATTGGAAGCCAGATTGAACGCACTTGCCAAATTGCCAGCCGCAGTCAGAACGTTTTGCCGCAAGGATAAGTCCGCCGGGCTAGTGGAAAGCTGGTTTATGGAGTCGAAGAAGTTTGAAATCGCGGTACCAATGTCGCCGGTTGTGCTGGTGAAGTTGGTTTCCGTCTCTGAGAGCGCAGAGACCAGAGCATTGAGCCGGCCCTGTGTTTGAGTTTCCTGTTGGATTTGCGATTCGAGGATGGTATCGCGGATGCTCTGAATCCTGTCGAGGGTAACCCCGGTGCCGAACGTCAGACGATCTTCGACAATGGGATCCCGCGTAACCAACTGGGGAACCTGGCGCGAATAGCCAGGCGTATTTACGTTGGCGACATTGTTCGCAGTCGCCTCCAATGCTCCCTGCTCAGCTTGAAGGCCACTCAACGCTGCGGCAAGACTTGTATTCAGGCTGGACATACGCTAACCCTCCTCGCTGGGCTCAAAGAGCTTGTCGGCGGGGCGAGCGGGCATTCTCAGCGAGCTTACTGCCGGAGCATAAACATATTGTGTCCCTGCCAGCAGGTGCGAAAGGGTCTGCAGGGATTGTTGCGCCCGACTGAGCAGGATGGATTGAATGCGCCCCAATTTCAACACTCGCCAAACTTCCAGCCGAACTGCATTGCCTCGCGGGCCGGAGAAAATGGCTGAGGGGAGCGAACCGCTCGAGTGCGATGTCTCAAGAAAGCTGGACAAAGCACGGTGCGCTTCAGCTTGCTCCTGAGTGAGCTGCTCAATCCTCCGAATGTCCCGCGCCAGTAGTGCCGACTGACTGGAACGGAAACTACTGGAAAGATCTTTGAGCAGCTGCATGCAGGTCTGCTGGGAATCGACACGGCTGCCAGAAGGAGTTTGGACTCCATGAACACGATGCGGATAGCAGTCTTGCTGCTTCATAGGGTTTACGCCAGTCGGTCCAGTTGATGATTGGGCGGCGTTCCCACCGGATCCGCCTCAGAGTCAGCGTCCTGATGGCCGGGACGGCGGCGCCGGGCGTTATCATTACTCTCCCGCGACGGGAAATGCTTCTCCATCGGACGAACCGATGCTGCCGGTGATAGCAACTCTGCGTCGAACTCGTTTGTAACCCTGCTAGTGTCCATGGTTTCGGGGCCGGAATATAACTCTATGCGCCCGGTCCGAAGATCATATGGCCCACCATCGCTCCAGCGATTCTCTGCGGATCGAGCCGATAGGTTCCGCTATCCACCGTCTGGCGTAATGCCTGAACCCGCTCCTCGCGAATCTCAGGAGGTTGTGACGCTTGTGCGGCCAGGGCCGTCACTTGCACGTGTGCTCCCGATAGCTGTGCCTGATCTTCGCCGGCTTGCGACAGATTCACTGAGCTGGCTGCTCCGGCACTATTCTGCCCATTCGTGCGCTCTCCCTCGGTTGCCGGATGCGGTCCATAGTGGAAGTCAATTCTCATGATGGTTCCTCCGCCTTGAATCGTGCTTGCAATTCAAGTATCGGCCGCACGTTATGAAACTTTAATTTCCGCCACTCACGCGTCTGGAGTCACCGCGTTGCTGTCTTTTATCTGCTTCTATCGGCAGGAGTTGGGAAAACTTTAGGGGACTTGGTTCGGTCTTTGCCATTCGAAAATAAGGAGTTAATACGTACCTTCGTGCGGCGCCAGGGTCCGCGTAATGAGTTTCGCGATGCCGAAGCCCCCACGAGCGGCAATCGCGGAGGCCAGCGCCTGCGTACCCAGATAGTTGTAATCATCTGCTCCGGCAAAAGTCGGGTCTCCCGGAACCGAGGCGAACGTCTTTTCCATCGATTCCAAAAGCGACGCAATCAGGCTCGCTTCAAAATCGCGAGCCGCTTGTAGGGTGCGAGGTGCGGCTACCTCCCCCGTCCATTGCGGCGGAATCGTGGCGAGCGAAGTCGAAGGAACGGAATTCATCAGATTACCTCCAGTTCAGCCTCAAGTGCCCCGGCTGCCTTTATCGCCTGCAGAATGGAAACCACATCTCGGGCGCTGGCGCCGATGGCCTGCAAACGCGTGACCAGTTCCGCGACACTCGAGCCTTCGTCAAGCTCCACTCTCCGGGCCGGGGCCTCGGTGGAGTTCACCTCGCTCTGCGGAACGATCTTCGTCTGCCCGTCTGCCATAGGATTTGGCTGTGAGACGGAAAGCGACGTGGTCACGGCGATGGAAAAATTCCCGTGCAGAATCGAGACGGCCCCAAGGTGTACATCTTTTCCAAGAACGACGGTCCCGGTGCGCTCATTGACCACGACTTTCGCCCGGCGGCGGATGGCAACTTCGAGATTCTCAATGTGCGCCAGCAATGCGGGAACGGCATCGTCCCTGCCCGACGGAGGCCGGATCTCGATGCGTCGACCGTCGATGACGGTCGCGATCGATGGAGAGTACTCCCGATTAATCACGCTTGCGATCTCCTCAGCGGTGGAGAAGTTCGCATCGTTCAACAATAGAGACAGGCGCTCCAGTCCGCGAAGGGGCAGAGAACTCTCCCGCTCTACCAGTGCTCCTCCGGGCACGCGCCCGACGGTCGGGTGATTCAGTTGCTTGGAGTTCGTTGCGGTTCCTGCCGTGTACCCTCCGACGATCAAGGGCCCTTGTGCCGCCGCATAGACCTGGCCATCCGCCGCGTACAACGGGGTCAGCAATAGAAGTCCTCCCTCCAGGCTGCGGGCATCGCCGCTTGACGAAGCTACAACATCCAGGTGCATTCCTGGTCGCGCGAATGGAGGCAAGCTGGCGGTAACAAAAACAGCAGCCACGTTGTTGACTCGCACCGAGGCTGTCGGGATTTGCACGCCCATGCGTGCGAGGATGCTGGCCAGCGTCTGCACCGTAAAATACGTCTGCTGGCGATCGCCGGTTCCCCTCAGGCCTACGACCAATCCGTAGCCAATCAGTGAATTGTCACGCACGCCTTCGACGGTGGCGACGTCGCGGATGAACACTTTGTGCGCTTCGCCGTCGGCGGCTCTCAAGCGGACCGCGAACGCGGCGAGCAGCACGACGGGACAGACTATCCGTGCCAGGTGTGTCATCGCCTTGCCTCCTAGAACCCGACGATCCGTAGAATCCACTTCAGGATCGGATTCGGGGGCCGGGTACCTTCACTCACGACCCCTTTGCCTTTGACTTCAACCTCGAGATCGCCCACGTGATTCGAGGCGACAGTGTTCGTGGCATCAAGGTCCCCTGGCCGCACCAGACCGCGGAGAATTACCGTTTCATGCTGGTTGTTCATCGTGATTTGACGCTCGGCTTCGACGACCAGAGTTCCGCTCGCCAATACCGCCACAACTCGCCCGGTCAGCGTTGTGCTCAGGGAGGTCTGAGACGTGGCTTGTGCTTTGCCTGAGAGGCTCTGGTTCGAATAAGGTGAGAACAAGTTTTCAACGCCAGTTGTTTTGAGTTGCCCTGGCAGCGCGGAGATACCGGAATTTGCCGAGAAGCTGCGATTCGCAGACACGTTTCCTGTGCTCGATGCCGACAGATTCTGCGCCACGCCGATTGTCACCAGATCCCCAATGCGTGCCGCTTTGTAATCGGCAACCATATTTGCTAGGCGCCCGGAATCGCTCCACAAGCTGCCCGGCGTCGTGGACGAGGCTTCGGTTGCTTTCGCCGAGACGCGCTGAACATAGTCAGCCAGCGTGTCCCGCTTGGGGACACCGGGCTTTGGTTTGCCGACGGCCTCTCCAGCCAACAGAAAGACACCCACGATTACGACTAGAGCTGCATTTGTTGTTCTCATCTCTGATGGGCCTTTCTTATCAGGATTGCTCCAGCAGCCTCGCCCGGCCTACAACAACGGCACTGACGATACGACCGGTGTGCGCAATCCGCGCCCTTACAATTTCGCCTTGGCGTCCCTGATCCAGACAAACGGCGCTTACTACGACTCGAATTCCCTTCTGGTCCCATACCAGAGTTACTAATTGTCCGCTCCGCACCAGAACCTGGTCTTGAGCCGAAAACAGGGAGTGGGCGTCTCGCGCGCCAGACGGGTGTCTATAGCCGAGCTCAGGGGGACTCGCAACGCCAGCTCCTTGCGGTACTCTAACCAGGAAAGGCACGCAATCGCCCGGGCGGGTACACCGAACCACGACGTCCCATGTCCTTGTAGCTCGATTCCATGTCTTTCTTGCAATCTCAAGTTGGGCCTCGCGAGATACACGCTCCGCAGCTGCACAATCGATCTCGTTAAGATCCGGAGAAAGCCTGCTTGCAATCTCGCTGCACGAGAGCAGCGAACTGCGGCGTACGCTAACCCGCTCCGGAACAGAAACGATCAGGTTGGTCCTCATTTCTGCGGGCAACTTCCAGACGATCTGCCCGAGAAGAGCGCGAACCTGGCCCCCCTCGAATATCCGCGCACTACCCGGCAGCGGCGACCTGCCTAACCCCACTTCGGATGCGGAGGCAAGGATAGGTGGACAGGTACCCGGCACAAGCAGATCCGCGAGAGACAGATCCGGCTTATGCGCCTCGACGCTACCGAGTACTGCAACCTCACAAGTAGTCTGTCCCTGACAGGGTAGAGTGGTATTCAGTAGAGAACCGAAGGCGACGATTATCGCGAGGCGATTCATGGCGAGAAATTGTTTATCGTCCGAGGGTGTTGATGTTCTGCAGCATTTGATCGGCCGCGTTCACGACCCGGGAATTGGCCTCATAGGAGCGTTGAGCCACGATCATCTGCACAAATTCATCGACCACACTGACATTGGATTGTTCGAGCATGCCCTGCTCGATCGATCCCAGACCCTCGCTGCCGCCCGGGGTGCCGATGATCGGATCTCCGGAGGCCGTGGTCGCGAGGAACAGATTGCTGCCCGTCGAGTTCAAGCCCCCAGGATTATTGAACAAAGCCAGTTGCAGAGATCCCACCTGTTGGGCCGCGGTCTGCCCGGGAAGGGTGACGCTGATGGTCCCATCCTGCGCCACGGTGACTGATGTCGCACCGGGAGGAATGGTGACGGCCGGTTGAACGGGATTTCCTTCTTGCGTAACCAGATTGCCTTGTGCATCGAGATGAAAGCTGCCGGCACGGGTGTATGCCGTTTGACCATCGGGTAGAAGAATCTGGAAAAAACCCTGCCCTTGAATCGTGAGGTCGAGCGGGTTGCCAGTCTGACTGAAGTCACCCTGCAACTGAATCACTTCGGAAGCAGCGGTACGCGTACCCAAACCAACTTGCAGGCCCGCGACTTGGGTCGTCTGCTGCGAAGCGGCTGCCCCCGGCATGATCATGTTTTGGTAGACGAGATCCTCAAATTGCATGCGTCGCCGGCGAAAGCCCGCTGTGCTCGAGTTGGCCAGATTGTTGGCGACGTTGTCGAGATTAGTCTCCTGCGCCATCATGCCGCTGGCTGCGGTGTATAGTGCGCGAATCATAGAAGTTCCTCCTCGAACATCAGCTACACGTGCGCGAGATCCTGCGCCGCGGTCTGATTGAGTTGGCCGTCGAACAAGGTGAGGGCGCGCTGCATCATCTCGGCATTGCGTTGCACGGCGATCAATGCAACGACACCCTCCACCGGACTCACGTTCGAGTCTTCAAGCATGCCCTGCCGAACGGCAGATGCCCCGGCAGCCAGCGCGGAGCCCTCTGGTGCTGAGTAAAGCGCGTTTCCGACAGCGGTGAGGCTCGTGTCCGAGGTAAATTCGGCGAGCCGTAACTTCGCAACAACGGTTCCGTCAACGGAAACCGTGCCATCGGCACTCACCGCCGCGACGCCATTGGGCAGCGTGATGGGACCTTGTTCACCGAGAACACGGTCTTCCTGCGCTGTAACCAGTTGCCCGTCGGGTGTGCGGTGGAATCCTCCATTGCGCGTATACAACGTACGGGATGCAGACTGGACCGCAAAAAAACCCTTGCCAGCAACCGCCATGTCCATGGGGTTTCCCGTCGCAGTCAAGCTTCCCGAAGCTAGATCAACCCGGCTGCCTCCGAGCACTCCAAAATCATTCACCACCGCGTTCATTGAATTTGCCGGCACCGACCCGTTGCCCGCGAGCAAAGAACGAAAGACTGCCCGCTGCCCGCGATAACCTGCCGTGCCGAGATTGGCGACGTTATTTGCGACTAATTCAAGCGCCTGTGTTTGTGCGGCCAGGCCGGCACATGCTGCGTAATAGCCACTGTCCATGTTGAACTCCGTGCCTGGACAAAGCACGCGGTGTTCCACCTCGCATAAGAGAATCAAAATTTCCAGAACGCGGGCTATCAGCAGAAGATATGTGCTGAGAAAGGAAGCAGCATAGGTTCAGAACCAACGCTCGAATGTTCCTCTTATGGATAGCACTGCCTGCCGGTTTGCGATGCCGCTGGGCTTCTCGCCGAATGGGTCAGTGAGCCGTGTCAGTCTGGAACAGAAGATCCATGGGCGGACGCGCAGACTGGAACAAACGAACCCAAACGTAGGGTCCACATCTTGCCAGGCGGATCTCGACGGCCGAAAGCCGGAGCGAGTAGCTGCAAATGATATGGGAGCACTCGACAGCGTCGAACGGACCTTTGAAGACTACCTCATTTTCGCTGCGGTGGCGTCGAAAGTCTGACAGATTCGCGCGCACGAAACTCGGCGGCGCGAGGCACGACGTCGTGTGGGTATGGATCATGATCTCGATTGCATACAGCAAGCTGTGATCGATGCCGTCACTGAAGGCCAGGTGGAGAGTCGAGGTCTCCGCGACGTAGTCCACCGGGATCATGCCGAAGCTCTCGAGGAGCGTCAACGGAATCTGAGGAGTGCGCCCGGGACGAAGCAGCGAGGAACTGGTGCGCAGTACCGGGCAGGACCATTGCCGAGCCAGCGCGGCGGTGATTTGCTCTTCTGTCACAAATCCAAGCGATAGCAGCCATTCTCCCAGCCGCCCATGACCGGAGCTGCGTTGCGCCTCGATCGCGGTCCGCAGTCGTTCGGCACTGAGTTGCTGGCGCGCGACCAACAACAGCCCGAGTGGAATGCGATGGGATACCACGCTACGCTTTCGTGCTGACGAAACGCGATCAAGAACATCGAATAGAGCGGCCTCGAGACATCGGTCCTCGCAGTAGCGCGAGCCCTCAAGAAGGGTGCCATCGGTCTGCCGGCGAAGATGTCGCCATGAGCTGTGCAAATGATCGCAGCTTGGACTGGGAGCGCGTCTCGCTCTTAGCTTGTGGCGGAGATTCCGCCATGCAATGGCGAAACCGTCGAGATGGATGCTTGTTGCCCCCATGCCTATCCGCCGGCGGGCCCAATCTCGGTAACCCGCAACGCGTAATTTCCTTCACTCACAACAACCTCTCCTCTGGCCACCACCCGGCCGTCGAGCAACATATCGACTGGATCTTGCACCTGGCGGTCCAAGGTGATGACGGAGCCGGGATTGAGATCCAGCAGTTCGCGCAGCAACATCCGGCGGCCTCCAAAGCGCAGGATCACTTTCAGTTCGACATCCATCAGGAGATCGAGATTCACTTTCGCGTCATATGGACCGAGCGGCATGGGCTTCGCCATTGCACTCGCAACATCTGTCTGCGACTGTTCCGCACGCAACGATGCCAACATCGCTGCGCTGAGATGAACTTCGAGCAGGATCCGAGATGCGTCCTCCCCGATGAGAAACCAACCGCTGAACGAAGGTGGCCAGGAGGGAGCGCCTGTGGAGGATTCCAATTGCAGCGGTATCTCGCCGCGATGCGTCCGAAGTTCGGTGGCCGCTAGGCCGCTGACCTGGCGCAGCAGCTCCAACGCCGCCTCGCGACGTTCGGATGTCACTTCGGCGTGCACCGCGGGCTCACCCATCAGAATCTGCGCCAGCCGAACAATCGTCGCAGGAGAAAGCCGCAGGCTCATTTCGCCGCGCAACGCACCCGCAGAGCCGACAACAATCCACAAATCATCCGGGTTGACCTCCGAAGCCCCGGGCGGTGCCTCCGTTTGAAGGACGCAGGCAAACGGAACACGAGCGATATCGCCCAGAGCCTGAGACAGAGAATTGGCCCAGACTTGAAGGTAAGACAAGGCCTCGCGCGGATCGGAGGGCGCCGTGGAGTCTGTCATTTCTCTTTCTCCTCCAGCTTTACGTTCCATTCCGGAACCTTGGCAGCCGGGAGAACCAGCTTGGCCGCACGCTTCGCGCCGCATCGTGCTGGTGTAGCCTTGAACATCTCAGATCCAGACACTAGCAGCGATGCCAGCTCGGTTACCGACTGCTCGAATCTGAGAACGCTGCCAGGCGAAAGCTCGGCGACCTTTCGAACTGGGACCCGCAGACTTCCGGCACCCAGCTCAACCTCAAAGGGACAATCCAGTAGCCGCCGCATGAGCCGCTGGCGGTGATCAGCCGACACTCTTAGGCGTCGCTGGTTCCAATCCAGTGATATCTTCCGCAGCAGGGCGTTCGAGACGGCCGCCGGAATGGCAAGGTTCAGGCCGCCACGAACGTCCGGCATGGTGATTTCGAAACTGAGGGAGAGGGTCTTTTCCTCTGGAGGCATCAGGCGCTGCGCCTCGCCGGTGTCTAGTCGCTGCTCGAAGTTGAACTCCAGCGAAAGCGTCTGCCAGGCGACGCCAAGTTCGCGACAAACAATGCGGGCCACCGCATCAAGGATGTGCACCTCGACCTCGCTTAGCTCACGTGTTTCCCTAAGACTCTTGCCTTCTCCCCCGAGCAACAAGTCGATAATGGGAAAAGCGACTTTGAGATCCAGCTGCAAGGCAGCATTCAACCCGGTGGGATCCAGCCGGCTGGAGGCAAAATACGTTGTCTCCGGGACCCGCTGCAGAAACTCGCGATATGTCAGGTGTTCGGCGGAGACCAGATTCGCCGCGAACACAACCCGCAAGTAAGCACCTAATGAGTGCGTGAGGTTGCGAGCAAAGCTCTCATGCAGCAGGGTGATGGTCTGAAGTTGCTCCCGGCCGATCTGTCCAGTACGGCGTACGTCCCAAGGCTCGACATGTACCTGGCTTGCAGGCTTCGCGTCCACATGGCCTTCGCCCCGCACGGCCCGTACCAGGGCATCGATTTCTTCCTGATTGAGAACCTTCTGCATAGCGTGGCCCTCAGTCGCCGCCACTCGCGACGCGCGACAGATCTGGCTTTACGCTCATGAGTTCCTCCAGCCGCGAGCGCAATCGCACTACGGCCAGCGAGTGAATCTGAGAAACGCGCGATTCTCCGATACCAAGCACTGCACCCACCTCTTTCATGGTCAGTTCCTCGAAGTAGTAAAGCGAAAGCACCTGTTGTTCTTTTTCGGGCAGTTCCGCGATGAGGCGGGCAAGCAGGTCTTTCATTTCCGATCGCAGACAGCGGAAAAATGGCGTATCCTCGGGCGCGTTGGGCAGGTAATCGCACAGATCCTCTTCTTTGCCGTCCCAAGGCGACTCGACGCGAAGGCTGCCTACCTCCAGGCTGTCGAGTTCGCCCAGCAAACGCTGAAACTCGGCAAGTGTCATGCGGAGTTCTGCTGCCATTTCGTTTTCGCTGGGAGCGCGGCTCAACTCGAGGCTGAGCTTGCGGTGTGCTTCCTCGACTCGTCGTGCCTTGCGCCGCAACTCTCGGGGCCCCCAATCCATTTCCCGCAGGCTGTCGAGTATCGCCCCGCGGATACGGAATTTGGCGTACGAGCCAAATTGCACATGTTTCGTACTGTCAAATTTGTTGAGCGCATCGATCAGCCCAATTACGCCTGCATGCACCAGATCTTCAAGGGGAACGTGGCGCGGCAGACGTTCGTGAATGCGTCGAGCTAGGTATCGCACCTGCGGAAGCTGTTCAAGCAGGATGCGGTCGCGATCTTCCTTGTCTTGCCAGCTCGCGTAGACTTGCGCGGTGTTTTTGCTCATAGCGCTCTCATCTGCTTCATGCCCGCAATCGGTTTGCCGCAAGCTGCCAAGGTGCGCCCTTTGTCATCGGAGTACTCCGACCGACTGAACCTCGATAACAGGCGGCACTTCCATCGGGGACAGAACGGCGACCTTCGGCAGAAACGGTTCGAGCAGACGTTTCACGTGATAGCGCGCCGGGGTCGCGCAGAGCAGGACAGGTGCCGCGACTGTAACCTGCTCGCCCGCGACCCGCCTCATACCCTCGAGAATGCGGCGAGCGAATGGTGGCTGCAGACCAGTTGCCGGCAATGGTGCAGCTGGTGCACCGAAGGCCCGCCCCAATTCTTCTTCCAAAGCGTGGTCTAGCGTGACTACGCGCAGGTTTCCCGATTCTGACAGTAGCGGGCGCACCAAAGCGCGGCCAAGAGACTGCCTCACGGACTCGATCAGGGTCACCGGATTCTTCGTCGTCGGTGCAACATCCAGCAGCGTCTCGAGAATCCCCGGCAGATCGCGGATGGAGACCTGCTCGCGCAGCAGTTGCTGCAACACCTTCTGCACCTCACCCAGGCTGAGGATTTTGGGCACGAGTTCTTCCACCAGCTTGGGATGGCCTTCGGCGAGCCGGTCGAGAAGCCGCTTGGTCTCCTGACGGCTCAGCAGTTCGTGCGCATGCTGCTTGACGAATTCAGCCAAGTGCGTGGCCAGCACGGAGGTCTGGTCCACAACGGCGTATCCGGACGCCAGTGCCTGATTCTGCAGCGCAGGAACAATCCAGACTGCGGCAACGCCGAAGGCGGGTTCCTTGGTAGGGGTGCCGGGCAGAGGACGCGGCGCCGCATCAGAACTGATAGCCATCAGATGATCGTGGAGCATCTCCCATCGGGCCATTTCGACACCGCGCAGCGCAATCACGTATTCACGGGCTTTCAACCGTACGTTGTCGGTGATGTGCACCGGAGGAACGATGAATCCAAGTTGCTGCGCGAGATTCTGTCGCAGTGCTTTGACGCGGGCGAGAAGCTGGCCTCCCTGGTTCTGATCCACAAGCGGCACCAGACCGTATCCGACCTCGAGACTGAGTTCGTCGAGCTTGAGCAGATCGTCAACGGATTCTTTAGCGGGTTTCTTTTCACTGGAGGGAGGCGCCTCCGGGGGCCGCGTGGACGATCTCCACGCTAAGAAAGCGGTCAAACCCGCAAGCAGGATGAAAGAGAACTTCGGCAGCCCCGGAATGGCCGCCAGCGATAGCATCACGGCGGCAGCGATCAGAAGCGGCCGTCTGGAAAGCAATTGGCGGCCCACGTCGACGGACAGCGTCGAATCCGAAGAAGCGCGGGTAACAACCATGCCTCCGGCCATCGACACCAGCAGCGACGGAATCATGGTGACCAAACCATCGCCGACCGTAAGGACGGTGTAGGTCTTCAGGGCCTCGCGGAACGGGATATCTAGCTGGAAAACACCGATGAGAAAGCCGGCGATGATGTTGATGGCGGTGATGAGAATCGTAGCAATGGCATCGCGCTGGTTGAAACGGGCCGCGCCATCCATGGCCCCGTAAAATTCGGCATCGCGCGCGATCTGTTCGCGCCGGGCGCGCGCCTGGGCTTCGTTGATCAGCCCGGCGTTGAGGTCGGCATCAATCGCCATCTGCTTGCCCGGCATGGCATCGAGGGTGAAGCGCGCCGTGACCTCCGCTGTGCGTACTGCGCCGTGCGCCACAACGATGTATTGAATGGCAATCAGTGCGATGAAAATGACAAAGCCAACAACGTAGTTGCCGCCCACCACGAAGCTTCCAAAGGCTTCGATAACACGGCCCGCCGCGGTTACTCCCTCATTTCCGTGCAGAAGAATGCGGCGGCTGGAGGCCAGGTTCAGGGAGAGACGAAACAGCGTCAGCAGCAGAAGCAGGCTGGGAAACACCGAAAACTGTGAAGGACGCAGAATTTGAATGGCCGATAGCAGCACGAGCACGGCCGCCGTGATGCTGACCGCCAACAGCACATCGAGCAGCAGGCTGGGCAGCGGCACCAGCATGACGAAGATCAGCGCCACGGCCGCGACCGGCATGATCCATTCGGAAGCAGAGCCGGACCTAGCAGAAATCTTGGGCGGTGCTGTTTCGGCGGCCATGCTCTAAGTTTTCCCTCCAGCAGCGGATTGTGTCGCGCGAGCCTGGGCCCGCCAGATCGCGGCCAGGATCTCGGCTACGACGGCATAGAGCTTCGGAGGAATACTCTGTCCTACGTCGACGGCACGGTACAACGCGTGGGCAAGCGGCGGATTTTCCACCAGCGGGATGCCATGCCAGAGTGCAATCTCGCGGATCTGCGCAGCCAGCAGGTTCCGTCCTTTGGCGACCACGACCGGTGCCTCCATCTGCATGTTGAATTCCAGTGCAATCGCAAACTCGGTAGGGTTGGTGATGACGACGGCCGCGCGTTCCACGTCCTTCAGCATCCGCCGACGTCGCGCCTGACGCTGCAGGCGGCGTATGCGCATCTTGACCGTGGGATTGCCTTCCGTCTCCTTGAATTCGTCACGCAGGTCTTGGCGACTCATCTTGAGTTCGTTTTCGTGGCGCCAGCGCTCAAGCAGATAGTCCGCGGCCGACCACGCCAGGAGGACGAGAGCAGTCTTCCACGCGAGCTCGAAGATCTCGGTGAAGGCAAAACCAAGGAGAAATGATCGGTCGCCGTACTGGAGCCTCGTCAATTTCGACCAGTCACGGCGCAGTAGCGCCGCGGCCAGACAAACGATCGCTGCCGTCGGCAACATCGACTTCAGCAGCCGGCTTACTGCGTGGAGAGAAAAAAGCTGCTCCAGACGGGATACCGGATTTAGCCGATTCAGGTTGGGAGCAAGGGCTCCGGGTGCAAACACCAGCCCACCCTGGGCAACTCCGCTGACGGTAGCTGCCAGCCAACTAAGTGCAGCCGCGAGCGCGATCCCGCTAAAGATCATCAGATCGGCCCGCCAGAGCAGTGGGGTCTGATCCGAGCGCGGAGCAGCAAAGTCCAATCCGTGGCGAAGAACCGAGCGCCATTCGCCAACAAAGGAGCGCAACTGCCACGAGAAAAGCAAAACAGCCACCATGGTTCCCACACCGGCCACCAGGTCACGGCTGCGCGCCACTTGCCCTTGTTCGCGCGCCTTTTGCCGGCGCCGTGGGGTTGCCTTTTCGGTCTTGTTCTGGTCAGCCATGTGTGGTCAGCGGGTCATGTGCAGTAACCGTTCTCCGATGGTGATTGAGTCCTGAAATCGATGCGAAAAGTTTTGCGGCCAATAGGCCACTACCGCGGCCAGAATCGCCAGGCCCAATAGGTTCTTCACCGACAACCCGATGAACAGGACCGGCAGTTGTTGCGACGCCTTCCCGAGAAAGCCCAGCCCGACATCGGCAACCATTGTGGCCACGAGACCGGGAGCGGCGATCTGCACGGCCACCAGGAAGATTCCAGCCGCCGCATGCAGCAGGCCGCCAGCGGCGGCAAAAGTTGCCAGCGCAGTACCGGCTGGCAAATAGGAAAAGCTGCTCACGATCGCTCGCAGCAGCCAGTGATGAACATCAAGCTGCAGAAAGATCACAAGCGATGCCAGGCGATGAAACTCGCCCAGCACGGGAGTGTCAGCCTGCGTTTGCGGATCGAACAAAGTGGCCAGTGAATACCCCATTTGCACCCCGAGAATCTGACCCGCCATCATCGGAGCTTCCGTCATGAAATTTGCCGCCAGCCCGAGGACCAGTCCAATGAGGACTTCGCTGAGCACGATGCCCGCCCACTGCCAGGAACGGAAATCCAACTGTGCGGGGCTACGCTGCGGATAGAGCAAAATTGTGATCAGGACTGTCAAAACCGCCTTGAGTCGAACTGGGATGACGTTGCTGCCTAAGAAGGGACAGAAGACCATCAAACCGGAAATGCGGGCTCCCAAGAAGACTCCCGCCGCAAGCAATGATTCGATATGCAAGGTCTCCATAAGTTTCGCTTGCCGGCGAGAACCCGGCTGTTACGGTTACCGGAGAAACGGACGGAAGTCGGACAGCATCTGCAGGGTAAAAGCCGAGAGCCGGTGCGCCATCCAGGGCATCAGCATGAGGACCGCCGCAGCCACTGCAAATAGCCGAGGTACCGTCGAAATCGTTGTTTCCTGTAGCGAGGTCAGCACCTGCACGACATTGATCAGCAGACTGACGATGGTCGCTATGATCAATAAAGGCGCGCCCATCCAGAGAGCGGTTTCGATGGTGTGGCGCATCACTTCGATCAGGTTTTCCGATCCCATCTCGCGGGTCTCCTCCTTCAGGTAAAGCTCTTCAGCAGCGATCCGACGAGCAGGTTCCAGCCGTCGACCATGACAAACAGCATGATCTTCAGAGGCGTCGAGATGACCACGGGCGGTAGTTGCAACATTCCGATGGAGGTCGTAACTGCCGCAACCACGAGATCAATCACCAGGAACGGTAGGAACAACGCTGCGCCGATTTGGAATCCAGTTTTCAATTCCGACAGTATGTAAGCCGGGACGACCACACGCATGGGAAGATCATCGGGATGTGCCGGACGAGGCGAGTGGCCGATTTCGAGAAACAGGGCCAGGTCTTTCTCCCTTACAAACTTGAGCATGAAATGCCGCATCGGAGGCGATCCCTCCGCAAGCGCTGTCCAGGCATCGATTTGCCCCCGTTCGAAGGGCACGACTGCGGCGTCATAGATCGACGTCCCCACCGGTTGCATCAGAAAGCAAGTGAGCACCAGAGAAAGTCCAATCAGCGTTTGATTGCTTGGCGCGGTCTGAGTTCCGAGGGCCTGGCGCAAAAAATGGAAAACCACCAGCAGCCGGGTAAATGGTGTGACCGAGACCAGTAGCGCGGGCAACAGCGTCAAGAGCGTGAGCAGGATGACGATGTTCCATGGCACCGAACCGCTCATTCCCGACGGACCGTTCCAGTTCAGCCCTATGCTGTGCTGAGGACGGGTTCCGTGCGCGATGGCGGATCCAACAAGCACCGCTATCATCGCTGCAATGGTTACAAACGCCTTTGCTGCACGAACAATCAATGGGTATGCTCCCGACAATGACCATCTGGCACATCGTTGGTGAACGTTGGTTCATTTCCGTCGTCACCCAAACGAGCCAGAAGAACCACAGATCCTGGGGTTCCCCCTAACAAGAAACGCGATTGCCGATAGGCAATCACTGCGACGAAGCGGCGCTCTCCCAGAGATAAGCTTTCGCAGAGACGAAGGCTTTTCTGAGGACGCTTGCCTTTTTCAACCAGCCCCCGCCATAATGCGCGGCCACGTTGCCACACGCTGTCTCTTGCGGCGACGCATCCATTGCCGACCAAAGGCAACTTCGAGATTTCCTGCATACTCATGCCAGCTCCGTCACTCGCAGCGCCAGATGGCTGCCTGCTCCCTCCAGTTCGCCCCAGCCAATCAGAATCCCATTCACGCGCAGGGGCACGTCGCGAGCAACAGCCCAGCCGGTATTGACCACAGTTGCGGGGCGCAGACCGACAAAATCAGAAACTTTTATGCCGGGCAGAGGAATGTCAACGCTCAAGCTACAGTTCAACCCCAGTACCGGCTGCCATCGAGCCTCTTCGTTGCAGGCCTGTTTCTCTGCAATCGAACCCTGAACAGTCGCAACCACTGCCGATGCCGCAGACATCAGGTTTCTCCTCGCAATCAGCGTTGGATCAGGAATTCAGTGAAGTAAACTTCCTCCACACCCAGTTCAGGCAGGCGGTCGCGCAGGGCGCGCGCAATCTCTTCTTTCAGCTTTCGCTTGCCCGTCGACGTCATCAGATCATCGAGCTTTGCCTCGGCCAGAACCCCGAGAATCGTGTCCCGCACCTGAGCAGTCGGCACAGCCTCAGCGCTGCGCCTCGGATTATCCTGATTCAGTCCAAGGTCAATGCCGACCCGCAAGTAGGCACGTTGATCGCTGTCGCCGGTGTTCAGTACAAAGCTTTCCAGATGCAAGGTAGAAGTAGCAGCTTTATTTCCACTGGCCCGCGATCCTTCATTCTCATGGTTTGCCCAAAACCCAAGGGCCACACCAGTGACCAGAAGAATCAAGAGAATGGAAACTATTACCATTCTGCGTCGACGACGAGGTGCGCTCGATTCTGCTTTTTCCTCGGGCATGCCTGAGGACAGTGCAATCCGGATGCCGGGAAGATGCACGAAAGGCCACAGCAAGCATGGCCCGCGTGCTCTCGCTTGGCCTTTCAAATCAGCAGTCACAGCTTTTGATGGTGACGCCGCCAGTCTGACATTCTTATCGGCTTGGATCTCCTCAGTTCTCCATGAGTCAGTTTTAATGAGACGAGGCTTATGCGGAACGCGGCTCTTCTTTGGCGCGGATTTACATTAGGAGCTGCACTCCGGACCGAGCGCGTGTTACTGCTTCAGCGCAATGGTGTCTTGTGTGATCTGATCAAAGGTGGTCACGGCCTTCGCATTCGCTTCAAAGCCACGCTGCGCGACAATCAGATTCGCGAATTCTGTCGCGATGTCGACATTCGACAACTCCAACGCTCCTCCAGAAAGAGTTCCGCGTCCGCCCGCGCCTGGCACCCCCACGACGGGCTGGCCGGAGGCAAGGGTTGGTGAGAAGTCGGTATTGCCCTGGAGCTCGAGGCCATCGTTGTTGGCAAACGTCGCGAGCGCGACCTGGCCGAGGGCCTGCGTCTTGCCATTGCTGAATGAGCCCATGATGGTACCGTCGGAACCGATTGTGAACTTTACCAAGGACCCGCTGTCGGTACCATTTTGATTCTGAGACGAGGTGCTGCTCGGCTTAGCTACCTGGGTCAACAAACCGTTTGCATTGTTGTATAGCTGCCATGTGAATATGAGCGGGGCTGCGCCATCGGCCAAGGGAGCCGCCGCGGTGCCGATCGTGATCCCTGCGACGTCGGCAGCAGGTGCGGTCAGGTTGCCATTGGCGTCAAAGGTGAGACTCCCGTTTTGCACCACAACCGGATTGCCTGTGCCCCCAACATCGGCAGCGGGAATCGTAATGGAATAGTCCCATGCTCCCGACCCGGTTTTCGCGTAGTTAAAGGTTAATATGTGCGCGGCACCGAGCGAGTCGTAGACCGTCATCGTTGAGGAGAAGGTGTCGCCGATGTTGGCGGAAGCGTCCAGATTTGTCGTCAGCTGCACATCAGTCGTTGCTGTCGGCGGGCTGATGGTTCCCGCTCCCAACTGCAACGGGGCAAGGCCAGCCCCATTGTTGATCACGCCGTTAACCGCGGGATAGCCTAATACCTGTTCTCCGTTGATGGTCACCAAGAGGTTATTGAGTTCGGAAAAATCGCCGGCGCGCGTATACCGAATCACTCCACTGGGGTCCTGCACGACAAAGAAGCCAGAGCCCTGGACGGCCACGTCTGTGGCTACTCCGGTCGCGCTCACGCTGCCTTGTGTGAAGAGCGATGGCGTGGCACCGACCTGCGCACCCGCGCCAACCTGAATCGGATCGCCGGTGCCGGCCGTCCCCAGGTTCTGATAGAACAAGTCACTGAACAAAACGACCTTGCTTTTGTAGCCTGTCGTGTTCTGGTTGGCCAGATTGTTGGCAATGGTCGACAGCGCTGAGGATTCAGCCGTGAGTCCGGACAGCGGAATGGAGAAGTTCGGCATATTAGAACACTCCTTGAATCTTCGAATTGAGAACCGATGAAGGTGCAAACGGAGCTGGGATGGCCGCCTGCGCCGCTGCAACTGCCGAGGACAGCATTGCGGCAGGTAGAGGCTCTCCCGATCCATTTGGCTGCGAGTCCGAGATCTGTGCAGAGCCTGTTGCTGCCGGCACGGAACCCGACGTCACCGCTTTTTGCAGGATCTGTTCGATCTGCGTCACCTCGCTCAGCTCGCTGAACTGCGCGAGCTGGCCCACGAACTGTGTTGGGTCCATCGGATTCAAGGGGCTCTGGTTTTGCAGTTGTGCGACCAGCAGTTGCAGGAACATATTGTTCAGTCCTTGAGAACTGGGCAGACCTGTGCCGCTGCTCGAAGGATCGTCGGCTGCGGAGGCCGCCCGGGGAAGAATCGGATTGAGTGCGTTCATTGACTTCTCTCCTTTAGGCAAGAAGACTGAGACCGTTTCGAGTGACGTTAACTTCCGGGAAGGAATCCATTTCGGCACTTGGCGGTTCTGGTGTGGAAAGCACCACAGTGTTTTGCCGGTAGTTGAACGGGCGCGACTGCGAGTTTTGTTGCGAAGGGCCGCCCGGAGATGAAAACCCATTCTGCTGAAAACTAACCTGAGTCAGCCTCAGGTCTTGCTGCTGCAGGGTGTGAGCGATACCCGGTAGATCGTTGCTTAGCAGCGAGCGCAGATCTCCCTTCTCGCTTCCGATCTGTACTCCAACCTCGCTGGCATGCACTATCGTTCGGACCTGCACGGTTCCGAAGGCTGAGGTATTCAGCCCAATTCGCATCTCCGATTGCGCGGCGTTCTCCGCCAAGCGTACAAGTTGCACTGGGCCGGCCACGACAGTCGTAGCTGGTTGGGTTTCGGTGCGGGCACCGTAGTCCTTTTCAGAGATATTTCTGTCGTTGGGGTTCCCCTGTACCACGGGCATATCCGCTTGGCGAGGCAGCATAGGCCCCCCCTCTGAAGGAGCAGGAGGAATTAACAACGAAGGCGAGCTAACTGGATCTGATCGAGCAGAACCTGGTGCCATAAGTTTTGAGACTTGATCATCGGAATCAGAAGACGCCGAGCCCTTGCCCTGTACGACTGGAGCTGTGGAAGGCAGACCGGACATATCGGCATTAGTTCCAACACGATCGGCGGCGCGTCGACCCTGTGCCGTATGCCCGCTGTTGAAGTTCGTGGGTAGCGAAGCAGCAGCCGAACTGGTAATCGTGCTCGGAACCGCACAAGATTCAATGTCGTTTGACCCTGGAAACAAAATATCGACCGTCAGTCTTGGCTCAACTGCGGCCGAAGGATCACTTCCATCGGGAAAGACTGCGGGGAACAAAGAACGCGCAATTTCTGCTCGCTGTTCGACACTGCTTCCCGGGGTGGATCGGGATGTTGCCGTGGTGTCTCGAGCTGCAGGTCCTTTGATAGATGGCTCAATCGCTCCGCTCCGAACCGTTCTTACGGTCGTCTCACGTTTCGGGATGTCGGTACCCATAGCATCCGCCATTTCTGGCTGAGTTGGATCGGCATCGTTGAGAGAAGTGAGCGAGGAATTTCTGTCGAGAAATGCTGAAGCCCGGTCGTGCACAGAGAAGACTTCGCTGAAAGACGAAACCTGTAAGGAGGCTGGTTCATCCGCCGGCAGTGAAACGATCGCGTCGCCACGGATTTTGTCCGGTTCCACGGACTGCTTTGGTTGCGAACTGGTTGATGCCGGCGCATGATCATCCATCGCCCGGCACACTGCTCCTGTGCTTGTGACAACGAGAGTCCCCTCGAAAGCAACGGGCGAAGTTTGAAGCGGCGCATCAATCCTCCGGCCCGGCGTGGAGACCTGTTCATCCAGCGAAGCGTCAATCGGTTGGGCGTCTGGTGTGGCCTGCGAGGGAGAGGCCTCGGTAACCAGAGAGGCTGCTGAGATCCCAGTCGGGCCTTCGTTTGAAGTACTCATGATCGTCTGGCAACCTGCCATCTGTGATGTTGTCACTTGTAAGTTGTCGGGAGGCAAGACGCGGTCAGCGGCACCAGTCTGCCACCCCGAAGCATCCGGAATGTTGGCCTCTGAAATGCCCTCAACTTGCGATTGCACCGTGACTGATTTATTGCAAGGCCGGACAGTTGCGTCCTGCACCATCGGCAAGGCTGGCAATATGGCGAGCGTCAATAGTGAGTTCGAAGCGGTGGTTTGGGAGGAATCTGGCAGTGAGCTCTTGCTAGGCTTGCCGCTTTGGGGTTTCATTGTTGGAGCTGCGGGCAGCGGTCCCGGATTTTGCGCCGTGGAGGTCTCGGGGACCGATTCGTCTCCGGCAGATACCGACAGCTCAGGGCTGCAGATCTGAGCGAAACTGCCTAGGGCCGAATCTGAAACCGCACCTGACGCTAGAGGGGAGGCAGGAAGGCTGCCCCCTGCAACTCCAAACTGGATGTTCGACGCAACCGTCACAGATGCTTCTCGCCTAACTCCAGCGTTAGCTGTGCATCTCAATCTCCAAATGGTGCGAGTTGACCTGGTCGGAGTGAAACCAATAAGAATCAAGTGAATTCGAATTCCGCCGATTACGGAATAGAGAGCCGGGAGCAGGGATTGATAGGCATGACGTGCCCAGCCCGGCAAGTTCTATCTACGTTTGTGGAAGGCCTGCTGCGACAAAAAGAGTTCATCGAGAAATTTCTGCTCACGGCGACTCTGTTGGATCTCGTACTCGCGTAGATCACGCTGATACAAGATTTCGAATTTCTCCCGCTCTCGGCGAACCTGCTCAACGGCTTTTCTTTGGTGATCGCGGATTTGCGTTACTCGCAATAGCTCGTCTTCCAATTCCCGCCGTCTTGCCACTAAGTTAGACTCCAACTCAAGTGCAAATCGCATAGACGCTGCGTTGGTGCCGGACTCGAGTTCCTGCGAAGACTCGTGTCGTAGGTCTTTGAGACTTCCATCGAGTCGATGCACCAGTTGACGCACTCCTGCGACCTGCTGGTTAGCCGCGTGAAGCCGCAAATCCTGCTGGTGTTCGATGCTCTGACGAAGATGAAGCACGGCTTGAAGAGGGAATCGGAACGGCATGAATTTAGTTGAGGAGAGCCAGCATTTTCGCGATGCTGTCGGAGAGCGGAGCCGCTTCGCCCGGCTTTTGTTGCAGGAATCGATGGAGTTCGGGAATTAGGACCAGCGCTCGGTCCAGCGTGGGATCGGTGCCCTTCTGGTAGGCACCAATGCGGATTAGATCTTCCGAGTCGACATAAGCTGCGAGCAGGCGCCGTAGCTCGTGTGCTTTCTGCAGGTGGGGCCCAGAGCAGACTGCCGACATGAGCCGGCTCACGCTGTTCAGCACTGCAATCGGCGGATAGTGGCCGCGGACCGAAAGCTGGCGATCCAGCATGATATGGCCATCGAGCAACGCGCGTGTTCCGTCTACCAAAGGATCCTGCTCGTCGTCTCCCTCCATCAGGACGGTGTAGAAAGCCGTAATACTGCCGGAACGGAACATCCCGGCACGTTCGATGAGGCGCGCCAGCATCGAAAAGCAGGACGGCGTATAGCCCTTGGCAGTTGGTGGCTCGCCAGCCGCCAGTCCAATCTCGCGCTGTGCCATTGCGAGGCGGGTCAGGGAATCGATGACGAGCAATACGTTCCTGCCCTGTGAACAGAAGTATTCCGCGGCCGCGGTCGCCGCGAGCGCTGCTCGGATGCGCAACACCGGAGACTGATCCGACGTCGACACCAGCACCACCGAACGCCGTCGGCCCTCTTCCCCCAGGTTCTCCAGAAATTCCAGAACTTCGCGTCCACGCTCTCCCACCAACCCGAGCACAGTAAGATCTGCGCCGGTGTTGCGCGCCATCATGCCGATGAGTGTGCTCTTCCCGACTCCGCTGCCTCCAAAAATGCCAACTCGTTGTCCCCGACCGCAGGTTAGGAACGCATCAATCGCGCGAATCCCACACCCGAGCGGCTCGCGGATCGCAGTGCGGTCGAGCGGAAGCGGGGCCGGCGCATCGAGCAAGCGGTAGGTGCGAGCCCGATAGCACGGTAGTGCATCGAGAATCTGGCCGCGCCCGTCAAGAACGCGACCGAGCATGTCATCACTAACGCGCAACGTCGCGTGCTCACCCCAAGTCTGAATCCGATCGCCACACCGGATCCCTCGCGGCAAGTCGAGTGGCATGGAAAGAACCGTGGAACCGCGAAAGCCGACGATTTCTCCCGCCACAACCGTACCGTGCGCATTGTGGATTTCGCAGACCTCGCCTACCGAGCAAAACGGCCCCTCGGACTCAATAAGCGAGCCGACCACTTGCTTCACCCGTCCCTGCCAGCGCAGCCCGAAGGCGGACTCAAGCCGCTCGAGGTATGGCGATAGCCGTCCGCCGTCGCTCATCGTTCTCCTTTTGGACGCGCCGCCAGAAGATCCATTAGCCCCTGCTCAATCTCCTTGAGCTGCGCCTCGAGACTCAGCACTGCAGTTCCCATCGCCGTCTCCAGGACGCAGCCGTCCGGTTGCTGGGAAGGATCTTCTACGATCTCCGGAAGATCAGCTGGATCGAGTTGCAGGGAGAGAAATCGTCGCCACTCCGCGGCATTAAAGGGATGCACATGCAGCACGACTCCAGTGGCGCCCTCGATTTTCTCCAGAGCAACTCGAACAATGCCAGCCAGCAGGAGAGGATCGACCTGTGCTTCGCGATGCAGAATCTTGCGAGCGATACCAAGCGCCAGGTGCACAACTTCGCTTTCCACCTTCTCGAAGTAATCCGCACGATCACGGGTAAAGTGCGACAAGGCTTCGGCCAATCTGGATCGCTCGCACCCCAGGTGCTCCTCGAACTTCTTTTGAGCCTCTGCGTGTCCCTCGCGAAAACCTTGGGCGCGTGCCTCAGATTCGCGCGCCAGCGTTTCGGGCGTCATTTCTGTTGCCGTCACTGTGTCGCCTCCGCGCGCACAAGAATTCTGCATCGCTATCGCAGATACTGCATCGTAGGGAAAGGCCTCGACCAGCGTGGCGCTGACTGCGGCCCTTTCGGGCGCACGGCTAGGCGACGTACTCATCATCTTCTTCCGGCGTCAACGTGATTTTCCCCTCGGCCTCGAGCTTGCGGGCGACGGCGACGGCCTCCATCTGGGCCTTCTGGATCTCCCGGGACCTCACGGGTCCGAGAACGTCCATGTCTTCCTTCAGCATTTCCACTGCGCGTGACGACATCGACTTGAAGATGTAACTCTTCAATTCCTCCGAAGCGCCGCGCAAAGCAGTGGCCAAGGTCTTCTTGTCCATCTGACCGAGCAGTTCACGGATTCCGGCCTCAGGTACTGTCAGCAGGTCTTCAAATGTGAACATCAGGTTGCGGATCGAGATGGCTAGCTTGGGATCTTCCTTCTCAATGCCTTCCAGAATTGTTTTCGCGGTATTGATCTCCAGCCGGTTCATCACGTCGGCGACGCCACGTAGTCCAGCATAGGCGCGTCGGCTTTGCTCTCCGAGGGCTTCCAACCGCTTGTGAAGCACCATCGACAGGCGCTGCGCCATCTCGGGGGAGAACTGCCGCAGCTGCGCCAGGCGCTTGATCGCCTCGGCGCGCAATTCTTCTGGAAGCCTCATCACGAGAGTCGATGCCTGTTTAGCCTCCAGGTGAGCCAGGATCAGAGCGATCGTCTGCGGGTGCTCCGTCTCAATGAATTTGGCCAATTGCTGCGGATCCGCCTTGCGCAAGGAATCGAGCTTGCCCGCGCTCATTTCGGCCGTGAGCGACACTTGGCGCAGCAACTCCTTCGCTCCCTCTTCCCCGAAGGCTTTCACTAGCAATTTGTTTGCATAGTCTTTCCCCCCCTGGGCGAGGTAGTCTCCTGCAATCACCAGCTTTTGGAATTCCTCGAGAGTGGCAAGCGCAGTGTCGGCGTCCACTGTATTCAAGCCGGCAATTTCGCGTGTGATTTGCTCGATGTCGGTCGGAGGCAGATTCTGATAAATCCGGCTCGCGGCTTCTTCGCCCAGAATCACTAACAGAATGGCCGCCTTACGCAAGCCGGAGGGAGCTCGAGAACTCAATGCTCACCTCCCTGCTGTACCCAGCTCTGCACCAGACGACTGGCCGCTTCGGGCTCGGACTTCACTTTTTCTGTCAGAAGGCGCTTCAGATGGCTTGCGCGTTTCCCGCCCTCGGTGCCCGCTTCTTCAATCATGGCAGGGCTAGCTCCGGCTACTGGCTGCTGGGTCAATCGCGCCGCTACCTTACCCGGCAGTTCGCGAAAAGCCGCCAAGGCCTGCTTCTTCACGGGACGCAACACCAGCCAGTAGACCACCAGGAATAGCCCTGCAACTCCTACGTAACGAAGAGCCCAAGTCCATGGCTCGATCACGCGCCGCACCCGTTCGATCTTGGTGGCAGGAAAAACCGTTTCCACGGGACCTTGCTGAAAAGACAAATTCTCCACAGCCAGCACGTCCCCACGCTGCGTATCCAATCCAATGGCCGCGTGCGCCAGTTGTTCGATCTGCTTCATCTCCTCGGGAGTCCGTTTGCGGCGTGCGGTTACTTGTTTGCCCGCCTGCTCGCTCACCTCGACCGCATCGTCGACGAGGACGGCCGCCGCAAGCCGTCGGATGCGGCCCGGAGGCTCAACGCTGTGGTGCAGACTTTTGCTGACAGCATAGGTCGTCGCGTCCGATCGCGAACTCGACTGATCCGCGCCTGGACCCGAGGGAACTGGCGGTGTTGCCGATGGAACGTTGCTCGCCGTACCGGGGACTCCCGCCGGAGCGGCTCCGGTCGACTTTTCTTCCGAATGCTCCTCGGTTAACGTCGCAGTCGCTTTCGGATCGTAGGTCTCCTGCGTGTCTTCGCTGGTGCCTAGATCGTACTCAACATGCACACTAGCGCGGACATGATCGGCGCCAACAACGGGCTCCAGAGTGTGGACCAGAGTTTTTGAGAGTTCTTCATCGAGACTATAGGCGCGGCTTCCGGGCGCGGCATCGCGCACTAGCGGTGTGTTACTGTCGGCGTCCACAACCGTGACATTTTCCGGCTTCAGGCGGTCTACCGCGCTCGCTACCAATTGGGGGATGGCCTGCTGCGCTTGCTCGGACAGACGGCCACTGCGCGTTTTCAAAATCACGGCGGCCTTGGCCTCGTGCTGTTGCTCGGTGAACAGAGATTCCTGCGGTAGGACCAGATGGACACGCACGCCTTCGATTTCGCTCATCGTAGCCAGCGTGCGCTCCAACTCTCCCTCGAGAGCACGCTGGTAATTCACCTTTTCGGTGAAGTCCGAGCCTGCCCAGTTGGGGGTATCGAACAGCTCGAAGCCCATGCGTGCGCTGCGCGGAAGGCCGGCCGCAGCCGTTTCCAAGCGACTTGCGTCGAGTTTGTCCTCGGGAACAAGCAGGCTACCGCCATCTGCGGAAACTTGATGCGGGATGTTCTTCGCCGCCAGGCGGCTTGCCAGGCTTTGTGCTTCTTCAGGGCGCAGGCCCGAATAGAGCGTAACGAATTTGGGCTGTCCGAGCAGGGTTACAAAGAGCCATAGCACTCCGCTCACCAGGACCGCCCCGCCAGCAAGAAGCAACTGTTGCTTGAGGCTCAGGCCCCTGAAGAATTGAGCCAGTCGCTCAAGGACATCGTTGGCAGATTGCGCATTTTCGGCCATGGTTGGTCACGTCGTGCATTGAGCCCTCGAAAGCTCAGAACTGCATGCGCGAGATCTCCTCGTAGGCGGACACAATCTTGTTGCGTATCTGCATCATCAGTTGAAAGCTCAGGTCGGCTTTCTCGACCGCGATTAAAGCACTGTGCACATCTGTGCCATTGCCTTCGAGCACGCCCGCAACCTTGGCTTGCGCCTGGCCTTCGAGCTGCTGAATATCGTCCATCGCGTTGTGTAGCGCCTCTCGAAAACCAGCGCCCTCCGATGTGGAGGGCCGCATGGAGGGAACATCGACCTCGACCGGGAGAATGCGTAGCGAAGAGATGCTATTCATGGGACGTCCTCCGAGTGCATCGGCGCCAGTTCATCAGCTCAGAATCTGCAGTGATTGCTGGATCATGTTCTTGGCTGCCTGCACCGCCGATGCGTTCAGCTGATAGGCCCGTACAGCGCTCAGCAAGTCGGTCATTTCCATTACCGGATTCACGTTCGGATAGGTCACATATCCCGACGGGTCAGCATCTGGATGGCCCGGTTCGTACCTACGGGGTAAAGGCGACGCGTCCGCCACCACACGGTCAACCTGTACTCCGCCTTGCGGCTGCGAATGCAATCCAGCAAGCAGCAGTGGAAATCGTTGTGTGGGACGCGCGCGAAACACCAGAAGTTGACGTCGATACGCGCCGCCCTGGGGAGTACGAGTGGTCTCTGCATTCGCCATGTTGGCGGAGACGACTTCTGCGCGCCAGCGCTCAGCCGCCAGTGCCGACCCGCTTACTTCCAGCATGCCGAAAAGATTCATGACGTGGTCCCTCCGGAGTTGATGGCCAGGGAGATGGTGTGAAATTGATCTTTGAGAAGTTGAATGCCGAGATTGAACCTCATCTGGGCTTCAGCAAGTAGCAGACTCTCGCGTTCCACGCTCACATTGTTGCCGTCTGGCCGTTCGAGCAATCCTTGCACTTGACGCGCTACCGGGTGAAATGAGGCTGTCTGCAGAAGGCCTTCCCCGATTCCATCCTCTTCGGCCGCGGCATGCCTTAGTTCAGACCGGAAGTCCAGGTCGCGCGTGTGATAACCCGGGGTGTCGATGTTGGCGAGGTTGCCCGCAACCAGTTTGTAGCGCGCCACATCGACATCGAGGAACCGGCCCAGCGCTTCGGTCATGGGGGTAGCGATCAGACTGCCATTCGAGTTATTCATGGATATAACTGCTCCAACTGGGCAAGCCGTAGCTGCGAACCTTGTTGCGAACCGTGCGCAGGCTCACGCCGAGCAACTCTGCGGCCCGGGAACGGTTGCCTCCTGTCGCTTCCAACGTGACCTCCACCAGCTTGCGCTCCATCTCGCCCAAAGAAACACCCGGGCGAAGCAGGCTGAGATCAGTCGGGGCGGTAGGGCTTGCTGCTTCCGCCCATTCCACTCCCTCCAGAGCATCGGCATCGATCTCAGTTCCGCTAGCCAGGGCCATAACGCGCCGGATGCAGTTAGCCAGTTCCCTGACGTTGCCAGGCCACGAGTGCTGCTCAAGGCGCGCGAGCAATCCGTCCGTCAGGCGGAACGATTTGCCTGGCGCCGCATAGAGGCGGGCGAAATACTCCGCAAGTTCACGAACGTCCCCGGCGCGCTCGCGAAGGGGAGGCAGCATTAGCGGGATCACGTTCAGGCGATAGTAAAGATCGGCCCGGAATTTTCCTTCCCGTACCATGCGGCTCAGAGCGCAGTTCGTGGTGGCAATGACTCGCAGGTCTACCTGGATACTTCGTGTGTCTCCCAGACGGTCGAACTCGCGCTCCTGCAGGACCCGGAGAAGTTTGGGTTGCAACGAGAGCGGCATCTCGCCCACCTCATCCAGCAGGAGCGTTCCGCGATTGGCCAGTTCGAACTTGCCCGGCTTGAGATTGGCTGCGCCAGTGAACGCACCTCTGGTGTGCCCGAAAAGCTCACTTTCGAGCAGCGTCTCGGGAAACGCGGCGCAGTTGACGGCCACAAAGGGCCGATCGCGCCGTGCGCTGAGGCGGTGGATCAGGCGCGCGATCAACTCTTTTCCTGTTCCGCTCTCGGCTTCGATCAGTACATCGGCATCGCAGCCCGCGGCTTGCCGCGCCCGCTCTAGGGCTCGCAACCATTGGGGAGCATGCCCGCCCAATTCCTTTCCGGCCTCGCACTGCTTCCGAGCCTGCTCGAGGATGCGTTCGGCGGACTCCTCAAGTTGCTCAAACGAAACCGGCTTGACCAGATAGTCGCAGGCGCCATCTCTCATCGCCGCCACGGCTCCGGGAATGCTGCCATACGCAGTCAACAGGATGACCGCAGTGCGGGGAACAAGGGCGCGTGCTGAACGTAGAAGAAAAAGGCCGTCTTCACCGGGCATGCGAATATCGGTCACGATCAACGGATGCATGGCACAGCGGAACTTCTCCAGTCCCTCGCGCGCGGAAGTAGCGGTTTCGACCTGCCAACCACGGCGCTGAAAGCGCGCCTCCAAAGCCGTACGCATGCCACCATCGTCGTCGACGATCAGAACCCGGCTCACTTTTGCACTCCTTCCGGAACGTCGGTCAGTGGAAAAGTCACGGTAAAGATCGCTCCATGTTGCGAACGGTTCGCTGCGTGAATGGCTCCTCCGTGTTGCTCGATGATCTTCCGGCAGACCGACAGTCCCAAGCCGGAGTTCCCAGCGCGGCGGCTGACGCCAGGTTCGAAGATCGCGCCCAGGTCTTCAGGGGGAATTCCCGGGCCCGTGTCTGCTACGGTCACAACTGCTCTTTCGGTGCCTTCCGAGCGGGTTCTGCGGCCGCCTAGTTCGACCCATCCGCCCTCCGGCATCATCTGGACACTGTTGAGGATGAGATTCAACAGCACCTGTTCGAGCCGATGGCGGTCCGCCGGAATCACGACACCGGCAAGATGGTTCTGCAGACTGAACGTGACCTGTGATTGCCGCCCCAGCGGAAGGAAGAAACCCCGCGACCAATCCAGCAGCTTGCCCAGATCCACCGGCGCCAGTTGCGGCGGGGGTAGGCTGTGGAAATGCAAAACATTGTTGACGATGGCCGCCAGGGTTCGCAGCCCGGCTCGCACGTGTTCCACCCAGCTTCGCTGTTCGTCATCAAGATCGGACTCCATCAGCAATCCGGCAAACAATTCCAGGCTACCGAGCGGATTGCGGATCTCGTGCGCCAACAGCCTCGAGATCGCCGCCAGTTCACACTCACGCTGCAGTCGGGCTTCGATCTCATCCAACCGCTTACGCTCGCTGATGTCGCGCAGGATGAAGATGTCTCCGCCCTCGCGGAGCAGCGCATGGCGCACTGCGAGCCACCGAACATTGTGTTGCCCGTTTCCCACCGTCTGCTCCAACTCGTCTTCTTCCATACGGGAACGTTGCAGGAGTTCCCTAACGGAGTCCGGTAATGAACAGAGGGAGACCAGCTCTCCATCCCCAGCCGCCGGGCCGAGAACTCGGCGAGTCTCGGAGTTCGCCCGCAGGACCTCTCCCCCGCTCGACGCAACCAGCACGCCACAAGGAAGATTTTCCAAAATGCGATCCAGATAAGCGCGCATCTGCGCATTTTCTTCTGACGTCCGCACGACTTCGCTGTTGCTGGCGGCCAATTCCCTCTCCAATCGCTCGACTTCCGCACGCAAGTTCGCGTACGACGCCTCCAAAGACGCAGCGGCGTGAGCAAAACTGCGAAAAGCACGTAGCAGGAACTCCTGATTCTCCTTGTTCGTACCACCGATGAAAACGTCGGTTGCGTCAACACCGGAGGGCAGCTGGTGCTCAGTCCAATCTCTTGGCATGGGCAACGACATCATGGCTATAGGCAACATTTGCACGGGTGGGGCCAATTGCGGACCCCGTTGCATAACATCTTTCTCAGAATCCGGGGGCGGGGGTTTCCTGCGGTTCACGTTGTGGATGAGAAAAGTACAAATGTTCCGCGCGGATGACCTCATCGCCGCCGGCGAGGATGGAAGACCGCTCCATAACATGCTGCAGCTCTCGAACGTTCCCCTTCCACGGATGTCTTTCCAACAGCTGTGTCGCACTTTCGTCCAGTCGCTGACTGGGAACATCAAGGGCTGCTGCCATGCATGACAGGAAGTGTTCTGCTAGAGGCACCACATCGCCGGTGCGTTCTGCCAACGGCGGCAGCTCAATAGGAAATGCTGCTAGCCGGTAAAACAGATCCTGACGAAATTCGCCCCGGCTGGCGCGGTACGCCAGATCCGCATTGCTGGCTGCGATGACTCGCACATCCACCCGTGTTACCTCACAGGTACCAAGACGTTGAATCTCCTTCTGCTCGAGGAAACGAAGCAGCTTGGCCTGCATGCCGAGCGGCAATTCGCTGACTTCATCGAGGAAAAGCGTGCCGCCGTGGGCGGCGGGGATGCGACCGATCTGGGCTTGCACGGCGCCGGTGAACGCACCGCGTGCAAAGCCGAATAACTCGGATTCCAATAAAGCCTCAGGGATGGCAGCGCAATTCACCACCACGAAGGCCTTGGCCGAGCGCGGACTCAACGCGTGCAAAGCCCGCGCGACAAGTTCTTTCCCTGTACCGGTGGGACCGACAATCAACACTGTCGTTGGCCGACCGGCAACCAGACGAACCATGCGGTAGACATGCTGCATGGCCTCGCTGGTCCCAATCATCCCCGGGAGAGGTCGTGTCATAGATTGGTCCACTGCGGGGCCCCTTTGAGCATGCAATTGCTTGTGCGAAAAGGATTCGGCGTCTGTGACTACCTCCGTCGGGCAATCTTCAGGATGCTCATCATCGGAATCAAGAAGCACCACCTCGATTCCAGGAAAGCGTCTACGGATCACCACCAGCAATTCGTCAGCATCCAGATCGGGGAGACATCGATCGAGGAACAGCACTTGCCAGGGTCCCTTTTCCAGCTTTGCCAAAGCGTCTGCTCCTCCCAGGGCCTGCTGTACGGGGCAGCAGCGACCGTTCAGACGACGAAGGACCTGCTCGCGCAATGCGCTGTTCGGACTGGCAATCAGTGCCGCACCTGGATGCGCGAAAGTGGGAATCGAGAGGGCGACACTCATTGTGGATCTCCTCTTTGCGCGAAGTTTTGCAGGAGCTCCGGAGACGATAATGACCAAGCCATAGGGATTCGCAGCGTCCAACGATGAATCTCCCCCGTTTCAGAGTGCTCACAGCTTCCCCCAAGATGTTCCCAGGCCGCTTCTGAGATCAGGAGCCCGAGTTCCGGGCGTGAAAAAGGAGAATGCACGGGCGGCGGCCCAGCTGACCAGGAAGTGATGAAGTTCGCAGCACCTCGCTCGCACGCAGCATGAACTCCGATGGTACTGCCCTCGGCCGAGAGGCTGATCGCGCACCCAATCACTCGAAAAAGAAGAGATGTGAGGAGACCCACATCCGCACGCACCGGCAGTGGCTCGGAGGCCTCAACGCGGAGCCGCACGTTTCTCGACTCAGCGACAGGCTGCAGTTCCTTCCCGGCCTCTCGCACGAGGTTATCCAGTAGGACGATCAATCGCTCTTGAGGGTCAGTTGACTGCAGATCGGCGAGTTCTCGCAGAGCTTCTACCAGGTCGCGCATTCGCGAAACCAGTTGAAGTCCTTCGCCTAGGATTCGAATGTAATCATCTGCCGACCGCGGAGCAGCCAGTGCGAGTTCGATGGAACATTGCAATCCAGTGAGGGGCTGGTTCAGGGCATGAAGCAGGTGCGCAAGCCGATTCCGTCCGCCCGCAGCATCCCTCGGTCTGGAAGGCGCGAGTTGGGGGCCGGCGCCGCTCATAACCGCACCTCCGCCGCCATGGCTTCTGATGGAGCTTTCAGCGCATATCCCACTCCACGCACCGTCTGAATAAGTTTCACATTGTGACCGTCGTCGATCTTGCGGCGCAAATAGTTGATGTAAACGTCCACCACGTTTGTGGTCGTGTCAAAGGTCAGATTCCAGACATGTTCGATGATCATGGAGCGGCTCACATCACGCCCCGCATTGCGCATCAGATATTCCAGAAGGGAAAACTCCTTCGCCGTAAGTTCGATCCTCAAGCCCCCGCGCTCAACCCTCCGTTGAACACGGTCAAGTTTCAGATCAGCGACTGTGAGGACCGATTCGGAGGGGAGATGGCTACGACGGATCAGGGCACGAATACGGGCAGATAACTCGCTGAAGGAGAATGGCTTGCTGAGGTAGTCGTCTGCCCCAGTATCGAGGCACTGTATTCTGTCTTCAACGCGCGTGCGTTGAGTCAAGATCAGAATCGGGAGGCTGGGCCTCTTGACTCTCACCTCACGTAGCACTCCAACGCCATCGAGCTTGGGGAGATTCAGATCAAGGATCACAATCTCATAGTCGCAAGCCAGGGCGGCTGACAATGCCTGCTCCCCATCCTTGACCGCATCCACTGTGTAGTGTTCGCCTTCGAGACCTTGCCTCACGAACCTCGCAAGAGCCTCATCATCTTCTGCAATAAGAATTCGCATAAAGTGAACCGTCCTTAATCGGAACAGCCCAGTCTAGTTAGAAAGAGCTCAACTTCGGCCGACTACCGACATGCACGAAGGTATCGAGCAGCAGAATTGGTCCTCGGTTTCAAATGGGGAGCCGCGTCCTGAACGGGATATGGAGGCAGGGCTGTGGTCCGAACCTGAACCGCCAATAGCATGGGCCTCTGCCCTACGTGGATAATTCAGGCTGGGCGTACGCGATTGGAGTCCGGGCTTGCGTGTTCTTAATGCGGGGGCACTCAAATCTCTCTTTATGCCAAGCGGAGTTTGGTTGCTCGGCGTCATGGTACTGGTCTACTCCGGGTGGCTCACCCTTGCCTTACCTGCGATTAGCTTCCTCTATTACTGTGCTGTCGTCGGTGGACTGCTGCTGGCTTGGCGATTTCATTCCAGCCGCATCTTGTTGGCTTTAGCCTGTGTTCTCCTGGCCCAGCAGGCGGCAGCAATTTCTGCGGGCCAGCCACCCTTCATCCCGGCAACACTTCATGCACTTGGAGTGCTTGTGCCGGTAAATTTTGTCTTGATAGCGATCATGCACGAGCGCGGTTGCACACTGGAGTCTCTCGCACCTGCAGCTCTAGCTCTCTTCGTGCAGTCCCTTACTGTGACGGTCTTATGCGGAGCGGCTGTTCGTGTGCGTAGCCTGACAGTTCCAATCTCGTTTCCGCGCTACGCGATCGTCGTGATGGGTGGTACCGGCGTATTCTTGGCCATTCGCTTTCTGGTGAATCGAAAGCCGGTCGACAGTGCCCTCTTATGGGCGTTAGGCGCAGGTTCTCTAGCGCTGCGCTCGGCGCCTGAGTCGCGACCGACCATGGCATTCTGGGCAACTTCGGCCTGCATCCTGGGGACGGCCGTTATTGAGAACTCTTACCTCCTTGCGTATCACGACGAACTGACGACCTTGCCATCGAGGCGGGCCTTCAATGATGCCTTACTAAGGTTGAAGAGTCCGTATTCGATAGCTATCGTCGACATCGATCACTTTAAGCGCTTCAATGACACATATGGTCACGATACTGGCGATCAGGTCCTGCGGATGGTCGCCGCCAACCTCGCGCATGTCGCTGGAGGAGGACAGGCTTACCGTTGCGGGGGCGAAGAATTTAACATTCTTTTTCCGGGCAGGAAGACTCCCGAAGTTCTGCCACACCTCGAGAACCTGCGCGAGTCGGTCGAGAAATCCGAATTCCGCCTGCGGGGCGATGAGAGGCGCCAAGTTCCCCGTGGACCCGATCGCCGCAATCAAAGGAGAGGCCGGACTCGGAAGGACAGGGGTATGAGACCTTTGTCCGACGTTAACCCAAGTTCCGTGATTTCGGTGACGATCAGCATTGGCGTAGCCACCGCCTCAGCAGACGAAAGCAGCCCCCGCGCCGTACTTGAAGTCGCAGACAAGGCACTTTACCGGGCGAAAGCAAACGGACGAAATCGTGTGGAAACGACCGCGTCTTCACATCGACCTTTGCGTACTAAAGCGGCTGGAATGGGCTGAGGCTGAATCCGAACAGATAGGAAGATTACGTCCGGACCGGACCGTCGACCGTTGGACGGGAAGTGTGACGGTCCGGTTCCGTACGTTTCGCAAGCACCGCTGGCCGTGCGGTCAGCCGGCGGCTGTAGGTGAGATCGGGCGCTTCCGGCCGGAGCCGCCGCAAGCGGGGCACTTGGTACGTATGAAGGCGACGCCGTCGGACTTCCCGTTCAAGTCGACCGGCTTCGCAACGTATCCAGAACCGCCGCAGTTCGGACAGTCGTCCGGAGCCACTCCTTCTCCCCCTCGTGTTAGCCGAATTCTCTCCCAAACGGGTCAATGTTCCGCGAAAGTTCGTTTTGCGTTACGAATCCCGAACAAATTGCCGGAACTCATCTTTTATGTGGTACTTACAAGGTTTGCCACCATCAAGATGGTCTCGATCGAGCGCGGGGAGTTTACTCCCTCGATTCGAGGGGAATCGTATCCTTTATCACCGCCCTCGTTTGTGGATGGATGTGATGCGCGAGTCAGGCCTGCAGTTTGAAGATCCTTTCCATCCTCATCCATTTCTCACCTGGTTCGGACTCAGGAAGGGCTCTCTGAAAGTTCCACATCAGTTTTTCCCACTCTTGCACCTTGGGGTTTCGGAGATCGGCTTCGCTCTTGGCTTCGAATGAAAAATCATCTGTGACCTCTATGATCATGAACATCCGTGTTCCCAACAAGTAAATCTCCATATCCAGGACGCCCGACTGTTTGATGCTATCGATGATTTCGGGCCAGACCTGCTCGTGATGACGCTTGTATTCGGCGATCAATCGAGGATCCTCCTTGAGATCCAACGTGAGACAGAAACGACGTTTCATAGACCCCTCTTCGCGGGAACAACCGTGGCCATCATGAACAGGAAACCATATCGCAGCGTATTGTGACAGAAGGGATTGCCATAGGGCGTTCTTGCTGAAATCGTTACGTCAGGGCACGGTCGAGATGCACATATCCGCCGTCGACGAACAAGTGCTGCCCCGTCGTATGACTGGACTTAGGCGAAAGGAGAAAGACAACCATGGATGCGATCTCGTCCGCGGTGGTCATTCTCTTGCCCAGCGGAATCTTCGAGAGTATCAAATTCAACTTCGAGCTGGGATTCGGAAAAGTGTCCAGCCAGCTTCGATAAAGAGGCGTCATGACCTCAGCAGGGATCACGGTGTTGACCCGGATTCCGTGAGGAAGCAATTCCGCAGCCCACTCGCGAGTAAGTGCCATGATTGCCCCCTTCGACGATGCGTAACCCGAAGTACTCCCTTGGCCCGTGACTGCGGTTTTCGAACCGACATTTACGATCGCCCCATGAACCCTCTTCAGATGAGGGAGACTGTAATGCGCCATGCTGTAGTAGTGCACCAGGTTGCGATTCAGCGAAGCAACGTACTCCGCAGGGTTCCCCTGCTCAAGGCCCACTTTGTCGTTCCGCCCGGCATTATTCACCAACGCGTCAAGCCGCCCGAATTCTTTCACGGTTTGAGCGACCGACTGCTCGCAGCTTTCCGGAGTGCTGAGATCGACGCTGATCAATCCGCATCGCGAGCCCTTGCCCTGAATCTCAGACTGCAACTGCTTGCCAGCGTTCGCGTCACGACCCACGATTACCGGCACGGCCGCTTCGGCAGCGCACGCGTGGACAATGGCGGCGCCGATCCCCTTTGCGCCGCCCGTTACGATCACGACTTTGTCTTTCAATTCCAGATCCATACGATCTATCCCCGTAGGTTGAAAAAGCCACCGTCAAGAGCGTAGTCCGCGCCAGTGATAAAGGATGCTTCGTCAGAACACAGAAAGAGGGCTAGTGAAGCAACTTCGGCGGGCTCCGCCATTCTTCCGATCGGCTGTGATTTTGCCAGTTTCCCGAACATTTCCTGTTCACGGCCCGGATAATTTTTCCTCAGATAGTCGTCTACAAAAGGGGTGTGGACCCGCGCCGGTGAAATGCAATTGCAGCGGATGTTATGCCCTAGATAGTCCCGCGCTACGGAGTAGGTCATGGCGATGACAGCTCCCTTGGTCATGGAGTAGGCAAACCGATCTGCCAGCCCTGCCGAGCCAGCGATCGACGCCATATTCAGAATGACTCCTCCGCCATGTTTACGCATGTGCGGAACGATGGCTTGCATGCAATTGTAGAAGCCCTTGATGTTGACCCGGACGAGACGATCGAAATCCGCCTCCGTGGTGCTCTCGACCGTTCCTATGTGCGAAACACCCGCATTGTTGACAAGAATATGAATCTGTTCCCGGACGAATAATGTCTCAAGAACAGCTTTCACTGCCGATTGGTCAGTTACGTCACAGGGGTGAATTGAGGCTTGACCACCACGCACATTGATCTGCTGTCGTGTATCTTCCGCAGCCAGTTCGTTGACATCCAGAATGCGGACACTCGCGCCGTGCTCTGCAAACTCGAACGCGATAGCTTGGCCGATTCCACTTCCCGCGCCAGTGATTGCGGCCACCTTTCCGTCCAGCCGAAAATCGCGATTCACATTCTTACCGTCACTCAGAGCGAGACACCTCGTTTCCAGGGAATGAAATCCTCCTGCTGCTTGATCTCGGCCTTGGTCCGGATTTCTCCGCTGGCGACCTTTACCACGAAATCCAAGACGGTTTCTCCCATCTGCTCAATCGTCTGCTCCCCGTCGATAATTGCACCCGTATCGATATCAATGATGTCGTGCATGCGCCGAGCCAGCGTGGAGTTGGTGGAGAGTTTCACGACGGGTGTAATGGGATTGCCGGTGGGCGTCCCCAAGCCCGTTGTAAATAAAACAATGTTAGCGCCCGCGCCGACTTGCGCCGTGACGCATTCCACATCGCTGCCAGGAGTGCATTGCAGATTCAGGCCAGGCTCCGTCGAGTATTCCGGATAATCCAGCACCGCTGTGACCGGAGACTTGCCGCCCTTCTTCGCCGCGCCTGCGGACTTTATTGCGTCGGTGAGCAGTCCGTCCCGCCTGTTGCCGGGCGACGGATTCATCTCGAACGTCGATCGGACGGCTGCGGCTCGTGCCGCATAGTCGTTCATCAAATTCATAAATCGATTGCCGATCTGGCGGCTGCGTCCCCGATTAATGAGTTCCTGCTCGACTCCGCACAGTTCCGGAAATTCCGACAGAATGGTTCGGCCTCCCAGGGCGGCCAGTAAATCGGAAGTGTGTCCGATCGCCGGATTCGCAGATATTCCTGAGAATCCGTCGGAACCTCCGCACTTCAATCCAACACATAACCTTGAGAGAGGAGCGTCTACGCGCTGCGCTTTATTTGCCTCCACTAGGCCGAAGAACGTCTGACGGATTGCTTCGGTCATCATGGCCGCTTCGGAACCGCTCTTTTGCTGCTCGAAGATGAACAGCGGCTTAGCGAAACTTGGATTGCGCTTACGAATCTCGCTTCGCAGAACTTCCACCTGCGCGTGCTGACAGCCGAGACTCAAAACAGTCGCTCCTGCCACGTTGGGATGATGAATATAACCTGCCAGCAACCCGCATAGGTTCTCTGAGTCCTCACTTGTGCAACCGCATCCACCTTCGTGCAGGAGAAAGCGGATCCCGTCCACATTGCTGAACATCCGCTGGTGAGCCGGCGTAATCGATTCCCCAGAAACTGTGTGACTGTCTGGGCGTTGGAGATTTCCTTCACGATAGAGTCTTACTAGTTCGGCAACTTGACGGCGGTACACTTGAGGAGCCGCGAAGCCGAGTTCCTCTTCGAACGCCTGCTTCAGGACTTGAATATTCTTGTTTTCGCAAAAGACTAGCGGCACGACCAGCCAATAATTTCGCGTGCCGACCTGTCCGTCCGATCGTTCATACCCACGAAATGTTGCTCCGTTCCAGCGCGAGACGTCCGACTGCGTCCAGTAGAATGGTTCGGACTGTTCATGAAAGGGCGAGGCCTGATGGCAGACGTTGCTGACAGTCAGAAGTTCTCCTGCGGCAATGGGTTTGACAGCTTGTCCGACCAGGCCTCCGTACATCAGAACGCGATCACCCGCCGCCATATCCGTGGTGGCGAATTTGTGCTTAGCTGGAACGTCCGTCTTCAGGACGTATCGCTGCTGGTCCCACTCGACGCTTTCGGCTTGTTTCAGGTCCTCCAGCGCCACCAAGACATTGTCGCGGGAATCAAGTTTCAGCACGCGGAATCTCATTGGCAATACTTAATCCGAAGAAGACTGGATGCTGGGCAGTGTAAATGTTCGCGGAATGACCCGCAAATTAGGTTCGGGCAGGGCGGTCTTCAGCCTTGATGTGTAAGGCGCCAGAAGCGCTGTGCATTTCCGCCGAGCACGGCATCGCGAGTAGCTGGCATCTGGTTCCGGAGATAGTCCTTCACCACATCCATTGTGCGGGCATAGGAACTCGCTACCAGGCACACAGGCCAGTCTGAGCCAATCATTAGCCGCCAAGCTCCAAAAGTCTCGAATGCTACGTCCAGATAAGGAGTGATGTCCTCCGGTCTCCAGCCATGCCAGTCCGCTTCAGTGACCAATCCAGAAAGCTTGCAGAAGACATTCGGGAAGGCCGCCAAGCGTTGAATTCCAACGGCCCACGATTCAATTTCGTGGCCCTTAATCGGCGGTTTCGCGAGGTGATCAAGCACAAAACGGTGTTTCGGGAATCTCTCAACAAACTCGGCTGCCACCGGAAGGTGCTTTGCATAGATAAGAATGTCGTACGCGAGGTCGAACTCCGCGAGGATCGAGACTCCACGAAGGAAATCCTCGCGCAAAAGAAAACGGTCGTCTGACTCGGACTGCACAATGTGGCGGATTCCGACCAACTTGGGATTTCGCTTAAAATCGTCCAACTGAGAACGAACATTCACCGAACACAGGTCTACCCAACCGACTACCCCGAGGATCTTCGGCGTTCTCTGTGCCAATTGGAGCAACCAACGAGTCTCTTCCAAGGTCTGCCGTGTCTGTACGGCTACGGATCCTTGGAAGTCGTTGCGCTGAAGCTCGAGTTCTAAGTCCCGCGGCAGGAAGTTCCTGCAAATCGCTTCCATTGAGGCATCGATCCATTCGTATTCCCGCGAATTGTAGATCCAGAAGTGTTGATGGGAGTCGACGCGCATGCTTTGACGTTGTTTCACAGATTAGCGAGAAGTCGGACTCGAACTAGCGTACGGAGGCTGCCCAAGCAATAAGGGCACGTCTAGTGTACGACACGAGTGATTGCCGACATTGTGAGCTTGGGTTCTGAGGGTTTACAGTATTCGGGTCATTGTGTTCGCGCACGCCGAATGGCCCGGCTGCGAGGAGGAACAATGAAGGACCACGCTCGCCAAAGCCTCTCAGCGCCCCCCATCTCCCGACGAGACTTCCTGGCAAAAGGTGCCGGCGCCGCCATCGCTTTTTCGATCGTTCCACGACACGTGCTCGGCGGGCTCGGATACGTCCCACCGAGCGACAAAGTCAACATCGCCTTCATAGGCGTGGGGGCGCAAGGCCTACGCGTGATGCTCCGTTTGCTGCGGGAGCCGGACGTTCAGGGGGTCGCGGTCTGCGATGTCAACAAAGGCAGCGCCGGCTATCCGCAATGGAGTACGCACGAGTTCTGCAATTCTGTGCGAAAGTTGCTAGGGGTTAACAGTGGATGGGATTGGCTAAGCCCAGATCAGCCCATTCAACTCACGCATTCAATGCAAGTCACCAGTGGGATGGCCGGCCGGGAGCCTGCTCAGAAGATTGTGGAAGGTTATTACGGCGCACAAAAACGGTCAGGGGAATACAAGGGCTGCGCATCGTACAACGACTTCCGGGAGCTCTTCGAGAAAGAGAAAGACGTGGACGCGGTCGTCGTCTGCACGACCGACAACTTACATGCTGCGGTTTCCGCCGCAGCGATGAAGAGGAAGAAACACGTCTTCTGCCAAAAGCCTTTGACGCACACTATCTACGAGTCCAAGCGGATCGCCGAAATCGCGCGCGAGACAGGAGTCGCAACCCAGATCGCCGTTGCCAACCAGGCGTCCGAAGACACACGCCTGCTCTGCGAATGGATTTGGGACGGAGCCATCGGCCCCGTGCGCGAGGTAATCAACTGGTCCAGCCGTCCTTTTTGGGCGCAAGCGGTCGAGCGTCCGAAAGAAACAGAACCTGTCCCCGAAGGGCTGGATTGGAACCTCTGGCTGGGTCCAGCACCGGAGCGCCCATTCCATCATTGCTACTTGCCCTTCTCTTGGCGCGGATGGATCGATTTCGGTTGCGGCGCCCTCGGCGACATGGGCTGCTACAGCTACGATACGATCTTCCGCGTCATGAAGCTGGAAGTGCCGACAAGCATCGAGGCGAGTTCGACCGATCACTACGATGAAACCTATCCTCAGGCCGAAATCATTCATTACGATTTTCCCGCTCGGGGCGGTATACCTCCGCTGCGCTTCACCTGGTACGACGGCGGTCTCAAGCCCGCTCGTCCGCCCGAACTAGAGGCGGATCGTCCTTTCCGCGGAGAACAGGATGAGGACGAGGGGCTGCTATTTGTCGGAGACCGCGGCAAGATCCTCTGCGGATTCAATGGAAGGAACCCGAGGCTGATCCCCCAAAGCAAAATGGATTCATATAAGCAGCCTCCGAAAACACTCCCGCGGTCACCAGGGAATGAGCGTGAATGGCTTGACGCATGCAAAGGCGGCAAAGTAAGGCCGGGCGGTAATTTTGAATTCGAAGATCTGGTGACGCAAACCTTGCTGCTCGGAAACGTCGCCGCGCTCACCGGGCAGATGATGACGTGGGATCCGCTGAATCTCAGGGTGAATAACTCCGACTTGGCGCAGAAATACATCCGTCCCGAGCGCCGCAGTGGATGGGAGCTTTAGACGCAGCATTTCTGAAGGATGAGAACGAGGAGGCTACTTTGGCTGCAATCACGAGACGAGAATTCTGCAAAGCCGCTACGACGTCAGCTGCGGAAATTGGGTTGCTCTCATCGGGTGTGCTGAATCTAATGGCGAACCCACTGGGATTTCCCATTGGATGTCAAACATGGCCGGTGCGGGAGATGATCGCCAAGGATTTCCCAGGTACGCTCAAACTGCTCGCGGACGCTGGATTTCAGAGCATCGAATTGTGCTCGCCCGTGGGTTACAGCGACAACGGCTTCGGCGGCCTAACAAAATTCAAGGCAGCAGAACTGAAGCAGATCATCCACGATGCCGGTCTAAGTTGCGTCAGCTCCCATTTCGGCATCGATGAGCTTCGCAAAAATCAGGAAAATCGTGTCACGTGGGCTAAAGATCTAGGACTTACCCAGATGTTGGTGCCAAGCCTTGACGGTCCCAAGCATCCGACGATGGACGACGTAAAGCGTGCCGCCGACGAATACAACAAAATGGGGGCAATCGCGGCTGTCGCGGGTCTCCAGCAGGCGTTGCACAATGAAAGCTTCGAGACTTCAACCGTCGACGGCAAGCGCACCTACGATGTACTGTTCGAACTCCTTGATCCTAAGCTCGTCAAATTTCAGTTCCAGGTTTCGACGATCAGCGAGGGGTTGGATGCTGCGGACTATTTCACGAAATACCCGGGTCGCTTTGTTTCAATGCACGTTCAAGGGTGGTCCGCTCAAACAAAGAAAATCATGCCGGTGGGGCAAGATTCGCTCGATTGGAACAAGATCTTCACCGCAGCCAAGATCGGGGGGATCAGAAACTACTTCGTTGAGATGAAGCTTGAAATGATGAAGGAGAGCGTTCCCTACCTGCGCAACCTGCAGGTCTGATCATCGTAAGAAACCGCCTGCATATTGAGCGAGATGCAGCTGGACGCCACGGGAAGCCTTGCTCGCCGCACAATGGCTACTGGTTCCCCAGAAGAAAGTAACATCCTTGTAATAATCCCACTGCGGCTCACGTCTTTAATGGTGAAACTCAGCTGCATGGAGGAGTACCCTGCGAAGCGTATTAATCGAGGAACCGCCCATCGCCATTCCCAGCGAACTCGAACGAGTGTTTCGATCGCATCACGGGCTGGTCTTCCGCACCGCGTATCGAATTACTGGTAACGCAGCAGACGCCGAGGATGTGCTGCAAACAGTTTTTCTCCGTCTTGTTCGCCGGACTTCACAGTCTGATGCGTTGGAAAGCGAAGAGAGCTACCTTCGCCGTGCGGCGATTAATGCGTCCCTTGACGTCATCCGCTCGCGGCAGTCAAACCCCACGGTCGAACTGGTCGAGGTTCCAAGCAGGAGCACGGATGGCGACATCACGGAACTGCGGCAGGCCCTGGCACGCGCGTTGACCGAGCTACAACCGAGAGCGGCAGAGATTTTTGCTCTCAGATTCATTGAGGGTATGAGCAATCTCGAAATCGCCCGAATGCTCGGGATTTCTCAGGTGCTGGTAGCTGTGACGGTCTATCGAACGCGGCAACAGCTTCGCAAGCAACTCGCGAAGTATCTAGGAGACAGGTCATGAATAACGATAAATTCGATCACTTGCTTTCGACAATCCGAAATGAAAGCGTGGATGAGAAACTTGTCGTCGAGGCCAGTGATCGGGTATGGAAATCGCTTTCCGACACTAACCCGTCAACTCACGCCTGTGCACACACGCTACGCTCCTGCGAGGATTTCCAATCACTGATCCCTGACTATCTGGCGAAGGAGCTTCTGCCCGCCCGTGCGTTGCTGTTCGAAGATCACGTGCACAGGTGTGTGGGCTGCCGCCATGCTTTGGAGCGCGCCAGAAGTGGCGAGCGTCAGCAAATCTGGACACTGCAGAAGCGCTCAAACTCGTTCGTATGGCGGAGCGCGATGGGGGCGGCGGCCGTTGCGGCGGTTCTTGTCGTCGCTTTTGCCTTCTCAAATGGGCTTCTTCCCGGACAACACCCGGTTCGCGCCGAGGTTCAAGCCGTCGACGGTTCGATATATGCCGTAAACGGCGCTGACGTGCATCTGATTCCCGCCGGCTACCAGATTCGCAACGACGACGAGATACGCACCGCCAAATCCTCGACTGCAGTTGTCCGCCTGCTCGACGGTTCTCTCGTTGAGATGGGCCCTCGTGCGGAGGTTTCCGTCTCCCGCCAATGGCGAGGCACGACACTCCATCTCCAGGGAGGCCAGATAATCGTGCAAGCCGCGAAACAGCAAGCTGGCAGGCACCTGTACGTCGCCACTGAGGATGGCTTGGTTTCGGTAAAGGGGACCATCTTCTCCGTGAATCGCGGTATCAAAGGTTCCCGCGTAGCCGTAATCGAAGGAGTTGTCCGCGTGGATTTTGGGGAGACCAGCACCGATCTCACGGCGGGAGAGCAAGCCACATCCAGCACGGCCGTATCGAAGGTGCCTGTGCAGGATGAGATCGCCTGGAGCCGCAACTCCGCCAAATATCTTGCTCTTCTGGGCGACTTCGCAATCCTACAGAAACAGATCGCCGCAATCCCAAGCCCCGGATTGCGCTACAGCTCCGATCTCCTACCGCTAGTGCCTGCTCACACGGTGCTCTATGCGGCGATCCCCAATCTGGCCAACACCATCGGCGAGGCTAACCGCCTGTTCCAGGATCGGTTACAGCAAAGCCCCGCGTTCCTCGAGTGGTGGAAGCAGCAGCAGAAAGGCAGCGGTCCTACGCTCCAAGATGTTCTTGACGAAGTGAAGAACATCAGCAGCTATCTCGGGGACGAGGTGGTATTTGCCGTCGGCAAAGAGGGAACGACCTACACCGCTCCCGTGATTCTCGCCAGGGTCCACCAGCCCGGTCTCGCAGACTTTCTACAAACGGAAGGGAAGCGCCTCAGCCGAGAGTCTTCTCAGTCAGAAGTGCAGATCGTTCGCGACCCCTGGTCGGCCGCGCCAGCGGCTGCTCATCCTCTACTGGTTTACATGAACGATGACTTGATGATTGCCAGCGAAGACCTGACGGAATTGCAACTGGCCGCAAGCCGATCAAAACAGAACGCCCAGAGCCAATTTGTGGGAACCCAGTTTTACCAGCAAATTGCTCATTCCTATGAGCAGGGGGCGGAATGGATTTTGTGCATGGACATGGAACAATTTGTCTCGCACAACGTACAAGCTGATAACGGCGGCCGCGATCTTCCGCCGGGCATGGGAGACATTCGATATCTGACAATGCAACACCGTGACGTTGCAGGTAAGAGCTTGAGTCACGCTGATCTGACCTTCGCCTCGGAACGTCAAGGTGTTGCATCGTGGCTGGCAGCCCCGGCATCGATGGGTTCTCTCGAGTTTGTTTCGCCTGAAGCCACCATGGTGACATCGGCCGTGATCAAGAATCCGAGAACCATTATGGAAGAGATCTTGAAGATGGCTGCGGGCGGCGACCCCGACTTCAGCCAACATCTCGCCGACTTCGAGGCTAAAGCGGGAGTCAACGTGCTAAACGATATCGCCGCACCTCTTGGGGGCGAAGTCACCATGGCGTTCGACGGGCCGATGCTTCCCACTCCGCGCTGGAAATTGATCCTCGAAGTGTACGACCCGGCTGCTCTCCAGGCAACGATCGAGAAACTGGTCGACAGCTATGACCGAGAGAATACGCAAGGTCACGCACTTCAGATCGCCAGCAAGCAGGTCGGCTCCCGGCTGTACTACACCATCAGCTGTCCTCAGCAAGCGAATTACGAGATCGACTACACGTTTGTCGACAGTTATCTGGTTGCGGCCCCGGACATGGGTACCATTTCCCGTGCAATCCAGACTCGTAATGCAGGGTACAGTCTGACGCACTCCTCCACATTCCAGGCTTTGCTGCCGAGTGACGGATACACGAATTTCTCTGCGATCTTCTACCACAACGTCGGACCAGTCGTTGGCCCACTCGCCGAGAAATTGAAGGCCAGCGGGGCGCTGACGGCGCAACAGCGTCGGTCGATCGACGCTCTCACCGCGAACTCGGCTCCTGGCATGATTTACGCGTATGGCGAACCCAGCAGAATCGTGGTCGCCAGCAATACCGGCTTCATGGGATTTGATCTGGGAACGCTGCTGACCATGGGGCATAATGGGCCTTTCTTTCCGCAGATGTTCCTCGGTGGAACTCTAACGGGGACATATCCGCAAACGCAGTGAGCGCGACATCCCAACTCGGAGCACAGGCCAGCGCTAGCGAAAACACGCAGGCTGGTGCTCCGTCCGTTCGACTGATCGAACTCAATGGCCTTACCGTTCGCTTCGGTGATCGCGACATTCTCCGCGGACTTACAGCATCGCTTGGTGGCCGCGCGATTGGGTTGCTGGGTCCAAATGGCGCTGGGAAATCCACTCTCATTAACACACTCCTTGGCTTCTACAAGCCTTCCGCCGGTTCGGCCAAGGTGTTTGGACACGATATACACACCGACATCAGGTTCATACGCAGTCTCGTCGGCTACATGCCCGAGAACGACGCATTCATTTCGAAGATGAATGCTGTGTCGTTCATACAGATGATGGGTGAACTTTCCGGATTGCCTTCGAAGGTTGCTCTGGAACGAGCGCACGAAGCACTGTTCTATGTGGGCCTGGCGGAAGCCCGCTACCGCAAACTGGGAACCTATTCTCTTGGCATGAAGCAGCTGGCGAAGCTGGCTCAGGCAATCGTCCACGGGCCGAAGCTGTTGATCCTTGACGAACCGACAAACGGGCTCGATCCCTCGGCGCGCCAACGCATGATCCGGATGATCCGCGAAATCCGCGACGCCAGGGAGATGCGAGTCGTTCTCTGCTCACATCTGCTGCGAGACGTTGAGGATACATGCGACGAAGTCCTCATCCTCAAGAATGGACAGATCGCTCACTACTCGAATCTCGATGAAGAACGCCATGCTAACCAACGTTTCCTTGAACTGGAGATCTATGGCGCGAATGGCGACTTCACCGCCGCCATCGAGAAGCTTGGTTGTGAGTGTGCAGTTAGTGCGAACCGCATGAAGATGGTCCTGGCCGAAGGAATCGAGACTCGCGAGATTTTCCGCGTCGCCGCCGACCAGAAGGTTCGGATCCGGCGCATGAATTTCCGACGTGACTCATTGGAAGACATCTTTCTGAAGGCGATGGAGAGTTGAACCGCAGTTAACGAGCCTGAACATGGCAGTCTACAGACGCAGCTATCGACCTTACTCCGGCGCGCTGACTCCGGAGTGGTCACGATTTCTGGTGTTGTTCCGGTATTTTCGGCGAAATCTCTTTCGCTCCAAGATCCAAACAGGTTTCTTTGTGCTCTGTTTTTTCTATCCAATAATTTGCCTGGTGATCATTTATCTCGCGCATAGCGCAAGTTTTCTCGCGAAACTGGAAATTCCGAGTCAGTTGATCTCCATCGACAACATGTTCTTTTTCCGTTTCATGAGTGTGCAGGGAGTGCTCGCGTTTCTGATGACGACATTCGCTGGGCCCGGTTTGATTTCTCCTGATCTGGCTAATGGCGCCTTGCCCCTATATTTCTGCCGGCCTTTTTCCAGGGCCGAGTATGTTCTGGGAAAGTCGGCAGTGCTCGGTATCTTACTATCTCAAATCACGTGGATCCCAGGTGTCGTGCTGTTTGCGATTCAGGCAAGCTTCGCGGGAGCGAGTTGGTCTTGGGAAAACCTCTGGATCATCGGCAGCCTGATTCTAGGTTCGTTGATCTGGATTGCAATTCTCTCGCTGTTGGCAATGGCACTCTCCGCGTGGGTGAAATGGAGAGTCGTCGCTGGAGCCCTTCTTCTTGCTGTGATGTTCTTCGGAGCAGGCTTCGCGCAAGCCATCAATGCTGTCATGCGGACCGACGCTGGTCACTTCTTCGATGTGGGATATCTCATGGCCGCGGTTTGGATGAGCCTCTTCAAGGTGGACGCGGGACGAGGGATCTCGGCCGGCGAAGCTTGGGTCGCAATCCTTGCCTACTGCTCTGTGTGCCTATGGCTGTTGCTGCGGAAAGTGCGCGCCTATGAGGTCGTACGATGAACGACCGTATCATCTTCGAGGATGTCTCGAAGTTCTATGGCGAGATACTGGGCGTCAACCGTATCAACCTCTCCGTTCCACCCGGGATCACGAGCCTGGTCGGTCCCAACGGCTCTGGTAAAACCACGCTGATGAATCTGATGACCGGCCTGGTGAAGCCGAGTCGCGGACGCATTGAAGTCCTTGGCTGCGCAACCGACGATCCGGAAAATCTCTTCAAGTTCGTCGGCTATTCCACCCAGTTCGACGCATTTCCAAAGGGTCTTACCGGATTCGAGTTCATTTACTCGTATCTCCGCTTGTCGGGCATGCCACGGCAGGATGCTGAACGAAGTGCCCGGCAGGCAATCGAGCGCGTCAACATGGTGGAGGCTGCTTCGCGAACAATTGCGGCGTACAGCAAAGGTATGCGTCAGAGGATTCGCCTGGCTCAGGCGTTAGCGCACAACCCGAAAGTGGTTGTGCTCGACGAGCCGCTCAATGGCCTTGATCCACTGGCGCGATCCGAGATGATCGCCCTCTTTCGCGCGTCCGCGGCGCAAGGCTGCTATGTGATCATCTCCAGCCATATCCTTCACGAAGTGGACGTCATTTCCGATCAGGTCATCCTGCTGAGCAACGGATACGTTGTTGCAGAAGGTCAGATACAGAGCGTTCGTGAGGAGATCCAGGAACATCCCACACAAATTCTGATCCGCTGCAATCGTCCACGGGAACTTGCCGCGAGATTGTTCGAAGCCGAATATACGATCGAAGCCTCTATTCATAAAGATGGGCGCGGGTTGCTGTTGAAGACCAGAGATGCAGACCGCTTCTACCTCGCGGTGAATCAACTCGCCATGAACGGTATTCAGATCGAATCCATTACCCCAGCCGACGACGACGTCCTTTCTGTGTATGAATACCTGATTGGCAGTGAAGAGGTGATCCGATGAGGCGCGCGTGGTGGGTACAGGTGAATGCGGTGATTGGTCTCGAGTTGAAGAAGACCTTCTTTGCCAAACGCGGTTTGTGGATCTATGTTGTGGCTGCTTTGCCGGTTGTTCTGTTTATCGCCTACGCGGTGGTCATGTCGAACGAACAGCACAAGGCTGCCAGCATCGCACGCCAAGGTGAAAAACATTTGTCGTATCAGGATCTAGCTTCGATCAAGCCAGGAATGACGCAGCAAGAGGTGGTTGCAATCTTGGGGAAGCCGCCGCTTGATTTCCACTGGCAGGAACGTCGATTTACCGGACCTGACTCGACCGAGGAGGTCTCTCGAGAGGACTACCATTACTCCGACGGACAGAATGATCTCTACGTTAGCCTATTAAACGGCAAGGTCGAGAATGCCCAGATTCACGAGCAATTCAACATGGGCCAGGACGCCATCATGTTTGCCGGCGTCTTCCAATTCTTCTTCTTGCGACTGGCCATATTCTTTGGCTGCCTCGGAATCTTCATGAACCTTTTCCGCGGTGAAGTCCTCGACAAGAGTCTGCATTTCTATTTTCTTGCGCCGATTCGCCGCGAAGTCCTGATGGCAGGCAAATTTCTGGCAGGCTTGCTGGCTACCTGCACGATTTTTGTGACCAGCGAAGTGATTCAAACCGTGGCCTTCCTCTGGCATTTCAGTCCGCATATGCGCGACGTGTACCTTTACCATAATCATGGTCTCGAACACACTTTTGTATATATTGGCGTCACCGTGCTTGCCTGCATTGGATACGGCGCTTTCTTTCTTGTGGCTGGTATGTTATTCCGGAATCCGATCGTTCCGGCAGCAGCGGTCTTGATTTGGGAAGGGATCAATCCGTTTCTTCCGGCGGTGCTGAAGCAGTTCAGCGTAATCTATTACCTCAAGTCACTCTGTCCGGTCGAAATTCCAGTTTCTCCAGGCACACCGGGGCTGTTTGCACTGCTAATCTCCAACGCTGACCCGGTGCCCTCGCCCCTCGCGATTATGGGAATCCTCGTGGTCGCCTGCATTGCTCTCGCAGTCTCGAGCGTGCAGGTACGGCGTATGGAGATCAATTACACAACGGAGTAATCCTCGATCGAAGGAATTTCCTTCGCGCACACGCAGGCCCCTGCATTCCTAGCATGACAAATGATAGGGATTATGGATGGCTGCAGAGATGATGGCGCTGCGATCGGTCGGTGCATGAACAGGTTCAGAACCGGACTGCCTCTCCCCGGCCGACACTCCGTTAGATCGGCCCGCTGCCAGCGAAGGGCTGGCTCCGCCTTCCCTTTTTCCTTCAGGACCGGCGATCAAGCACAACCAGGCGTGATCTCGATCACAGATTAACAATGCGCCCCGGACCCAACATGGAAGTCTCGGCGCAGTCGCCCATCGCGAGCCCTGCGCTTCTATTCAGGAGTACAGGAATACTCGTGCGATTTCCCAAGCCCACGCGGTTGCGCCTTTATTCTCAAATCTTCTTCTTCACACTCTTCGTCTGGCTGCTTCTGCGCACGGAATTCCGGGGGTCTTTTCGCGACTCAACAAGTGAAATCAGGCTTCCCTATCCGATTGGACTCTTCTTCCAACTGGACCCCCTCGTGGGCCTCTCGAACGCGCTCGCGGGCCATGCGCTGTATCGGGGGCTGCTCTGGTGCCTGCTCACACTTATCCCAACGATGTTTATCGGGCGATTTTTTTGCGGATGGATTTGCCCGTTGGGGTCGATGAACCACTTCTTCGGCAGTATGAAATCCGAGCGCAAGCGAGGGAAGCAACTGCTGGAGTCGAATCGCTACAAGCGCTGGCAGACGACGAAGTATTACATCCTCGCCGCGGTGTTGATGGCAGCTCTCCTGGGAACGGGAATGGTCGGGTGGCTCGATCCGTTCTCGTTTCTTGTGCGGTCATTCGGGCTCTCCGTTTTACCTGCGACCAACTACACTCTGCAGGCCACTCTGGGAGTTCTCGAGCACAGCCGATTCGCCCTTGTGCAGACCATCGGAGGCGCGCTGCACTTCCTTCTCGGCGCCGTATTACTGAATTTCAAGCAGCCCTACTTTCGCCAAGGAATCTGGCTCGGTCTCATCTTCCTGATCATCCTGGCATTGAATCTCCGGGTCACCCGGTTCTGGTGCCGCGCACTCTGCCCACTGGGAGCCCTGCTTGGCATCGTGTCCAGGTTGTCGGTGCTTGGTCTGGTCAAGAATCCGGAGCATTGCAATGACTGCAATCGTTGCCTTCTGCGCTGCCAGGGAGGCGACGATCCGGTTGGGGGCGTACCGTGGCATCAGCCAGAATGCCATCTTTGTTTGAACTGTGTGGACGAATGTCCGGAGAGCGGATTGCAGTTCAAGTTTTTCCCCACTCAGAGAACGGCCGGCACGAACCTGCAAAGAAGAAGATTGCTGAGCGGACTCGCGGCTGGTGTTGCGCTCGTTCCGGTGATGAGGAGTACGCCGGGTTTTGCGGCGGCGAAGGACGAGCGTCTGCTGCGTCCACCGGGATCTCTCGACGAAGAATTTTTCCTCTCGCGTTGTATTCGTTGCGGCGAGTGCATGAAAGTGTGTCCTAATAACGCGCTGCATCCGTCGCTCGGCGAGGCGGGGGTAGAAGGACTCTGGACCCCGGTTCTCATCCCGCGCCTCGGCTACTGCGAAACGAGTTGCGTGCTCTGTTCGCAGGTTTGTCCGACAGGAGCGATCTGGGAAATCACCACGAAAGAAAAAGGATGGTCGGTCGACCTAGCTAGTGCTGCCAAGCCGGTGCGATTGGGAACCGCATTCTACGATCGTGGTCGGTGCCTGCCTTGGGCTATGGCCACCGATTGCATTGTCTGTGAGGAATGGTGCCCGACCTCTCCCAAGGCGATATACCTGCGTCCAGCCGAGGTGATCGATGCGGTGGGGACCCTGAAGAGCGTCAAACAGCCTTATCTGGATCCGTCACATTGTGTCGGCTGTGGAGCATGTGAACATGCCTGCCCAGTTCAGGATCGCCCGGCCGTATACGTCACCAGCGTCGGCGAAAGCCGCTCGCGGAGCAATCAGATTCTGCTGAACCGGAGGAAGACGTAAACCCGCCCTATTCTTTCAGTGGAGTTGTCATGGAAACCGAAAGCAATGCTCTAAATCGACGGGACGCACTCGTCAGGTTACTGCGGGTTGCCGGCGCCAGTGCGGGCGCCGCGGGACTTGGCTTTTGGCTCAGTCAGCATAGTTTTCGTCCCGAAGCAGCATTGGCGACCACGGCCAGGCGTGGGCATACTGTGACACCCGATCCGGCGTTACCCGAGATGGCTATTATCCATGGCGAAGACCCCGCGTTACTTGCCCGACAGGCGGTTGAAGAGCTCGGAGGCATGCGCCGATTCGTTAGCCGAGGCGATGTAGTCCTGGTAAAACCAAACATCGGTTGGGACCGCACTCCCGAACAGGCGGCGAATACGAATCCCGATGTCGTTGCCGAGATCGTGCGGCAAGCTCTCAGTTCGGGCGCGAAGCGAGTGATCGTCACGGACGTGAGCTGCAATGAAGCTCGCCGGTGTTTTCAACGGTCCGGAATTGCCGAAGCCGCACAGCGTGCCGGGGCGGAGGTCACTTTGCCTGAGCCTTCCCGTTTCAAGGATGTAGATCTCAAGGGCGAGGTCCTCCGCGAGTGGCAGGTGTTCGAGCCTTTCCTGAACGTAGACAAAGTGATCAACGTGCCGATCGCAAAGCACCATGCCCTGACCGGCACAACGTTGGGGATGAAAAATTGGTACGGAATGCTTGGCGGACAGCGCAACCAGCTTCACCAGAAGATCCACGAGAGTCTGGTGGATCTTGCAGACTTCGTGCGCCCGACGCTGACGGTGATCGACTGCTACCGCGTGTTGCTGCGCAATGGACCGACAGGCGGAAATCTGGAAGATGTCCTGTTGAAAAAGACTCTGGTCGCATCTACGGATCCAGTGGCGGTCGATGCGTACGTAGCCAAAGCGATTTGGGATCTCGAAGTTGCCTCGCTTCCCTACCTTCAGATTGCCGCCCAACGCAGACTAGGAAGTTACGAGTTCGGAAAGCTGCGTACTCAGATTAAAACTGTGTCCTAGACATCCATTGGGCCGCCTATCGTTGAGCCAGGCGGCCCGATGTTTCTGATCCGGCAGAGCACAGCCCATCTTCACTGATAAGTGAAGTTGAGTTTGTCAACGTACACCGTGTACGGAGTCTGTTTGTAGTTTCCGTCCATCTGGTAGTTGACCGTGATCCCATACCACCCTGGAGCCGAGAAGGGCGGGTACGTCCAGTTCAGAACGTGGGTTTGACCGTTTAGCGTGATCGACTGATAGTTCAGCTTATTGTCCGACGTTCGCTGCACTTGAATGACAAGGTGGTTCCAGGCGTTATTGTTGGGGTTGCAGGGAATCCCCGTCGGGACCCACTTCTGGCTATTCCAGATATCCCATTCATAGCCGCCGCCCACTCGGCATTCAGTGCCCCAAGTAAAGCCCATCCCGCCGAAGAACTGATTGACGTCGAACTCCAACGCTTGTGCAGCGCCCAGGTTGCTGCCGTAGAAGTACACGTCATAAGTGAAACTGTGGAGTGCCGGCACGAGCGCGTGACTCGTATCGGGAAGTCCTTGTGACGAGAAGTCGCCAATCAGGTGATTGTTCCAGAGTACGTCCGTGTAGGCCTCGGTTCCGCCGATATTGAATTGGGCCGCATTCCCCGACAAGGTCGGATTCTTAATGCCCTGAGACATCGTCCAGGTTGTCTGTGGCCCGGCCGACGTGCACCATGTGCAATCCCCATAGCTGGGCGGCTGTTGCGCGTAGCTATTCCATCCTCCGCGGCTCTGGATATTCGAGAACGCTTTTCCCGAAGAACTAACGTTGATGGTCACTGGTGCGGTTGTCGCCCCGCCGCACTTATCCCACGCCTGTACGGTTGCCGCGTAAGTCCCGGGGCTCAGCGAGACACTTGTGTTCAAGTTCGCGCCTCCAACCACGTACGCCAACTGATAGGGCGCCGTGTAGATACCCATCGATGCGACGCCCTGAGGGCAAGTAGTCGTAGCACTGGCGACGAAACTTACGGGCGACCCAACCGTACTGTTATTTGATGGAGCTACGACGTGAACGCCAGATCCCGCCTGCACGTTGATCTTTACTCCAGCAGTCGAGGCTCCGCCGCATTGATCCCAGGCCACAATGACCGCGTTGTAAGTTCCCGGGTTCAGATTGATGCTCGTGTTCAGGCTGGAACCACCCACCGTATATACGAGCCAGTAAGCAGAGGGATAAATCCCCATTGCAGCGATACCCTTTGAGCAGGATGTATTCGCAGTGGCTGCAAACTTGACGCTAGTTCCCACCGTGCTGCCGTTCGAAGGGCTAGACACAGTAACCCCCGCGAAAGCTGATGTGGCGCCGAGAAGAACTACAATGGCTGCCGTTGCAATCAGGGCATGCTTCTTCATGTTGAGCGTTTTTCTCCGGTAGGGATTTTTGGGGTCTGGGACAGATAAAGCTATACAGCTCAGAGGGATAAGCCGATCTGGCAGGAATACCCTCAATCACGAGAACCGCTGGCCCGTCCCGAAATATACTCTGGGACGTAAGCGGATTAGTTGAGCGGAGGGCTTCACTGTATACAGGGTTCTTCTGAGTGTCAAAGGGAAACTACAGTATTGCAATACTGTTACGAATGACTAGGGCTAAGCCCGTTCGTATGCTCGAATTATTCGTTTTCAGCCCAGGCAACGTTAAAAATACTGCATGCAACTAAGAAATTAGTTGACGTTTTGGAAGCCGCCACGTCGAATACTGGGAGCCAAAGGAGGAGTAGCGTTTGGCACGCAACAAGTCCGCAACGCTGACCGAAGCCGAGTTGCGCATTATGAATGTGCTGTGGGAAAAAGGCTCGGCCACGGTCCACGAGGTTTTACAGGCCCTGCCGGCAAAGCCGAGCTTGGCTTACAACTCGGTGCTGACCACGATTCGTATTCTTGAGACGAAGGGTTACGTCAAGCATCTCAAAGACAAGCGTGCACACGTATACATGCCCAAGGTTGACCGCAAGGATGCCACCCGCTTTGAAGTGCGCCACCTCGTCAGCCGCTTTTTCGGTAACTCTCACGAACAGCTTGTACTGAATCTTCTCGAGGAAGGCAGTATCGATGCTCAGGAGTTGGCGCGTGTGCGACAGTTGCTCGAAAGGAGCAAGGTAGACGCACAATGACATCAGCCCTGCATGCCGTCGCGGAACTGCTAGCCCTTCGTTTCCTCGAATCTCTCACCGAGGGCGTGGTCGTCTGCCTGCTCGTGGCAGCGTTATTGCGTCTTGCTCCACGGCAGAATGCGGCCACTCGTTTCGCGGTGTGGTTTTCGGTTCTGGTGGCCATTGCGGCCTTGCCTTGGATGACGGTAGGATTCGCGGGTTCAGGGCCTGCCCCCACGGCCGCGCGACATGCGGCAATCATGTTGCCGAGTTCCTGGGCACTCTATTTCTTTGCCGCTTGGGGAATAGTGGCCTTGTGGTTCGGAGTGGGCGTACTCCGAGCCTTGTGGCATCTGAATGTTCTTCGTAGGAACTGCGTCCCCTTGGGAATGTCTGAACTTGACCCCATTCTGCGAGAGACTCTTGGGCACCACGGAGTCAGCAGATGTGCTGTCCTATGCACCTCTGATCGAGTCCGGGTACCGACAGCCATCGGCTTGTTCAAGCCCACAATTCTGATCCCAACCTGGGTCATGCGCGAGTTTTCGGCGGTTGATCTGAATCAGATTGTGCTGCACGAACTGGCTCACTTCCGCCGCTGGGATGACTGGACCAATCTTGCCCAACAGCTTGTGAAGGCGATCTTCTTCTTCCATCCTGCGGTGTGGTGGATCGACAAGCAGATTGCGCTGGAGCGCGAAATGGCATGTGACGAGGCGGTTCTCGCCCAGACTCGTCGCCCTCGCGCGTACGCCGAATGCCTGGCGCAGCTCGCCGAAAAGAGCTTCGTGCAACGCACCATCGCCTTGGCGCAAGCTGCCTTAGGGAAGGTGCGACAGACCTCGGTTCGCATCGCGCAGATTCTGGATGTAAACCGGCCTGCCTCAACTTCACGTTCATGGGGAGCCGGGGTATCTATGGTTGCGGTTCTGGCCCTCGGCTGTGGCGCATTGTACGCGAGGATCCCTGGCCTGGTTGCGTTCGGGCCCCCCGAAGCTGTTTTCCAGCCAGATGTTGCGAGCATTGTAGCCCCTACGACATCCGAGGCTGCAATCGGCGCCTCCGTTCCTGTGGTGCAAGCAAAATTCAGTGCGACTTCAACTTCAAAGAAGTCGACCGCCAGGGAGTCGGCGCGAAAAGGGACAAATGAGCGCGGTCCGTCTCTGCGGTCCAGATGGCAGAGGAGGGTCACCCAGAACCTGCTTCATGTGACGGGATCGACAGTTTCCAACGTGCCTGTGACAGAAACATTCTGGGTCGTGGTTGAGCACGAAGCTACGAATCGTGCAGCCTTGCAGGTTTACGGGGTTCAAATGTGGCGCATAACCATTCTTCGTACGGTGATTAGCCCGAGCCGCCAAGTTTCCCGCAACCAGATATAGTCAGCGACTTTCGGGGTCTTGGCGGATTTGTACGCTATGTACAACTAATGAATTAGTTGATTAACAAACTTGGAGGAGATGAAGTCATGGAAGTAAGAAAGTGGAAGGAGAGCATACACGACTGGAAGCGGCGATTGGCGGTTTCTACTTTTGCCCTCGCCCTGGTGGGAGCGTTCGTAACCCATGAGTGCGTGAAACCGGCGGCAGCTGCAGCGAACGCTCCGGCTGCACCTGCCGCAGCGCCGCTTGATATCGATAGCGTGGGCGCGCTCATGGCTTTGGACAAAGCCATGGAAACCGTCGCAGCACGCGTGACACCTGCCGTCGTCAACGTGACCGTAACGTCCCGAAACAAAGCAGAAGTTGCGCAGAACGACCAGCCCGAGGATATGCAGCAATTCTACGGTCAGTCGAGTCCCTTTGGACGGTTCTTCGGACCTCAAATTCGTCGCCAGCCACAGATTGAGCATGGCATGGGCAGCGGGGTCGTGATTTCTCCCGATGGCTACATCGTCACCAACAACCACGTGGTGGACGGCGCCGTCGACATCCGGGTCACCACCAGCAATCGACGAGTCCTGAAGGCGAAACTCATCGGTACCGATCCGCTCACCGACCTCGCGGTTATTAAGGTCAGTGCGACGGACCTGTCGAGTGTCCCGTGGGGAGACTCGAAATCATTGCGGCCCGGCCAGACCGTGCTTGCCTTCGGCAACCCTTACGGATTTCGCTTCACGGTGACGCGTGGAATCGTAAGTGCCCTGAATCGCGCGAACCCGGATCCTTCCAATCCAAGCAAGCCCGGAGAGTTCATCCAGACCGACGCAGCAATCAATCCCGGCAACTCCGGTGGACCGCTCGTCAACGCACGTGGAGAAGTCGTAGGCATCAACACGTTTCTGATTTCGCCCTCAGGTACTTTCTCCGGAATGGGATTCGCAATCCCCACTCAGATCGTCAGACCGACGGTGGAAACCCTGATCCGTGACGGCAAGGTCCGTCATGGTCGCATGGGAATCGGCATCGCCGACGTGACTCCGGAAAACGCGAAATTCTTTGGCGATTCCGCAGCTATCGGTGGCGTCGTGACCCAGGTCGAAGCGGATTCACCCGCCTCCAAGGCAGGCCTTCAGATCGGCGATGTGATCACAGCAGTCGACGGTCATGGCGTGAATGATGCTGGTGAACTGCAGGTCGTCATCGGACAGAAGCAACCGGGCACAAAGGTTAGCCTCACGGTCATGCGTGACGGCAAAACGATGACGATCCCGGTCACGCTCGAAGAACTCGGGAGCCGTGATGCGGAGGGGAACTCTTCTTCGAATAATGGTAGTGGCAAGATGCGCTGGGGACTTGGGCTCGGCAATCTGACCCCAGATATGCGTGACCAGCTTCAGGTCCCACGTGATCTTCGCGGTGCAGTAATCCAGCAGGTTCAGCCGGGGAGCGCCGCTGACAATGCCGGACTGCAACAAGGTGACATCATCCTCGAAGTAAACCGTCGCAAGGTCCAGTCCGCGAGCGATGTGCAGCAGGCTCTGTCGAGCGTACCTCAGGGGCAAGATGCCCTGTTGCTCGTCTGGTCCAACGGCGGGAACACATTCCGCGTATTGCATTCGCAGGACGGCGCGTAACAAGCCGATCCCCGGTGACAGAAAAAAGTCCCGGCGCAACGGCCGGGACTTCTTCTGTACCACTGTTTGTCGCACCTAGGAAGCGCGGCGTTGACGATTGAGGCTCTCCTCGTCATCCTCGGTGCCTTGCCCACTTTTCTTCTGTCCGGTCTGTTCGCCTTGATTTCCGAACTGGCCGCTTTGACCTTCGTCATGCTGCTGCCCGGACTTGCTTCCCTGTTGACCAGACTGCCCAGGTTGTTGATTCATTGGTCCGCGGTCTTTTTCCATATCGTCTGCCATGAAGCATTCCTCCTTGGGTGCGCATCCCGGCGCACCGAACGATCTGAACAGCCTGCGCAGGTTAGTTGCCGAGCCACGGAGCAGGGTTGGGCACGGAGCGCACTAACACCTTCGGAACCTAATCCTTACGGTATCTCGGTGACTTCGATTGAGGGACCTTCCGGAGGTGGGGCAGACTTCAACTGTTGCAACTGATGTTGCGTTCGCTCCCATGCAGAGGGCTTCTTCTTAGTTGCGATGGGCGCCTTGCCGTCCTGATAGAAACCGAGGATATTCTCCCGCAACTCAGGCGTCGCCTGCTGAAAGTTATCGCGCGCCAAAGCATCGAGCAGATGCGCGTATGCATTGTCGGTTAATGCATATTCGCCGGCATGCGTAGCACGCCCGGTATCAAAGTCTGTGTTCACCAAACGCAGGTCGCGTTTTTTCACCTCCTCGAGTAGTTTTCGATAATCCTCGACGGTGTGATTGACGCTTGCAACATACAGGTCCTCAGTTTGGCGTGTTGGTATTTTAAAGTCCAGGGCCTTGAACGGCCCCACCTTGGGCACGAACTTCAGAAAGAATGCCAACACGCGAGTACCGAATCCGGGCCGGCGATATCCCTTGCCCCACTCCTTCTGGTAATCGGCGCGTGAGAGGTAGTATCGAAACTTCCGCGAATTGAAATTTGGCGTTTCCGCAACGATTTCTTTCTTTCGCGCAAGCAGAGCCACTCTCGTCATTTCAGGAATGATCTTGCTGATCGCCCGCCGAAAGGTCCCGATCGCCAGGTCTTCATTGGAAATAACTGAATTGAGAGGAATTCCGTATGTGTCTTGAAAAGCGCGCTCCAGCAGTGGCTTCGAGATTTCAAACCCGATGAAGTCGTGATATCGATCGGAGGTGTAGCGGTTCTTTGCCACCTGCGTCATATCGAAGCCGAATTCCGTTCGGATGTGGGCCTTCGGATCGTCTGCATAGGTCACACTCTTCCCGTATTTGGCGCCCAGCTTTGGAAACAACAGAGCGACCGATTTGTTGATGGCCGGATGGCCCATGTTATCGGCTGAATAATGGGCGAGCGCACCAAGGGCGAATGCATATTCGCTCAGGTCTTGCGATTCATTGATTAGATTGACGATGAAGTCACCGCTGCGCACATAATGCGTCAGATCGCTGAAGAACTTGCTCCCAAACGGGTAGTAACCCATGTCCTGCACAAGGCATCCGCCATAGGCAAAGGCATGTGCATTTCTCAGTTCTTCGGGCGTTGCATCCGGAAAGCGCTTTGTGAGCAGCGGCTCGATGTCATCCTCCCACAGCAGATCAACAACTTCTTCGTGGGTCAACACCGAATAGGCGCGGCAAATTCCGGGCCTGAACACCAACAGTGTAAATGAGAGCAGTATCCACAAAGCACGCCGCGAAAGGTTCGTCATAATAGAGGAATCTGTTGGATCCAGTGCGATTAACGGAGCCTAACCGCTAAAATAGCGCTTCTCACTTGGTTAGGTCACACCCTCTGCGATCCTTAGTTAGTTGAGTTAGTTGCCAAGAGTACCCCAAGGTTGGCTCAAGTCGTTGGAGCGCGAACAACGCCCGCCGCCACATCTTCTTCCTTAGGCTTGATACGTACACAAAACACGCCAAATACACAGTTCGCGTTAGTGACGTCTTGGTCCGAGGAGGCTAGCCTCGGTAGTGGGCCTCAGATAACAGGGTTGTCAGGCGGGTCGCTCAATAGTCGAAAGGTGAGGGAGAGGATATGAGCATTTGGACAGTGTTATTCATCATTCTACTGATCGCGTGGCTCGGCGGCTTCACCGTGTTTCACGTGGCTAGCGGGTTAATCCACTTGCTTCTGGTCTTCGCCGTCATATCTTTGATTTTGCATTTTGTTATGGGCAGAAGAACGGTTTGAGTAGTTCGCACAACAAACGCGCTCGGCCCACTCGGATCTCAGAAAACCGGGCCAAAACGGTGCTCCTCCCTTGTTCTCTTCTAGTAGCGTTCGTCGCCTACAGGAATCACCTTAGGGATTCCGTACTGCTCTCGTGCTCCAATCTCTAGAGGTCGGTGACTAATTTCCGGCCAGTAGAGTTCAAACGAAGCACTTTCTTCGCACTACAAACACTTTTCCGTTTTTTGCCGGAGCATTTGCACGGGACATCCGCTCAGACAGATGCGGCAACCTGCGTCAAATTCTCGTGGCGCTCCGGAGAATTAAATGATGAAGAGATCTTCCATCAACGAAATTGCGCCAACTGAGAATGAAGGGATGACGTCTCCCACCAAAAGCAATGGAAAATCGAGAGCTCAAGATGAATCCCTTGATCTATCAGTGATTCTTTCCAGCCTGCAGAGCATGAGAAATGGAGATTTCACTGTCCGACTTCCGGGGAGTTGGACTGGTCTGGCTGGGAAAATCGCCGATACCTTTAATGACATCGTCTCCGCCAACCAACACATGTCGCAAGAACTGAAGCGCGTTGGGCATGTGGTCGGGAAACAGGGCAAAACACGCGAACGCACCCGCTTTCACGAATCGCGCGGTGCATGGGGAGAGATGGAGGTCTCGGTCAATACCCTCGTAGAAGATCTGCTTCGACCCACCGCAGAAGTTACTCGTGCGATTGCCGCCGTCGCCCAAGGTGATCTCACGCAGACGGTTCGGTTGGACGTGGATGGTCGCCCGTTGGAGGGCGAATTCCTTCGGTCTGCCAATCTAGTGAATACGATGATTCAACAGTTGGGCGTGTTCACCGCGGAAGTGACACGAGTTGCTCGCGAAGTCGGCACAGAAGGAAAACTCGGTGGACAGGCCCAGGTTCCCGACGTAGCGGGTACTTGGAAGGACCTTACCGACAACGTGAATTTGATGGCCAGCAATCTCACCGGCCAAGTACGAAATATTGCCGAGGTCGCTACCGCAGTCGCCAGCGGTGACTTGTCACGCAAAATCACGGTCGACGTGCGTGGGGAGATTCTGCAGCTTAAAGAAGCGATTAACACGATGGTGGACCAGCTACGCTCCTTCGCGTCGGAAGTGACACGCGTGGCCCGCGAAGTCGGTACTGACGGAAAGCTCGGCGGACAGGCAGTCGTGCCGGGCGTCGCTGGTACGTGGAAAGACCTAACAGACTCCGTCAACGCAATGGCCGGAAACTTGACAGCACAGGTCCGAAACATCGCTGAGGTGACCACGGCCGTGGCACGCGGCGACTTGTCGCGCAAGATCACGGTCGACGTAAAGGGCGAAATTCTTGAACTGAAAGACACCATCAACACAATGGTGGACCAACTCAACGCATTCGCGGGCGAAGTGACGCGCGTAGCCCGCGAAGTCGGAACCGAAGGCAAGCTTGGCGGCCAAGCGCAGGTATTCGGGGTAGGTGGCACGTGGAAGGATCTCACGGACAACGTTAACTTCATGGCCAGCAACCTGACCGGCCAGGTGCGAAACATCGCCGAAGTGGCTACTGCCATAGCAAATGGCGACTTGTCGAAGAAGATCACCGTAGACGTGCGCGGCGAAATCCTGCAGCTCAAAGAAACGCTGAACACGATGGTGGACCAGCTCAACCGGTTCGCCGGGGAAGTAACGCGCGTGGCCCGCGAAGTTGGTACCGAAGGCCGTCTTGGAGGTCAGGCGAATGTTCCCGGCGTGGCCGGGACGTGGAAGGACCTCACTGACTCCGTTAACTCGATGGCCGGAAACCTCACCAGCCAAGTGCGAAACATCGCCGAAGTGACCACCGCTGTGGCTCGCGGCGACTTGTCGCGCAAGATTACAGTCGACGTGAAGGGCGAAATTCTCGAGTTGAAGAACACCATCAACACGATGGTAGACCAGCTCAACGCATTCGCCGGAGAAGTAACGCGCGTGGCCCGCGAAGTCGGCACCGAGGGGAAACTCGGCGGTCAGGCGCAAGTGCCCGGAGTCGCCGGCACATGGAAGGACCTCACCGATAATGTGAACTTCATGGCCAGTAACCTCACGGGCCAAGTGCGGAACATCGCTGAGGTCGCAACCGCTGTGGCCCGTGGCGACTTGTCGCGCAAGATTACGGTTGATGTGAAAGGCGAAATTTTGGAACTTAAGGACACCATCAACACCATGGTGGACCAACTTCGCTCGTTTGCATCAGAAGTAACGCGTGTGGCACGCGAGGTTGGAACTGACGGAAAGCTCGGTGGCCAAGCCCTCGTGCCTGGAGTTGCAGGCACATGGAAAGACCTCACCGACTCCGTGAACTCGATGGCCAGCAATCTTACCGGACAGGTGCGTAACATTGCCGAGGTCTCGACCGCAATTGCAAGCGGCGACTTGTCGAAAAAGATCACCGTCAATGTGAGTGGCGAAATTCTTCTTCTAAAGGAAACCATCAATACGATGGTGGACCAACTCAACGCCTTTGCTGCCGAAGTAACGCGCGTGGCACGCGAGGTCGGCACCGAAGGAAAGCTAGGAGGTCAGGCGCAGGTCCCTGGCGTAGCCGGCACGTGGAAAGACCTCACCGACTCAGTTAACTCCATGGCTGGAAATCTCACCGCACAGGTACGAAACATCGCCGAAGTGACCACGGCTGTGGCGCGCGGCGATTTGTCGCGCAAGATCACGGTTGACGTGAAAGGCGAAATTCTCGAGTTGAAGAACACCATCAACACAATGGTGGACCAGCTCAACGCGTTCGCCGGCGAAGTGACGCGAGTGGCCCGCGAAGTCGGTACCGAAGGCCGACTCGGAGGGCAGGCGAACGTGCCCGGTGTTGCCGGGACTTGGAAAGATCTCACTGACAACGTGAACTTCATGGCCAGTAACCTGACGGGCCAAGTAAGAAACATCGCTGAAGTTGCAACGGCCATCGCCAGCGGCGACTTGTCGCGCAAGATTACCGTCGATGTGCGCGGCGAAATCTTGCAGCTGAAAGAAACCCTGAACACGATGGTCGAGCAGCTGCGGTCGTTCGCCGCTGAAGTAACCCGAGTGGCCCGCGAAGTTGGATCTGAAGGCCGGCTCGGTGGCCAAGCCAATGTGCCCGGTGTCGCTGGTACGTGGAAAGACCTTACTGACTCAGTAAACGCGATGGCTGGCAACCTGACTGCACAGGTACGAAACATCGCCGAAGTGACCACCGCCGTAGCACGCGGCGACCTGTCGCGAAAAATCACGGTGGATGTCAAAGGCGAGATTCTCGAACTGAAAAATACCATCAACACGATGGTGGACCAACTCAACGCATTCGCCGCCGAAGTAACCCGCGTGGGCCGCGAGGTCGGAACCGACGGAAAGCTCGGTGGCCAGGCCCAGGTACCGGGAGTCGCCGGTATATGGAAGGACCTGACCGACAATGTCAACGTGATGGCGGTCAACCTGACCGAGCAGGTGCGCGGTATCGCCAAAGTGGTGACCGCTGTCGCCAACGGAGATCTTACTCAGAAGCTGACGGTGAATGCGAAAGGCGAAATCGCCGCTCTCGCCGAAACCATCAACAATATGACCGGAACGCTTGCGACGTTTGCCGATCAGGTGACCACAGTCGCCCGCGAAGTGGGTGTCGAAGGTCGACTCGGTGGTCAGGCCAACGTGCCCGGCGCCGCCGGTACGTGGAAGGACCTGACCGGAAACGTCAACCTGCTTGCGGACAACCTTACGAACCAGGTGCGAGCCATCGCGGAAGTGGCGACGGCGGTCACGAAAGGTGACTTGACTCGCTCCATTCAGGTCGAAGCCAGCGGGGAAGTCGCAGAGTTGAAAGACAACATCAACACGATGATTGACAACTTGCGGCTCACGACGGAGCGTAACACAGAACAAGATTGGCTGAAGACCAACCTTGCGCGCTTTACCGGCATGTTGCAAGGTCAGCGCGATCTGGCGACGGTCGGCCGAATGTTGTTGTCGGAACTGGCGCCGCTCGTTAACGCGCAGCAAGGCGTCATGTATCAGATGGAAACCGAGGAATCCGGCGGCATGGCCCTTCTCTCGGCATTTGCAGATGATGGCGAAAACGGCCACCTCCGCAGACTCAGGATTGGCGAAGGACTGATCGGTCAGGTCGCTGCAGAGAAGCGCCGAATGCTGATAACCAACCTCCCGGAAGCTACCGTACCAATTCGTTCCGGATTGTTTCAGGCTAGACCTCGTAACGTGATCGTGCTTCCGGTATTGTTCGAAGATCGCGTCAAGGCCGTAATCGAGCTCGCATCGCTCAGTACTTTTACCGCATCGCACCTCGCATTCCTCGAGCAACTCACCGCCAGCATCGGTATTGTGCTTAACAGTATCGAAGCGACGATGCAGACGGAAGGCTTGCTCAAGCAGTCGCAGCAATTAGCGGCAGAGTTGCAGACGCAGCAGAAAGAATTGCAGCAGACCAACGAGCAACTTGCACAAAAGGCGCAACAACTCGCCGAACAAAACGTCGAAGTCGAGCGTAAAAACCAGGAAATCGAGCAAGCCCGGCGCGCTTTGGAGGAAAAGGCCAAAGAACTTGCCCTCACCTCCAAGTACAAGTCGGAGTTCCTGGCCAACATGTCCCACGAACTGCGGACGCCTCTGAACTCGATTTTGGTCCTCGGCCAGCAACTCAGTGAGAACCCGGATCACAATTTGACGCCAAAGCAAGTTGAATTCGCCCGCACAATTCACGGCGCAGGCACCGACTTGCTGAACCTGATCAGCGACATTCTCGACCTCTCGAAGATCGAATCCGGAACGGTGTCCGTCGAAGCTGAAGAAGTTTTCTTCGCGAACCTGCTCGAAATGGTCGCGCGGCCCTTCCGCCACGAGGCCGAAAATCGGAGGCTCGCTTTCGATGTCCACTCCGATACCCAACTCCCGCGGAGTCTGGTCACCGACTCCAAGCGCCTGCAACAGGTGCTCAAGAATCTCCTCTCGAACGCGTTTAAATTCACTGAGCATGGTTCCGTGCGTCTCTCGGTTTCGGTGGCGGAGAAAGGATGGGGCGAAGATCATCCCATCTTAAGCAACGCCGCCTCGGTAGTTGCGTTCGAAGTTGCGGACTCGGGCATCGGAATCGCGCCCGACAAGCAGCGCATCATCTTCGAGGCTTTCCAGCAGGCAGATGCCAGCACCAGCCGCAAGTACGGTGGAACCGGCCTCGGACTCGCCATCAGCCGCGAACTCGCGAGCCTGCTCGGTGGAGAAATTCAACTCAAGAGCACGCCCGGCCAAGGCAGCACGTTTACCCTCTTCCTACCGCTGACGTATGTGGGACCGTCGGCTTCCAGGCTGAGCCAAACTGACGTAAAGATGCCGACCGCGCCTCTGAAATTGTCGAATATCGTCGTAGCCGAACATCCGGTGGAAGAAATTGCAGACGACCGGCACAGTCTGCAGTCTGAGGACGCAGTTTTGCTGATTGTCGAAGACGATCCTCATTACGCGCGGGTGCTCGTTGATCTAGCCCGCGATAAGGGATTCAAAGTACTTGTCGCCCTGCGGGGAGCCGAGGCACTGACCCTAGCTCGTGAATTCCATCCCACCGCTATCTCACTGGATGTATTCCTACCCGACATGCTGGGGTGGACAGTTTTGAATCATCTCAAGCAGGACCCAGCTACGCGGCACATTCCCGTTCAGATGCTAACCCTCGACGAAGACCGCCAGCACGGCCTCGCCCGCGGCGCCTTTGCGTTCGTTACCAAGCCAACAAACGCGCAGGACCTCGAGTTTGCGCTATCCAGAATTAAGGAATACTCCACTCCTCGACGAAAGCGCCTATTGATCGTCGAAGACAATCCAGCAGAGCAATTGAGTATCCGCGAATTGCTCGGCCATGACGACATCGATGTCGTCGTCGCCGCTACTGGTTGTGAAGCGCTGCAGTTGGTCGCGGGCGCCGCGTTCGATTGTGCAGTGCTTGACCTTAGGCTGCCAGACATGAGTGGCTTTGACATCCTCGAACGCATGCGTGACATCCCCAGCGTACGCGATCTTCCTGTCGTCGTTTTCACCGGCAAGGAACTTTCGCCGGACGAAGATGCGCGCTTGCATACCCTCGCTCGCAGCGTCGTTGTCAAGGGCGTGGAATCTCCCGAGAGGTTGCTCGACGAAACGGCTCTGTTTCTACATCGCGTAGTTGGAGACCTCCCGCAGGAAAAACAAAGAATGTTGGACCGCTTGCATCGCTCCGACGAGGCTCTCGTGGGCAAGAGGGTCCTGGTTGTGGATGATGACATGCGCAATATCTTTGCGCTGAGCAGCGTGCTTGAGCGGCGCGGCATGGCGGTACTGACCGCCGGCACAGGGAGGGAAGCAATTTCAATTCTCGAGTCGACTCCTGATGTCGCGATCGTCCTGATGGACATCATGATGCCCGAGATGGATGGTTACGCCACCATGCAGGTAATCCGACAGAATCCGTCGTTTCGTCGTCTGCCCATCATCGCCTTGACAGCAAAGGCGATGAAGGGCGATCGCGAGAAATGTTTGGAAGCGGGCGCGTCAGAGTACTTGGCGAAACCCGTTAACACGGAACAACTACTCTCTGCGTTGCGCATGTGGCTCCATCGATGAACATGGGTTCGAGTGCTGAAATCAAATCCGATCCGGTAGGGATCCCCTCCGAGAACCCCGGTTCGGACAGCCGGGTGAACGTGTTGATGGTGGACGATCAACCCGGCAAATTGCTGACCTACGAAGCAATTCTGTCCGACCTAGGCGAAAATCTGATCAAGGCGACATCTGCCAAGGACGCCCTCGAAAAACTACTCAAAACAGATGTCGCCGTGGTCCTGATGGACGTCAGCATGCCTGAGATCGACGGCTTTGAGCTTGCCGAGATTATCCGGCAACATCCTCGATTCCAGAAAACGGCCATCATCTTCATCTCAGCAGTTCATCTCACCGACCTGGATCGTCTCAAGGGCTACCAGCACGGTGCCGTCGACTATCTGTCGGTGCCCGTCGTCCCGGAAGTCCTGCGCGCGAAGGTAAGAGTCTTCACAGAGCTGCACCGCAAGAATCAGCAACTGGAAAAGCTGAACAGCCAGCTTGAACAACGAGTCGCGGAACGAACTTACGAGTTGCAACAGAAAGCAGCCGCATTGCATAGACTCAACCGGGAGTTGGCACAACGAAATCAGGAGCTGGACGCGATCGTGCAAACTGCCCCAGACATAATCTTCAGCCGAAATCCCGACGGCAGCCGCGACTACATCAGCAGTCGTTTTTACGAATACACTGGGGCTGCGCCCGATAGCGCGGTTGGCTTCGGCTGGCTCGACTATGTGCATCCCGACGACAAGGAACAGAGTCACGACAGCTGGATGCACTCCGTCCAGTCGGGCGAGGTTTATGACTGTGTCTACCGGATGCGTGGTGCAGACCTGCAGTATCGCTGGTTCCGTGCGCGAGCGGTGCCTCTGCGTGATATTCACGGAACGATCGTAAAGTGGTACGGGACCTGTTCCGACATTCATGACAGCAAAATGTTGGAACAATCGATACGTGAAAACGCGATCGAGCTCGAACGTATGGTCGAGAAACGAACGGCTGCACTCAGACGCCTTTCCAATCGCATGATGACCATGCAAGATGAAGAACGCCGACGGATTGCACGCGAGATTCACGATGGCCTCGGCCAGGAGCTCGCCGCCGCCAAAATGATTCTGGATGGCATTCTCGCCAAGGATTCCTCACCCTCCATGCAGCAAGCTTCGTTGGAAGCAAGCCAGTTGATTGATCGGGCGATTCAACAGGTTCGTACAATCTCTCACCTGCTGCATCCACCTCTACTTGATGAAGTTGGTCTGGTCTCGGCCCTGCGTTGGTTTCTGGAGGGTCTTTCCGAACGAAGTGGTATCAAGGTGGTGCTCGACGTCGCCCCCACCGACTTGGGCCGTCTCCCGCCAGAACTGGAGACGGCAATTTTTCGCATTGTTCAAGAGGCCCTCACGAATATGTTTCGACACTCCGGAGCCCGCAACGGCAGTGTCGCGATCAGCAAGAAAGACGGGGACATCGTAGTCTGCGTTCGCGATGACGGGAAAGGCATCGATGAGCAGGTTATTCAATTGCGTCCGGAGAGTGTCGGCGTTGGTATCGGAGGAATGCGACAGCGCGTAACCGAACTTGGGGGCACTTTGCGCTTGGCGAATGCTAATCCTGGGACACTGGTTGAGGTGATTATCCCAACTTTGCGACATAATCCCGTTGGGTTCGCAATTTCTGGCTGAAGTGGTTCCCACTCGAGTCCCTCCTCAAGCAGCCTTGCGCTTTGATACAACCTGCTCGTCGGCCTTGATTTCTGCTTGCTCGTGCTTGATGTCGAGCCGTAGCCGATTGTAGATGCTCATATATTGGTTTGCGACCCACACGAGGGCTAACAACGACACTAGATAGCCCCGCCAATCTGGGAATAACAGTTTGAAGCGCGAAATAACTAACACACCCACCGCCACGTAGTGGCTGAAGCAATACTCACAGGTGAAGAGGTAAAAGAATTTGCGCCCGAGGATGCCGCGGCTCCGGATACTCTGGCGCTGGCAATACAGGCGCGGCTCGCGGAATACTTCTTCGTGAGTAACCGTCCAGGCCACGCAGGCAGTTGGAACCGCGAGTATGAAGAGCCACGCGACTTGAACTTCGAGCTTCATAGGCCATGGTTGGATGCAATCACGGCGCAGATCGATCGCACCGCTTAAGATGCGCGGACCTGACCATAGTTCAGCAGGCTCACGATAAATACACCGCCGCAAACATTGCCCATTGTCGCAGGCAGCAGCCATTGGAATAAAGTCAGCGGTGAAACAGAGCCAAATTCCACCGCAGTCAGAATCTCGCAACTGCTGGCAACACAGTGCGCGAAACGCCCGATCCCGACAATGAATGTCAGGAAGTTGATCACGGCCAGTTGCCCAATTGTCCAGTGGCTTGCAGTGACGGTCCAAGCGACAAGAGCAATGATCCACCCTCCGATCACACCGCTCCAAAATATATGCTTGGCTGGTCCAGCCGACGCATTGACTCCCAGCTGTACAAGATGACTCAAAATGTCCGGTCGCAAGGCGGGTGTTTTGGCAGTCAGTAAGTCAAAAATCCACGCCCCAAACACGTTGGCCAAGAATACTACTCCCCCCATTCGGAGCACCCGTTTCAAGTGTCGGTGCTCATCCAGCACCAATACCGCCGGATATAACGTATTTTCGGTAAAAAGTTGTGCTCTTCCGATAATGACGGCGATGAAGCCCAGGGGATACGCGAAATAGGAGACCAGTTCGGGCCATCCCTCCGCCCCAATCAGTGCCCGCACCGATGCCACTCCTAGGCCCGTTGATCCCATCGTGATTCCTGCGGCCACGCCAGCAAGAGCCAACTTTGTCACGGAACGCTGGAGCTCGAGCCGGGCATTGTTCAACGCCGCCTGGAGGATCTCGTGAGCCGTAAAACGCCAGCTTTCCGCAGCTGGTTCATTACGATAATTAGACGTGTTTCTTTCTTGGGCAAGGTTTGGATTGTTTTGCAGGTTTGAATGCGCTACCGAGGCATCGAATGTCGCTGGTAACTAGGGTTCTAACGCTATAACTGCGGCGATTACAAGGAATTTGGACAGATGGGAGGGGCGCTCTTTCAGCCGCCCCTCCTCGCGCTCCGCACCACCGCTAAGCCTTACCCCGGGCAAGATGTGTTACCAAGGAAATTAAAAACAGCACAAGAAAAACAATAAACAATATTTTTGCAATGCCCGCTGCAGCAACGGCTACACCCGTGAACCCCAACACGCCTGCAAGCAACGCAATAACCAGGAACATCAGAGCCCAATAAAGCATGTCTTTTGCCTCCGTACTAGCGATTATGAGAGTGAGCGTACTGAACCCACGAAGTGTAGCTCCATCCGCATTAGGCAGTAATTGAGTCGCGGTTGTCCCCCTAGATTTTGTTCGTAGAAGGAGCAGGTGCCGGTCCGTCCCAGAGGACCGGCACCCGCTTGGGGGGCGTTGTGTCGAGTAGAGACTGAAGCTTATTCGGCACAGAAGGTCGCCACAATAGGGTGAACACTGTACGCATTTCTTAAGCATCTTCCCTGCTATCAGTAAGTCGGGTTGTCGGGAAACTCATCCTTGTGTTTACTGCCTCCCACCGATAGAACCCTCCTAGTCCGCGGGATAGCCTAACGCCACGATCTATTACAGGTGCTCGCTTCGAGCACAGAAACAGAAAAGGTCAAATATGAAACGACTTTCCTTAACTGTACCGAAATATCTGCTGCTCTTAAGCATCTGTTCGCTTCTGGTCGGCGTGAGCTATTCCGCCGATGACAACAACAAAACCGATATCGTGAAACGCATTGACAGCTCAGCCAAAGTCTTGGACGAAATCATGGCGGTAAAAGACAAAGCCATTCCAGACAAGGTCATGAAAGACGCTAAGTGCATCGCCGTTGTTCCCTCAATGGTCAAAATTGCAGTCGGCTTCGGTGGAAACCACGGGAAAGGTGTTGCCACGTGTCGCACAGAAAACGGTAGCTGGAGTGCTCCCGCACCCATCACAATTACGGGTGGAAGTTGGGGCTTACAGCTTGGAGGACAGGCGATTGATCTGGTCATGGTCGTTATGAATGAAGAGGGAATGCAGCATCTGCTTTCCAGCAAATTCAAACTTGGTGCTGACGCATCTGCTGCCGCAGGTCCTGTTGGCCGGGATGCCGGCGCGGACACTGATATCAAGATGAGGGCCGAGGTGCTCACTTATTCCAGAGCGCGCGGGATTTTTGCTGGCGTAGACCTCAATGGCTCAGCAGTTACTCAGGACAAGGACGAAACACACATTCTGTACGGCAAGTTTGTTCCGTTTGCTGACATCCTCAACGGAAAAGTCCGGGCACCCGAGTCCAGCGAGCCATTCTTGGCAGCGGTCAGAAGGTACTCGGAGCAGAGCCGCGAGTCCGGCCGGAATCGTACCGGAGGAACTGCGGCACCAGCCGCGGAATGATGTGCGAATGCGACGAATGGTTCCAAAGAAAACGTGAAATTTGTCTGATGATTGGGGCAAGACTTCAAACATGGAGATGACATGTACACAATTCTCTTGGTGGTCCTGATTTTGCTGCTGCTTGGTGCGCTGCCGACGTGGCCTTACAGCCGCTCTTGGGGATACTACCCGAGCGGAGGGTTGGGCCTGATCGTCATTGTAGTGCTTGTTCTTCTGCTCGCCGGACGCCTCTGAGTCCGTGCGGAAAGTTCCATGAATTTGAACGCATGAAAAGTGGTGGGAAGATCAATTCTCCACCACTTTTCGTCATAACGGGTGAGAGCGACCACAAAAAGGATCTCCTGTTGGTTTCAACCCGCCCCGATCGAAGCGCATCTACTCCCGGGACAGTGTCGCAAAAGTTTGAGGAGTAATCATGTCGAGTCATCAGAATTCTGCCTACAGCGACGAGCAGTGGTTGCGGGTCCCCGCCCAGCGTCTCCCCGTGCGGCGCTATCCTGCTGAATCTATGCGCAAAAGCCTGCGGACAGTCTCCCGGGTGTCTCGCCCCCCTGATCAGATTTGGGGTCAGTACAACAACTATCGCGCGAGTGGTGTAACCATCTCTGTGATTGCGCACCTTGTGGTCATCGTCTTGCTTGTAAGTGGTGTCTTTGTCAGCCATCAGATAACGCAGCGCCAGACACATCAGACGGTAACTCTCATAGCTCCATCCCTGGAGTCGTACGCGCTGCCTGTAGCAAGAAAGGTAATCAGCGGTGGCGGGGGCGGCGGTGAGCACGATATCGTTCAAGCGCCTCAGGGACGGCCTCCAAAAACAGCATTGCAGCAAATCACACCGCCAGCCATCGTCATGCGAAACGAGAAACCGAAGCTGACGGCCGAGCCGACCGTGGTCGCTCCGCCGCAAGTGCATCTTGCGGAAAATCACATGCCGAATCTCGGTGTTCCATCGGCGGCGCCCGTCATGCCTGAAGCGCCACCTTCGAATGGAACTGGCTCGGGAGGCGGCATTGGCTCGGGCTCGGGAGGCGGTGTAGGCGTCGGTCATGGTCCCGGCGTCGGGACCGGCAGCGGCGGTGGCTTCGGAGGTGGCATATACAAAGTGGGCGGGGGGGTCGCAGCACCCACAGCGATTTCTGCGCCTGATCCTGATTACACAGAGGAGGCGCGCCGGGCAAAGAAGCAGGGAACTTGTGTCTTGTGGTTGATTGTCGACTCCACTGGCCGCCCGCGCGATATCCGCGTGGCTCGGGGCCTGGGATTTGGTCTGGATGCGAAAGCGGTAGAAGCTGTGAAGCAGTGGCGTTTTCAGCCCGCTTTAAAGGACGGCCATCCCGTCGATGTTCAGATTAGTGTGGAAGTTGAGTTCCACCTATACTGAGCACGAATTGTCAATGCGTTTGTTACCCCACAATTAGATTTTCTAACATGATCCGTGCGCCTGGGCGGATCATTTGTTTTAAACCTGGAAATTTTCAAAGTCGGAAGCCTTACAGAGTATTCGGCAATCCTTTACAGATGTGACCCGATAGAAGAAAGAGCCCTCATTCCCTAGTCTGAGAACCATGTTCGCGGGGTGGCGCGGACAAATTCTCTATGCGGTGTATGGAGGCCGAACGTGGCTACTTGTGCGATTTCCGCGACAGAAGCAAATGTGATCCCCTCGACGAATGTCAGAGGCCGCGACGATTCTCAGATCAATTTGGTAAAGCGCGCACAGGCAGGCGATGAGCAGGCATTCGCGACGCTCTTCCAGCAGCACAAGAACCGAGTCTATTCCGTTTGTCTCCTGATGACCAAGGATGTGGCTGAAGCAGAAGACCTTACTCAAGAGGCATTTCTCCAGGTGTTTCGAACTGTCGGATCTTTCCGCGGCGATGCAGCGTTCTCGACTTGGCTGTATCGAGTAGCCGTCAATACTGTGCTGATGAAGTTACGACGCCGCAAGTCTCCTCCGACCGTGTCTCTTGACGAGCCAGTTCATTCCGAATCGCCGTCACTTCATCGCGATTTTGGAAAGAACGATCCGGATCTAAGTGGCGTCGTCGATCGCATTGCACTGCGCCGTGCACTTCAGGAACTGCCAGAAGGCTGTCGTCGCATCTTCGCCCTCCATGAAGTTGAGGGATACCAGCATCACGAAATCGCGCAACTGCTCGATTGCTCTATCGGCAATTCAAAATCTCAACTTCACAAAGCAAAACTAAAAATGCGCTCGCTCCTATTTCCAAAGACGAAGATTCGCCGGCGCCACGCCAAATCCTTCCCTCTTAAGCGGGGATGAGATGCAGGGGCTCAGCGAAGTCGGCCAAGTGAGACCCTGGATGCGAGTACCGATCCAACACGCTGCAGAGCTGCGAAATGTTAGGCACAATCATCATCGCCAGTGACCAGACCGGGGAGGTACATGATGGGTCTCGATGGGACTCGCCTCGGGGGCCATGGGCTACCGTCGAAGTTCTTGGAAAGCCATCTATCTCCAGGCTTGCCGAGACCTTCGGAAAGGAATGTGACTTCGTATCCGTGATTGCAGACGAGCCGAACGATGGTCCATCCGGAGGAGAATCTTGCGGGTTCTCGATCCCAGAGCGCGCAACCGATTACTGCGCGAGATACAGGCAAGCAGGGTGTGAAGCGATCATGATCGTACGCTGCGGAGCCTACATGGAAATCGATGTTGCAGAGATGTTCGCGTTCCATCGCGAGCAGGGCTTAGGAGCTACACAGGCAACCGCTGGCGATGGCCCTCTCGACGCGTGGATGATTGATTCTTGTTCCGTCCTCGACACCGGGACGTTCTTTGCCTCGGACTTTCCTTTTGCCAGCTATCGGTCGCAGGGATATGTAAACCGCCTTCGGTCTCCGCAAGACTTCCGGCGCCTGGTGCTCGACAGCCTTTCATGCGGCCTTTTCCGTCTGGAAGGCTCGGAGATCAGGCCTGGCGTGTGGATATGTGATGGAGTACAGATCGATCGTTCCGCCCGGATTGTGGCGCCGGCATTCATCGGACGCAACGTGCAGATTTCGGATGAGTGCCTGATCACGCGAGGCAGCAATATCGAAAGGAACTCTCGCATCGACTTCGGAACCGCAATAGAGAACAGCTCAATTCTGCCAAATACGTATGTTGGTATTGGCCTGGATCTTTCCCACTCTGTCGTAGATGGACGCAGTCTGTTTAACCTCCGGCACAATGTAAACCTTGAAATTAGTGATCCTGTGGTTCTGCGCCGGAACACCGTGCATGGAAGAGAACGCCAGTTTGCGGACATCGGCAGCCTGCCGTGGGCACTATCTTCCGCTGAATAGTTTGGCTGTGAGGCCTTTGAACGAAGTTAAAGCAAGAAAAGAGGCATGGAAGAAGATGTTGACAACTGGGCCCATCGTAGTGATGCAAGTGCCGGAGATCTTAAATGTAGGTGAGGTTCGCAATTTCATGCAGGACTTGGGACCACTACTCGAATCCAACCGTCCTCGGGTTGTTCTCGACCTGTCGCAAGTGCGATCGATGGAAAGTGCCGGCGTCGAGATGCTCCTGCATTGTCTTGAAGAAGTCTTGAAGCGTGATGGCGATCTGAAACTTGCTGCCCTCTCCGCCGAGGCCGAAGTAATCCTGGAACTTATGCGCGTTGGCCGAGTATTCGAGACGTTCCGTACCTGCGACGATGCGGTCCGTAGTTTCAATGCACTTCCAGCTGATGCCGTGCCGCAGAATGCCCCTTGGTACGGCAGTGTTTTTGATGAGCTCGGTTTCTTGCGGCAGGCAAACTAGCAATTTGCTCACCGATTTCTTTTGCTGAGAGTAGGAGATTCGGATGCCAAAGATTCGTCCATGTATTCCTGTTGCGACCTTCTGCATACTCGCCCTAGGTTGCCCTTTAGGCCTAGTCGCGCAGAATGCGAGACCCAGCAATGCGGTGGATGCTGGCAACTCCGAGCATCCAATTGAAGCCACCCCCTGGCAAGAACTGCCGGACAGCCCGGGAGCGGTGTGGGCGAATTATGACAATCCTACTGCGCAGGGTCTTGCATCGCAAGCAAGCAACCCCCAATCTGAAGCTCAGACGCTCGACAGCAACTCGGCGAATAAGAACAACGAGGATCACAAAGACGAAAAGCTGCAGCGGCCGGTCGGAACTGCGGCTGCAGAGGCACCCAAAGTGAGTGGAGTCACCGCCGCGCAACCGGCCGGCGCAGCGATTGCTCCAGGCAAGCAGCGACGCGTCCGCTCGGTCGTGCTCAAGGTCGGAGCAATCCTCGGTGCGGGTGCCGCTATTGGAACAGTCATTGCTTTGAGCGCGGCTACACCGAGCAAGCCGCCCGGTACCCACTGACGCGTGCGCGCTCAGTCACCAAGCGTCGGTCTCAAGTGTTGCCTTTTGTCGAAATGAAACGTCACGAGCCTACAATTCTTACCTTCTCTGGAATCGATGGCGCAGGGAAGAGCACGCAGATCGACGCCCTCTCACGCTACCTGCAAGAGTGTGGTCATCGCGTCCAGCTCTATACTTTTTGGGACGATGTCGTTGCATTCTCCCGGCATCGCGAGTATCTCAGTCTGCGCGCCTTTAGGGGGGAGAAAGGGGTTGGCAGCCCGGAACGGCCAATTACACGGCGGGACAAGGATGTCACTTCGTGGTACGTCCTGACGCTGCGGCTATTTCTTTACGTGCTTGACACTTTTCGATTGTTCGCCGTCGTTTCCGACTGTGCCGCTGAAGATGTCGCATTCGTGATCTTCGATCGTTACATCTATGACGAGTTGGCGAACCTGCCCCTTCAACATTGGCCAGTTCGATTTTACGTTCGGCTTCTCCTGCAAATCGCTCCCAAGCCGGACTTGGCCTTTCTTCTGGACGCTGATCCCGAATCCGCGATCTCGCGCAAACCGGAATACCCACTGGCCTTTGTTCGTAAGAATCGCGAAACCTACCTTGCGATATCCAATCTCGCCAGAATGTTTGTACTTCCACCCGCATCCGTAGAGACAACGATACTTCGCATCAGGGAATTGCTGTCGAACTTGAAAGCGGATCCGGAGACTGTTCCTGTAGAGGCGCCGCCACACCGATTTGCCGCAAGAGGCGTCCAAACGCCAAATAGTTAAGGCCATTCTCGTCTACAACATCTTTTCGCTACAGCACATCGAACCTGCTGCCACCCAGTGAAGCAGGAGGCTAATGAAGATTTGTCTGGTCACAACTTTCCCGCCCAGTACTGGCGGGTTGAGTGAATACGGATTTCAAATCGCGCAGGAATTGCAGCGGAACCCTTTCCTCAATCTAACGGTCCTGGCGGATCAGCTTCCCTCGGCTGATGAGGAACCGGAGGGCTTCACGGTGCACCGCTGCTGGTCATTCGACGATCCGGCTTCTGCCTATCGACTGCTCAAGACGATCCGACGACTTAGGCCCGATGTCGTCTGGTTCAATCTTCTGTTCAGCACATTCGGCAGAAATCCCTTCGTGGCATTCAGTGGCTTAATGTCCCCCCTGCTTGCCCGATTGTCTGGACGATATACGCATGTGACTCTGCACCATCTCATGGATACCGTTGAACTCAAGGACGCCGGCGTTCGCCACGAGCGTCTCTACCGTGTGGCAGGTGCCGTGGCCACGAGAATGTTGCTACTCTCCAACTCCGTCTCAGTCCTCATGCCTGGATATCGCAAGATCTTGAATGACAAGTACGGCCGTGACAATGTCCATCTCCGCGCGCACGGGCTGCTCGCCCGGAGACCCGAATTTCCAGACTTCTCCCGTAGGGGCACACCGACACATCGCATCCTGGCATTTGGGAAGTGGGGAACATACAAACGGCTGGAGCTTATGATCAAAGCGTTTGAGCTGCTCTTGCCGAAATTACCCGATGCCAAACTGGTCATTGCGGGGGGGGATCATCCCCAGGCTGTAGGTTACGTCGCATCGGTCAAGAAGCAAAATGCAGGGAATCGCGGGATCGAGTTCCGAGGCTACGTTCCGGAGCATGAACTCCCCGATTTGTTCCAAGGATCCAGCGTCGCGGTCATGCCATACTCGTCCTCTACTGGCTGCAGCGGTGTGGCGCATTTGGCGTGCGCATTCAGCGTGCCCATCGTCAGTGCTGATCTCCCCGATTTCCGCCAGATGGGTCAGAGTGAAGAGCTGGCTATCGAGTTCTATCCGACGGCGGATGCTCAAGGACTCGCGGATCGCTTATTTAGCCTCTTGGGTGATCGCGACAAGCAATACACCATGGCCATGCAGAATTTTTCCGCCGGATTGCGCATGACCATGCCGAACGTCGTGCAGAAGTATCTGAGACATTTCGAGCTTCAGCAGCGGGTCGAAACGCTCAAACAGGTTTCGCGCGTCCGTCGCTTGCCCCGCTGGATTCCCTCCAAATCCTTGCTCTTACGCCTTCTCACTCGCAACTCTCTGAGCTGGGCACGGCGTTCGGTTGTTCTTCATGCTCCGTGGCATGATATCCCACCCGTCGTGTCACTTAACGGTGACGGTAATGGCAACGGAAGCTTCGGCAGCCTGGCCATTCCCGTTGATGGTCACAACGTAGCTTTTCACGACGGCGCGACTGCCAGAGGCACTCCTGGTGCTTCCACAGGACAGACTGCCTATGATGGCAACACCCAACGCCGGAACCACCGCGAGGCTGAAGAGACGCTTGCGTTCGACTTTTCCCAGAAACACAATGCCGAACATCCCGATGCCGAGCAGCCCATCGGCGACATAGAAGGATCGAACCTGGCGGTGAGTCGCAGCGGCGCTCTGAGTCGCAGCGATGGTCAGAACCGAACTGGCCGTACTTGCTCCCGGAACGACCGAACTGGGAGCGAATGAGCATTTCAAATTGCTAGGAAGGCCAGAACAGGCCAGCGCCACCGCGCCGTCGAATGAACCCGACTGCGGGCTCACACTTACGGTCACGCTGCCGGATACACCCGGCGCCAAAGTCATCGTTGCCGCACTCACCTTGAGGTTCAATCCTGTGCTGCCTCTGCCACACTGAATTTGTATTTGTACACCCGAGGAGATTTGATTTCTAAAGCTGGGCCTTCCTATCGCTTGTACGTGGAAAGCGTAAGTGCCGTCAGGAATCGAATAGCTGCACAGGTTCAGCGATCCTACCCCAGGGTTCGCTTGCCCGAGAGGCATCAGGTTTTGTCCGTCCTTGCTGACGAATGCTTCATAGTGATCAACTGTGTTTTCATTCCCTTTCACCGTCCAGCTCAGCGAATTCGCTGAACCCGAAGCCGCAAGACTCAGGCAATTGTTAATTCCCGACTCAATCTCGGTTGCTTCTTCATAGTCATTCCAGGTGACCAGCTGCAAAGCCGGCAACTGCTTGCCCGAGTTGAATAGGCGGTTGATCTCAGAAAATGTCTGCAGCCAGGTTTGCCCACACTGCTGGCCCATTATCCGATCGGCGCCCCAGGAAGCTAGCGTGTCATTGAATCCTTTGTATGTCGCCCCTACCGTCTGCTCATTCTGAAGCGCCATTCCCGCGTTGTAAAAGTTGCCAAGATAACCCATGCCGTAGTCGGAAGTGGTCGGCATAATCCACGAATAGCTACCCTCACTCAACACATGCGTGAATCCGTTGTTGTTCTGGAACAGAAAAGCAGGCTGCACAGCAAGCGAAGCCGTCACCTTGTTCCAGTCGATCGCATAGGCAAGATCGATGTTGAAATTCGTGACGATTGGCCTTCCTTCTCGCGTCATGTAAGCCGGGGACGGAAAGTACGTTCGCTCAACGTATTGCAACTGGCTGAGAAGAGCCTCTTGCGGCGAACAACCGGAGCACGAATTCCACTTGATCGCGCCTTGGTCCACCATGATTGCGAACGTAAAGCCCGGATGAGCCTCCGCCTCGGCCATCACTAGCTTTGTGGCTTCGTCGATGCTGTTGTTAGGACCATACCAGTCGATAATTACGCCATCGATTCCACGGCTGATCATATCTGTAACTTGACGATGAACCTGAGTCGGATCCGTCGAACTGTAACCCACGTTCATATGGTTCGAGCCTCCAAACCACAGGAGCAGGTGCGCGTATATTTTCGTCGTCGCCCCTGGATACAACAGGCTATGAATATCGACTTTGCTCACACTGCCGGCAGCGCCGTTCCCATTGCTTTGCGCTGAGAAGCTGCTCGCGGCGCTTGTGTTATTTGCCGTTTGAGTAGACAAAGTTGTGGTTGGTACGATTGAATCCCTTGCCGCACACACACCCGTCCACGACAAGAGCACAATCAGGGCAGACCAATTTTTGAGACACATCTTCCCTCAGGAGCGGAACTTGCTGAGGTCTTGCGCTTGCATGATCTGGTTCTGGAGGGAAGGACGCCACCCTGCGGATTCCTCTGAACCAGCCGTGAACTTTCTGGGACGCAGGGAGTTTATGGCGAAAGTGGATGGGCGACAAGTATCTTTAGTCTGCGAACCTCTGGCGGGGGGTTCCCTTTAATATCCCAGGCAGAATGCCGCGTTTGGATGTACTTGATCGCCTCAGTGCAAAGTAATGCTGATGCCGCGTACGACGTAGCGTTCGCCGTCGTAGTTGGTAACGGCTGTGGCAGTTACACCGGGGTGCAGATTCTCATCGGGAACCATTGAAGGAGGCAGGTACAGCTCATACGTCATGCGCTGCGTCAAGGAATTGAGCACAATCAACCGTGTCCGCAGATCGATTTCTGCCACTTTCCCCGAAAACGTATACTCAACCCCAGGCTGCGCCAAGATTGAGATTTCCGTGGCAGTATTGCGCGCGGCTTGTTGCCCCGAGCCGAAACGCAGCGAAATTATTGCTCCGGGAACAAGTGCGGTAGGGGATACCGCCTTTCTCCCTACTATTATCTTCGTGAGTGAATTCACGTGAACCTCTACAGGATCTGGAGATAGTACGTCGCGCACTGATAGCTCGCCGCGGTCCCCCTGAAACTTGAGCACTACTCCTTGACTGGTTCCGGTCGCACTAGCCGCCCTGAGCCTGATGGTGCGGGCAAACACGTCGTTGCCGTCAAGAATCGTATCAATATAAATTCGTTCTCCCACGCGCAAATCAGCGACGGTAACGGGTTGGCCTCCGCGATATACCTGGGTGCGCGGATCAAACAGGAAACTCTCCTTGCCCCCTCCAAAGACTCGCACTGTGACCTTATCTCGGACCCGGTCGATTCGGTCTACCGTCCCCCCTACCAAAGTTGCGTTCGCCTTGGGCAATGGCGGCAGTTCTGGCAACAGCGTAGCCGGGTCAACCGTGACAGAATTCTCCATTGAATCTTCTGTGATCGATGGTTTCCCGGGTTCAATCGTACCGTTGGATTTCGCGTCAGCTTTAGGCGCGATCATCTCCGATGTGGGTGCTCCCTTCGGAGTCTGCGTCAAGGCACCATTAACGAAAAGCACGCAGCTCGCCGCAATCGCGATGCAATGCAGCGCCGGGCTAATTTTCGATATGGCTTTCACGTGTCATTTAGATGCCGGCCGGAACTTTAACGGTGGTCAGCTTTCTGTAGAGTCTACGGCAAACAAATCCGTTTGGTCCGCATCCTAGTATCGTTTGGCAATAGAACGCATTCTTACGGCCCTGGTGGGGGGAAGACACCTGCATGTTCTCCGAACGTTGGCTATTGATTCTGGTTCTAATTGTGACGGCCGAATTGATTCCCCAGGGGGCACATGCTGGCGATCTCAAGATAAACATTCCGAGGCGCAGTGGGCTCACGCCGGTCCAGCGGCTCAACCGGGAAGGTGTGGAAGCAGTCCGAAAACATCAGTACAAAAAGGCGGAAGAGCTTTTCTACAAAGCGTATCTGTTCGATCCTGACGATGCATTCACTCTGAATAATCTCGGTTACATCGCCGAACTCGAGGGTCAAATTGAGCGGGCGAGGCAGTTTTATTCTCTCGCCGCTGAACAACCTAGCGATGCCGTCGTAGACCTGTCGAGCAAGAGCAATCTCCACGGTCGGCCTATGCGGGCGGCGCTGGATATGTCGACCGCCCCCCTCCACGTCAATCACGCAAATGTCGAAGCTGTGCGTCTCCTGCAGCAGGGACGTGCACCCGAAGCTGACCTGCTTCTTCGGGAAGTGCTGAAGACCGATCCCTACAATGTATTCACACTGAACAATATCGGTGTAGCCAAGGGAATGGAAGGGGAGGAGCAGGAAGCATTGCGATACTTCGACGAAGCTTCGAAGACAGCCTCTGACGCAACTGCGGCCGTAACGGGCAATCCAGGCTGGAGAGGCCGTCAGGTCAACCAGATTGCACAAGAGAATGCGAAAGCCTTACGCGAGCACTTGTCGAACGCACGAGATCTCTCTGCCCAAGTCGCTGAATTGAACCTGCGCGGCGTCTCCGCCGTGAACCGCAACGACCTCCACAGCGCCAATGAAAATTTCCGTAAGGCTTATTCCCTGGATCCCAGTGGTGCATTCACGTTGAACAACATCGGTTACGTTGCAGAGCTCGAGGGAGATCGTGAAACTGCACAGTTCTTCTACGAGCAGGCGCGGCAAGCCGGTGGAGCGAATGTGACCGTAGGTGTCGCTACCAGCCACGAAGCGGAAGGCCGAAAACTCTTTGCGGTTTCACAAGACAACGACACGCGCGTTCAAACGAAAGTTGCAGCAGAACGGGATGCGCTGCGCCTCAAGCAAGGACCAGTGGCTCTGCGGCGCCGCGATAACAGCATCGTAGAAGACTCCGTGCCGCCCGCAAATTCGGGATCAATCCAAGTGGGACATTAGAGCCGCTTACCGTGACTGAGTTGAAGCGAGCAATATGCACACAGCCCCGGAAGCTATTACGGGGCTCAGTGCCCCGAATCAGGGCATCACATCTGTCCCGCAGGGAACGAACTTCCTCAGGAACACCGGCCGAGCGCTTACCCGATCTTGAAGCAATTACCTTAATGGTCTTGGCACGACGCCATTAGGCAGACTTGGGTGGAGTTTACGCGTCCGTTTCCAGGAATCGCCCTAGATCCGTCTCCGGATCGTAGAAAACATGCCGCACGAGATTGGTGAAATAACGCGACAGCGTATTCACGTTCGTTCGATACCAGCAACAGCGGGTCATGGCAGGCGATAGTCCACAGATAAATCGAAACCCGTCCGGCGCCACGGAGGGATGAGACAGCAGCGCCGCCGCCATCCGGTGATTCCCATCCAGAATAGTCAGGGGACTCCGCGCATCCACTCCGATCAGCAATACAGTTTGGCTGACCAGGCCTGCCTGCACGGGAGCACTAATTCGTCGAAGCTTGCCAAAGAACTCATCCTGGGGAGCCTCCTGCCATTTCTGATGCAGGCACGCCACCACGTCGGTCACATAAAAGCTTCCCTCCGCTATGCGTCGCCACTGCGCGCGCGGAAAGAAGCGGACCCGCGCCATATCTTCCGTCGCGAACCTAACCTCGAACCATTGCGTGTCGTCAGGGAGTTCGCGCCACATGGCTCCCCGCCGAAGAAATAGCAACGCCCGCCGCAACGCGTTTTCGCGATCACTTTTCAGGTTGGGTTCCTGCACAAGCCGTGAGAATTCTTCCCGATAATCTTCAAATTCCGGATGGTGAAACTCGCTGCGAAGAAACTCCGCGATGACCGCGTGCTCACTCAATCCCTGTACGACCGTGAGGGGAGGATGCAAATCCAGGCTCGCTGCAGGAGTGATCTCTCGTCGCAAGAGAGGCAGGGCAACCACAACGAACAGCAGTACCATCAAGAAGAGCCGCTCGTAGATAACCTGTGCCAGGGAATGGTGCAACGCCCAGATTCCCAGAATCAAAGCGCCGCTGAACGCCAGCTGAAGCCAGCTCGTGTTCGCGATCTTACGCGACATCTCGTAACTGATCAGCACGGAACTTAGTGAGTAAATGCCGGTTGCAACTGCGTACAGTATGAGAAGCGTCGCGAGCCCACCAGAGTTCACAGACTCAAAGTGCGCGCCGAAAAGCGTTCGCCACAAGAAACTGGGTATCGCCCACAGCCCAAGAATCAATATGGTCAGTAGCAGCGAAACCATACCCAGCGACATGAACAGGACAGGCCGTGCCTCACGATCGCTCGAATGCGCCGCCGCCGAAACAGGAAACATGGTGTTGACGACAGACCAGACAAACATGTTGATCAGTCGCCCGACCAGCGAAACAGCCGCATAAATTCCTGCCTGCTCTGGAATAAAAAAGTGATTCATCAACACAATGTCGAAGTTGTTGATCGCTCCTTGTCCCGCGAAGAATACGATCGCCTGTACGCCTTCACCCGATGCGATCGGAACCTTCGCCTTTGGCAGAGATGTCAGTCCGGGGTGGGGACTTGCGAGAAAGTACGAAGCCACCACCGCAATAACGCTCGCGAGCACCGCACCGTTGACTCCGAGCCCAAACTTGATCAGAAAGTAGGCACCTCCCAAGCGTACCAGCCCTTCCACCATGAAGTTGACGGCCAAGGAAGTGAACGCGTGTATGCCTTGGATGTAACCACGCCGAACCCCCAGCGGAATATAGAAAACTGTTCCAAGTGCGAGCAGTGCAATCAGCATACGGTCTGGCAAATTCAAGTACGTAGTGAGCGCCCTGCTGAAAAGGAACAGCAATAGGCCGAGCGTCACACTGGCGATCCAGGACTTGAAATGCAGGGAAGAAAAGATGGTCGCCTTATCTGCAATGGTCTCGTGACTCGCAACATACTTTGCACAGACCGCTTGAAATGACAGGGTGATAGCGGAAGCCAACATCAAAAGCGTATACACCGCCGTCACGTGGGCAAATCCTGCCGGGCCCAGCATGCGTGCGGTCACTACGTTGTAGACGAGGTTGGCGACTCCTACCAGGCCCGATCCCGCAAGCAGGGTCAAGCTGCCGCCTAACAGTTTTTGTCTTAGGGCTTTTGCTTCGGATGAGGCGGCGCTTGGTAGAACGCTGCGCGACGTTTTCCACATTCGAAACTTCTTCACTAGGGTCATGGACTGAGCTATGCCGGTTCAGAAGAAAGTGAGATGCACAACCGGAAGCACAGTGTTTCTGCTCTGTCCTGAAAAGTTGTAGAAGCTCTGCTGTTGCACGCCGATCGAGAAGCGCAGCGGGAACGAAACCGGTGTTTCTACAGAGCCATCCCTTACTCTTCCCCTGAGGGGACGAACATAGGAAATGAGCAGTTGACTCTGCACGTTATCGTATGCGTGGAAGCTAGAACCTCGCGAAATCACCGCCGAACCCTGTACCGTCCAACGTGGGGTCGCTCGAACTTCAAAGCGCCCGCCGGGTAACAGAGCCTGAGCAATCGCATACTGCGTACCCTGTACGCGCCACGAACGCAGGTGTTCGGCGAGAACCGCTGCCGTCACCCGGTTACCGAACTTGTGCTGTAGGCCCGCGTAAACGGACGAGTTGAAGTACTCCTCCACCATTGGACGGAACAGGAGATCCCGAGCTGAGTATCCCGTAATCAATGAAGTACTCCCCCAAGGACGTCCTGCTGTGAACTCGATATTGCCAAACAAGTCCCGCGAATGGAGATCCTGATCGGTGAATGGTCCTGCCTCTCTCTCCGCGCTTCCAGTGAATGAAATCCAGCTGAAGAAGGAACTGCTATACACGTACAAGAACTGCCGAAACAGGTCTTGATTCATGAATGCTGGAGAAATCTTGTCGCGGCGAAGTGTGAACTGCAGGCCGCCATTGAATGTGATCGAATTCGACCCAAACCTCAGGATCGGATTGACTCCACCGTTAAGGATCGTATCGTACGTGTTGCGAGGCTGAACCACTCCAACGCTGGGAAAGAGTAATCGCCCCGTCGTGAAGCTCTGACCTACAAACCCCGAAATAATCGGGAAATTCTTTACCTTTACGCGGTAATGAGACTCGATCAGGCTCTGAAACGAGTAGCGCGGTGGCGGCAGCAACGCCGGATTCGTTACCTTCAGAATCCGCGCGTCCAATGTGTAGACGTTGATGTCCTCAAGTACCGGGGCAAACACACCCTCCGGAACGATGCTGACGTTTTGATTGATCTGTCGGCCTTGCTGCTCGGCTTCAATGTATTGAGAGCTTTCAGCCACTCCGTGATCTTCAGGTCCAGCGATGGTCGTGGCCTGGGCAAACGATACCAGCGAATGCAATGGATCTTGGCGTTGGCGGTAGAAGTTCGCCGACGCCATCATGTAGTCATAATCACCTTGGAAATCGGTCGCAGGTCCAAGGCTGGCCAAGATCGCACCGGCTTCTTGCGTCTTTCCCTCGGCGAGATACGTGTTCGTCAACCCGATGGCTACTACGCGGCTGTTCGCTCCCGCCATGCGAGCTCTGTTGAAATACTGCTCGGCTAACTCGAAGTCGTGCATGGCAAGAAAGAGGTTTCCGGCATCTGCGAAGTCTTGCCCAGTGACGGGCGAGTGCGGAGACATCCGAGCCTCTGCAAAACCAAGCGCCACTTGGCGGCGGGCTTCATCGGGTTGCCCCTGCCGCACGAACACCTGTGCCATTGCCAGACGGATTGCGATGCGATTGCCATGCGGCACTTCTAATGCCCTCGCGAATCTCTGCATCGCCACATCACGATCTCCCAGGGTCAGCAGCGCATCGCCTGTTGCGGTGAGAATCTCAATCCGGTCTCCACCTAAGCGGTCAGCCGCTTCAATATCTGGAAGTGTCTGATCCCGATCACCTTGCTTGGCATGAACTTGCGCCATCAAGGCATAAATCGCCGGTTCATTCGGAGAGATCTGCAAAGCCGCATTGAGCGCGGCTATCGCCTCCTCATACTTGCGCATGCGATAGAGCAAGTCCGCATAGGCAAGTTGTGTCGTCAGATCATTGGCATCTTCCTCCAGCGCAGCGCGATATTCGGCTGCCGCGCGGGGATAATCGACTTCCTGTCGAAACGCTTCCGCACGCGCCAGGTGCAGTGGCCTGGACCTGCCGAGGATCTTCTCCGCTGCATCCAGCTGTCGCAGCGCCGGCTTCGGCCGGCGCAACTGCAGGTCGCTATAAGCCAGTCCGAGATGGGCTTCACCGTACTCCGGTTGCAGCTTCAGAGCTGTTTCAAAGTCCTTCGACGCCTTCCCAGGTTGCTTCAGGTCGTTGAGCACAAAGCCGCGATTCACATACCCCATGGCCATCTTCGGATCAAGTTCCAGTGCGCGCGTGAAATTCTCCAGTGCACCTTGCAGATCGTTCCTGTGAACATAGACATTCCCCGCTATCAGCGGAAGATCCTTGTCATTCTTAAGGATCGACTCATACTTTGCCACGAGCGAAAGTGCTTCGTCGTAGCGTCCCAAGTAGTACAGGTCGTAGGCGAGGTAAACCACGCCCTCCCGATCATTCGGAAGTTTGGAAATGACGCCGTACCCCAGCCTAGAGGATTCCTCATACAGCCCTCGGAAGGTGAGGTAACGCTCGCGTTCGCGCTGGACCTGCACGTTCGCGTTCATCTTTTCGTTCGCGCGTTCAAGCCACTTTTGGGCGAGATCTAGATTATGGGCTTCCAAGGCAGCATTCGTGCCGCCAGCAATGATCAGCGGATTGCTTGGCATCCGCTGATAAGCAGTCTCGTACTCGGTTTGTGCGGGGGAGAACTTTCGTTCTGCCGTGTAAAGATCACCCAGCGCGAGGTGGGGTGCATAGTCTTTCGGATGTGTTGCGGCGCTGCGAGCGAAGTACGACTCTGCGAGCTTTGTATCGCCGGCATCACGGGCAAGGTATCCGAGCGCGGATAGCGCCTGCCGATTGTTCTTGTCCGAGCTCAGGATGTCGCGGAACGTGTCGCCGGCAACATCTTTCTGCCCCATCTTCCATTGCAGCATTCCAAGATTCATCAGCGAATTCAAATTGCCGGGAGCAAGGGCTAGCGCCTCTTTCAAATCACGGTTGGCAGCATCCACGTTTCCCGATGCGGATTCCACGGCTGCCCGCAGGCGCAGCATCTCGGGCTTCTGAGAGTCTTGTACCTGCACGTGCCCGATGGTAGCAGCAGCCGCTTGTAACTGCTGGTTTGCCGCGGCATCGTCGTCGAGCCGCGTGTAGACCTCGTACAGGTTCAAGCGAAGCTCAATTGGGTATAAGGGCCCTTCTGGTATTCCGGCTGGCAGATTGCTCAAGGCGGCCCTGTATTCCTGCTCCGCCTCCAGAAGACGATCATCCGATTCGGCAAGAGCGGCGCGAATTGCATGCAGGCGATAGTTGTTTGCATCAAGGACACTGGCCGCTTCAAGATACGCAGCTGCTTGCTCAGGCTTTCCAGCATTGATAAACGCTTGTGCCGCACTCAGCTGATATCCGACATTGTCCCTTGCAACCTTTGCGACCCGCGCATAAATTGCCGCCGCCTCCTGAGCGTCACCCGCCGATTGATAGGTATACGCGATTTCGGCTTCGACAGCCGGACTTTTGTTTGGAATTGCCCGCAGACTGGCGATCGCATCGTCGTACTTTCCCTCATTCCTGTACTGCTCGGCAACGGCGCGCAATACATCCGGATCGTGGGGACCGCGACTCTTCGCCTGGTTGATGTAACGCGTAGACTCGTCAGGCTGCCCGAGTCTCTCATACGCGTGCGCAATCAGTAAGTCGCCATGCGCTGATGCCTGTACAGTATTGGCTCTCTGGAGGAGCGCCAATGCCGCTTTCGGATCGGTGCCCACCAGCAATTCACCTGCAAGTTGCAGGCTGTTCGCATCCTCGGGATTCGCCGCAATGACTTTTTGCAGCAGTTGCTCGGCTTCCCTATCTCGACCTATTCGTGCGTAGGTCTGAGCTAGGCCGGCCAATCCACGGACGGAATCCGGCTTCTGCTTAAGTCCCTGGTTGTACGCCTCCAACGACACTGAATATTGTGAGTTCAACCGTGCGGCATACCCCAGCAAGAACCATAGTTCGGCATCTCGGGGCGCTGCATGGACCGCCTGCTGCGCGTGTGCAACAGCTCCGGCGAAGTCGTTCCGCTTTATGGCCTCGTCGGCTGCCCGAGCTTGCCGCGCCACTTCTATTCCCGCACCCCAGCTGAGACCTGCACTACTTGAATTCGGCTGGTCCGTTGGCTTACCTGAGCTTAGGTCGTAGGTTTGCCCAACTGCTCTTCCTGCGAGCGTCAAGACTGCAACGAAGCAAAAGCTAGTGAGCGGAAGCCTGCTTTTCACGAAGTCACCACGCTTGCGATTGAATTCTGGAACGCTCCTTGCAATGTGCCTTCCAGGCAGTAACTGCTGCGGCCCCGTTCAGATGCCACGAGGACAGCTAGGTTTGCTTTCGTCTGACGAATCCAGGGGACGTGCGAAATCGAGCAAACCCTCGCAAGGCGATCCGAATCAAATCTGGCTGCCTGGCGCAGGAGTGTGCATAGAATGACATCCAACGCAAGCTACTCTCGTCCGATTCCGCTTCTCGCAATTGTGCTGGTGGCCCTTGCAGTCCACGGGCCACTGTTACTCATGCAACTTCCCTCGGGTTCGTTTGACGCGAACTTCCATATCTTTCTCGCATCGCATTACGCACACCATTGGTTCAATCCATGGAACGAGAAATGGTTCGCAGGCTTTTCCCAAACGACCTACCCTCCCCTGACACACCAGTGGATCGCACTCGTCTCCAATGTCGCCGGCCTGAAGATGGGCTACATGCTCGTGCAGTTAGTCGCTGTTTTGCTGCTTCCAGTGGGCATTTTTCGCTTTGCTCGCATCTGGGTCGATGAGCGTGCCGCCTCTTATGCGGCGCTCGGAAGCATCTTCCTCGGTGCGCTCGCGTTCTTGATCTACCAGGCCGGACAACTTGCTACGATCACTTCGGCAGCTCTCTACCTCAACGCGTTGCCGTACTTCTATGAATGGTCGATCCAAGGCTCAGGCCGTTCCTTGATCAAGGGCGTAGCAGTGAGTTTGGCAGCGGCCGCGGCACACCACGTCACTCTGATTTTCGGCACGGTACTATTTGCGGGCCCCGTACTGTGGGTCGTCTGCATGGATGCTTTGGACGGCCGGACTAATGGGTCCCTGGGCTCCGCGCTGGCTCGGGCGTCGGGGTTTGCGATGATCGTTGCGGTCGGAGTGGCCATCGTTCTGCTTCCGTACTGGGTGACTCTCATCGAACACCCTATCCACCAGATACCCATTCCGCACGACAGCCGCACGAACTTTCTACTGAGTTCCGTCACGGCAATCAACTATTTCGTTATCCCCTACGGCGCATTGATTCTCGCTCTGCCGTTCATCCTCGTTCGCGGCGCTTCCGCTCGGCGACTGAGGCCGCTGCTTCTCGGGTTCTGGATTACGCTCATCTTCGGTCTCGGTGGCACAACACCGCTGCCTCGATGGTTGTTAGGCCGCGCCTTTGAAATTCTGACCTTCGAGCGGTTCACCTTCTGGGCCACGTTGATGGCCATGCCCATCGTAGGCTTGTTGGCAGTGCAGTTACTCGATCGTTTCCGTGACAAGGCAGCAGTTGCCTTGTCGCTGGCAGCCGTTGCTACGGTCGGCGCCGCTCTCGCCTGGCTCACTGCGAACCCGTATCGCCCTGCCGGGAGCATTGACGTTCGCCCCGTGATCTCTTTTCTCAATCGCGACGGACACGACGCCTACCGCTATCTCACGCTCGGCTTCGGCAGCGAACTCGCACAAGTCTCCACCTATACCGACGCCAGCAGTGTCGACGGGGACTACAACTCCGCTCGGCTTTTGCCCGAGATGACTCACTACGGCTCGGCACAATTGACCAATTCCAAGTTCTACGGCTCCGCCGGCATGGCTTCGTTGCGCGCTATGTTGGCACATGCGAATCGCTATGGACTGAAATACATCTTCGTCCATGATCCATACTACGAACCCCTGCTGACCTTCGGCGGCTGGCGCAAGACGGAAACCTTTGACAACGGTCAGATCACCGCATGGTCGAAAGACGACGTTCCACCCGCCCATCGCATCGAGTCTGATGCTATTCCGCCAGCGTGGATGGGCTTGCTCTGGGGCACGCTCCCGATCAGCCTCAGCGTGTTGTCGATTTTCCTGGTGCTTTTCCTGCCTGCCAGACAAATCATGCGAAGGCCAGTCGACTCGACGCCGACTATCGCCGAGCCGGTACGTGACTACGTAGCTTGAGGCAACGAAATGAATCGAACTCTGCCAATCACTATCCTTATTGTTGCTGGCACAGTTGGCCTGATGTTTCTTGGCTTCTCCACCGGCCGATCGGCTGGAACGGTGGGAGTGGCCGCTGGAACCGCCTTGCCCGGATTCAGCGAAAGGGTTTCCACTCCCGAGCAGGCTCTCAACAATTTCCTACTCGATATCCAACGCCGCAACTGGGATCGTGCCTACTCCAGTATTGAGCGGACCAGCAGCGCTCTGAACGAACAGGCCTTTGTCCAGGAATGGGTTGGTTCGAATGGCGGCTTGCGATCATTCTCAAGCCTGGAGCGGTTCGATGCACGCCCCCTTCACGCCACTGACTCCGACGCTCAAATGCGAGCACGCCTCCATTGGACTACTCCCGTAGGACCGGTCGAAGAGGTCCGTGATTTCCGCCTCGCTCATCGCGGCGATAGCTGGAAGGTCACCTGGGACGAAGCGCCGCGGCCCAATGTGCCTGCCCAAATCGTCCCGGTGAACGACCTTCGTTGGGAGCTGGTTTCTGGTACTGCGGGCGAAGAATGGGGATCGCATAATGTCGACGCTCCCAACGTGCGCATCATATCCATGAATGCTGTCGACTCCGCCGAAGGCGCTGTCGTCATGGGCGAAGTCGTGAATGAAGACACGATTCCCGCATTCGTCAATGTAAATGCCACGTTGGTCGACGGCTCCGGCAGCGCTATCGATGACGAAAGCAGCTTCGACAAGATCCTCCACGTGCTCTTGCCCAAGCAGGTGACTCCCTATCGCATCGATTTTCCGCACACCAGTCTTAGCAAAGTCAAAAACGTTCGCATGGATGTAAAAGCCACTCTTGTTCCGGCGTCTTCGGATCCAGTGATCGGAGTGATGAACCAGAAACTCGAGACTGACACGCAAGGTCACTCGATTCTGCGAGGAGAACTGCTAAACGAGGGCGGTCAAACCGTCAACATCCCTCACGTTATCGCAAGTTTCTACGACAACAATGGAAAAGTCGTGTGGGTCTCCGATGGATACGTTGAACGTGCCCTGCTTCCGCAGTCGACAGAGTCATTCGCGGTTGAGATTCCACGAACTTTGGCAGGAAAGGTCCAGAGCTTTCATGTTGTGGTCAACCATTACAGTCTGCAAAAGTCCTAGCTGGCACGTAGCCCTGCTTGCTTCCGTCTTACTCTGTGCCGCACCCGCGGCTCCGGCGCAGGAATCGCAGCTCCGCGTTCCCTCCGATGCTATTGCAGGCCAAGCCGCGTCCATTACAACTACGGGCAGCGGCTCGGGCACGTTTTATCTACGCGGCCCATCGATAACATTGAAGCACGATATCCAATTGGGGCAGAACATCGATCTAGCTTCTGTAGAGCTGCAATCCGCCGGCCGCTATGTCGCGGTAATTTGCGCCAACACATGCACCAGTGCCGGATTCTTTGTCGAACCTGCAAAGCCGGCGAGTCTGACCTTCATCGTGCATCCCTCGAGAGCTCCGGCGGGAGTAAATGACATCATTAGCGGCGTGGCATTGCCCTTTGACCAGTTCCGGAACCTAGTTCTCGCCCCGGCGACAGTTCAATTTCAATTGACCGCTAAGAACTCGATGCCAGCTACACACGCAATACAGTCACGCGATGGCATTGCATGGTTTCGCAGCAGCTCCGGAAAATCGGCAGGCCCATTGCAGGTATCGGCCTCACTCAAGGATCTCACCGCGCAGCGCATTGTCCAGCAGGTCTCCTCCGATCCATGCAACTTGCGGATCAAGGGGCAGGTAACTACCACGGGCATTCTCGTTGAGACCGAGCCCGTGCACGACTGCGCGGGCAATCCAGTTCCCGATGGAACCGTCGTAACCTTCACTGCAAAGAGCGGCCGCGATGTCAGCTTCGTCGACGCCCCCGTGAAGCAAGACGTCGCCCGCGCAATGTTCCTCGCCTCGGGCTCCGTTGTTGTCTCCGCCGCATCGGGAGTCGCCTCGGGAAATGAGCTGCGCATTGGGAGCAAGGAGTCAATCAAATGAATTTGCGCCAGAGAATATGCCGATCCATTCTCAATGGTGTAGCCCCATTTCTGTTATGTTCTACCCTTCTCGGGGCCGGCAACTCACCCCAGGTCACTTTGGACATGACCAAGGCGAGCCCCCGCTCTCTCGAAGCTCTGACGCAGCGTGCGATCATACGCGACTACAAATTCGCCTGGAGCAACATCAGTTCCGCATTGGAGTCCAATTCCGCCGGACCATTGAACGGCCTTTTTGCGGGTGCGGCCAATGATTGGCTAAGAGAATCAATTAGCAGCCAGTCTAAGAGCGGCATCACCTCGCGTTATCTGAATCAGAGCCATAGGCTCGAGGCCGTTTTCTACGCCCCGGCCGGTGACGTGATCGAATTGCAGGATACGGCCGAGTACGATTTCGAAATACGCGATGGTGGCAAGGCCATCCACAATGAACACGCCATCGTGCACTATGTTGTCCTGATGACGCCCGCAGCTGATCGCTGGATCATCCGCCAACTTCAGGCTGTCCCGCACTTCTAGGCCTCGCCATCTACCAACCCACGCCCGCCGTGCGTCATCCAAAGTTCATCGCAAATTGGGAAACTGGAGCCTCTTACTTGTCGAATAAGCTCTTGGCTGTCGTAATCGTGTGTTTTGTGGTGGGCGTGGGCTGCACGACACCCGGGATTCATCGCACTTTGCGGCAGAATCCCCAGGCTCCAAATCCTTGGCCGAAACTGCTCGCTGTCTACATGCCATGGTTCGGTGACCGTCAGCATATGGACGTTGGTTACGTCAGCTACAATCCCGCACTTCTTCGCAGACAAATCCAACAAGCACGCCACATGGGCATCTCGGGTTTCGTTGTCGACTGGTACGGCGAGAGTGCTCCCTTCTCTGACCGCAATTTTGCACTCTTGCAGGAAGTGGCCGACGAGGCTCACTTTCAGGTGGCACTTTTGTACAACGAGCCTGCCGATGATGACTCCCAGGCAACTGACGGCACAATCGCAGCCTTTGACAAAGCCTATCGGTCCTATATCGGTCCCAATGCGCCTCATCGTAGAGCGTATCTGACCCACAGCGGTCACCCGATGATCTTCATCTTTCCCAAGCAGGGACACGTTGATTGGAACCGCGTCGTCGAACACTTCCAATCTTGGGAATCAGTTCCGATCCTGATATATAAGGATGAACCGCCCGCGGAATACGCTTCGGCTTTCGCTGGAATGTATGCGTGGGTTCAACCTGGACAAAAAGGCTGGACGTCCGATGGCAGCAACTGGGGAGAACAATACCTCGACAAGTTCTACCGGAGCATGCGCAACAATCACTCCGACAAGATCATCATCGGTGCGGCATGGCCTGGCTTTGACGACTCAGCCGCGAAATGGGGCCTGAATCGACATATGGCGGGCCGCTGCGGCCAGACTTTTGAGGACACTCTCCACCTCTACACACGCTATTTCGATGCCGCTCATCCGCTTCCCTTTGTCATGATCGAAACCTGGAACGATTATGAAGAGGGCACTGCCGTCGAGCGGCTCAACTTTACAAAATGCAGCCAGGGTCCATCCTCCGTATCTGCAGGCAAGTGAGTCGGGCTTTTCGTGATCCACCAACACCCACGCGGCGAACCGCATCAAACGCTCGGCAATTCATCCTCGTTCCCAATGGAGCCCTCGCGAATGGACCGCCTGTGCGACCCTAGGCAACAGTTTCAGTTTCTCTCCCAGCTTGTGCTTCCTGCTTCTTCTGAAGCATCTGCAAATCGCCTATCTGATATCGCGCACAATCTCAACCGAGCCGAATTTGAAGCAGTCGCAGCACTCGCTGCCAAAAATCATGTCATCGTTCGCGCCTTTTTACGTCTGACTGAACTTCTGAGACCCAATGGGAGCACTGAGACTGCCGAGTGGGTGTCGCAGGCTGCCGAACAGGAAGACGTTCGAATCCATCATGCCCTCGGCTTCTTGGACCGCATCTGCACGATGCTCGACAAGAATGGTTGCCCAGTGACTGTGATCAAGTCTCTTGACCACTGGCCCGACTTCGGAAGCGATTTGGATTTGTATACTGACGCTGAGCCAGCGCACCTCGTGAACCTCATGCAGACTAACGTCGATGCAAAGGTCGATGACCGAAGCTGGGGCGATCGGCTCGCGAACAAGTGGAACTTCGTGGTGCCGGGCTTGCCCGAGCTCGTCGAGGTTCACATCCGCCGCTTGGGTCAAACCGGCGAGCAGACTGCTCTCACGAAGTCCCTCTTGCAACGCACCCGTATCGCCAACGTCGGTCAGTACTCATTTCGCGTCTTGGCGCCCGAAGACCGCATCATCATAAGCACGTTGCAGCGTATGTATCGCCACTTTTACATTCGCCTTTGTGACGTGGTCGACAACGCTGGCCTTTTGGAGTTCGGGCAGGTCGACTTCACACGCTTACACAGCTTGGGATCCGCCGCAGGTATCTGGGAGGGTATTGCTTCTTATCTCAGAATCATCTCCGGATATGTCGAAAAGTTTTGCGGCGGAGGCATTGCTTTACCGACTCTTGTAACTGCGTCTGCCAAATTCGGTGTGGAGCAAGTTTACTATCGCCGAAATTTTCTTCGGGTGCCCATTCTCCCTCATTCCGTGAATCTGTATGGCGGTGAGCTTCGGGAGCTTGTGATGCGCGGCGATGTTCGAAACTCGCTTCGTCTGAGCTTGCTGCCAGGTCTGGCTACCGCGGCCGCCCTTGAGCTGAAGCTCACCGGCAGCGATAAGGGGATTTGGTAGTCACTGCCAACCGATACCTGATGGAACTCTACTGTTTTCACTCGATTGTGATCCGTCGGCAGCATCACCTAGCTTGAGGGCAGCGAACTGAGAGACGATTGGTAGAAGTGATGTTGACGGAGAATGCGACAGAAGGTGGTTGATCGGATTCCATTACGGCACCTCTCGCTTCGGGTATTGCGGTTCTCGTTACCCGCGCGCAATTCGCTTACTTGGCAGCGGGAGGCTTTCGGTTGATTCGTATTCTTATCGTTGATGACAATCCCGCAGTCCGGCGTTATCTGAGAGCGATCCTGGAACAGAGAGAAGGCTGGCAGGTTTGTGGCGATGCGCGAAACGGAGGCGAAGCGCTACACAAGGTTCTGGAATCACCGCCAGATCTCATCGTTCTCGACTATCAGATGCCTGATCTGAATGGTGTTGACGTCGCCAGGCAAATCTCAGCGATGTTCCCGAAGATTCCGATTCTTATGGTCACGCTCCACCTGTCCAGACAGCTCGCCGAAGCCGCACGTGAGGCGGGAGTGCGCGGTGCGTGTGCGAAACAGGATATCGGCGCCGTCATCGAGGCGGTCGATCTGCTCCTGCATGACCGGACCTATTTCCCAGTAATGTCTGCGGGAGGCGCGCAATGAATTGTGCTGCATTTTCGGAACAGATGACATGTGGAATACAGGATTCCCTGTATTTGACCTGCCAGATTCGAACATTAGCCTATCAGTTGAATCACTGGCGGAGCTTTTCCCTTAGCGCTGAATTGTCGCGTGAGCAATAAAAGGTTATTGGTCAGGCTGTCACATACGCTCAGGATTAGAATGTGGCGAATCGTCTGGTCGGTTTCCTCCGAGGAACTGAATTGGAATGACAATTCGCATACTTGTGGTCGACGATCACCCAATTGTGAGACAGGGACTGAAGACGCTCCTCGAAGGGCATGTAGGGTGGGAGGTCGTCGGAGAAGCCGCGGATGGTGCCGAGGCCTTGGAAAAGGCCAAGGATCTGAACCCCGATGTCATGGTACTCGACGTCACGATGCCACGGATGAATGGTTTGGAGGCGTGCCGTTTGCTGCGCCGCCAGTATCCCGATTTGGAGATTTTGTTCGTGACGCAGCATGACTCGCCTCAAATGATGCGTGAAGCTCTCGAGGCTGGTGCTCGAGGTTACGTTGTCAAGTCCAATGCGGCTCGAGATCTGCTGGCAGCAGTTGAGGCGGTGAGCCAGCATCGCGTCTTTACTGCTCTTAATGAAAGAAGTTATCCGCACGTGAGTTAGGCCTCTCGCCTGCTTACGTATTCTGAAAGGATAGATATATGAAGCTGAGAATTCTTCTGGCTGATGATCACGAGATTGTACGCAGGGGCTTGCGCGCTCTCCTTGAGAAGCATGAAGGCTGGGAAGTGTGCGGGGAGGCCAGTGACGGCCGAGAATGTATCGAGAAGGCCTTGCAACTCAACCCAGACGTGGTAATCGTCGATATCGGCATGCCTAATCTGAACGGCCTTGACACAACGCGTCAACTTCTCCAGCACGACCCGCACTTCAAAGTCATCGTGCTCACTATCACTGACTCCGATCAGGTGATCCGCGAGGCCCTTGACGCCGGCGCTCGGGGATTTGTCCTTAAGTCGGACGCTGCGCGCGATCTGGTCTCCGCGGTCGAAGCTCTACAGAACAAGCGGATGTTCTTTACCCCTCGCGTCAACGATCTTGTATTGGCTGGTTTCCTCGAAAAAGGCCAAACCGTTTCTCGGAACGAGGCACCCAAGCTGCCCACCTTAACGGCCCGGGAACGGGAGATCACTCAACTACTGGCCGAAGGCAACAGCTCGAAAGAAGTCGCTTCTTTGCTCAATCTGAGCACCAAGACTGTGGAAACACATCGCAGCAACATCATGCGGAAGTTGAGCTTCCATTCGATTCGCGATCTGGTTGTTTATGCGATCAAGAACAATTTGATCCAGATAGAATTGCCGCCGCCTCCCAAGTCCCCTACAGGACCGACAGCCGCCTGATCCGCCTACTTCACGGTTTCGCCAGGGTAATATCCCGCTCTGGTGCGGACCGTGAGGCGAGTCCGATTGGGCCCCCTAGCTTCAACCCGGATACTCTGATATCCCGTCCCGATGTTCTGCCCTGGATTGTAGGCGATGGTGTACTGGCTACGAATGTCGTGGGCAATCGACCGTGTGATCGAATCCACTTCATCGAGATTCTGAGGGAAGTAGGCCGCGCCACCCGTGATCGTTGCCAGGTTTTGTAGCGCGTCTTTGGCGGAGCGCCTCATTCCCTCGCTCATCAAGCCGATCGCATATACCGTCGCTCCTTTGCTCGACTGCAATTTCCGTAGTGCATCCTGCAGTGTCTCTCGGCTCATATTGTCTTGCCCGTCCGTAATGACGAGCAGCACCTTCTTATCGAGGCGGAGATTGTTTCGCAGATGAAAGTCGGATGCTACCACCGCATCGTACAAAGCTGTGCTTCCGCGACTGGATGCTTGGTGCAAAGCGGCCTGAAGTAGGTTCACATTGGCGGTGAAATCCTGATCCAGGTAGGGAGTTTGACTAAAGTTCACCACGAACACTTCATCGCTGGGATTGCTAACTTGAATAAGGTTCAAGACTGCCTGATTCACTTTTGCTCGCTTGTCGCGCATGGAACCGGAGTTGTCAACGACGATCCCAATGGCCACGGGAATGTCCTCTTTCCGAAAGGAGGTAATCGTTTCCGGCTGCTCATTTTGGTAGACGGAAAAATCATTGCGATCCAACGAGGCAACCAACCTGCCGTATTCATCGACGACGGTTGCATGTAGTACGACTTCTTGCACCTGCTTCCTGAAAACAAATCTGCCTTGATCTTCGGAAGTCTGGATGGGAGAGATTGATGGCTCACCAGACTGCTGACCACTCGCTGGTTGCTCATTCGGCTGCTGCTGCGCCGACGCGGGGGGCTGAGAAGTCCTAGGAGGCAATCCCATCGAGTCGTCTTGGGCGGCTGCCAGGCCACACAACATCGATGCCAACGCAACGATAAGAAAACAGCGCGATACCATGGAGCGACGATTGGACAGAGAATTTGGGCACATGCGTCGAGTCTCCCGTGAACATTCTCAGATGCAAATCCGAGGATTCCGGTTAACGCGCAACGGTACAGGTGCCCCATCGGGGGCTGTTAAGGCCTACAGCGTTCACAGTATTCCCCCGTGAATGGACTCTCGGAGGTGCCAGTCGCGCTCATTTGCCGAGGGCCACTTGGCAAAACTTACACAGAGGATGAAGCGCAAATCTGTTTTGCTTATTCGAGCTCCAAACTGATCGAGACATTAGTTCATTCGACAAACAACCTGTGAAGGTCGTTGGAAATATCTCAACAGAGACGACCACCATCATATTGCTGCGGATCGATCCGCTCCCGTAGCCGGGAGCCTGAGTTACATGATTCACCCTAG
>Ga0335085_10000205_pt1 | contig 184519 bp, 162 predicted proteins | sample Lox_Sample_45_FD_206712 | JGI IMG/M metagenome (GOLD analysis project Ga0335085, IMG submission 206712) | Soil microbial communities from Loxahatchee National Wildlife Refuge, Florida, United States - Lox_Sample_4.5 | ecosystem: Environmental > Terrestrial > Soil > Wetlands | place: USA... | reverse complement strand
CTGAACGGCCCCTTTTGGCACGGGGATAAACATAAGTAGAATACGGTTAGTGAAGCGCATTTTGGTTTGGGGCGCGCTGGCGGTGGCCGCCTGGGGACAATCGAGGCCTCATCGTGCGAAGGCGGATGAGATCGATGTATTCCGGCCTTTACTTCAGTTCGATGTAGTGGTAACCGATCCGCAGGGGCATCTCGTCACCGGGTTGACGCCCGCGGATTTCGAGATTCGCTACAACGGGAAACCGCAAACGCTGGAGACCTTCGCTTACGTGAATCCGCATCCGGCTGCGAACGCCGCGGGCGGCTCGTACATAGGGTCGGGCACGTTCGCCAGGCCGCCGATCGAATTGAAACCGGACCAGATCCGCCGGACCGTGGTGATCGTGGTGGACGATCTCGGCCTCAGCGAAGCCGGCGCGAGCACGGTGCGCGCGGCCATCGTGCAGTTCATCGCGCAGATGCAGGAAGGGGACGCGGCGGCGATCTTTCGCACCAGCGCCGATGCGGCCTCCTGCCCGGACACAGTCACCAGCGACAAACGCGTGCTGCTGGCCGCAGCGGCGTGCGTGACCTACGACTACAGCCGGCCGCGGAATCAGGCCGCGGCCGCCTCCGGACAGCAAGCCGCTCTGCGCACGGTGCTCGCCGGGGTGGAAAGCATTCCGGGCCGCAAGGCGGTGGCCCTGGTGAGCGCGGAAACGGGCGCGGCGAACCTGCGAAGGCTGCTCTCCGACGCCAACCAGGTGTCCGCGGTCTTCTATCCGATCCCGGTCGAGGGAAACCCGGCGGGCGATTCCGGCGGCGCGTGGCTGGCCCGCATGACGGGCGGGCTCCCGTCCGAAGAAGGCGCCGATGTGAGCGCGCAGTTAACGCGCGTTCTGCGCGACCAGGATGGGTACTACCTGCTGGGCTACAAAGAGGAGGCCGAGTCTCTGTTTTCGGCGGGGAGCCCGGAGATCTCCGTCGTGCTGAAGCGCCCCGGTTTGCAGCTTCGCTATCGCTCGATGCCGCTGCGAAGCACCGGCGCGGAGCCCGCAAGCACCGACGATTGGGCCGGATGGGAGGCGCGCGGCAGCGGCGGCGCGAACCAGGCGGCGATTCCCATCCGCATGACCGCCCTCTTCGCGCAATCGGCGACGCAGGGAAGCGGCGTCGATGTGCTCCTGCATATCGATGCCAAAGACCTCACGTTCACGCGCGATCTGAAAGGCATGTACCACGGCAGCATCGCTCTCGCCGTGGCGGCGGCAAGCGATACCGTCTTTCCCCGAATGACCGTTCGGACCCTGAATGAAACCTGGAACGAAGCCGACTACCGCAAGGCGCTCGCCCAGGGGCTCGATCAGATGATGGAGTTCCGCCTGCCATTGCCCGGCGGATTTCAGGTCATGGCCACCGTGACGGACGAAACCAGCGGCGCCACGGGCATCGCGCGCGAGTTTCTGGAGGTGCCCGATCTCAAGGCCGGGCTGGCGCTTTCCGGGATCGTGCTCCGCAAAGGCGACGAGCGCTCCCTGCAAAACGGCGAGGCGCCGCTGACTTCCACTGAACCCGGGGCGAACCCGGTCGACCGGCAGTTCGGTCCCGGCGATTCCATCATCTACGCCTACCGTGTTTTCAGCCTGACCTCTGGACAACAAAATACGGCCCAGGCGGAAACACAGGTACGCGTCCTGCACAACGGCCGGACCATCTACACCGCCGAAAAGTCAACGATCCACTTCAAGAGTGCCGCCGACCCGACGCATCGCGCCGTGGCCGGCGTTCTGCACATCGGCGGCGAAGCGGGCACCTATGTGCTCGAAGTGACGGTGAAAGATCTGCTCGCGCCCAAGCCCTCCACGGCGACCGCATATATCGATTACCAGGTGAAGTGACCGCAGGGCCGCGGTCGGCGCCGGCGAGGCCTGTCCGGTTTCTGAGCTCGTCCAGAAACTGTGCCATTGCCGTTCCGAAGACGGTAAAATTGGAAGCCGTCACATCCCTCAGAGGAAAAGTAAAACATGATTGAAGCCAAGCTACTTGTCGGTAGGTTCTTAAAGCTTACGCCGTCGCCGGCGCAGGGGCCAACCGGGGCCGCCGCGCCGTACGTGGCGAATTTCGTTCCGGTCGTTTGTCCGCGCATGACCATTCAGGAATCGAGCAAGCGCTCATACAATCCTTTGAAAGGTGGTTTCAGCCAACGCACTAGCAACGTCGTTCAGGGAACCAATCAGGCGCCCAATAAGGCTCACCGCAATCTCAAATGGCTTCCCTGGTATAAAGGGGACATTTCCGAAACGGCTCTGGATACGGACGTTCTCACCGGGCCTATGTCGGGTTGCATTCTGACCTCCTATACGCGGGCGGGCCAGGCTACCGTGGGACATGTCGGCACGGTGGATGTCGTTCCGAATCCCTACGATCCGGCGACCGTGAACACGGCCGTCAAGGCCGTCTGGAACAATTTCGCGACGAACCACCCAGGCGATATCGTCGGCGGTTTCAACCCGGTAGGCCTTACCGTTCCGGCGCATCCGCGCGCCGTCGACGATGACAGCTGGGGGCAAACCTGGGGTCTGTTTACAACCGACGGTAATTTTTGGGCGGTGCAGGTCTATCTTCAAAAAAATACGACGGACGATTTCCGCATTGCCGCAGTACACCAGGTGAACTCGATGACCTTGGTCCAGCTTCAGAACATTTGACGCCCGGCGTGTGCCGCTGCTTACCGCAGGCTCACCGCCGGAAAGTACAAACCCCGATCTTCGCGGGTCCACCAGCCGCGCTCGCCGAAGTGCGTGAAGTGATAGAGGAACAGCCGCGCGCGAATGAATTTCGGCGGCGCGTTGGGAAACGGATTGTATTGCAGGAGCCGCGTGACCGCCGGCTCGCCCTTGAGCAGCCGGATCATGAAATTCACAAACCAGCGGTTCTGCTGGTACGTGTCCAGCGCCGCGAACCACATCTGCCAGTCCAACCGTGGCTGCGCAGGCTCGATCACCGGCGGCGGCCGCATGAGGTCTCCGGGCTTGTACCGGAATTCGTATGCCTTCCAGTTGGCGCCATCGTTCGACCCCTCCACCTGAATCTCCTGCCGCTCCGTGGTCATGACGGCGAACAGTCCGTAGGAATTCACCAGGTGGAAGGGATCGACATATTGCAGCACCTGCGCGCCGCCGGTAGGCAGCGGCTCGTGGAAGAGAATCAGAAACTGCATCAGGCTGATTACCGCGATAAACGCCGCCAGCGCCGCACTCACCAGCCGATGCGCGCGCAGCGTGGGCGCCGCGCCGCGGCGCGGTTCTATGATCAGCCACATACACAGGGCGATGGTCAGGAAATTGAAAAACGTATAATTGCCGGTGCTGAAGATCAGGAACTGCAGCCCCATCGTAATCCACGCTCCCACCAGGCGCACGCGCCGCGGTCCGAAAAAGGAAAACGGCACCCCCAGTTCGATGCTCAGGGCACACGCCGTGGAGGCTTTCTGAAACCAGAGCGGCAGTTGCGCCATAAGCCAGGCGAGCGGTGTCGGCAGCGGCTGCGTTTCGTAGTGAAAGCTCAGAGCGGTGAGGTGACGCCAGGTGGGGTCGCCGCTCGCCAGTTTGACCACGCCGCTGAAAAACATGAGGCGGAAGATCAGCCAGCGGAACAGCCAGACGCGCACCGGCGATTCATCGGCAAAAATCGCCAGAAAACCGGCTTCGAGCAGCAGCACGTCCCATTGAAACGATAAGAAATCCTGTCCCACGTTACAAATGGAAAGCCACAGCACGAGGCATCCGGCCAGGGCGGCGCGCGGCCAGGGAGTGAACATGGCTGCCAGGGCCAGTGCCGCCCCCAGAATCCACACCGCGTGCAGCGCGGCATCGCTCGAATTCAGCCAGAAGACGGTCGGAAGCTGCCAGAACGCCGAACGGCCCACTTGTTCCTCAACCGCTTTCAGAAAATCGTTGTACGGCAGGATGCCGTGGGAGCCGATCAGCCCCGATGCCTGCACTCCGAACGAGGTGAAGGCCGTGAAATACACGAACCCCAGGAATTTCAAAAAGGTGGACGCCGCCACCGGCACGCTCGAAATCCGCCTCCACACCGCCGCCAGCGCCTTCATGCCCGCTCCATTCCCGATACCACCGCCATGGCTATTCCGTTCCAAATCTTACAGATCCGCTCAGCCCATGAAATGCTCCGTTCCACCTGCAAAGTAGCCGTTCAATGAATACCTATATCTTTCAATCGGTTAACGGGGCAGAATGGTCGAAAACTGGGAAAGAAGCACAATTATGAGCACTCAGCCTGTCGAACCGAAAGCCAGTCCAAATCTCGTTCAGATCGGAAGCACGGTCGAGGACATCATACAGCAACGCCTTCAGGAAGAACGCGCGCGCCTCGAGCGGGAAGCCGGCGTTGCCAAACGCGAAGTTCATCATTTCAAGCGGCCGGTGGAAAAGCCCTTCACCAAGGAGCAGCGCGGCACCACCACTCTGCTGTTCGGCGGACTCACCTGGAAGCACGAAAAGCTGGTGCACGGCGCGCTCGAAGGGCTGGGCTACCGTGCCGAAGCCGTGCCCACTCCCAACGTGAAAGCCTTCCAGACGGGCAAGGAGTATGGCAACAACGGGCAGTGCAACCCGACGTATTTCACGGTGGGCAACCTCGTGCAATACCTGCAAAGCCTGGAAGAACAGGGCCTCACCAAGCAGGAAATCATCGACCGCTACGTGTTCTTCACCGCCGGCGCCTGCGGCCCCTGCCGCTTCGGCATGTATGAAGCCGAATACCGCCTGGCGCTGCGCAACTCGGGGTTCGATGGCTTCCGCGTGCTGCTGTTCCAACAGTCGGGCGGCCTCAGCCAGAGCGATGCCGAAGCCGGGTTGGAGATGAATCTCGACTTCTTCCTCGGCATCCTCAACGCGCTGAATTGCGGCGACGTGATGAACGAAGTCGCCTACGCGATCCGGCCTTATGAAATTACCGCCGGCGAGACCGACCGCATTCTCGACGAGACCATGGACTACATGCACGAGGTCTTCCGCAAGAAGCGTCCGTGGAAGCTCGACGAAGGCATGGGCAAGTACCTGGGGGGCTTTTCCGATACCGCCGAGTACCTCGGCAAGTTCGTCAATCAGCTCAAAGGCGACGATTATGTACCGGCGCTGGAGCGCTGCCGCGACCGCTTCAACGAAGTGGAAATCGACCGCCTGCGCGTGAAGCCGATCGTCAAAATCACCGGCGAATTCTGGGCGCAGACCACCGAAGGCGACGGCAACTTCAACATGTTCAACTTCCTGCAGAGGGAAGGCGCGCAAGTTCTGGTCGAACCCATCGGCACCTGGATCATGTACATGATCCACCAGGTGGTGCAGAAGTACAAAGACTTCAAAGGACTCGAAGAAGGCGCCGTGCTGCCGCCCATCTGGAAGTTCGGCACTCGCGCCAAAATCGAGATCGGCTATCGCCAGAAGGTCGCCAAACTCAAGCTGGCCGAGGCGATTTTCAAGAACGAATATCACAAGATTGTCGATGCGCTGGGCGGCATCGCGCATCATCTGGCCGATCAGTACGAACTGCAGCGGCTCGGCCACCCGTTCTACAATTCGCGCGCCGGCGGCGGCGAAGGCCACCTGGAAGTCGCGAAAAACATTTACTACTCGAACAAAGACCTGGCGCACATGGTCCTTAGTGTGAAGCCCTTCGGATGCATGCCTTCCACGCAATCGGACGGCGCGCAATCGGCCGTGGTTTCGAACTATAAAGACATGATCTATCTGCCGATCGAAACCTCCGGTGAGGGCGAGATCAACGCTCACTCGCGCGTGCAGATGGCACTGGGCGAAGCCAAGAACAAAGCCAAGAAGGAATTCGCCGAGGCGCTGGAAAAGACCGGCCTCACGCTGGAACAGTGCCGCGCGTGGGTGCAAGCGCACCCGGAAACCAAACGGCCGCTGTACCACGTGCCGCATACCAAGGGCGTGGTGGGCAACGCGGCGAACTTCGTGTATCACATCTCCGGCCGCGTGAAGTCTGAAGGGGCACAGGCAAATTAAGCCATGCAAAAACAATTTTTCATCGGCATGGATGTCGGTTCCACTACGGTGAAATCCGTGGTGATCGACGCCGCCACCGACCAGATTCTCTGGCAGGATTACCAGCGGCACGATACCAAGCAGCCCGAGAAAGTCCTCGAGTTCCTGAAGCGCTTCGAAAACGAGATCGAAGGCTTTCGCCCCGAGCAAGCGCGCATGTTCATCACCGGCTCGGGGGGCAATGGGATGTCGAAATTCCTGGGCGCCAAGTTCGTGCAGGAAGTCAATGCGGTATCGCTGGCGGTCGAGCGCATGTATCCGGAATGCGGTTCCGTGATCGAGCTCGGCGGGCAGGACGCCAAGATCATCATCTTCAAGAAAGACCCCGAAACCGGCCGCAAGAAGAAGATTCCATCGATGAACGACAAGTGCGCCGGCGGAACGGGCGCCGTCATCGATAAGATCAACGCCAAGCTGCGCATTCCCGCCGAACAGCTTTGCCAGATGGGGTACAAGGGGCTGAAGCTGCACCCCGTGGCCGGCAAATGCGGCGTCTTCGCCGAAACCGATATCAACGGCCTGCAGAAAATGGGCGTGCCGCCGGATGAGCTGATGGCGTCGCTGTTCGAAGCCATCGTGATGCAGAATCTTTCGGTGCTCACGCGCGGCAACACGCTGCAGCCTGTGGTCCTGCTGCTCGGCGGCCCCAACTGCTACATCAAGGGCATGCGCGATTGCTGGAAGAGCAACATTCCCAAGATCTGGGAAGAGCGCAATACGCCGCTGCCGGAAGGCGTTCCGCCCGAAGACCTCATCAAGACGCCCGATAACGCGCAGTATTTCGCCGCCATCGGCAGTGTGGAATACGGCAAGACGGAAGACGAAGGCGTCGGCCAGTATATCGGCCTCGAAAAACTCGAGTGGTACGTCAACATCGGCCGCGACGAGGAAAAGGCCAAGCGCGGCGGCACCGGCGGGCTCGCCAAAGACGACGCCGATCTCGCAGCCTTCAAGGCTAAGTACCGCCACAAGAAATTCGCGCCCACGACGTTCCAACCGGGCGAAATGGTAGAAGGCTTCGTGGGAATCGATGGGGGCTCTACCTCCACCAAGGCCGTTCTCATTTCCAAGGACCCCGAGCGGCGCATTCTGGCGAAGACGTACCAGCTTTCCAAGGGCAACCCGATCGAAGACACCGTCGAGGTGCTGCAGAAACTCGACCGGCAGGTGCGCGATCAGGGCGCGGACCTCAAGATTCTGGGCGTCGGCACTACCGGTTACGCCAAGGACATTCTGAAAGACGTGATCGGCGCTGATGCCGCGCTGGTCGAAACCGTGGCCCACACCGAAGCCGGGCTGCACTTCTACGACGACGTCGATGTGATCTGCGACGTGGGCGGGCAGGACATCAAGATCATCATCCTGAAGAACGGCCGCGTGAAGGATTTCAAGCTCAACACGCAGTGCTCGGCGGGCAACGGATATTTCCTGCAATCCACCGCGCAGGGCTTCAACGTGCCCGTGGAGCAGTATGCCGACACCGCGTTCGGCGCCAAGGGATTCCCCAGCTTCGGGTACGGCTGCGCGGTGTTCATGCAGAGCGACATCGTGGATTTCCAGCGCCAGGGCTGGAAGCCGGAAGAGATCATGGCCGGACTGTGCAACGTGCTGCCGAAGAACATCTGGCTGTACGTTTCGCAGATCCCCAACCTCTCCGCCATCGGTTCGCGCTTCCTGCTGCAGGGCGGCACGCAATATAATCTGGCAGCGGTGAAGGCGCAGGTGGACTTCATCGAATCGCGATTCAAGGGCAAGGACGTGCAGCCCGACGTGATCGTGCACGAGCATTGCGGCGAAGCCGGCGCCATCGGCGCGGCGCTGGAAGCCGGGCGGCTCTTCGACAACGGACGCCAGACCACCTTCATCGGCCTGGAAGCCTGCTCGCACATTCAGTACAAGACCACGCGAAACGAAGCCACCCGCTGCTACTTCTGCAAGAACAAGTGCCTGCGCACCTTCATCGACGTCAAGACGTCGCTCATCAGTCTCGATTACAAACCTCCGGTGAAGACGAAGGTTCCGCTGGAAGCCGGCGCGCAGCGGCTGATCATCGCCACCTGCGAAAAGGGCACCGTGGAAAACATCGAGGAGATGCGGCACATCAAGGGCAACCTCGATAAAGTCAAGAAGGCCAACCCCAACTTCGTCGAGGTCGCCGCCAAGGGTGTCTTCCGCGTGCCCGACGTGCCGCTGGTAGCCGACCCCGCTCCCAAATTCCAGGTCACGGCCGCGCAGAAAAAGCGCGCCGAACTGCTCAAGAAGCGCGGCGAAATCCGCATCGGCATGCCGCGCGTGCTGAACATGTACTCGATGACGCCGATCTTCACTGGGTACTTCGCGTCACTCGGCATCAAAGCGGAAAACATTCTCTATTCCGATTACACCAGCGAGGAACTGTACAAAGAAGGCGCCAAGCGCGGCGCCATCGACCCCTGCTTCCCCTCCAAACTCGGGATTCCGCACGTGCATAACTTGCTCTACAAAGTGCACGCCAAGAGGCCGCTCGACATCATCTTCTTCCCGATGATCGACTGCCTCACCAGCGAACTGCACGGAACGCAGGCCAGCCGCTCCTGCCCCACGGTGGCCACCACGCCGGAAGCGGTGAAAGCGGCATTCATCAAGGAAGGCGACCTTTTCGCGGAAAAGGGCGTTCTGTTTCTGGACACCTTCGTCAATCTCTCGAAGCCCGACCTCTTCGAGCGGCAGATGTTCGAGCAGTTCAAAGACATCCTGGGCCTCACCCCGGAAGAGAACAAACGAGCCATCGAGCAGGGTTACCGCTCTCTCGACAGCTTCAACAATTTCCAGATGCGCGGCGCCGCGCGGGAAGTGCTCGAACAGTTGGAGCGCGAAGACCGTCTCGGCGTGGTGCTGCTGGGACGCCCGTATCACAACGACCCCGGCGTGAACCACGAAATCCTCGAGGAATTCCAGAAGCTCGGCTATCCGGTCTTCACCGAGGACTGTCTGCCGATCGATGACGATATCATCTGGCGGCTGTTCGCCGAAGATGTCGAGTCCGGCGAAATCGACCACCCCATGGCCATCACGGACGTCTGGAAGAACTCTTACAGCGAGAACACCAGCCGCAAAGTATGGGCCGCGAAGTACGTGGCGCGGCATCCGAACCTGGTGGCGCTGGAACTTTCCAGCTTCAAGTGCGGCCACGACGCGCCCATCTACACCGTGGTCGAGGAAATCGTCGAGCACTCCGGCACGCCGTATTTCTGCTTCAAGGATATCGACGAGAACAAGCCCACGGGCTCGATCAGGATCCGCGTCGAGACCATCGGCTACTTCCTCAAACGGTATCGCGAGGACATTGTGCGCAACCGGAGCAAGGAGAACGAAATCGAGCGGCAGCTTCGCGAATTCGAAGCGCGCCTGCGGCGCCAGATGCTGCGCGAGAAGCTCGACGGGCTCTCCGAAGCCTTCGAAACCGGCGCCATGCCGCAGATTCACGTCAGCCTGGGCGCGCTGCAAAATTCGGCTCCGAAGCCGGAGTTCGAAACGATCTCGGGCGACTAGCGTAGGTACGGTGCGTGTCTTTTACACAGAGACACAGAGGTGCTTTCCTTTATTCCACCTGTGTCAAAAGCTGACGATAGTTCTTCCGCAGCATCTTCCGATACTCGGCGGGCGATAGTCCGGATGCGCGCGCGTCGTCCGCCAGCTGCGCTTCGGCGTTATCTACTCCCGCCTGCAGGCGCGGTCCGCCGGCGGCGCGGAAGGCCTCGTCCCCTTCGAAGCCGAAACGCCACACGGCCGGGAGCGGAGCGGCATAGTTGTCCGGCAGTCCCACCGCCTGAAACGGAAAGCCCGAGGCCCAATCCACGTGATACCCCACCCGCATGTTCGATGGATTCACACTCACCTGCGCATGCGTCACGCAGTTGCCGGCGGCGATCCGGTATCGGCTGCGCAGCATCTCGATCAGCATGGTGGAGCTGCGGATCTGCCCCGGGCTGAGTTCCGGCTGCCGCGTTTCGGCTTCGAACGAGACTCCCACGAAGCTCTCGTTCAGGTTCAGATACGCCCAGTCCGCATCGGCCCACAGCGAGTAGCCCGCGTGATTGGCCGCCTGGCCCTCCGGCACCACGCGATAGACCCGGCCGAAGCGGTCGATCACGAAATTATAAGCCTGCCGACGCCGCACGTACTCCAGCAGCGATTCGCCGATGCGTTTGAGCACCCCGTTTTCGCGGGCCTCGAAGGGCGCCAGCAGGCTTTCCGTAGTGTGAAAGACGATGCCCGCAGCCTGCGTGCGCCGCTCCGGCGCTTTGCCGGCGCGCAGCGGAAAGGCGAGATACGATCGCGCATGCGTGGCGGTGATAAAGCGGCCATCGATGCTCAAACCGTTGCTGTACGTTTCGGAATCGCCGCTGCGTTCCACTGGCCAGACATCCGGAATTCCTCCCGCCGGCAGCTTCGCCACGGGAATGGACGGATGCCGGATGGGGAGCGGCCTGGTGCGTCCGGCGGCATACAGCCACCACCCGCTGCCGATCATGCCCACTGCGCCTAACCCCAACAAGAGCCAGCGCATCCGCCGGCCTGAGCGCGCCTCGCCCGGCTCGGTCACGGGAGCTACCGCCTTCAAAAAACGGAGCCTCGCGACCGGATCGTGAATGTACCCGGCAACCCCTTCTACCCACGAGTGGGACTTCCCCGGAGTTCGAATACGAGTCGCCATGTCGAGGTATCAGTGGGCGGCAGACCGGTTTTTTCTCGCAATTCCGCTATACTCGGGATGCTGACACCGCAGTCAGCAGCAAAACCAGAGCGAGGCGACCGATGACACCTGCGGCACCCGGTTGGCGGGCAGGCCCGAGAACGGCCCTGCGTGCGCTCGGCGCCGCGGGCGTCTTCGCATGGCTTGTGTTTGCCCCACCGATCCCGGCGCAGAGCATCTTCGCGATCCCCGCGACCTTCACCGGCAAGAATGGCGCCGATCCCAGAGCGGGACTTGCAATCGGCGCCGACAAGAATCTTTATGGTACGACCTTCCTGGGAGGCGACAACAACCTGGGAACGGTCTTCCGGATGACTCCCGCCGGCGGCCTGACCGTCTTGTACAGTTTCAGCGGCGCGGATGGCTCCATGCCCGAGGCAGGACTGATGCAAGGCACGGACGGAAACTTCTACGGGACAACTGCTTTCGGGGGCAACCCCAACGGCGCCGGGACGGTCTTCCGCATTACGCCTTCCGGCACACTGACCACCCTCTACCGCTTCGCCGACCTCGGCGACGGACGTGGGCCGCAGGGCGGCCTCTTGCAGGGCAAGGACGGCAATTTCTACGGCACCACATCCGGAGGGGGCACCTATGGCGCCGGAACCGTCTACCGCATCACTCCGTCGGGCGCCTTGACCACCCTTTATAACTTCACGGGGAGCAGCGACGGATACGGACCCTCCGGCACACTGGCCGCAGGCGCCGACGGAAGTTTCTACGGGACAACCTCCGGGCTGCTTACACCTCCCATGCCCGCCACCGCTTTCCGCATCACGCCCGGCGGCACACTGACCACGCTCTACAGCTTTGCCGCGGGGGAGCAGCCCGAAGGCGGGCTGGTCGCGGGTGCGGACGGGGACCTCTATGGGACCACGATGTTTGGCGGAGTCAACAAATACGGCAGCGTTTTCCAACTGACGCCTGCGGGCGTGCGAACCACGCTGCACAGCTTCAGCCTGTCCGATGGCGCATTCCCAAGAGCCGGTCTGCTGCAAGGCTCCGGCGAAAACTTCTATGGAACGACCAGCGGCGCGGACAACAGCGGACGTTCGCTCTGCCCCGGCACGGTCTTCCGGCTCACGCCACAAGGCGCGTTCACGACTCTGCACTATTTCGATCCGGCGGAAGATTTCGGTCCCTCCGCCTCCCTCGTCCAGGATTCCGCCGGCAATCTCTATGGAACCACCGAGTCGGCTTACCTGGCGCAGGGCGGCGTCTTCGAGATTCCCGCCGCGCCCAACTCCCTCGGAGCACCCGCGATCATATGGGCGGTGGCCGGCGGGGGAGCAACATTCTCCGACAACTCCGGACCGGCCACCTGGACGGAGATGAGTCCCGCGGGCACGGCAGTGGATGCAGCCGGCAATCTGTATATCGCCGATGCGTCCAACAATCGGGTGCGAAGGGTCTCTCCGGCCGGAATCATTACCACGGTGGCCGGCAGCGGCGCCGTCGATCTTCCCTTCGTCGATAGCAACGGGAACAGAAACTGTTACGACCTCGGCAGTTTCTCAGGCGATGGCGGACCCGCGACGGCAGCCACGCTGGACAACCCCTCCGGCGTTGCTGTCGACGCGGTGGGGAATCTCTATATAGCGGACAGCCACAACAATCGCATCCGCAAGGTCTCGCCCGACGGCATCATCACTACCGTAGCGGGCAGCGGCGTGTCCGGGGCCATCTGCGGTCCCTACGGATATTCTTTGACCGGCGGCTTTTCCGGGGATGGCGGTCCGGCCACCGCGGCGATGCTTTCCAATCCCACGGGCATTGCACTGGACGCAGCGGGAGACCTCTTTATCGCGGATGCGGCGCGCATTCGGAAAGTCTCGACGAGTGGCATTATCACTACGGTCGCAGGCAACGGAGGCTATTCGTTCACCGGCGATGGCGGTCCGGCCATTTCGGCCTCAGTGACTCCGGGCGGCGGGATCGCGTTGGATGCGGCCGGAGATCTCTTCATTCCGGACCAGATCAACAATCGAGTCCGGAAAGTCTCGCCCGACGGCGTCATCACGACGGTTGCCGGCAACGGGACCGCAGCGTTTTCCGGGGACGGCGGTCCGGCGGTTTCGGCGTCGCTGTACCAGCCCGCCGGCGTGGCTGTAGATGCCGCCGGCAATCTCTTCATCGCGGACCTCAACAACCGGGTGCGCGAAGTATCGGCAGGCGGAATCATCAATACGGTTGCCGGCAACGGAGTTGCCTGCATATTCACCCGCCTGGCCGATGGCTGGCTGCCGACCCAGGCACAGATTTGCGCCGCTCGTGTCACTCTGGACGCTTCGGGAAATCTCTTCGTCACGGCCAACAGCCTTGTGTTGGAGGCCTCTCCGATGGCGGCTAGTGTTCCTGCAATCCAGTTCTCTCCCGCCGCCTTGAGCTTTTCTGTCAGCCCCGGCGGGACGGCAACGCGGCAGATCGCCGTAAGCAGCCTCGCGGGCATTCCTTTTACGAACGCGACGGCCTGGACCGCGAGCGCATCGGCAAACTGGATCACGGTCAGCCCCGCCACCGGGATCGCACCGGCATCGATTTCCGTCGCCGTCAACGCGGCTTCGCTTGCGGCCGGCGCTTATACCGCCGCGATCACGATTTCGAATCCCAAGTCGGCGCCGTCTTCGGAAACCGTGAATGTCAGTGTGACAGTGAGTACAGGCCCGACGATCGCGTCTATCGCGCCGATCGATAGCACGGTCGAAACCATTCAGCCCGGCGAGTGGGTTTCCATCTACGGGATGAATCTCGCCGCGACCACCGCAAACTGGAACGGGGACTTTCCGGCCTCTCTTGGCGGCACGAGCGTCACGATCAACGGCAAGGCCGCTTACCTCTCGTATGTCAGCCCCACCCAGATCAACTTGCAGGCTCCCGACGATTCCGCGACGGGCGCCGTGCCCGTGGTGGTAAAAACGGCGCTGGGAACCGCCAGTGCGACCGTGACGCTCGCCCGGTTCGGGCCGGCGTTTCTCCTATTCGACAACAAGCACGCTGCGGGGATCATTCTGCGAACGGATGGCTCGGGGGCTTACGGCGGCGGAACATATGACCTTCTCGGACCGGCCGGAAATTCGCTGGGGTATCCGACGGTTGCCGCGAAGGCGGGGGATACCATCGCACTCTTCGCCGTCGGGCTTGGGCCGACAAACCCCACGGAGGCGGCCGGGCAACCGTTCTCCGGCGCAGCGCCGGCCATCAATCCGGTGGGTATTCTCATCGGCAACGTGAACGTAATGCCCGCGTTTGCCGGATTATCCGGCCCGGGCCTGTTCCAGATCAATTTAACCGTTCCTCCGGGTCTCGGCACAGGCGACCTCCCGCTCACGGCAATCGTGGCAGGAATCGGAACGCCGCAAGGTGTCGTGATTTCGCTGCAGTGACGGATCGCGACTCTAAAGATAAATCCCCAACCCTCCGATAAAACTCTTTTGAGAGTAATACCTCCTTTTATTCACCTAAGGAGTATCAGTACAAGCACTGGAGTTTTTCGCGCATGTTCAAACGATTTTTTGAGTTCTCGTCTTCCGGCAAGAGTGAATCCTCGAATGGAACGCTTGCTGCCGGCTCCACCGGTTCGGGTCTGTCGCTCGTGGAAGCAGCGGAAGAGTCCCGGCGCTCCGCGGCTCGCCCCGTCTCGCTGGAACTCGTCAACAAGTCGGCCGATTTCGACCAGATTTACAAAAACTCGACCGTAAAGCCCCCCGAGCTGGCTTATAACATCCTGAAAGTAATCGAGATGCTGGCCAGTCCCCATCTTAAGGGCATGACCCCGGAAGCCAAGCGGTGCGCCTTGATGATGGCCCTCGAAGCGGCCGGCGCCGGCATCGAAGACCTGCTGCAGGATGCCCTGGTACGGCAGCGCGCCCTCAACGATTACGCCGAAAAGCAGCAGGAAAAGCTCAACCGCTTCGAAACCGAAAAGACCGAAGAGAACCGGTCCATTCAGTCCGAACTCGACCGGCTGACCAAGCAATATATGGCGCGCATCCAGGCCAATCTCGATGAAGTCGCGCGCCAGCAGGACATCCTGCTCGGCTGGCAGAAGCGCAAGCAGGAAGAGAGCCAGCGGATTGCCGACGCCGCCGCCTATCTCGTCCCGGAAGGCAATTCGGCGAACGGCAACGGGCTCTCCGCCGTGCTGGAGCGCGCCTCGCAGACGCGGCGTCCGGCATAATCTGCCATGTTGCTGAGCGTATTGGGGCTGGGAGCGGCCGCTTTGGCGTTGTGCTGCTCCCGCGTCCGGCGCGAGCGCCCGCTGGACGAACACGAACTGCTGATATTGCGGCGATTCTCCGACGAGTATCGCCGGGAACAGATCCATCCCTTTGAATAGCTGGAAGTCAGGAGTCAGGTCATGAGCAAACCCGAAGAAGAATACACGCAGCCGATCGGGCTGGATGTAGGCACCAGCCGCATCGTGGCGGCGCGCAGCGCCGACAAGCGATACCGCTACGATTCGCAGCTCAATGCATTCCTCACGCTGCCTTATTCGAAGCTGGCAGCCGATCTGCTGCACCGCGAAAACGTGTTCCATGAAGTGCAGGGCCAGGAGATCCTGGTAGCCGGCAACGACGCCGAAAAGTTCGCCGAAGTCTTTCACGTCGAGACGCGCCGCCCCATGTTGAACGGCGTTCTCAATCCCCAGGAGCCGCACAGCCTGGCGGTGGTGCGCAGCATCGTGGGCAGGCTTCTGGGCCGTGCCGCGGTGGAAAAGCAGAAAGTGTTCTTCAGCGTTCCGGCGCCGGTCGAAGGGGGCGAGACCGTCATCCCCTATCACCAGGCCTCCATCGCCCAGATCCTGAGCGAGCTGGGCTATGCGCCCACCCCGATCGCCGAAGGGCTGGCAGTCGTGTTCGGCGAGCTGAGCGACGCCAATTTCAGCGGCATCGGCATCTCCTGCGGCTCCGGACTGTGCAACGTCTGTCTGGCGGTGCTTTCGGTGCCGGTCATCAGTTTCAGCGTGCCCAAAGCGGGCGATTTTATCGATGCCCAGGCCGCCCTGGTCACCGGCGATCTCGCCATCCGCCTGCGCATCCAGAAGGAGCAGGCCTTCCGCCTCAACGGGCTCACCGGGGACCGCGTGCAGAATGCGCTCACCGTCTACTACCAGGAAATGATCGCCAACCTGGTGAACACGCTGCGCAACCACATCTCCTCCGCGCAGAGGCTGCCCAAGCTGGAACAATCCATTCCGCTGGTGCTCAGCGGCGGCACCGTCATGCCGAAGGGCTTCCTCGACCATTTCCTGAATGCCCTGCGGGAAAATGAACTGCCGGTGGAGCTTTCCGACGTGCGGGTTTCCGCGGACCCGCTCAACTCCACGGCGCGCGGCGCCCTGATGGCCGCCCTCTGCTGAGTTGCGAAAGTGCCGCCCTCCCTGCGCCGGCGCGGCCGCGGGGAGGAGCGCCTTCCGCGCTATAATTCCAGTAGCGCTGACTTTACGCAGCGACTGAATGTTTCTACATCGCCGCCCTACCGGCAGCATGTAAGTCCAGGACTGAATCGTTCGCGATAGGTACCAAGGCCATGCTTTCGAATTCGCTTCCTCTGCAAGCCACCGATTTTCCGGCGGCCAAAGCCGCCGGCCGCAAACTTTCCATGGTGACGTGCTACGACTACACGTTCGCCCGCCTGCTTTCCACTACCGCCATCGATGGCATCCTGGTCGGCGACAGCGCCGCCATGGTGATGCACGGGCGGCCCTCGACGCTCTCCGCCGATGTCGAAATGATGCGGCTGCACACCGAAGCCGTGGTCCGCGGCGCCAGTGGGAAGTTCGTCGTTGCCGACATGCCGTTTCTCTCGTTCCGCAAAGGCCTGGTGCCGGCCCTCGACGCCGCTCAAGCTCTGATGACCGCCGGCGCTCACGCCGTCAAACTGGAAGGCGTGGACGGTCACGAAGAGGTGGTCCAGCACCTGGTACAAAGCGGTATCCCGGTGATGGGCCACCTCGGTCTGCAGCCGCAATCCATCTGCGCCTTCGGCGGCTACCGCGTGCAGGGCCGCACGGAGGATGCGGCGCGCGCCATTCGCCGGCAGGCCGCGGGGCTGGAACAACTGGGCGCCTTTGCCGTGGTGCTGGAATGCGTGCCGCTCAGCCTGGCCGCCGAGATTTCCGCCGAACTGCGCATTCCCGCCATCGGAATTGGCGCGGGTGCGGGCTGCGACGGACAGATCCTGGTGCTGCAGGACCTGCTCGGCTTGAATATCGATTTCCACCCGCGCTTCGCCCGGCCGTTCCTGGATGGCGCCCGCTGCGTCACCAACGCCATTGCGGACTTCGATGCGGCGGTCAAAGCCGGCAGCTTTCCCGCCCTCGAGGAGAGCTACCGCTGATGCGGGTCTGGCATACCGCCGCCGAGTGGCGGGCGCGGCGCGCAGCCATCGGCGCCGCAACCGTCGGCTTCGTCCCGACCATGGGCGCGCTGCATCGCGGCCACGCTGCCCTGATCGAGCGCTGCCGCCGCGAAAACGAAATCGCGGTGGCGAGCATCTTTGTCAATCCCACACAGTTCAACGATCCGAACGACCTCTGCCGCTACCCGCGGACGCTGGAGGGCGACGTCGCGCTGCTCAAAGACCTGGGCGTCGACGATTGTTTCGCTCCCGCGGCCGAAGAGCTCTACCCCGAGGGATACCGTTTTCGCGTAGTCGCTACCGGCGTCACGTCCCTGATGGAAGGCGTGCACCGGCCCGGCTTTTTCGAAGGCGTCATGACGGTGGTGCTGAAACTGCTCAACCTCGTGCAGGCGCGCCGCGCGTATTTCGGCGAAAAAGATTACCAGCAATATCGCACGCTGTCCGAAATGGCGCGCGAGTTTTTCATCCCTACCGAAATCGTTCCCTGCTCCACCGTGCGTGCGGCCTCCGGACTGGCGGAAAGCTCCCGCAACGCGCTGCTTTCGCCGGATGGCCGGGCGAGAGCGGCAAGCTTGTACCGCTTGCTATCTACCGCCGCCACCGCGGAAGAAGCCGGCGCAGCCCTCCGCGCCGAAGGATTCAATGTCGAATATGTCGAGGAGCACTGGGGCCGGCGCTTCGCCGCCGCGTTTCTCGAAGGGGTCCGCCTGATCGACAACGTGCCATTGCCATGATTCTCTGCGTCGATATCGGAAACAGCCAGATCTACGCGGGTGTCTATGACGGCCGCGAATTGCGGACCACCTTCCGGCGCACTTCGAACATCCGCTCATCGTCGGACGAATTCGGCATTTTCTTCCGCTCCGTGCTGCGCGAAAACGGCGTCGATCCCGAAGAGATCCGTATGGCCGCCATCTGTTCGGTGGTGCCCGATGCCGTCCACTCCCTCCGCAACTGTTTTCGCAAGTACTTCGGCTTCCAGCCGTTCCTCCTCCAGCCGGGCGCCCGCACCGGTCTGAAGATCCGCTATCGCAATCCGCTCGAAGTGGGCGCGGATAAAATCGCCAACGCCGTCGGCGCCCTGGAGCGTTTTCCCGGCCGCAACCTGCTGATTGTCGATTTCGGAACCGCCACAACGCTGTGCGCGGTCACCAAAGAAAAGGAATACCTGGGCGGTATTATTACGCCCGGCATTCATGCCTCCATGGAACTGCTCGAAGCCAAGACCGCGCGCCTTCCCGCCGTGGAGATCGTTCGGCCGGCCGAAGTGCTAGGCCGTTCGACGGTGGAAAGCATCCAGTCCGGCCTGTACTTTGGAACCATGGCGGTGGTGCGCGCGCTGGCGTCGCAGGTCACGGAGAAACACTTCCCCGGCGATCGGCCGGTAATCGTCGCCACGGGCGGTTTCGGCCGGCTCTTCGAAGAAGAGGATCTGTTCGATGAATTCCTGCCCGAACTGCCCCTGCTCGGTCTGCGCCGCGCCGCCGAACTGGCGCAGTCCTGATCGTCTCCCCTTGCCTCGCGCGGGAATTCGGATTACAACATCTGATTATGACCACGCGTGCCACAGTCGATGCATTTCTTGCGCAGCGCCGCCTGGCCTTTGCCGGCGTTTCGCGCAACCCACTGGATTTCTCGCGCTCGCTCTTTCGCGAATTCCGCCGGCGCGGCTACGATGCCGTGCCGGTCAATCCGCAAGTTGCGGAGATCGACGGCATTCCCTGCTACCCGGCCATTTCCGCCATTCCGCAGCCGGTGGAAGCCGCCATCCTGCTGACACGCGCCGATGTCACCGATGGCGTCGTCGAGGATTGCGCGCGCGCCGGCGTGCGGCAGATCTGGCTGTACCGCGCCGGCGGAAACGGAGCAGTCACCCCGGCCGCCGAGCGTTTCTGCCGCGAGCACGAGATTGCGGTGGTCGCGGGCGAATGTCCGTTTATGTTCTTCCCCGATACGGGATGGTTTCACCGCCTGCATGGCTGCTGGCGCAAGCTGCGAGGGCGCTATCCGAATTAGCAGGGGCGGACCGCGCCGGGGCTATTCCGGCCCGATCACGATCTGGACTTTGTTGCTGTCGTGCCCGTCGGCGCTGATATACAACTCCGACGTCCCCAGATTGTTGACCGCCGGAAGCTGTATTTCGACCACATAAAACCCGATGTATCCCGAGGCCAGCGTGGCGCTGACTACCGGGATCGGGTTGCCATCGAGATAAGCTCTCACCGGAGCGATCACCGCCGGAGGGTTGTCCATGGGTGCCTGCATGCCGGTGGGCCAGTCCGGACGCACCCTGCCCAGACCGGTCAGCATGATCTTGATGCGGCCGTTGGAGTGCGCAGTGTTGCGGGCATCCACCGGCATTTCGGTATCGGCATCGAACAGCGCCGGCGTGCCGTCGCGGCTCACCAGAATGGCGGGCGAAAGCGGCTGCACCGCCAGCCCCATCGTGACGCTGCCCGAGGGCGTCTTCAGGTCCAACGCGACATTCGGACCTACTGCTTCGAACGGCACCTGGATTTGCGATTCCGCATCCGAGGCCGCCAGCACGGGATAGTTGAGAGTGCTCCCGGTAGCGGCGCTGATGCGGCCGCCGATCACGCTCACCAGCGATCCGGGAGCGGCGGGGCGGGTACTGAAATCGGCGGCGTTCACCAGCCGCAGGCTGTGCAGCACGTGCGGCGCGGCGGCGGCATACACGCCGTAGCCATCCAGCGCGATATAAAGCTGAATGCCGGCCGGGTCGAGCCGCACATCGGTGGCGCGCGCGGCGGGCCATTTTTCCGTAAGATTCTGCCAGTTGACCGGGTCGGTTGCCGGACTGTTCAAATCGGCGCGCCCGTAGAACACGCCCTTTTCGGTGGCCACGTACACCGCTCCCGCCGCGCGATCGGCCGTGACTGCGTACGTCGGGGCGTTCGGCAGGTTGAAATCCAGAACGTCCCAGAAGGCGCCATTATTGGTGGTGCGCAAAACGTGCGGACCGCTGCCGCTCAGGGCCGCCAACGCCACGCGCGGCGCCGTCGGGTCGACGAAGATCCGCTCCACGCGACCGTTGGTTCCCGCGGGTGGGGGTGCGGGCTGGAAGGTCTGGCCGCGATCGTTGGAAACCCACAGCCGGCCTGCGTCCGAGCCGATATAAACCGTGTCGCCGGCCGATGCCACCGCCGTAATTTCCGCGCCTACCACCACCGAGTATTGCCGCTCGAGCGCGGCCTCATTCTGCAGGCTCAGTCCCGGCACCGGCTCCCAAACCGTAGTCCCGGGCGCCAGTTGCATACCGCCCAGCCCGGCCACGATCACGCGCGGGCCCGTGCCGCCGCCGGTGGAAAGAATCCGCCGCACCGCCAGGTTGGGCAGCTTCTGGTTGAGCCCGCTCCAGGTCATGCCGCCATCCATGGAGCGCCAGACGCCGTAGTCGTTGGCCAGCACGATCTGGTCCGGATCCGCCGGGGAAACCGCCACACTGCGCTGCCCCGGACCTACCACCGACTGGGATTTGTACGCCGTCAGGCTGGTCCACGAGTGGCCCTCGTCTTCACTGCGCCACAACCCGCTCCCCAGGGCAAAAATGACCCCGGGGTTGAAGGGCGAAGCCACCAGACTGGCGGAAGCTTCGGGCAGCCGGACGGCGGTCGCGGGCACAGGCGGCGCCGGCCGAACCGCCGTGCCGGCGTCCTTCCAATTCTCGAAATCGTTGGTCTGAAAGGTTTTTCCGCTCGCAGTCCGGGCGTAGAGAGTGGCGCCGTCGGCGCCAAACCAGACCTGCGCGACCGGACCCGTGGCCGGCGATGCCAGCCCGAGATCCACTGCGGAACCTCCTACGCTGCGCCAGTCCGGAGCCGTTTGGGCGAACGCGCCAAGGGCAACCGTTAGTATCAGGACCGGAACACGAACTGTTCCCTTATGACACACAATCGAGTCCCATTTTAACCCATTTTGTCCCCGGGCCATAGGAACAAACTACTGAAATCATGCGGTTTGTGAGCAAAAATTAATTGCGGCCCGCTGGTTGCGTTGCATGTTTGATGCTAGACTTGCATTGAGTCATAGCAACGGAGCCGGATTTGAGATGTTCGACTCCGGAAAGTGAGCTATGTTCCGGCGCCTTATGCTCTCGCGGACCACGCGGTCATTGCTGTCGTTCCTGGCGGCTGTCGTGTGTCTTGCGCCCGCCGCTCTCGCACAGGATCCCGTCGCGACCGTGATTGACATGAGCGGCCAGGTGTCGCTCCAGCAGGGCGGGTATCTCAAAGCCGTCAATCGCAACGATGTCATCCGCCAGATGCAGGTGGTCGTCACCGGTCCCGACGGATGGGCGAAGTTCCAGTATACCGACGGCAGCACTTTCGAAATCTTCCCTAAGTCACAAGTGATCTTTCGCGAGCAGCCCACCGATTGGGAGCACCTGCTGAACATCATGATCGGTCACGTGAAGGTCTGGATCCAGCACGCCCCCGGCGTGCCGAATCCCAAGAACGTGACCACTCCGACGGCCGTGATCTCGGTGCGCGGCACCGTGTTCGACGTCAACGTGGAAGATACCGACGGAACAACGTTCGTGTCGGTGGATGAAGGCCTCGTCGGCGTGCGCAATCTTACGGCTCCGGGCCCTGTGCCGGAGCTCCGTCCCGGGCAGTCCATTTACGTGTACCGCAATCAGCCGCTGGTCATGCAGAAAGACTACGGCATGTTGTATAACCGCATGTTCCGCGCTGCCGAAGACCTCTTCTATCGCGTGGCGCTGGGCCGCACCACGGGTGGCGGCGGCATCGGCGGACTCGGCGGCGGCCCGGTCGGAGCACAGGGCGATAAAGGCAAGAACGGCGGCGGCGGCACCAGCACCGGTACCGGCAATGGCGGCAGTACGGGGACAGGCAGCGCTCCCGCGCCTCCGGCGCCTCCTCCTGCGCCTCCCGCGCCCACGACCGGCGGACATTAGAAATCACACTCGCACGGTGAAACGCAACACCCTATAACTGTGTCCCGCGAAGAGCGCAGACGCGCGATGTTGCAATTCACTCTTGAGCCGACCCCGCGTCGGCGATAATGAAAAGCATGGACCGCCTCTGGCGACTATTGCTTTTATCGATGAGCGCGGCATCTCTTTTCGCGCAGCAGGCGGCGCCGCCCGCGCAACCCGCGGGTTTGGAGACCGATTGGGAAATCGCGCCGGTAATTCGCGAAATCGGCGCGCACGCCGGCCGTCTTTCCGCCGCCCTGGACAAGATCGACGCGCGAAGCTGGGTGGAAAAAGGCGCCTCCGAAACGTATGCCGAACAGGTCAAGTCCGCGCGCGTGCAGACCGGCGCCATGGAAACACAGGCTAAGGCGCTCGCCGCCCAACCTGAGCAGCTCGCTCTCTCGCTCGAGTTGTTCTTCCGCATCCAGGCGGTCGAAAACATCCTGCTCAGCGTGGAAGAAGGTCTGAGAAAGTACGCAAGCCCGGCGGCGGCACAGGCGCTGGCCGGTCTGGAGGCCGAAAACGGAGCCAATCGCGACCGGCTGCAGGCCTACATTGTGAACCTGGCCGCCGATCGCGAGCATCAATTGCAAATCATGAACAAGGAAGCTCAGCGCTGCCGCGAAATCATTTCCGCGCCGCCTCCTACGTCCGCGAGAACCGTGAAAAAGAAATAAGATCTATGCCCTTTCAATGCAGTATCTGTGGAGAGGAATCCACGCGCATTTGCGCGCGCTGCACCAAGGACGCGTGCAACAACCATCTTTGTGAAAAGTGCCGGCGCTGCAGCGATTGCTGCGAGTGCGAAGTCACGCTGAGCGAACCGGTACGCGAGCCTGCCCGCTCGGTCTTCCGCACCGCGGGCATTCCGCGGCCCGACCCCAAACCGGAGCCGCTCCAGCCGCCGCCCGAACCGGACCCGTTCCCCGATGACGAAGAGGCGCCCGGACCGGTCGCGCCCTGATTGGAAATCGAACGCCGCCGCTGTTTACCCGGCGCCGTATGCCGCCGCGCGCTGTTTCTTGAGAAACTCCAGGTCTTTGCGGATGGAGGTGAGTTCGTCTTTCGTGTCGTAACTGACCTGCAGCGAAACCGGACCCGCGAATTTCTCGCGCGCCAGCGCGGAAAACAGCGCCGCCCAATCCACCATGCCTTCGCCCAGAGGGCATTGCACCAGCTTCCATGTGCCGCCGTCTTTGCTCCAGGAAGCGTCGCGCGCGATGACCATTTTGAGGCGCGGCAGTGCCAGCCGGAGGGCCGTCTCGAATGCGCCGGGCCCGTGAACCGCGGCGTATCCGGCATCGAACGCCCAGCCCACGGTGCGCGGGTCCATGCCGCGAATCAACATGTCGGTGTCCCAGAGCGCGCTGCCCACGGTATCGCCGGGCCCATTATGCAGCGCCAGGGAAACTCCCACGGCGCGCGCCATCTGCGCCAGCCCCGACACGTCGCGCAGCACCTCGGCGAGGCGCTGTTCGGGCTCGCCCGTGCCGTATTTCCAATCGCCCGGGCGAAACACCGGAACGCCCATCTCGCCGGCCCACTGCATGGCCATCCTGAGGGTATCGTTCATGGGCGTGGTGAAACTGGTGCTGATCGAAAAGACATCGATCCCCGAACCCGTCATGGCCTCCACGCCGCGCTCCAGGTCGAGATCCGCATGCGCCGGCGTGACGTGACCGCCAGGCTGCATCATCAAGTCGCAGCCATCGAAGCCCAGCATTTTGAGGATGCCGCCCATTTCGTCGTACCCGACCTTCAGCATCTGGTCGGAGTACAGACAGATTGCGGGCGTCGCGCGTGGTTTGGGACCGTTTGCGCGCCGAAATTCGGGAGCCGGCTGTTGTTGGGCCAGCGCGGGCGCTGCCGCAAGTCCGGCGAGCAGCCGCCGGCGGGTGAGGGCCATGATCGTAGTGTAAGCCCCGAGCGCCCCGCGCGGAGGCTTACCCCGCCTGCTGCTGCGCCAGCGGGCCGATGACCGGAAGCACGACCGTCTTCCCCTGATAGGCGGTGATCACCATGTAGAGCCACAGCACAAGACCGCACAGCGAGAGCAGCGGCCACAACAGCACGCCCAGGAAGAAGCCCACGATGTGCAGAAAGATGCTCGTGACGATGCTGAAAACGATCCAGACCGCAATCCAGGCAATGTTCAGAAAGATCGACTGGAACGCATGGAAGCGGATGGTGCGGTCCTGCCGGTATGGCTCCAGCACCAGGAAAAGAATTCCGGTGATCAGCCCCAGCACGTAGCAAAGCGCCGCCGCTACGTTATGCGACATCGGTGCGGCTGCCACCGGAGGCGGTGGATTGCCCATGGGCGCCTGGGCCGTGTACGGGGATTGGCCCCCATACGGCGGCGCTCCCGCCGGTTGTGCGGGTTCGCCGACAGGCGCTCCGCACTTCGCACAAAATCGTCCTTCCGTCTGGGCACCGCAACTCGCGCAAAAGGGCATTGCAGAACCTCCCCTATGAATCTAAACGCCGGAGAAAGCGGGGGAAAGGATCAACCCGAGACATTTGTGCGTTTTTGTACAAATGCTACTTGCCCGGCTGGCCCAGAACTACCAGGGGCACCACCGCCCCGATGATCGCGCAGATCCACAGTGCCGGGTTCCAATCCTTGCCGAGGAATGAAACGAGAAGACCTACCAGCGAGCCTACTCCCCCGCCGATCACCGCAACCATCACACGTTTCGCCATAAATGAGAGATATCTACTAACATACCAATCGCGGGCGGCGCGAAAATACGGGGCATGAAGGCATCTCTGCTGGCCGCTCCCGCCGCCGTTGAAACCCGGCCATTGCGCTGGACGGATGTGCCCACGCCCGAACCGCGCTCCGGAGAAGTGCTGGTGCGCGTGCACGCCTGCGGCGTGTGCCGCACCGATCTGCACGTGGTGGAAGGCGAACTGCCGCCGCGCAAACAGCCGGTCATCCCCGGCCACCAGGTGGTGGGAACGGTCGAAGCGTCGGGAGAAGGCGCGGACCGTTTCGCCAAAGGCGCGCGCGTGGGTGTGGCGTGGCTGCATCGCACCGATGGCGTCTGCGAGTTCTGCCGCTCCAGCCGCGAGAACCTCTGCGAACACGCCGAGTTCACCGGCTGGACGCAGGATGGCGGCTACGCCGAATTCATTCGCGCGCCTCAGGATTTCATTTATGCGCTGCCCGAAGGCTTTCCCGATCTGCACGTGGCCCCGCTCTTGTGCGCCGGCATCATCGGCTTCCGCACGCTGCGTCTTTCCGGCGTGCCGCACGGGGGCAGCCTGGTGATCTACGGATTCGGAGCCGCGGCGCACGTAGCGATTCAAGTGGCGCGGCACTGGGGAATCCGCGTATACGCCGCCACGCGCGACCCGCGGCATCGCCAACTGGCGCTGGACCTGGGCGCGGTGTGGGCCGGCGGCACGGAAGACGTCCCGCCCGATCCGGTCGATGGCGCCATGATTTTCGCCCCGGCCGGCAATCTGGTCATCCCCGCGCTGCGCGCTCTCAAACGCGGCGGAACCGTGGCCTGCGGCGGTATCCACATGAGCCCCATTCCGGCAATCGATTACGACCTGCTCTACTGGGAGCGCTCCATCCGCAGCGTGGCGAACAATACGCGCCAGGATGGCGAGGACTTTCTGCGCATCGCCGCCGAGATTCCCATCCACACGGAAATCCGCGAATTCCCCATGCAGGACGCCAACGAGGCGCTCAATTCCCTGAAGAACGACGCCATTCGCGGCGCCGCCGTGCTGCGCCTGTAGAGTCCGCCTCCCTGTATTCTTGAACACGTTCAAAATTTCCTTGACAGCACGCGGCTTCCCGCCCATACTGTTCTTGAACACGTTCAAAAACCATGCCGACCGCCAAATCCGAAGAGACCGGTCTCAAGATCCTCAACGCCGCCCTGGACCTGTTCCGGCGCGACGGCTTCGACAACGCCACCATGCGCGACATCGCCGCAGCCGCCGGCGTGGCGACCGGCGCAGCGTATTATTACTACCCGTCGAAAGACGCGATTGTCATGGACTTCTACCGGCGCTCCTGCGCCGAAATGCAGCCGCGGATCGCCGCGGCGCTGCAAGGAATCTCCCGCCTGGAGCCTCGCCTCCGCGAGCTGATTCGGGTCAAGCTGACGCACTTCGCATCCAACCGAGGCGTGCTGCGCGCACTGCTGCGCAACGGCGCCGATCCGGCCCATCCGCTCTCGCCCTTCAGCCCGCAAACCCGCGAAATCCGCGAAATCGATCTCGCCTGGTTCACCCGCATCCTGGAAGATTGCGGCACGCGCATTCCACGCGATCTCGAGCCGCACCTGCCCGGAGTTCTGTGGCTGTTCCAGATGGGAGTCATCTACTTCTGGGTGATCGACGATTCGCCGCTGCAGGCCCGCACTGCGCGCCTGCTGGACCTGTCCGTCAAAAGCGTAGTCACGCTCGTCCGCTTCTCCGCGCTTCCGCTGCTGCGGCCTCTACGGAAGACCGTGCTGCAACTCATCGAAATCGTCCAGGGGAGTGAGCCATGACCGCTTCCGCGCGTTTCGCCACCGTGTTTGTGGCTCTCACGGGCCTGGTTGCCGCCGGCTTTTTTCTGATGAATCGCGGACTCTACGGCCTGAGCCTGTTCACGCTGTTCCCGATCCTGCTCGGCGGACTGGCAGCGTGGGCCTTGCAGCCCGCGACCGCGGCTCGCGCCGCCTGGCAGGGAGCCGCCGCCGTGATGCTGGCAACGATGTTCCTGTTCCTGCTGGGCAAGGAAGGCGCCATCTGCATCGTGATGAGTTGGCCGCTGGCGCTGCCGCTGGGCGCTGCCGGAAGCGTGGCGGCGCACTATGCGCGATCGTCGCACCTGGCCGGCCGCGGCGGAGCCGCTCTGTTGCTGCTGCTCCCTCCCGCCGGCCTTACCTGGGACGTATCGGCACAACCGCCCGTTTTCCAGGTCCGCACCGCAATCGAAATTGCCGCGCCGCCGGAAACCGTCTGGAAGCATGTGGTGGCGTTCTCGGAACTGCCGCCCCCAGAGGAGTGGTTCTTCCGCGCCGGGATCGCTTATCCCATGCGGGCCCGCATCGAAGGCGCGGGCCCTGGCGCTGTCCGTTATTGCGATTTCTCGACGGGACCATTTGTCGAACCCATTGAGGTCTGGGACGAGCCTCGCCTGCTGCGCTTCCGCGTCACGGAAAACCCCGCGCCGCTCCACGAATGGAGCCCGTACGCCCGCGTGCTTCCCAAACATCTGCACGGCTACCTGATCTCGCGGCAAGGCCAGTTTCTGCTCACGCCGCTGCCGCACAACCGCACTTTGCTGGAAGGCACCACCTGGTATCAGCATGGCCTCTGGCCGGCCGAATATTGGCGATTGTGGTCGGACGCCATCATTCATCGCATCCACCTGCGCGTGCTCCATCACATCCGGACTCTGGCGGAGGCCGACTCATGGTGACGCTGGAAGAAGTCACGCTGGTCCACGCCCCCATCGAGCGCTGTTTCGACCTGGCGCGCAGCGTCGAGGTCCATCTCGCTGGAAACGTGCACTGCGGAGAGGCCGCCGTCGCCATGGCCGGGGTCACCAGCGGCCTGGTTTCCCTGGGCCAGCGCGTGACCTGGCGCGCCAGACATTTCGGCTTCCGGCACAAGCTCACCAGCGCGATCACGGCCATGGACCGCCCGGCGCACTTTCAGGACGTCATGACCGAAGGCGTCTTCCGCTGTATGCGGCACGATCATTACTTTCGCGCCGTATCGCCGCACGAAACCGAGATGACCGATGTCTTCAGCTTCGCCGCGCCGCTCGCGGTATTGGGACGTATCGCGGAAATCGCTTTTCTCGGGCGCTACATGCGAAAACTGATGCGCGAGCGCAACCTCGTGCTGAAAGAGATCGCCGAATCGTGCGACCCGGCGGCTGCCGGATCCACGCGGGAGCGATGGCTCGAATAGCGTCATGAGCGCGGCATTGAAAATCCTGATTCCCGGCGGCAGCGGGCAGGTGGGGAGCGTCCTGGCGCGCCATTTTCACGCGCAAGGCCACGCCGTGACCGTGCTCAGCCGCCATCCGCGCCCCGCACCCTGGCGCGTGACGCAGTGGGACGGAGCTACGCCCGGCCCCTGGATCCGCCATCTGGAAACCGCCGATGTGTGCATCAATCTGGCCGGGCGCAGCGTGAACTGCCGCTATGGCAGCGCCAACCGCCGCCAGATTCTCGAATCCAGAATCGGCGCGACGCGCCTGTTGAATGATGCGATCGCGTCTCTGAATTCCGCGCCGCGTCTGTGGATCAACGCCAGCACCGCAACCATCTATCGCCACTCGCTGGATCGCGCGATGGACGAAGCCACCGGCGAACCGGGTGGCAGCGAGCCCGGCGCGCCCGACACCTGGAACTTTTCGATTGCCGTCGCCAAAGCCTGGGAAGCCGCTTTTTTTGAGACCGCCGCGCCTCGGACCCGGAAGGTTGCGATCCGCAGCGCGATCACCTTCAGCCCCGATGGCGGCGGAGCGTTCGACATCCTGTCCGGGCTCGTCCGTCGCGGACTGGGCGGCACTCAGGGGCCTGGCACGCAGTTCGTTTCGTGGATTCACGACGCCGATTTCACCCGCGCCGTGGACCTGCTGATCGCCGGCGAACAATGGGACGGAATTGTGAATCTGGCATCGCCCAACCCGCTCCCCAACCGTGAGTTCCTGCGGGCGCTCCGCGGGGCATGGGGCGTGCGCGTGGGCCTGCCTGCTCCGGCGTGGCTCCTGGAGATCGGCGCGTTCCTGATGCGCACAGAATCGGAACTCGTTCTCAAGAGCCGCCGCGTCGTACCCGGCCGCCTGCTGGATGCCGGATTTCGATTCCTGTTTCCGGAGTGGTCTGCCGCCGCGCGGGATCTGGTAGCCCGATGGAAGAGCCGTGGCGATTCCGCGGCCTCCCCGTCATCGGCCCACCGAGACTAGTCCCGGGGACTGCTCGCGCCGCCGATGGTAACGACGACCGGCTGGTTGCCTGCGGCCAGGCCGGTGGGCACCTGAACATCCGCCTGCGCAACACCCACCAGGCCCGGGGTCATTCCGAGAAACAGCACGGGCGCGGCGGCGCCTCCGAAAAACCCTGGTACACCACAGTAGAGTTTAGTTGTCCCGTCGCGCTCGCGCCGGCGGGTCCCTCGGTTCCGCTGGTGGCGGTCGCGAATCCCGTATACTCGAACCCAGATGGACGTGCACCTGATCGATGGGACGTATGAACTGTTCCGGTACTTCTACGCTGTTCCAGCGGCCCGAGACGCGAGCGGGCGGGAAGTCGGCGCCGTCCGCGGCGTGCTCCGGTCCGTCCTGTCGATGATCGAGCAAGGTGCAACTCACATTGGCGTCGCGACCGATCACGTGATCGAGTCATTCCGGAACAACCTATACCCCGGGTACAAAACCGGCGAAGGAATCGACCCGAGCCTGCTCTCGCAGTTCCCGATGCTTGAGGAAGCCCTCGACGATATGGGCATTCTGGTGTGGCCCATGGTCGAGTTCGAGGCCGACGATGCGCTTGCGTCTGCCGCGGCCAAAGCGGCGCGGGACGAAGCCGTGCGCCAGGTGATCATTTGCACTCCCGACAAGGACCTCGGTCAATGCGTCGTGGGCACGAGGATCGTTCAACTGGACCGGCGGCGCGGCATTCTCCGCGATGAAGCCGGCGTGGAGACCAAGTTTGGCGTGAAGCCTGAATCCATCCCGGATTACCTGGCCGTGGTGGGCGATGCCGCGGACGGTTTCCCCGGCATACCTGGCTGGGGCGAAAAGGCCGCATCTCTCACGTTGTCCCGCTATGCGCATCTGGAGAATATTCCCAAGGATTGGCGGGGCTGGCATTCGTCGATCCACAACGCGCGCCGGCTGGCCACTTCGCTATTCAGTTCCTGGGATGATGCGTTGCTCTTCCGGACGCTCGCCACGTTGCGGGTCGATGTACCCGTGTTCGATTCCCTGGACGAGCTTCATTGGACCGGGCCCAAATCCTCATTTGAAGAACGGTGCCGGACTATGGAGGCTCCAGACCTGTTTGCCCGGTCGACAACCGCCGCGGCGAAAACACTCGCTCGAAGCGTCTGAGTGACAACCGGATAAAGGCTCCGGGGGCGGTCGGCCGGAAAGAATACAGGTTGTCTTGAGGCCTTGAGGCAGCCACGGCGAGGTGCTGGCCGATTTGCTGCCGACATTTTTGGGCGGTAGCGTCGTCCGCGAAGGTGCAGCCCCAACTGCTGGACAGAGGAGGATACGTTGCCTTGACCGCGAATGGAGCGCCGCGTGAAAAGCCGTATCGGGGTCTCGCTACATGAGGCTGAGCGGGTACGCCTGATCATTGAGCGCACGGCGCACGCCGAGTCCGACCGGCAACTTGCCTTCGAGCGGCTTCAAGGGCTACGGAATCGTGCATCGGGCGGTGCCCGGGCACCCATTCGGGCTCAACCTGTCGCCCGGCGATAAATCGGCACTCATTGCATTTCTGAAAACGCTCTGAGTTGGTTTAGGGGGCCAATATGGCAGGCATTTGGGGCAAGGTAGTCAGTGGGCGGGCTGACTTCGGACTCTGGATCGAACGATTGAGCAGTCTCTATGAGAGGAAGACCGGAATGCGCTTGTATCCAGGTACTCTCAATATCGAACTGCCTGGTCTCTATTCTCTTCCTCGAGATGTTATTCGGCTCGAGGCGGAAGAATACGGCGGAAGCGTATCCGTGAGCATCGTGCCGTGCCATATTTTCGATCGCCGCGCGTTTTTGTTGCGCACAGATCAGAACGAACGAGGTATCGGACATCACCCGCGAAACATTATCGAGATCGCTACCGACATTCGGCTGCGGGACGAGTATCAACTCAAGGATGGAGATTGGGTGGAAGTAACATTTCCCTAACATGATCTCTCCGGCGAATCTGTCGTGGGCGTTTTCCGTCAACTTGATGCGCAGCAAGTTGCGGTTTGCCCAATTGAATGGCTGGGACGCAGGGATTCGAACCCCGATACGCAGATCCAGAGTTCTTTGGAAGGCCCATCAGATCAACAGAATCAATGGCTTAGTACGGCAAAAGAGGGAGAAGTCCGGCAAAATCCGCAACACCAGCGCAACAAAATTGACATCGGCCCGAGTGTTGCCTCCGAGGCCGTGGAAGCTGCGGCGTATGAGGCCCTCCAACGCGATTTCGAGGGCGTCTTGCATCGCCTCAATTCGTTCCATTCGGAAGAGGACACTCTCCCTTGACGCGCTGACCAGTTTCTTTTTGCGGGGGCTTTGGTGCGGCGGCTCAAAGAGGGCGGGCTCTTGCACTGCGTCCTCGCCGCCGGACTGCTTTGGGCTCGCTCAGACCGCTTCTCTAACGGTCCCAAGTCACCGGCTCGGGCGGCTCGGCTTTGGTGCGCGGATCTGGGCCGCGCTGTGGTCTTTGCGACCGTTGCTCGTCCCGCAGCTGAGGCGATCCAGTCATGTGCTCCGTCTCTTGAGCATGGGACTCTCCAAGGGGCGTCTCCCAAGCCTGACGGAGGAGTTGCTTGCCCTGGTGGATGCGGCTGAGCACCGTTCCAAGCGGCACACGCTGGCGCCGCGCGATGTCGCGTACGGAAAATCCATCGACGAAATGAGCGACCAGAATGCGTCGGTACATGGCCGGGAGTCGGGCCAAGGCCTGCTGAAGCCTGAACTGGTCGTCCCGTCGCTCCAACTCATCAGTGATGCGCCCCGGCGCGGCGAGTTCGCGGGCGTCCGCCCGGTCCATGGAATCGAACTTGATCCTCCGCTCGCGGTTCTGTGACAGCCACGCTTCGCGGCGGGCTATCGCTGCGATCCAAGTGGAAGGTAGCGCCTCACCCCGGAAGCCATCCCGTTTCTCCCAGGCCGTTTCAAACGCCCGGCCGGCAATGTCCTGCGCTTTTTCGCGATCCCTGACCATGCCGGCGATGCTCTGGACTACACGATCCCGATATTGGCTATGGACCTGCGCGAAGCCCTCTGCATCCAATGGGAAGCGCTTTTGAGCGGGCGGCGTCGCAACGATCCCGGCAAAGGTCCGGCCTTCGCGAAGGAGTTCGTCCAGGATTTGAGCGGAGGTCTCCTGAATGACGGCGAGCGATTGCGCGAAAGCCCTCTTGTCGCCGGCGTAGAGCGCGCTGTAATCCGCGGGAGCGCCATGGGTCTCCAGTCCCAGACCGCGCGAAACCACATACGTCACAGCTTGGGTGAGGCTTCGGTCGTACTTCAGATCGATGGCTCTCTTGGCGACCAGGGCTTTGAGCTGCTCAGCATATTCGCCCGGATCGAGGGCCCGCGTCAATTCAAGAAGCGGCCTGCCTTCGGTCTGTGAAACATCAAAGACTGAGGCCGCGCGGAATCCGGCCATTCGGAAGGGATCGTCTTTTGGCAGAGCGGTGCGACCATGCGGCTCCTGTTTTGCCGCGCCAGGAACGAAGATCAAAATGCCCTTCTCGCCGCGCTTGACCACGCGCCCGAGATCATTCCAGGCGTGGATTCCGGCCACTTGGGCGGCGTCCGGCCGCTGCGCCGTGATGAGGAGAACGTTCTGCCAGGAGTATGCTCGGAACCGGCTCATGCCGGTCAGATAACGGGTGAGAGCCTCGCTTCGGCCTGCTTCGAGCTCACCGGCCAGGCGCCGCAAGGCCTCCTCAGCCGTCTTGCGCACGGTTTGGTTGGGATCGCGGTCCATACGTCTACCTGCGCAGGCGGCAGGCGGTTACGCTGCCGCTTGCCTGTGTGAATCAGCGGTCCCAGGTCACAGGCTCCGGAGATGGGGTTGGGGATTGCTGGTGCGGGCCAGATTCAGGCGTTCGCGAAGGCTCTGGCTGACCCGATATGGGCGATGCGCTGCCGTGCGTCTGCGTGTGAGGAGGCGCTGGAAGAGGCCGCTCTTCGGGAAGGAGTTCGTCAAGGATTTTGGCGGAGGTCTCCTGGATGGCGGAGAGGGATTTGGCGAGGGTGGCTTTGTCGCCGTTATAGAGCTTGATGTAGTCCGCGGCGGCGGTATTCGTCTCAAGACCGACACCGCGGCTCACCACATAGGACACGGCTTCAGCTTGCGTTTCCCGCACGACCTTCGGCAAGGCTCGGGCGTCCTTGTCCTTGTGGAGGATTTCATGGGCGAGTTCGTGGGCCAGGGTGGAGAATTCCTCGGCGGCGCCCAGGCCGGGCCGGAGCTGGATTTTGCCGCCGCTCGAAACGCCGAGAGCCGGGGCAATGGCGCTGTCGTACTCGACCGCGATCCCGCGACGCGCGGCCATGGCCTTGAGTTTCTCGGTGTAGCCCTTGGGATCGCCCGTGGTCTTGGCGAATTCTGGGAGAGGATTGCCTTCGGTTTGGTCCCGGTCAAACACGTACGCGGTCCGGAATCCTGCCAAACGGGAGGGCTCTTTCGGCCCCGGCTCCGGCTCGGGGGGTGAAGTCTCGCGTTTGACGATCACAGGCGCAAAAATCATGATCCCTTTTTCGCCCTTTTTGACCCGGCGCCCCAAGTCATTCCAGGTGTGGATTCCCGCCACCTGCGTCGCATGGGGTCGCTGCGCCGAAATGAGAAGCACATTGTTCCAGGAGTATCGCCGGAACCGGCTCATGGCGGCCAGATAATTCTTGAGGGCCTCGCTTTTGCCGGCCTCCAGCTCGGCCGACAGGCGATTGAGCGCCTCTTCCGCGGTTTTGCGCGCCCGGTCGTTGGGATTGCCTTCCATACCCGTACATGCGCAAAACGGGCTTCAGTACGCTATAAGGCAAGCTTCCGTCAGGTGTACAGGGCACCAGGTCAATGTGGTCCAGGACCCGGTAAAAGGTTCGTGACTTCCCAGGTCTGCTCCAATGTTCGCGTATTCGAGGATTGATCCGTCCCCGGAACTTCAAGGGCGGCTAAAACGAAAACCGTGAGAGTCACTCGGCCATCCCGCCGGACGCCGCGCGGTCTCCTGGTGGTTTACGGACAGACTCCCCTGGCTTGCCATCGCTCAAGACTCCAGCTCGTGCTGTCACTGCGGCGCGAAGACGTTCCGCTGCTTTGCGCAGCTTCTCCGAGTCGGCAGCCTCGATCAGTTCCCGCATGCGCTCTTCGCTCAGCGGTTCGCCCGCCTTCTCGCCGTACAACAGGTTGATCACGATCTTGCGGAGTGCCAGGATTTCCGAAAGGATCACCTCCGCCTCCGGTGCTTGAGCGGGACCAGCCGCGGCATCGAGCAGCACCTGGCGGCACCACTCGCTCAACGTCTGTCCTCGCCGGGCCGCCGACTTCTCACATTGCGCATACTCCGCCTCGCTGAGCCGAGTGCCCAGCGAGCGGCCACGCAACTGCTTCGGCGAACCCTTTTTCTGGGTCGCGTCCATAAAACCTACATGGCTCGCGCCGTTCTCTTTCAGGTCCGGCCCCACGTGGGACCGTCCTGCTTCCACCGGCAACCGCTCTGCCGAGGACCGCCGAGTAAGATCCTGCTCTGCTTCCTCGCCAGCAGGTGGGCTTACTTGGGATACTACACCGATTTCAAAAATCGCGCAAAACTCCGCCCATCCCACAGAATCAACACGTTCGCATATGCAAACGGCGCGACGGCTGGGCGCGCTGTTTTTCTCTGCAACCAGTTGGAAGCAAAGACGTTCGCATTTGCAAACGCCGCGTTTGCATACGCCAACCCTCCGAGGGGTGACGTGTCACCCTGCTGCCGGCGCGAAGCGCCGTTCTTCGATTTCGCTGCCGGTAACCGGTACCGGTTTTGTAAAATCCTCCCGTCAGTCAACTGGACTTCGGCTTTCGCAGACGCCGTGTACCGAGCAGACCCGAGACCACACATACAGACTTCAACGGGACTCGCCGTAAGACGCAGGTGAGCTTCCAGGCTTAAAAGCTTGGGGGACAGCTAGAGCTGTTCGAAGTCGCTCACATCGCCGCAAACGCCAGGGCGGCGGTGGTTCCGGCTTCCTTGAATGGGGATGCGTTGCGTGCTCTTTCTTGGCTCCACGCGGGCGCCTGAGCCTCCCGATTCAGGAGGACTACTGTTGCATGAACAATATCGCGCGAGGCAACTAGCCGCGCTCCACGGGGCAAGTTTCGCTTGCATTGCTGACCGCGCTCGCAGCGAGCGACAGGTCTCGCGCCTCTGATCGGCCCAGCGATACTCGCCGATTCGAACTCAGAGCCGTACTGACGGATTCGCAGTCAGCTACTGGACTCCACATGGTTTGGCCCCATCCTTCACCGCTCCTTGGTAGAACATTTCAGGTGAGTAAAGACCCTGTGTCTTGCCCCTAAAATTACACCCCGAAATGTAAATGGCCCAGCTCTTCTTAGGGAACGAATGCCACCTCGGATCGAATCCCTCAAGACAGGGCATTCTGTCCACAGTTTTCATTTTAACGAATAGCGGGACACGATCCTCAACAAAGTTGTACCTAACACCCCGGCAATATGTGCCGCGAAAAGCGAGCGGCGGTTCAATGATCCGAGTGAACATTGTCGTATCAATGTGGGCGGAGCGCTCCCATAAAGTCAGCATCGTACCGGGACCATTCGCGGCATCTACATCTCCGGCGATCCACGGAAATTTGATCGAGTAGCTCAATTGGATGCCAAGGAGATTTCCATTCTTTGAATAGAGCGCCTGGTCCGAAACACTCAAGAGCCTTGGCGTGAAAAATTTGCAATTCACCCTTTCTGCGACGACGTTCCATAAATAAAAAATAGCGGCAACAACAACGGGTATACACACAGCCGCAACAGACAATGTTAAGTTGTCGCGAATCCTTGCTTCGGACGATAACGAATTGCAAACCCATAACAGAACGGTCGAGAGGATCGCAATGACCAGTAACATTTTCGATGCCTCCGGCCAGCCTTCAGTGTTCCTATTTAAGTAAATCAAAACGAATGGAACGAAAAAGTAGAGAGCCGAAAACAAGAGGGCGATGATCCTACGCGGTCGCATATGGCAGGTGCATTACCAGGTTTTGCAGAGGGAGTATACCTTTTTTTCCACTCTTGGCGCGCAACAGGCCGCTTCGACTCTTGTAGGGTATCCTATCCCCTGAGGCTGGAGATCGACGCACTCTTTCATGGCGCTGCTACAAGCAGGAAGATCATGCTGGCGATTGCACACGGCAGCTGGGTAAGGCCGACCAGTTGAGGCTCAGAGCGGTCAGACACCACAGCCGCGAGCGGCTCGCAAGTCCTGACGGTTCATGGCTATTACTGGCAACTGATCGGACAAAAGCTTCCGCCCGGCGCGCCTGGATTATCAATACCAGCCTGCGCTAAACATGTGTCGGCCAGCCGAAAGCACGGGCCGTGCGTCCACTTACTTAAGTTTCTGCAGCAGCTTATCGCCACCGCCTCTTGGCGTCCTGTGGCCGCCAACGGCGTACAGCTATCTCCTCCGTATGGTCCCTTTTCGGGTTTATATGGATTCGGCCAACCACATGCACCGCTCAGACTGGACCACAGGTAGGTATGTCTGACACCAACCTCTCCAAACTTACTCTCAACAGGACGAGTGCAAATCCACAATGCAAGGCCCGTCGGATCCGTGAACGATACGGGGTCATCGGTAACGTAAGAGTACGCGTTAATCCCGCCACGGAAACCAATTGGATCTTCGCTGATAAACCGCCCTGCTGAAGTGCTGTAGAACCTGGCGCGGTAGTAATCGAGGCCGTTAGATGAGACCGGCTCTCTACCGGTATATTGGAATGGAAACGTGCTTCCGCTTGCCGTCGTCTGGCCGAATGGCTCATAAAGAAAACGCCCCTTAACTGCCCCGGTTTGATCTACGGTGGCGATGGTGCTGTTGACCGCGTCAGTCAGCCCATACTCGATCTGTCCGCTGGCATGCATCGCCGCGTCATGCTGATCGATGGATTGACCGCTCAGAACAAGGTATTGGTCCCCATCGCTCCTGTTCACGTAGGCTACATTGGTTAGGCTGTCGAGCACGAACGTCTGCGTGAGGTTGAGAGTGGGGCCCGTGTCCGCTTGCTGAATCAGATTTCCCGAGAAATCATATGTGAACTTTGTCAATTGTCCGCTTGAAAGAGATATCGCAGCGAGACGGTTCCTCGAATCCCAGGAGTACGTTGTGGCAGCGCCGGGGCCGCTCGCGGAGATCAGATTTCCATTCGCATCGAAGGTGTTGCTGGTTGAGCCGAACTGCGTCTGCTCGTTATTGGCATCGTAGGTCGCCGTAGCAACGGCCGTTGTAATAAGCGCCTGGCCGATGTTTGTGACAGCGCTGCTTCGATTGCCAACGGGATCATAGGCGTAGGTTTGGCTGCTGAGCGTTCCCGTCGCCCCGGCATGCGTTAGCGTCAGCAGCCGCCCAAGCTGATCGTACAGGTATTGGCTGTTGACGCCGTTTGGCCGGCTGGCCGTTAGCATTAGATTCCGTGGATCGTAGGTGCGGTTGACGCTTGCAGATGAGGTGGACTCTCCCTGAAGGTTCCCGGCGCGGTCGTAGGAGTATCCTACAGAAGCCTGGCCGACGACTTGACGCGTTATGATCCGGCTGGCAGCGTCGTAAGTGTATTGAACTTCTCCCATGGGAGTCACTGAGTCCAGGAGCCGGCCGGTCGCATCGTAAGTGAATTCAAAAACCCCTGCCGCTGAATCATTCACCTGCACGAGGCGGCTGTTGGCGTCATAGCCGCGCGTGACGGCGCTGTCGAGGTAGGTCTCGTTCACAAGCCGGTTCAGATTGTCGTAACTGAATGAGCCGGTATGACCTCGGCGATCCGTGAACCGGGTCAGATTTCCATTCACATCGTAGACCCTGGAGTCGGACTTGCCAAGCGGCGTGGTGCGCGTCAGGAGGCGGTTCAATCCATCATAGGTGAATAGAGTGGAATTGTGCCGGGCATCCGTGACCGACGTTAGATTTCCCACGGCGTCATAGCCGAATTGGGTCGCGCTGCCTTGGGCGTTGGTCTGTGAAGTCACGCGGCTGAGCGCGTCATAGGCCGTTTGGCTCCGCCGGCCCAGCGCGTCGATCGTTTCAACGGGCCGCGAAATCGCGTCGTACAGGGTTGTGGTAACGTCTCCGAGGGCATCCGTCACCGTTGAGAGATTGCCGAAGCTGTCGTAGCCGAACGTCGTCTTCTGGCCTACAGGGTCGGTAATTTGTGTTACTTGGCCGTATGCATTGTAGACGAATGTTGTCGTGTTGCTATTCGGATCAGCGCGCGTGAGCAGGTTGCCATTCGAATCGTAGGTGAAGCGCGTGACGTCCCCCAGGGGATCGGTCATGGACGTTACTTTATTGAAGATTGGCTCGTAGGTGTAAAGGGTGGTGTTGCCGAGCGCATCGGTGCTGGTCAACATGTTGCCGTTCGCATCCAAGGTGAAGGTCTGATTGCCCTGGGCCCGATTGCCGCAGACGTCACATACGCCCATACCCGTGATCGCGGAAATGAGGTTGTTGTGCGTGGGATCAAGGACGAATGTGGTAATTTGGCCCGTTGGGTCGGTTGCGTTGGTCAGGAGCTGATTTGGATTGTAGCGGTAGGTGGACTGCCGTCCGAGCGGGTCGGTGACGACCGTCGTCATGGGCGGGCTGGTCCCCACTAGCGGATTCAGGAGGGTGTATGCGAATTGGTTGACGCCGCCGTCGGCCTGGATCTGCTGGACCACGCGCCCATTGGAATCGTAGGTGTTCTCCTCGGTAGTTACTCCTCTTGCATCCTTAACGTTTCTTAAATAGTTCTGGCTGTCGTAAGAATAGGTCGTGATCCCGCCATTCGGATCGGTCACAGTCGAGAGGTAGCCCGCAGCGTTGTACGTGTACTGCACCGCGCGTCCGATGGGGTCGGTCACCAAAGTGATCCGGTTGGAGCTGTCGTAAGTCAGGTTCAAACTTCGCCCAACTGGATCGGTGACTTGGGTCACTTGGCCGGATGCGTTGACAGTCAGGGAGGTGGTGTTGCCGTTCGCATCAACGATGGCGCCAAGATACGCGAGCCGGGCGACGGTTGGAAATTGATAAACGGAGCCGTCTTTCCAGCGGATGCTGTAGGAGCCGAGGGAGCCGGTAAGCACAGCCCCCCGTAGGATGGGAATCGTGTCGTTGGTCAAGCCTCCGTTCTGCGGGACGTTGAACGGAAACTGATTGCCGTCAGGCATGACGAGCGTGGGAACGCCCTCGGTCACGAGCTCATAGCCGTAATTGAAGCCGCTGCCGATTCCGAAGGGCCCTGGATTGGTTGACATGGTCCGGACAGTTCGATTGATCGAAATGCTGCCACGCGGACCATTGATAGCGATATCGGTTTCTTGGATTACGTCCACGCCAGACGAGACATCCACGAACCCACCTTTCTTAAGCGGGCACATGACCGGCGCGCCCGGCGGTTGGGGGCAAACGGGGCTAGGGTTGGTCGGGGGCGGAGTCGGCGGCATCGGCCCGTGCCAGTCGAAATGAATTAGCCCGTAAAGGTGACCGGGATGCGCGGGGTCCGAGTCGGGCACAATCTGTGTGCCGTCGGAGGAGACTGCTCCGGTTCCGTACGGCACCATTTGACCGTGCGTCGGGTCGAGCGTCATGAGCGCCATATCCGTTCCAGGCGGCGTGTTGAGCGTATTCGGGAAATAGACGGCCACCGGCTCGTTCGTCGTGGCGTTGGCGGGCTGGAAGGCGACGATGAAGGCCCGGATCATGGTAGGCACAAATGGCTTGGCGTCCGGCAGCCGGTCCACCGGCACTTGCACGGCCGCCAGGGGGAACGGGTTCGGCTGAGTGCCATCGGGCATGGTGAAGGTTGTGCCCGCGTAAATCACCACTGAAAGGCCGGGAATTGTGGTGTATGAGTAGGTTTGATTGGCGGCCGAATTCTGTGTGACCAGGAACGTTTCGACGTTATCGATGCGGGGCAAATGCACCAGCACCGGCGACGCCGTCACCTGGCCCTGGCTGAGCGTGAATACCAGATTCACGCCCGCGTACTTGCCCGGCGGCGCACTCGCCGTGGTCCCATCGAACGAGATCAACTGCGGGCCGGTGCACTGCATCGGGAGATTGGTGAGCGCGAAGTTGCCGCCGGCATCCGAGGTGGTGGAATGGCCCGTGCATCCCGTGGTATTTCCGTTGCCGTCGAGTCCCAGGGTCTTGATCGTGACCCCCGCCAGCGGGGTCTCCAGCGAGTCCGACACTACCGTTCGTCCCAGGAGAGACGTCGTTGGCGCCGTCACCGAGAGAGAGACATTGCTTGTCTGTGTTACCAGGAGGCCGCCGACCGTGGCGTTGGCCGTAATCGTGAGCGGCGAAGTCGCCATCGGCTGATTGGCAGGCGCTGTCAGGGTCAGGATCGACGTCTGGCCGACGGTGACGCTTGGCGGCTTGAAGGCGGCCGTAACGCCGGAGGGCACTCCGGCGACACTGAGCGTGGCTAGCGTGTCAAAGCCGCTCGTGCCGGTCAGGCTGACCGAGAATCCCACCGACTGCCCCTGAATCAGGTTGGCGGTGCCCGGCGCGGCAGTCACCGAGAACGTCGAAGAGGGGACAATCGTCAGCGCCGTTGCCGCGCTTGCGCTCTGTCCGTTCACGGTCACGGAGGGGACACCCGTGGCGGCCCCTGCCGGAATGATGAACGTAAGACTGGTCGCCATGGCGGAGGATGCAAACCCTGTCACAGTCCCGCCCCCCTGTTTGGCGAGCGTGAACTGAGCCGCCGTTCCCGCAGTGGGCAGCAGGTTCGTGCCGGTGACGGTGATGAGCGTTCCGATCGAAGCGCTTTTCGGATTGAAATCGGTGATTGCAGGAGTTCCACCGGCTGGGCTCACGCTGAACCCATTGGCCAGAGCGGCCACTTCGGCCCCGGTCGTCATGGTCACCGTTCGTGGTCCGGTTGTGGCGTTGGCCGAGATCGTGATTTTCGCCGTGGCGCTTGTGGCGTTAGTCACGCTGGTGGAGTTGACAGTAATCCCTGCCCCAAACCCGGCCACGGTCGAACCTTGGAGGAAATTTGAAAACAGCCCTGTGACCGCCACGGTGAGCGTTTGCCCCGTCTGGCCGTTGTTCGGGGCAACGGTTGAGATGCTGGCAACGGGATTCACGGTGAGCGAAGCCGCGTTGGAGCTTTGGAAGGCCGTTCCTGCCGACGTTGCGCCTGAGATCGTAACCGCAAAAGGAGCGGGCGCCGGCACGCTCACCGAGGCCGGGATGGTGAAGCTCACGCGGCGGGTCGTACCCACCACCGTGGCCACAGCGCTGGCTTTCGTATTCACGGCCGCCCCGCCGCTTGTGGGTGTCAATGTAACCGTGATGTTCACAGCAGGAATCGTACCGGTCGGAAAGTTCGAGCCGGTGACACTGAGGTTGGTCACGCCGGGCGCCCCGGCGCTGGGGGAGGCGCTCGGGAAGAGTGTCACCGCCACAGGACTTTGGCTCCTGCCCTCTTCCGCTCCGGAGAACAGGAGCGCCAGCGCCAAGAACAGACGATGGATCGGCGTTGCAAATCGGCTCATCATAGGCGCTCCCAAAAGCTTGTCCGCAACCGCTGCTTTCTGTATCTGCCCCATAACAGTCCGAGCAGGACAAGCAGAAGAAGATTGCTGCTGGCCGGTTCCGGGGTGATTGTCGGAGACGTTCCGGTCGCGCCGATCGTGGTCTGATCCACATCCACCGTGAGCGTCTGCCCGCTGGACGGCAGCAGCAGAACGTCAATCGAACTCAAACCGGCTGTGAACGAGGTGCCGTCCGAGAGGGCGAACATGAGAGGCGACAGGGTGGCGGTGAACTCTGCCGAATTGAACACGTCGTCACCCGGCACCTGCACGATCGGGTTGCCGTTCTGATCCAGCAGGAATCCCGGACCGATGTCCCCCAGGGGGATAACGTCCTGTGACAAATCACTCAGCGTCAGGGTCAGGCTGGCCGAACCGAACGTCAGGCTGTCGCTCACCGGAAAATCCGGCGGCAGGCTGTAGGCGCCCGTCAAATTGGCCAGGTCAAAGGCATCCACGCCGGGGGAGCCGTTGCCAGCCGGAATAAAGGTGTCATAGGATAGCGCGCCTACGAACACGTCGGCCTGGGCGCAGACCGCGCCCAAGACTGCTACCCCTACCAACCGCATCGCGAATCGTCCCGCTTGATCAAGAGTCATGAAGAGCCCCTTTTGAAATGGTTATCGGCGTGCCGTCCAACCGGGTGAATTGGAATCCCATGAAATCCTCGGTAAAGGTGCGCACCAGGTCCTGCAACGTGGCGATGGCTACATCTTCCCCAAGGCGGAAGCCAATTTCGGCATCGCTCCGGTAGTGAATTCCGCCAAAGTTGCGGCCCATGGCAATGTTGAAGGCCAGTTTGTTCACTTCCCCGCCCACGGTCAGAGCGACACTGTTGAGCGGTAGGAGCGAGAGACCATCGGAACTTGCTTGCACGGTGTCGGTGACGAGTTGCGTTTCATCGAAGAACGCCTTCAGCATCACCGAACAGGCTCCGGCGACGGTGGCGTGTCCGGCGGGATAGGAGGGATGCAGCGGGCAACCCTCCGCAAAAGCTTGCGGCAACAGATAAGTTCTATTGGCCGCAAAAACGGCCGGCAGCGCAGCGGAGTTGAGCAGATCCGTATGCACCGGATACGCCGCTGCCCCAACCTTATTCTGATGCACACGGCCGCCGAATTCCTCCGGGCGCAGACGGCGGTGGATGGACCACTTCTGGTACCACGCCGCCTTGAGCGCATCCTGGCAGGCAGCCCCGAGTAAACAGCAAATGTGCGGCCCGCCGAAGGTGGCAAAGCCGGTCTCCACTTTGGTGGTCTTGTACGGGTTCGTAGGGTTCAGATAAGGATTGACGTTGAGGACGGAGTCCGGGCTTTGGTTGAGTAGGATCAGGGCCGCGTTATGGAAGGCTTGGTAGAGGAAATCATAGTGCACCCACTCGGCCAAAGCCCGGCCGCTGTAGATGTACTTCGGCGTCGGGTCGGGGGTCCAGGTGCGGAAGGGCGGGACTCCGGTTTGCAGAACCAGCCACTCGTCATAAGTCGTAAGGTAGTCGATGCCGGGCGCCCCTGCCCGGTACCGCTGGTCAACGAGAGTGGAGTTGACCGGAATTGGCTGCCATAGAAACTGGGAAATGTAGGGCCCGGTCAGGCCGCCGAGGACATTTCCGCGAAAAAGCGTTCCGGCGGTGACTTTGCCACTGGCAACCGGCCCGTGGAAAGCGGAAAGACGGTTGAGATCCTGAACCGCCGCTTGGGTGATCGGAGACGTATCGTAGTCAGCGAATGGCACGTCGCGCGCGAGAGCCTGCCAATAGAGTTCCACCATCTCCGCGGCGGCATCCGGGCTGCTGAAGGCCGGTGCCGAGGGTGTACCGAGACGGTGGGAATCGGCGCCCTCCATCTGATAGGAGAAAGCCGCCTGCGGATTCACGAACTTCATCCCCGATCCGCGGTCCAGGCTCTCAAAGTCCGACTGCTTCCCGGTGGACAATGCGTACAGGAGTGTTTCGTAGGTCCCTGGTTCCACTTCCCCGAGTTGGGTGTGAGGCAGCCCTTTGGTGAAGTTCGCGATATAGTGGGGAAGAGAGGTTTCGTCGCCATTGCAGACTGGATTTGCCGTGGGTTGACCACACTGGAAGAGAGCGGCTTCCTGGCGAATCTGGAGCGCCGTCTGACTCCGCTGATTCAGATCGCCCGGGATTGCCGGAGGTCTGCGATTCGCTACCGACTGCGCGCGCCCCGGAGCGAGAAGCCCGGCTATGCCGGCCAAACCACGAAGAAAGGAGCGACGATCATTGAAACTCATGCTGCGCTCATGCAACGAAACCGTTTGCTTATTGACTAGTCCAGACCGCTTTCGCGAAGCCCCGCGAGCCTCCAGACGGATAAGGTACGTTGACCGTCGCCGTGGTCGTTGGGAGTGTTCCCGTTAACGTGAAGGGGATGATCTGATCCGCCGCCGTCTCGCTGTAGATGTAGAGGTTTCCAGTGGTGCCGGACGGAACGTTCACTCCGGAGATGACCACCGGAACCGCACTTCCGGTGGTGATCGTTGTATCGGGGAAACTGAAAGGGTTGGCGTTGATGGAGATGTTGTTAACGCTAGTAACGGTAACCGTGGACGGACCGCCAACAGGAAGCGCAAGATTGTAGGGAATTGATGTAAGTGCGGTCGTACCGTTTACGGCCCCAACGCTTACAGTGAGCCCTTCGAACCGGACAATGCCTGCCCCGCCCGCCGTACCGTAGCAGGCGCCGCCTCCGGCTAGGTAAACCGTACCGCTGTTCGTAATCGTATTTGATATGAGCCGAATCGCGCCACCGCTGCCACCCGCAGCGTAGTTGCACGCTCCCTGTCCGCCCTGCGCATTTATGAGGCCGCCGGAACTGATCGTAATCTTCGTCGAACTCGCGATCATTATCGCTCCTCCCCCCGCCCCTCCACCCGCACAATACGCGTAACTGCCATATGCCGAGCCGCACGAGCCGGCGCCGCCAGAGCCGCCAATGAGGGGAAGGAGATAACTGCTGCCTGAATAGCTGCCACCACCGCCAGCAACGCTGTTTGCTGCTGGCGCGGCACCACCGCCCGGTCCATTCCCGGCTGTCGCGTTTTGGCCCGTGCCCGCGCGCCCTACCCCACCGGAATATCCTCCAGCACCGGGCTCAGAGGGTGCGCGAAGGCTGGGATTGTTCGGTGGGTGGCCGGGCTGCCCCGAGATATCCAGCGTCCCGGCGATCGTTACATCGCTTTGCGCCAGCCAATACACTGGGCCGTTGATCACCCAGCCTGACACGCGCACGGTCGTCCCGGCTCCAATGGTGATGGTCGTGAAGTTGTAGATGTTGTTCGCACGCTGCGCGAGGCCTGACGGCGGGAAGTAGACCGTGCCTAAACTGGGAGCGTACGTCAACGCTCCATCGGTGCCCGTAGATCCGCTGCTGAACGTTTGAGGCTGTGCTTGAGCAACCCCGGCACAAAGCGTCAGAATGGATACAGTCAAAACTGATCGCATCGTTATCTCCTTCCAATCAAAAGCGCTAGGAAGCGTCGTCCAACGGACACGGGCCGCGGGCGAGCCCCTTCGCTATTACTTGCCAACTGCGCTGCGGCCGCCGGAGGGGCTTTTCGCACCTGGAATCGGACCGTGGATGACGGCAGCATGCTGCCCGAAAGATCTTCAACGCCTAAAATCGTCAATTGCACCTGGCCGGAATCCTTCAACGGCTCCAGCGGCGTCACTATGACCTCGCTGCCGCCCTTGCCCAGGCTGATCGAAGCGGCCACTGGCGCGTCATCCTGGCTGAGGCGCACCGTATCCGCATCCAAGGTCAGCGGGTTAACGGGCCGGTCAAACAAAAGCTGAACCTCCGTGTTCGGGTCGACATCCGCGGCTGTGTCGCCCGGAGCGGTGGAGAGCAGCCGGGGCAGACCCGAGGTAAGTTCGCTTCCAGCTGTAAAGGACTTACGAATCGGATTTACGCTGCGGCCGTCCATATCCTGCACATTGCCCGAGATCGCCACACTGTAACTGAGATCCGGCAAGAGCAAAGCCGACGGCATGACTCGGATGATACGGTCCCCGCGCAGCATGACGCCGGCCGCCACCGGCTGCGCAGTCGAACCCTCGCGCAGCGTGACCGTAGCCGGCGTGACCGTGGAGGGGTCCAGTGGGCGGCTGTACTCGAATTCCACCACGGCGTTGAGCGGGGCGCCAGTTGCACCGGACATCGCTCGTAATGGCTCGGTAACATCGAAGGAAGCGGCCGTTGTGAACAGCCCCTCATACCGGCCCGACGCTTGTCCATCGGGGTCATCCGGGCCATTGAGCGAGATCTTGATTACAGCGCCGTCGCGGAAGAGAGCGTACGGAAGAAACTTTATATCCCTACCCCTGCGTGTAATCTGAATCCTTCCCTCGACCGGTTCGCCATCCTGAGTGACCAATAGACCGGCATGCGCCTGATTCCAATCGACTGCCCTGCTAAGGAACAAATGGATTGCCGAGCTGGGGCTGACCGCCGTGGCTCCCACTGGCGGGTGCTGCGCCACGACCGAACGTTGCGCTTCGCGCGGTGCCGCGGCCGTGTGGAACTCGCTTTTGAAAGCCGGCAACCGTCGGCCCCAGAGATCCTGCACCTGATCCGAGACTTGCACCAGAATGGATGACTCCGCCGGCAGCGGAGCACTTAGGGTCACGGTGAGGAAGTCGGCGGAATAGCGAATCTCCGGATCAAGCGCCTGGTCTCCGGCGAACAGCGCGAAATTGCCAGGGGCGACGGATGCGAGATCGAGCGGCGCGGAGAAGGCGAGCACAACTATTGACTTCGGCGCGATGCGGGCGGCTTGGTCCGCCGGCGCGACAGCGAGCACGGAAAAGGGTCGCCTGTCCGCGGGGCCTTGCGCGCCGCTGGTTCCTCGGATTTCCACGTTTGCCACAGGCGCCGGTGTCTTCCCGATTCCCTGAAGTTTGGATATAAGACTGAGGCCCGAGTAACTCGAACAGGAGGTTGGCCCCAGCATGGCATTGCAGACCGAGAATGGAATGCTATCGGCCTCATTCGGCGAGGAGGTCCCCACGGGATTATTCAAGACCGAGAACGGCAGGCTGTCCGCTTCGGCGGGCAACGTCATTGTTGGAAGTATGTCCAGTGTGGAGAAGGGCTTGCTGTCCGCCTCAAGAGGCGTTTTTGCGGTCGCGCCCGTATTCAGGACCCCGAACGGTTTGCTGTCAACTTCGGCCTTCGCCGTCGAGGTAAAGCCCGTATTGGATATGCCGAACGGCACGCTTTCCGCGTCTCCCGATATCCGCGAGTTCAGCGGAGTGCTGTTCGGATCAAGCGGGTCCGAACGGGATGCAACCTCCACACCGTCGGAGAAGCCGTCGCCATCGGTATCGGCGTTGAGAGGATCTGTGCCAAGAAGCAGTTCGTAATCGTTCGCCAAGCCGTCTCCATCCGGGTCGGCGCTGGCGATTCCTGGCACACTCAGACTGTTCACTCCCCACACCCCAATCGCGCTCGAACTTCCGATGAGGTTGGTCGCAACTACCGTGAATCGTCCGAACGCGCTCGCCGCAATCGTAAGGCTGAGCGTTGCGAAGGTATTGGAGGGATCTATGTTTGCGGAAGTGACGGTTATGCCTGGCCCGAATTGGAAGGTGGATGCGGCAAGATTCAGGCCGGTGACGCGGAAACTGGCGACAGTTGTGCCCGACAGCGCGGCGTTCGGCGTCACGGATGTGATCACCGGCGGCGGAAGAACGGTGAGGTCGGTGCCGTACGTGACCTTGGTGCTGCCAACCTGGACCGAGACCGGACCGGATGTGGCGTTCACAGGGAGGCGGAGAACCAACGTTGTGGCCGTCGCGGAAATCACGGTAGCAGCGACCCCGTTGACGAGCACCGTATTCGCCGTAAGGACGGTGCTGAAGCCCTGTCCCTGAATGGTGACCGTGGTACCGGCAGGCGCCTGCAAAGGAGTGATGTTGAAGATGGTCAGCGCGCCCGGCTGCACCGTGGAGCGGTTGATCTGGAGAATGTTCCCGACGGAATCATAGACGTACTGGATCACGACGCCCGTGGAATCCACAACTCTGACCAGCTGATTCAAGTCATCGTAGTAGTACTGAAAGCTGACTGGGCTCTGACCGGGAACACTGTAGACCAATCCGAGCATCAGCCAACCACCCACGAGGGCGCGCGCGAGCGCCCGCCAACTTCTCGAATTGACATTACCCAGCTGCACAGACCGATTCACGGGTCACCGACGGAAGAACCGCCGGGCCAAAGGAGGGAATCAGCCTACCATGCTCTTCAGCACGGCGGAAGCTGTAGCATGATACAGTTGTCCCACCCTTAGGTGTTTGAAGGACTTGCTCAGCGAGTTGCTTTCGTGCGGCGGGTCGATTATCGTGGTGAAGCCCAGGGGAATGCATGCCGCCGGATTCTCATCGACTCCGTATAGAGGCTCAACTGCAGCGCATTTTGGCCGGCAAAACGTTCGCCCGAGCGCCGCGCCTTCGCCAGTTGCTGCGCTTTCTGGTCTCCGAATCCCTCAATGGCCGGGGAACCGATCTCAAAGAGACCCTCATCGGCGTAGAGGTCTTCAGAAAGGACGCCGGCTACGACCCTACCCGGGACGCGGTCGTCCGCACCACGGCCACCCGGCTGCGCGAGAAGCTTCGGCTCTACTACGCGACCGAAGGGCGCTCCGATCCCTGGCGGATTGAAATAGCGCCGGACGGCTACATTCCGCAGATCACCCCGGGAAACGGGGAGGCGCCCCCGCCGGTTCCCGTTCCGTCCGGAGCTACCGAAGCGGGCATCGCCAATTCCACTTCGGAACCGCTCAGTGTTGAAATCAGCCCACCGACTCCAGAGCCGCGGCGATCTCTACGATTAACCTGGCGATACGCCGCATTGGTATCAGGGATGCTCGTGGCGAGCGCCGGCGTGATTAGCGCGGTCTTTTCCCATCCGGGCCAGCCTTATGTGAGCGCTTATCATCAGCTTACATGGGATGGCAAGGGAAAAAGCGGCCCGCTCTTTAGCGACGGAGAGTACGTCTATTTTTGGGAAAATGTTACTTTCGGCGACCGAGTGGATCGGCGCCTCGCATTTGTGCCCGTCAGCGGGAATGGCGAGGTGCAACTCCAGAGTCTGCCAGGCCCGGCGCCGAGCCTCGTAGACATAGCTTCCGACGGTGAATTCCTGATCCGCCCGGACGCCCGACAACCCAGCGGCCCATATTATTTATGGTCGCGGCGCAGCGGCGAATTGAAGCCGACACGCGCAGTCGGCACGGTGGACGCCGCGATTTCGCCCGACAGGCGATGGATCGCAGATGCCCACTCCAATCAGATTGTGATTTCCGATCTAGTGTCCAATGCGGCCGATCGAATCGTGCGGGTCTCAAATGCCGTCCACTACCCCCGGTGGTCCCCAGACGGGCGTCGATTACGCTTCGTGGCCCAAAATTGGCGGAATTCCGTGTGGGAATGCAATCACGATGGTTCCGGGCTTCGTCTCGTCATTGATCAGAGCGATGGTCTAATCGCCGATCCGAACTGGACCCTCGACGGCCAGCTTTATGTTTACCAGCGTTCTACAGAGAGTAAGAGCGATGTCTGGGCTCGACCTGAGCGTGTCACACTGCTGCGTCGCAGCCCTGTGCCCCTGGCGCAGGGCCCACTCGATCTAATGTATCCTCGGCCGTCGCCCAATTCAGAGAGACTGTTCGCCATCAGCCGCAATTTGAAAGGGGAGTTGGTGCGGTTCGATCGGAACACGCACGTCTCGACCCCGTTCCTTGCTGGAATCTCCGCGATGGACCTCAACTTCTCGCGTGATGGCCGCTGGGTTGCCTATCAACAATTCCCGAAACACACGCTCTGGAGACGCCGCATCGATGGAACGGAAGCACTCCAACTCACTCCCGCTGGTCTGGAGGTCTTCCAACCACACTGGTCGCCTGATGGGAAAAGAATCGGATTCATGGGACATAAATCAGGAGGGTTGTATCGCATCTACATCGTAGGGGTGGACGGCAGAGGTCTCAAGGAGTTAAAGCCCGATGACGATTTCGATCAGGGCGTGCCCTCGTGGTCCGGGGACGGCACTCGCATCGTGTTCGGCGAGCTTCGGATTCGCAAACCTGAGAGCGAGATGGCTATCCATCTGATTGACATTGCCACCAATACGGAATCAGTGATTCCGAATTCAAAAGGAAAGTGGACACCCCGGTGGTCTCCGGATGGTCAATATATCGTTGCCCAATCCCCTGATTTCAAGAGCCTGTTCCTGTACGACGTGAAGGGCGGCTTATGGCGCACGCTTGTTCAGGGACTAAGAAGCATAGATTGTCCGACATGGTCTACGGACAGTAAGTTCGTCTATTTTAGCTACGTCACTGAGGGGACCCATCCTCAAGCTGTCATCGGTCGGATCGGTCTTGATGCTGATACGGCAGAGATCCTTGCCTGGGAGGCATCCATGCCACCGCGCCTCTATGCTTGGTTTACGCTTACTCCAGAGAATGATCTCCTACTCTTGCGCGCCGTAAGGATCGAGGAGATTTACGCTCTCGATCTGGCGTGGCGGTAGTCCCGGTGCAGTCGTCCAACTGACGGAAGGGAGCCAAACGCTAAGTCGGCGATCCACTATGTCGGAAGGTGGACGGTCCTCGCCGGTCACACTCGCAAGTTTTACAGGCGTGGCCGAGCACTCCGTCCATGTGAGCCAGCTTTGCTGCGCGCACAACGCGATTGGGGGGGCTACTCCATGCCGCATCGGAAACCCTCGGAACCGCTTTCTCTCTGGCCGTGGCGAGAAGCTCTGTCGGATGGAAAATTACCTGGCCATCGTCTATGAAGGTTGGCGGCCCTACCAAAGACGCGGCCGTCCTCTTCAAGGGACCGGGAGGAAGCGCCGAAGGACAAAGAGCCCCGGCCGGTTTATGTTCGAAACGCGACTTTGGGTGCTCCGACCGGGCAGACGTTACACTGAAACGCCCGACAGAGAGCACGTGTGATTGATTGTTCATGACCTGTCCCGGGAGAGGGAGCTGTCTGCCTGGAGCGCCTGCCCGGCCTTCCTGACCGTGAGTTCAGCGTAATATTGGGGATTGGCTTTGTTGAAACGGCGATAACTGGCGATCGTGGCGGCGACCAAAGCAGATGACTCGCCTCGCGCGAGCGCGCGTTTGGCGTAGGCCCAATCCCTTTCTGATTGCGACAGGCCGCCGCGGGGCCGCGGCCGAGTCGACGGTCGCTCGCCGGGTCGGTCCAGGCGATCCTCGGTTGAGATTCTCGGGAACTGATCCGGCCGGTACCTCTCGGCGGCCAAGGATTGTGCCTGGACCAGGTAGGGTTGGGCATACTTGTGATTGCAGAAGCCCGGCAGACGGAGCACCCGCGCGCAGTCGGTAGCAGCGGGGTCAGCACCAGTATCGCGCGCTAGCCCGCGCTGGAGCTGCTCCGCCTGATCCTTGCCGAAGCCTTCCACTTTCCAGACCACCTGCCATTTGTCGGGTGAACTGCTGATCAGGTAGTTGGGTTTCGGCACATCATCGCGTTTCAGAAGCCGCTCCACAGCCGCCGTGCCGCCTTCATCGAAGTCCAGGTAGATGTGTCGTATGGCCGCGACATCGTGCTTAGTCCGGCCTTGGGCGTTTGGGTGCAGGGCGTTCATGGAGATGTAAATCTCGCAGCGGTCGCGGTCGTTCCGGCAGCGCAGCCAGGCTTGGAAGTCCGGTTCCATGATGGTTTCGGCCGCGGCGATTCGCTGCGTGACGGAGTTCGTGCGCTTATTGAGCACCACCACGGCAAGGCGGTCCGCCGGCTCAAAGTTCTCGCGGATGTAGGTGACGGCCATGGGCGGTTCTGGTTCAACTGCGCTCATACACCGCCTCCAGGTCGTAGCGATCCAGCGCGGCATCGTACGCCCGAAGTGCGAAAACCTGGGTCACCATTCGCTTTCCCTGGCGCCGCTCGATATGGACCAGGAGATTAATAGCATCGGCGATATTGCCTCGGATCGCCCGGTAGGGCAGTTGCACGCCGGATTGGAGGATGCACGTCGTAAAGCGCGCGAGCGCCAGCCCGGCCGAGTTGGCGTGCAGCGTGGCCAATGTCCCGGCATGGCCCGTGTTGAGCGCTTGCAAGAGATCGAAAGCCTCGCCGCCGCGAACTTCACCGAGTAGGATCCGGTCGGGCCGGAGCCGGAGCGTGGTCCGGAGAAGATCCCGGATCGTCACGGCCGCAACTGAAGGCTGTCCCCGCCGAGCTTCCAGGCGCACTAGATTCCGTAATCCGATCTGAAGCTCGGAAGTATCCTCGATCACGACAACGCGCTCATCGGCGGGGATGAATGCCGCCAGCGAGTTCAATAGGGTCGTCTTGCCGCTGCCGGTGTTCCCCGAAATGAGAATATTCTCGCGGTGCTCGACCGCGCGGCGGAGCCGGTCCCGGACCTCCGCCGTAAACGTTCCCAGCCGGACCAGCTCGTCGGCCGTGTAGCGCTGGCCATGGAATTTTCGGATTGCCAGCACCGTGCCGGTCACGGAGCACGGGGGCAGGACCGCCGCCACGCGCGAACCATCCGGCAGCCGGGTATCCAGGAGCGGTTTCTCCGGGCTGATCTCATCGCCCAGGATGCGCGCGATATTGCGCACGGCCACTTGCAGGGACTTCTCGGTGAGCCCGGCGTTCGGCACTTCCTGCATCTGGCCCAATTTTTCAATGAAAACAGCCGAGGCGCCATTCACCAGGATGTCGGTGATCTCCGAGTCTTGAAGCAGCGGCTCGATGGGCCGCAAGAACGGCGTGATGACTTCCCAGCCCATGTGCTAGATTCCGCCAATCGCGACCTGCTCAAAATAGGATCGGTCCGGGTCGAGGTAATAGGGTTTGAGGTAGCAATAGGTGGGCGGATGCGGATTCAATCCGTCATAGGCGAGAACAATAGCCTGGGCGTTTTTGAGTTCCGAGAAAACCTTCGGCTCAAAGACGAAGTCGCGCTGCACGTTGTAGCCCTTGCTGGCGCTTAACGTGGCCCGGTGCGCCGCGGCCCGGCCGGTGAGCACGCTCACTCCCGCATCCTGCCCGTTTTCGGAGAAGCTGTAATGGAGCTTCAGCTGCTCCTCTTTGCCGCACATCTCCGAGGCGCATTTGGCGCTGAAGTCATCCGACAGGGCAAGGAAGATCTTGGTCCGGAACGTCTGTAACAGGGTGCGCCACGATTCGCCGGGCAAGGTGGAACGCAGCGAGCTGATGCTCTGCGTGGCCACGATCGGGATGCATTTGGCTTGGCGGGAAAGAGCAAAGAACTTCTCATCGCCGGCCGGATCGTTCTCCCCCACTGTGGCGAAACCATGGTACTCGTCGCATAAGAAAAGGACCGGCCGACCGCCCCGGCCGCCGGAGCCCTCCAGCCGGGGAATCCGGTTCAACACGGCGCGCTGGAAATCCTGCTTCATCAGCGCGCCAATGGCCTTGGCGAGTCCGGGGTTGGCGGATACCGGAAAATTAAGCGCGCACACCGCGCCCGCTTCGATCAGGTCCGAAAACGGCGGCAGGGGCTTTCCATAACGGCCATCTTTATTGGCCACGGGATCGTAGGTGTCTTTCGGAGGACAGAAAACCCGCTTAACGGCCGGGTTGTCATCGAAGAGGGAGAGGAAGACCGAAATGCCTTCGGTGATGGAGGTCCGCAGCCGGGGTTCGATGCGGAGCCAGTCCTGATAGAACCAGCGCTTGACGGCCTCAAACTGCTGGCGCTTCTGGTCGCTGGAATCCGTCGCGCCCGTTCCGTCGAAGACCGGTTCGCTCTGGAGTTCGTACTTGGTCCGGCTTTTGTCCAAAAACGCCCGGAGATCCGGCGTGGCCGGCGCTTTCATCCGGTTGGTTTCGGCATCGCGCTCAAAAGGGTAGGTTTCCAGTTCCCGGTGCGCAAGGAACTCTTCGATGCCGATTAGGACGGATTCGCAGGCGAAGCGTTCCTCGCCTTCTTTGATTTTTTCTTCCAGAAGCGCCGGGTTGATCGCGCCCTGGTAGACATCAAAGAGGGTCACGTAATCATAGAGCACCTTGTGCAGGAGAATCACGAACTTGACGAGGTTCGTATAGGCCTGCTGCCAGAAGGGCTCCTTGCTTTTGCCGTAGAGGTTATTCAGAAGGGAAGCGATGCCGTAAGCAAGGGCGTAAGCGTCGAGGTCATTGTAAAGCGGATTGTACCGGTAATCGGCGTGAAGACTGACCTCGATATAATCGTCCGCCCGCCCGTGCTTTTCGAGGATTCCGCGGACCTTGTGGCAGAAGTCGCCTTTGACTTCCAGTACCAAGCCCCCGATCCGGCGACTCTTCTCTTGGGCGCGGTAGGCAAGAATCTGCTCGGCAAACGGGTACATACACCCGCTTGTCTTGCCGGTGCCAACGGCTCCCAAGACCGCGATGCCGGTGTAGAGTCCCCGTTCGGGAATCGTGAGCCAGGCAGGATTGGGCGCCGGGTCTGGTCTTTTGGCGTGATGCACCTCGCCAACAATGAGCGCGAGCGCTTGCCGCCCGGCCGGCTCGGGATAGGGAGGCAACTGGGCCAGGCCAGACGGCCGTTCCCAACGCACTATAAAGATGTAGGCAAGCGAGGCCATGACGGATAAGGCGATGTAAGGCGTCGTGAAGCACATGGCCAGGTAAGCGTAATTGAGGCTGTAGAATAGATAAGGCCGGTGCCAGAGGACCAATTGCATGAGCGCGTGATTCTCCGGAAAGGGCCAGCGCCACAAGGCCAGTCGGCCTGCCACGAACGCAAGTCCGGCACTGGCCCACCGGTAATCCTTCAGCCAGGTGGTCACTCAGTGCCTCCGATTCGGACTGAGGCAGGTCCTCGGCGATCGGTTATCACCGGCTCAACATCGGGTGTTGCGTCTGGCCGGCCCGCATTGCTTGAGGCAAGCCAGTCCGCGAATCCCTTGTCCTTGCGGAAGATGAGCTCAAGAACCTGGCTTAAGACGTAATCGCGGTCTGATTCGAGATACTCGCAATAGCGCTCAAGCCGACGCATCAACCTGGCGTCGAGCTTGGCTTCAAGGCGTTCCCTGGTGTGTTTGGGTTGTTTGGGGATGTAGGTTTTCATAATGTTCCTTCCTCCGGGCATTCTCCCGGCAACCTCAACGCGTGGGCTGGAACGACCCCCGAAGCGCTACACGACCAGCGCTGAGCGGGTTTTGGGCGCTGCGAGCCGCCCAAAACCGGGGTCGTTCCAGCCCACGCGTTCTCTGCCTCTTCCGCCCATTTCCTGGGGTTTCGATTTCCCAAACGTTTGCCGTTGAAGCCGTTTGGGAGCCACGCGTCCGCGGAGGATGACAACCACGGCGCCGCGAGCAATTTCGCGGACCTGATCCGCCCACCTGCGCCGCCCAAGCTCCATCAATGGGCCGTAAGGTGGCCAAAGAGCTCATAGGAATACTCCAAAAGATACGTTGAAAAGTGACCGGCATTGCTGGGATGAAATCCCTGTTTCGGTTCTGGATTGAAGAGATCACGGAGGTTGTCTCCCGCCCTCCAACGTTTGTAGAGCGCCTCGGTTTTCGGGTTCCCAAATGCGATCTGTTGGTCACGAAAGCGGATTAGTTTCGCCCTGTCAAAGGAGGCAAATTGCTTTGCTTCAAGCAGCCGCCGCGCCTCAAAGTACTCCAGAATCTTTGGGAGTTCCGCGTCCAAAGCGAGGCCGTTGGCCGGAGCCTGTCGGCTGCTTGAAAACCGTTGAAAAGCGGTCTGGGCCTTGGCGAACAGAACTTCGTTGGCCGCCACATAAATCACTTCAAAGCCCCGTAAATGCGCGAACAGGCGCGCATACTGACTGAGAAAACTCTCGAATGCAGACACGGCGGCCAAGCCAGAATCCAGGAAGCAAAATGAAACCACGGGAGGCGATGCGGGCTCAAAAGACGACGAGTAGAAGATCGGGTATTTTTCGACGAAGTAGCGGTCCGTTATCTCTCCGCGGCTGGCGTAATGTTTCGCGGGAAGCTCGTGCGGCTGAACCGAGAAGCGTTCTTGAAAAAACCGGCGTTTCTCCTGCTCGGTCGTCAAATATTTTTGGTCCGGATGGTCCAAAACGAAGTCGAGTCCCATGAGTTTGGTCTTAATCGTCATGGGCTCCTTGCGCCTGCGGTTGCGGTTGTCTTGCTGGCCGAGAGCGGCATAAAAGGGCCTGGCCGCGAGGTGGTAAATGTGCGTGTTGGCCTTATAAGTGGCGGCCTCGGCGTGACCCAGGTCGAGCGCTTTTTCGATCAATTGAGTGACGGTGCCGCCGTCCGGACTATCCAGAAAGCGCGCATACTGCCGGCGCAGGAAGTAACCGCCGTGAAGGGCGGCCAGGCAGAGAAAGTCCGCCTCTCGTTCGCTATAGCCTAGGCGCTCCAGGGCGGCTCTGCGTTCTAGTGCGGTCAAGGCGATTTGGCTCATCGCATCCTCCATTCAGAAGGAAAAGATCTCGGCCATATGCGCCGGATCATAGGGTTTCGCGCCCGCGGCGGAGTCTTGCGGCGCGTACATTTTGAATCCGGCCTCCGCTTTGGCGCGGAGGCTGGAACCTCGATAGTGGCGCGTGGCCAACTCCAAATCCACATGCGCAGGATCGCCGTCAGCGGTCTCGTACTCAATGCGCAAATCCGGCAGCAAAATCTTTCCATGGACGACTTTCAGGTGATTCTGGCCGGCGATTTCCGCCTGTCGGCGGGCGTATTCGGCGCATCCCGCGGCACCTGCATTGGCCCTGGCTTTGGCGAGCGGCCGGTAGACGTTCTGCTTCAGCTCATAATCCAGAACCACACGCCGAATACGCCCTCCGGCGCGCTCAATTTGACTGGCTTCGGTGTGGTACATCCGGTAGATGGCCGCGTCATGATGGACCTCGCGGGCCTTGACGAAACCGGCGTAAACTTTCTGTTGCCGGGCCACGCCGGGCTGCCGCTCCAATAGGGTTTTGCCCCTTTTTGTGAGCACGAAAACGGTGAGCCGATGCCTTTGCCCGCCCGTCCAAATGGTGCGCCGTGCAATCAGCCCCTGGTCTTGAAGCGAGCGCAGGTCCCGGCGGCTTTGATCCGGGTTTCCTCCATAACGAAGCTGGGCCAGATCATCTGCAGCCACCGTCCGAAATCGCCCGATGTCTTCCATGGTTTTGAGCTCTGCCTGACTCAGAAAATAGGCGTAGGTGCGACCGATCAGCGGTTGAGGCTCACGGGAAGGCGCTTCCACGGAGCGGGAACTCTGGTCCAGCTCGGCGCCAGGCCGAGTGATTTCCTGCCGGTCGACGGGATCAATTTCCCGATTCATGGAATCAGTCGTTCAACCTCCGGGAGAGTTCCTGGGCCAGCGGATCGCCGGTCCTCAGCTGCTTTTCCAAATGAGCGAGCTTACGGCCCGTATCTTTCAGAAAGAAGGTCCGGCCAATCATGTAAACGCCGGCCAAAAGATTAACGAAAAGAGCAGCGGCAAAGCCGGCGATGACGCTGCCGTACTTGACAAAAAGCACGTGCCGGTACGGGATCAGGAACTGGCATTCCTGCAAGAGAAAAATGCCGATGGCAAGAAAGATAATCGTTGTGACAAACACCGCGTTGGCCATCATGGGAGCCTCACTGGAAAGCCTGGTCTTCCCGGAAATAGGTGATGGTTAGGCCCAGGGGATTCACCGGGATCAGGGCATTGGCGACCGGCTGCTTGATGACAAAAACGAAGCTGCTGACGTAGCGCTCGCGCCGCGTCTCCTTGTGATCGGCGGCCGCATAGTAGATCTTTTCAAACTCGACGGCGGCCTTGTAGGGGGCTTTGCGCAGGTCCTCAATGGCGACATTTTTCACTTCGATGTCGGCTTCATCGGACCCGCCCGCCAGGAACATCTCAATGGCTTTGGTTTTCTTGTTGGCCTCCATGATGGCATCCGCCAGCCGACCGTCCAGGAAGTACAGCGAGCGGGGATACGCTTCGCGAATCGTGGCGCGCATGCGGCCGTAATAGGCATGCACAAACTGCACGAGGAAGTACTTGATTTCGGCCTCCTGCGGCTGGTATTCGAGGCTGCCGTAATTGATGGCTTCCGCGCGCCCCAGCTCGTTGATTCGGATCACGAGCGGCTTCAACTGGTGATAGGCTTGGTACGTGCGAAGGTTTAAAAAGATAAGCCCGAGGGCGACCAGGCAGAGGCTCAAGACCGCGATTTTGAGGTAGGTATTCATCACCGCCTGCGAGCCGTAAAGCTCCACATACTGCCGCTTGGCCGCGGCATAATCCTTCTCAGGCGGCGGCATCCAGGACGTGGTTTCCATCGGTTCCTCCCGTTTGTTTTCGAGATCGCTCCTACAGCCTTGGTACGGCCGACTCGCCGGACTTGCCGCTAAAGAGCGAATTCACCAGGGACGGAATCTGCAAAATTCCGTACGTGAAAGCGATCAGCATCATGAGGAGCGGATAAAAGAAAAGGATCATGGCGGCCCCCGAATAGGGGGCGGGATGCGCATCTACAAAATGGATCAGCATGTTGCCAAAAACAAACAAGTACGCATTGGCCACGACCGGGTAGAAGGCATACTGAATGAGCGATTTGAACCAGCCCCAGAAGAGCCACTCCAGGCCGGGCACAATGAAAAAGGGGATGAAGATCGGCCCCAGGAGCACCGCGATGGCCGCGGCCACATACCCAAAGGCGATCACGCCGAAGATGGCCGCCTCGGCGGCCACCAGGCACAGGATCGTGAGCGCGTAGCGAAGAATTTCCAGAATATTCAGCGTAAGGGTGAGCGCCGGGCTTTCCATGCCCCAATAGAGTCCAGTCAGACGGTCCCAGACCTCCTGGACCAGGGACTGATTGAGCTGATTGGCTAAATTGAGCCCCTGATCAATGAAGAGATGATAGAAGCTCACGCCCAGACCCGGCAGGGGCTGGCTGTAGTAGGTGATCATGCCGAAGCCAAAGGCGATCGTCATCAGAAGCGAGGCGAAGTGATCGAAATGAAACCCGGTGTGGCCATAGCCGGCCGATCCGAGCGCGGTTTTGATGCCAAACCAGACGATCAGAATCACGGCGAAGCCCCGGAACATGTTCATGCCCATGGTCTGGAACATGCCGGCGTGTTCAGTCATGAGATCCGTCAAAAAAGCGAAAAGATCGTTCATCGAACTGGGCGGCATAACGTCTCCCTAAGGCATCCGCCAGGCGAGCATGGCGGCGCTGGCTCCCGCGGTTTGTGAAGCGAGCACCGCCTGTTCCTGAGACATGAACTGGATGTGTTCGTTGAACGCGCGCGCTTGCGCATCGCGCTCGCGCTTGGCTTCGAGAATCTGCCGCTCGGCCAGAGCGGTGAGAAGCTTGTTGGCGTCCTGCGTGTTGCGCAAATTGATCACGCCCGCGGCATTGATCTTGTTCAACACCGCAATTTCGGTATTCATGTCGGGATCGGATGATAAGGAATCCGCTTCGAGGTTACTGATCGCGGCCTCCACTTCCGGCGCGTTGGCGCGGAGCTGCCCGACCAGCTGGATGGCGGCCAGGCTGGCGCCATCGCTGAGCTCGACCGTGCCGTAGTCCTTTTCGAGCCGATCCAGTTGATCCGCGGGAATACTGCCCAGCGCGCTGCCGTAAGCGCCCAGGGGCTCGGTCGATGCCGCGTATCCGGCAGGTACCCCCAACCCGGTGTTGATGGCCGATTGCCAGGATGCGGTCGTGCCGTAGGTGTTCGTGGCGGCGGATGGCGTCCAGGGTGTCGGGAGCGCGCGGTAGCGAAGGAGCATATTGACGGGATCGGCCCTGGCCATCCAGATCATCTGGTCGTACTGGCTTTTGATCATCTGGTAGGTCTCGACGAGCTGCGCATACTGCTGCTGCAGCTGCGCGAATTCTTTGACGGCCTCCGCGAAATTGGTGGGGTCATAGACGATGTCGCCGAGGCCGAGAATAGCGAGCGCCGGCACGCCCAGGACCAGCACCATTCCTACGGAAACAAGGAGTTTCTTTTTCATGGTTCTCCCTTCAGCGGCCCTTGCCTTAGAGCTCACTCGCCGGGTGCTCGGTGTAGGCCGGGAGCGGCAAATCCTGCGACAAATAAATCTTGATCCGGTGCCCTTCCCGGATCGTAAAGGTGGGCAGCACATTCAAATACCGGTCCAGGATGTGCATCGAGGACTGCGAGAGGCTCCCGGCCACGCCCTGCTCGTACGCGTCGGCCGCGGATTCATCCAGGCTGTAGCGCGTCGTGGCCTGAGAAAGCCCGGCGATCGCGCCGATGGCCAGCGACACGCCGAAAATCTCCAAATAATGGTGGTTCACCTGGTCGCGCAAGCCGGTCTGGCCGATCTGATCCAGGCCCTTGAACTGATCGAGACTGACGGAGTAACCGTCCGGCATGATCAGGCGATGGAAGGCCACCGCCAGACGCTGCTCTCCATAGGCTTCGAGCTTGCGGACCTCGCCCAGGGCGCGCGTTCCCTGAGGAATAAGCAGCGTTTGGTGATCGCGCCCGTAGACGTTCGTCGTCACCATGCAATTGACGGGTCCTGAGAAACTGGAGTCCAGACGATTGGTGAGCACGGTCTCAAGGATCGCGCCTTCAAAAAGCCGGTAGGACTTCGGGCCGCTCGTTGGAAGCGTTCCGGCGCCGGGCTTGGCGCCCGGAGGGGCGGCGCCGCCAACGGCGGCTTCCGCGTGATCCGGCTGAATATCCTTGACCGGCATGGTGTCCGGAGGCCGATAGCTCAAGGCGATATTGGAGGAGTAGAGTCCCTGGTACTCCCGCTTTTCGCGGTCAAGCTCGATCCAGTTTTTCTCAGGCTTCCCGCTATCCGCCGACGTCATGGCGTAAACCGGCTTCGCTGCGCCGGGCTCGGCAGGACCGGGCGATCCGGACCGCACACCCAGGGCCTGCTTGGCTTGCGCCAGTTCCGCTTCTTCCGATGCCAGCTGCCGCGTTTCGTCTTCGATGTGCGTGCGGTACTCCTGGATGCGCGCCGCATTGGGATCGATCGCGGATGGCGCCTGGCTTGCGGGTGAAGCGGCTTTGGTGGGGTTGCCCTTACGGCCCGAAAACATCATGACCAGGATCATCAGAAGGGCGACGCCGGCCAGCACGCGCGTCTGCGCGTTCTGCGGGAGAAGGCCTGCGATCTTCGGCCGTTTATCCAGGACCTGGGGAATCGGGTTTTGGGAGTCAGCCATTTACTCCTCCCGCAAGAACGGCAGCTTTTGTTTGCCAATGACCAGATAGCCTTTGTCGAGGATCTTGCCGACGACATACACGCCGTCCTTGTAGTCGAAATCAACGAGATTGGGCTGGCCGTCCTTGATCTCATAAAGCGCGGGCGTCTCTTCAGGCCGGGCCTGGATGTAGGTGAACCGGTCATCATGGTACATGGCGCGCACAAAGAAAGGCTTCTTGCCGGCTTCGAAGCGGTACGGGAAGCGCATATTGGAAACAAACCGGTTGATGCCCTGGTTGATGGCCGAGACCTCCGTCTCCTTCGTCTGGCGGAGTTCCTCTTTGGCCTTGCCCAGCTGCTCTTTATAAACCTCAACATCCTGGGCCGCAACAAAGCGTGGCGCACCTCGCGTGGCCGCCGCCATGGGGCCCTCTTTGAGCTCCACGAAGAGCTTCAAATCCGGCTCGGATTTCGGCGACTCGGAGATTTCCGAAAGCAAAAAGGAATACACATTGCCGCTGGCGGTGACCAGATTCAGGTTCGACCGCGCCCCGGCCTTGGCGGGTTTTACATAGGCGAAGTTTTGATTACCGTTCACGATCCAGAACTCTTTATCGCCGCAAGTGAAATCCAGGATCTGCTCGTTTTTCGGCAGGATGATGAGCGTAGTGAAACGCAGCTTGGTTTTGACCGGAATCACGTCGCTCTCGCCGTAGGACACCACCCGAGCGATGGGCGGTTCCGCCGTCGCGTCATCGAGCGCGGCCGTGCGGCCCGTGGTTTCGGCGGGACGCCTGGCCGCCTGAGTGGCCGGACCGGGTCCGGCCAGAAGTGAGCCGCAAAGCGCGGCATGCAGCAGACATTTCGTTTTCATGCATTCCCCCTGACGAGTGTTTCCAGGCCCTCTTGGAATCCGCAGCGCTCAAAAGCCGCGCGCTTTTTCTCGACTTCCCTGGGGTTGCTGGTGTAAATCCAATATTCTTTCCGGCCCACGTTGAGCTGAAGGACCTTCGCCACGCCCGGCTGCTTCAGCAGGAATTCTTTTTTCGGGGCCAGGCCGGCAATACGTTCGGTTTCGGCCTCGTTCAAATGAAAGAGCTGCTGGTAAGCCGCGCGGTCCATGCCGGGGTTGGCGAGAAAAAGTTTGGTCGGGCAGCTTTCCACCGCAACCGGCAGCATTTCGGAACCCATTAGATCCTCGCTGGATTGAGTTGCCAGGACCACCGCCCCGTTTTTCTTGCGCCACGTTTTGAGCGCTTCGACGATATAGCCTTTGATCACCGGATGCTGGAAGAACCGCCAGGCTTCATCAATCACGAGAACCTTGAATTGGGAGGGCGGCGCCTCGGTGATGGCGGCCGTGGCGCGGTGCAGGATGTAAAAGAGCAAGGCTTCGAGCTGATCCGGGGCCTTGGCCATGCCCTCAAAGTCGAAGGTTTGAAAACGGGATAGGTGCAGATGGTCCTCGACGTTGTCAAAAACCGCCGCATAAGGGCCGCCTTCCACCCATTTCTGAAGCTGCGCCCGCAGATTTTTCGGCAGGATGTTGGCCAGCGTAAAGAGGCGCCTCTGGTCGGGCGCGACCTGGTAGAGGTTTTCGATCTGCTCGTATAAATCACGCTCCTCTTCCGCCGTGGCGCGGTAACCGTTCGACTCGATGAGCACTTTGACAAACGCGAAGAGAAAGAGCAGATTGTCTTTAGTGGGTTCCAATGAAAAGGGGTTGATCGCCACGGCGCGCCCGGGCTTTCCGATGGGTACATAGACCCCCTGAAAGAGCCGGGTCAGGCTCTCATAGCTGCCGCCGAGATCAAAGAGGATGGTCAACGGGTCATACTTCTGCGCCTGGGTGACCAGGAAGTTGAGCAGGAAGCTCTTGCCCGCGCCGGTGGCGCCCAGGACCAGGGTATGGGCCACGTCTTTGGCGTGCAGGTTGAAAAAATACGGCGTATTTCCCGCGCCTTCGAGGATGGCCAGATACTCTTGACCCAGATGCTCATTGCGCGGGCACCCGGAATCCGGCGTATGGAGAAATGACAAGTCCGCGTAGTTCGTGTTCATGAGCCACAGGCGCCGCAGGTTATAGGCACTGTTCCCCGGCAGAACGGCAAGCCAGGCGTTGAGCCGGTTGTAGTGCTCCTCAGTGAGCTGCGCGTCATAGACGGCAAAGACCTTGAAGGCCTGGGCTACGGAGCGCCTGAGCACGGCCAGATCCGGGTGGTAGAGAATGAGCGTGAGTGAAAACTGCCCGAAATAGCGACCTTGCACCTCTATTTCTTCCAGAGAGCCGCCCAGACTCTCGACGACGGCCGCGGCGCCGTCATCAATCAGGATGTCGCGGGTCGCGCCGCTACCATCGGCGTTCATGAAGTTAAGCAGGGAAGCTTTGGAATTGAAGAAATGCCGGCGCTTGGACTGAATCAGGGCCCGCGCCCTGGATGCGCTTTCGCGCTTCCATTCCGAAGCGATCACATAATTGGCCGGGAGCTCATGGATGCCGCGTAAGAGGTGGGCAAAGGTTCGCGCGGGCGGTTCTTTGAGCGTCAGGACCTGGACAAAGTAATCGTCCAGACGCAGGTAATCACCGTGACACTCCAGGGACGAATCGCAAGCCTGGAAGTCCACGAAGCTCGCGTATTTGAGCCGGGCTTCGACTTTGAAAGGCGCGTAGTTGAGAAGCCGCCGCAAGGCGGTGAACGCCTGTTGGGTATTCAGGCGCTCTACGTGGAGAAAGTCGCTTAATTGGAGCGCAAAGGCGGTGACTTTATTGGCGAAAAACTCCCGCGCGATGGTGAGTTCCCGCTGCAGGTGCGTGTGCGTTTCGCGCTGGGAGGTCAGCCGCCGTAAGACCTGTTTCGGATCGATGAGCCACTGCACGAGCCGCGTGCGGTGGGCTCGGGGCCGCCAGCCTTCATAGATTATCGCCAGGTAGTTTTCCGTTCTGCAGAGCTTTTCCGCCTTCCTGGAGAGATACCGAATCCGGCCGGCCGCCGCCTCCTCCACAACGGGATCGGCGTAATGTCGGCCGGGCAGCTCGGGCTCTTCGCGTTTGAGGACGTATTGGCCGATTCGGAATCGCTCGTCCAAGACGCGCAGCACGGACTCAAAGTGGCGCGCCGCCTGATCGATTTCCTCAGGGTCCAAGCACTCGGCGTCGCGCCCGGCGAGCGCGAGCCAGGTCACCAGATCGCCGCCTTTGGTGACGAAGATGCCGTCGTCAATCGCGGCGTGAATGCCGACCAGGGCGTTGAAAGCCCCGGATTCCTGGTAGTCCTTCATGACGCGCCCCAGATTGATCACAGCCGCATCTCCAGAAGCGCGGCGAACTTCGCCGGATCGTATTGGGTTCGGGACCTGGCCGAATTGAGCAAAATGCGCAAAAGCTGGGGATCGGTGACTGTTGCCCAGCGCGCGATCATGAACAGCGCCGCAAACATAAATAGCCCTCCGAGCAGACTCCCGAAGAAGTTGAAAGTGGTCGCTCCGATGATGGCCGCCAGGAAAAACAGGTTCCGCTCGGCGCCCCAGATGGTCAGCGGCTTATTGAGCGAGCGGTAAACGGGGTGGTAATTCGAGGTCTTAGCCATAGGTCGTTTCCATGAGGACTTAGAGCCTTTTTCTACGGAAAGAGCCACGCCAGGAAGTTCACGGCGCCAATCGCCATGCCCACGCCGAAAAGGATGCCGGCGAGCATCCGCTTGGAATCGCCCTCGCCAAAGGCGAACATGAGGCCGCCCACCACAATGGCCACCAGGCTCAGGCCGCGGGCAATGGTGCCGGTGAAAGCGGCCTGCAGGACGCTGACCGCGTTTTCCCAGGGCGAGTCCGCATAGGCCGGAAGCGCCAGGAGCAGACCGCTTCCTACCGCTATGGCGAGGCGCCGCAGGGGGCGGCGGTCCATGACTTGAAATCGGGGCCGGGCAAAAATGCGCATAATTGAAAGGCACCTTTCGATTGGGCTGGCCGCATTTCCCGGCCGCATCCATACATGCGCAAAACCCGGCCGATTCCGCTACGCTCCCTCGGTATAAGCGCCGTGCGGAGCCGGCGACTGCCCCTGCGGATCACCCGGTTCGATTCGGAGATAGTCGAGTCCGGTATCTGCGCGTTCAGAAGGCCGGCCTTCCGCAGCGCCAGCCGGAACAGGTCCCACAAGACGCGTAGGCCGAATGGGATCGTTCGTTTGAGCCTTTGGGCTGATTCAGTCGCGTGCGCGGAAATTGCAGAATGAAGAACGTCTCACAGGAGATCGGTATCCGCCGCCACGCTCATCGTCTGTTGGCCTGGATCACGTTGCTGTCGTTGATCCCTTTCCCAGCGTCACCGACGCGGGCTTTCTCCATTGAATGGGGGTCGGATGAAACGCTGATCGAGCGGCAGGCACTGGCGCCGCCGGCGGCCGGTGTCCTCCGCACTTTTGATCCGGTGCGAGTCCGGTGGGTTCGGCTCGAAGAGGGATTGGCGCCGGCCCCGGACACACCCATTCACGGGGCCATCCGGGAAGTCGAGCGGCTGCTCGAACGCGGCGAGCATCGTCATGCGCTGATCCTCGCCGATGTGCTGGCCTATGATGTGGCCATGGCCCGCCACGCCAGCAGAATCCACGACGTGATGGAGTGGTGGAGCGGGCTGTTTCCCGTGACCCTTCCGCTGGACGTGACCCGAATCACAGTGGACCAACTGGACAGGGCGGTAGACGCCCTGCTCAGGTCCATGTGGGCGCCCCAAAATCCGGCGCACGACCTCTTCATGGAACGTATCTGGCGGGCCCGCTTTGACGATCCCGAATCCCCGGCCGTCATCCGAGGATTCGAGACGTTCATGGATCTGCACGAAGCGCTCGCCCACACCTTGGATTGGGAGGCGACCTTCAAAATCCGCATTCCGCCCGAAGGGCGGAAATGGGTCGAAAACCATCCGGCGGTGTCGGTCACCGTCTCTGGACCCCGGACTGTCGGCTGGCTGATGGCCACTACAGAGAACCTGTACCCACGGCTCAAGACCGTCGGTTGGCTTCTGCGGATTGATCGCCGAATTCAGATGGACACGCGAAAAGCCGTGGACCCTGCCCAGCGCTTTGCACTCGTGCTGCCGCGAAGCGCCTAGGGAATTCTTCCCGGACACCGCTCAGGAGACCTGCCCTAGCGCGCACAAGTCTGCCAACAACCTCGCGCCCGTTGCGTAGCGCCGCTCCGGCGATTTCATCAGGCAGCGCCGGAGGATGCGAGCCAGGGCTAGCGGCACGCTCTTCGGCAGAGGCGCCGGGGAAGCTCGGAGAATCGCGAACAGGGTCTCGATGGCAGTGGACTCTTTGAAAGCAGGCCGCCCGGTGAGCATTTCATACAAAATGGCGCCAAAGGCGAAGATATCGCTGCGGGCGTCCGATTTGCGACCCTGCGCCTGCTCGGGAGCCATGTAGCCGATCGTGCCGAGGATCGTTCCGTCCAATGTCTTCACAGGGGCGTCCCCAATCCGCCGTCCAAATCGGGGGTTTGGCATGATTTTGGCGATGCCGAAGTCGAGCAATTTGATCAACCCGGAGGCCGTCACAAGGATGTTGGAAGGCTTCAGGTCGCGGTGTGCGATGCCGGCGGCGTGCGCCGCGGCCAAGGCGTCCGCGATTTGCACGGCGCAGCGAAGGCAGGTGGCGAGCGAAAGCCCTCGTTTGGGAATGGCTCGCGCCAAGAGGACGCCTTCAACATATTCCATGACAATCACGTCCGCACCGCCGTAATGGAGCACGTCGTGGATGGTAATGATGTTCGGATGGTTGATCGCGGAAGCGCATCGGGCCTCCTGGAGGAAGCGGTTTCGGAACTCCGGGGCGACGAGCGCGGCGGCCGGCAGCACCTTCAAAGCCACGGGCCGGCCCAGATGCGTGTCATCCGCCTTGTACGTCTGAGTAAGTGCGCCGTCGCCGATTGGCTGCAAATGATCAAACCGCTTCCCGATCGTATGGAGCGGCGCCGCGCAGCAGTCCCGAAGTTCCGCTCGCAGCCAGGGGCGGGCTCGGGCCCACTCCCGCCTGGCCGTGCTCTCCGCGATGCCCAAGGCTTTGGCCGTTTCCTTGGCTGAAAATCCCTCGAAGAAACGCAGACGCACAAACCGCCCCCAGAGCGGGCAGAGCTTATCCATCTTTTCCAGCGCCGCGCGGAGGTCCAGATGCTCCCCCACAACCTGCGGCATTGCAACCTGAGCTTCGTTCAGTGAGACTTTGAGATGCCGCCGTTTACCGGCGTCACGCGCCCGCGCGTATTCGATGAGGACTTCATCCATCCCTCGGCCGGCGACCCCGAAGAGATGCGCTCGATTCCTGAGGCCATGCTGACACGCGCTCGCCAGTCTGGGATACGTCTCATGAACGAGATCGGCCGGCTGCAAGGTGTGTTCAGGTCGCTCGCGGCGAAGCCGGCCGCTGGCCAAAGAGAGCAAATCGGGATAGATGCTGCGAAAGAGCTTTTCGTGGGCCTGGCTGCTCCCCTGGTGAACAGCGTTGAGGAGGAGGGTAATATCTCCCGGCTGACGCGGCGCGGCCGGGCATCTAGATTTTTTCTGCATATGTCGAGTTTGTACACACTTGATGAAAACTTGATAAACCCCGGATGAACTCACTGGAAAAGGCCGGCCGCACCATTCGGGGTATTCCTTCAGGGAGTTCGCGGCCCCTGGGGCGCTGAAATTCCAGGGCAGAAATTTGGGGCCCGCCCAGGTTGCCAAGAAGAGTCGTGTCGCGGATCGTAGTAAAGCAATGCACAAGGGATCGCATTTTCCAAATCATCCGAAGCATGAGGAATAAAAAAGTGACCTTCAGAATTCTGAGGGCCCAGATTTTGCTGAGCGATTGCCCGCGCATCAAAACATCGTTAGAATGACGAAGCAGTTACAGCTATGCCTCGCCACGTGGATCTTCGCCTGGAGTCGCTTTTGAAGGACCAGTCGCCCGATACCGGCAGAACCGAATTTGCGGAGGCTCTAGGCATAAGCGACGCCACCCTGCGCGCTTATCTGGAAAACCGGTGGACGGTTTTGGACAGAACCGTCCTGGAACGTATGGCGGACTATTTTCAATGCGATGCCGGAGCCCTGCTGTCGACTCGCGAGAGCTCTTTTTTTGAGCCTTTCAGGCGTCTTTCGGGCGACGAGCTTTTCGCCAACATGCCCACCTGTCTTTATCTGATACGGCCTGACGCCGATGTCGTCAGTGAAGGTCGCCCCGTCGCCCACCGGGATCACCGCGCGATCGGCCACCTCGGAAACCTGTTGCAGCAACATGTGGATGAACTGAAAGAGTGGGAAAAATCGGTTACCTCGCCCGAAGCCTTTCAGGAAGCGCTGCGGCAGAACACCGTGGTCCTCGGGTCGCCGTGGGTCAACCCGGCCACGGAAATGGCGATATGCCGGGTTTTTGGCGTCGAACCCTTTGCGCCAGCGGGACGCGAAAAACTGCCCTTTACCTTCCGGGTACCCGAGTGGAGCGGTCCAAGCGCGATTCTGGAACCTGGTCCCGATAGGCGTCGAGGAATCTGGCTGCGGCACCCGAAAGAGCTGATTGAAACGGATTACTGGCCGCTTCCGGAATTCAAGCGGCGTCGCGTCGAGCGCGGCCGGGATAGCGCTCTGGTCCTGGTCGTGAACCACGCCCTTGCAGGCAGGCCGGAATCTCCCCGCAAGCTGATCGTGCTGGCCGGATTCGGCGGGACTGGCACGGAGGCTGCGGCCATGGCCGTGGCCACCGACTACCGCGATCTGGAACCGACTGAAACCAGTGAAGTCGTATGGGGGGTCATTGAAGTTTTCTACGGAAAGCGCCCCTACGACCTCGAACGGGCGAAATTGACTTACAACTGGCGATGCCGCTCGGGCGGCCGATGCCCGGTGGTTTTTAGCTCTAAAAAGCCAATGAGGTAGGCTTTCGCTTTTCATCGGGATTGAACCTTTGCGATACGGCGGTCGGCGCCCGTCACCTCAATCGCCCGGCAGCATCCGGCCAAACGTGACGGAATCGAATCATCCGCCAGCTTGGCTGCCAGCTGATCCAGCGAGTATTTGCTCGTGATCACCAGACCGTTCCGGTCATCGAAACAGCGGGTATCGAGAATCTCCTGAACGAGCTGGCGCACGTAGGCGGTGTCAGAGCCAACGCCAAGGTCATCCAGAAGGAGCATCTCGGCGGCGGCCCATTCGTCAAGAATGGCCTGCTCCTGCTCGGGACCCCTCAGGCGCGCTTTACGGCTGAGCTGGTACGCGGGTAGAATCGCGACGCAAAGCGTTTCCTCAAAACAGCGTCGGGCGGTGGCATAGCTGAGATGTGTCTTTCCCACTCCACACGCTCCCCACAGGTACAGGTTCTCGGCCGCCGGGTTGAATTGCTTGCAGCTTTCAAAGGCCCGACGGTTTCCAGGCCTTACTTCGTAACGCTCGAATGTGAACTCCCGGTAAGGTTTTTCGCCGCCCATGAGCGCGATGAGTGCGTCACGGCGCCGGAGCCCTTCTTCCTGCTTTCGCCGCTCCGTCTGCAGCTCCTGAAGGCATGAGGCGCATAAGCCGTCGATGAGGGAGCTCCGCCAGACGCCAGTGCCGGCGAGCGCTTTGCCGTTTAACACCACGGCCGGCAACCATTCCCAGGGAAGGGATCGCCGACAGCGCGCGCAAACGTCAATTTTCAGAAAGGCCGTCATACTTACCCGGAATCGATCGGGCCGCGCCCGCTAAAAGCCGCCGTTGGCTGTTTGAAGGTCGGCGTGGTGGGCGTTGCCGGGCCGTTTTCTCCGCTGTGGGGCGCCTGTCTTTATATGTTTTTAGATTGTCTTTACTACTGTCTTTCGCTCGTCGGAAAAGCGATGACTCCTGACACCTATTTCGGTGACTGGCGTCATCGCCGATGATGTCTGCGGTCACCGCTTTTCGATGACTGGCGTCACCGGTGACGGCTGTCATCGCTCGCGCACGGCGCCGGGATCTCCTCACTGGCGGCGCCGTGTTCCAGAGGCGGACGTCCGTCTCGATGCCCAGGTGGCCTCCTTCAACAAAGAGAACCCCGGCCGCCATGAGCTGCCGCCCGGCCCGCAAGACCCCGGCCCGGTCCAGGCCCAGCTCGCGGGCCATGTAATACCAAGAGCACGACACGAGCCGCCGGTTCCAGCCGGCCGTGTTCCGGATCACCCACAGCGCAATCCGAAACTGCACCCCCGTGAGAGGAGCGGACATCAAACCCTGCAACAGCGGATTTGGAAAGCGGACAAAGTGGATTTGCGCATCATCCATAGGCTCTGTTCTTTCTAGAGATCAGAACTTCGCGAAATGCACAATTCACCGTCAATCGCCAAGGCCGTGCTTGACGGCATACTCTCGCACTTTCTTGAGCCACAGCGCGGCGGTATTTCGGTGTATGCGCAGCGCCCTGGCCGCAGCCGATAGCTTCCAATTCTTCTGCTCCAGGACGGATAGGAAACGCTGAAGGGTCGGGCTGAGATCCTCCCAAAACTGCTGGAAGGCAAGGCCAAAGTCGCCCTCGTCCCGGCCGGGCTCTCGGAACAGCGCCTGCGCCGGTTCTCCCGGAACGTCTTCTGAATTCCTGGGATCAAGGGACAGGATGCGCTTCGTTACGTTCAGTTTTTTCAGCCACGCTTTGGCCTCATTGGCCAGCGCGGTCCGGATGTAGGCCTTCGGGTGTCTGATTCCCGGGCGGTGATCCGTCTTCAGCACCACAAGTTTCTGCACGAGTTCGGCCCTGAGTTCCTCCTGTTGTGAGGACTCGGGCGCCTTTCTGGCCCAATACTCGATGGCCGCTCGCTCCCAGTCTTCGAATTCGAGACGGAAGTCTGCGTCGCGCTGCGTGGCCACGATCCGCCGCCTTGCGGACAGGGCGCGCTCGCCGCGTGGCTAAGCGGGAATGATGCGCGGTCCCAGCCGCGAAAAACCGGGAACGTGCCCCGATTTAAACGACTGGACTACTTCGGAAAATCGTCGGAAGGCATGGCTTTCGTGGTAACCCCCTTGCGAACGATGCTGCGGCTGGGCCCGGCGTCGAAGGCTTATGCCGACGTAATGCGCGGCGGCACAGTTCAGCAGAATTGAACGAAGTTGATTTTGGCTGGCTCCGCATTATAAACCGCGCCCGCGCAAGGCCGTCAACCCGGTCAACCCGAATGCCCTGGGGTATCTTGACCAGGCTGGCGGCCCTCGACGGAGAATTGTGCAGTTTTCGGGTGGTGACGATCTATACAGTCATGAAGCCGAAGGAGCCTCATGCGGGACGGCGGGAGCCGACGATGAAAACCGAAGCGGCGCGGTTGCATGATCGGCGCAAAATGAGTAAAGTCTCCAGGCGATTAAGGCCGCGTCTGGCGGTCTTCATCAAGACGCTGGAAACCGAGCAAACGCCGGCCATGCGGGAGAAAGCGACTCGGCTCTTTTGCCGAGCGTTGATCCGCCTTAACCTTCAAGACAACGGCGAAGCCGACCATGGAAAAAGCTTGGGCATTTTATAGGCGATCGACTGACAAGCAGGAACTCTCCATCGAGGACCAGCGAAGGGCGGCCCACGCCTACGTACAAGAGCGGGGGTGGCATATTGTCCGGGAATTTGAGCCTCATCTGGGCTACGGGTCCGGGCTTACCATTGACCGCGATCCCGCCTTCCTGGAAATGGTCCGCGTGGCGGAACACGAGGCCCACGGCGTGACCTATCTCATTGTGTACGATGTGAGCCGGTTCGGTCGCCTGCAGCCGGAGGACAAAATCTATTGGGAGCGCCGGTTCAAGAAGCAAGGCGGTATCCAGATCGTTTACGTGAAGGATGACTTTCGCAATGACGGTTCGATCGGGGACATCCTGACGAAGGTCGTCAAGCATTCCGAGGCGCACCAGTTCAGTTTGAAGCTTTCGGAAGTGACCCTGCGCGGCGCCAAGAGCCACGCGGCCCTGGGGCACAGCGCCGGCGGTGCAGCGCCCTTCGGCTACGACCGCCTGGAAATCGGTGCGGCTGGGCAGCCGGTCCGCGTAATGAACCGATCGAGCGATTGGAAGAGCAACAAACTGAACCACGTCATCTGGAGCCCTTCTCCCACCGAGGCCCCGGCCGTGCGCTGGATTTTCGAGACCTATGTAAAAGGGACCGGGCTGAATCTTATCGTGCAGCAGATGAACGCACAAAAGATTCCATCGCCTCGAAGCCGCTATTGGTCAAAAACCATGATCCACTACCTGCTGCGCAATCGGGCCTACATCGGCGAGCGGATTTACAACAAGCGTTCCTATAAAGCCTACCGGCGGGGAGAGAAGGCCAGCCTGGCGAATGCGCGGGAAGCCTGGATCGTCAAGGAAGGCGCTCATCAGGCGATTGTAGACAGGGGTCTTTTCGAGCAGGTACAAACCATCCTGAAGAGCAAGGTGATCACCATGGGGCGGACATTTCATCGGCCGTATATGCTGACGGGTATGATGAAATGCGCCAACTGCGGATTTCGGATGATCGGGCACGCCACCAAAGGGAACGGCCGTGAATACATGATGTACACCTGCTCGGGCTACTTCCGAATGGGAAAGAGCGTTTGCCGCAGTGTACACATTCTGGCCGATTCGCTGGAGGCGGAGGTGCTGGCCAGCATCCGCGACCATCTTTCCTCCCCCACGTGGCGGAATCAAGTGTACGAAACGCTTGAGGGCGTGATCGATGAGGAATTTGGCGATAGCGCGCAGGACCGTACCGAAGATCTCAAAAGGCAGCTTGACGCTGTGAATCGGCAAATTTCCAACATCGTGGACGCGATCAAGACCTCCGGCCGATTCTCGGAAGCCATGAATCAAACCCTGGCGGACCTGGAAACCCGGCGCGACGCCGTACGGAACTCGCTTGGAGAAGCTGAAAAACGCGTGCACCAGCGCATCGGAGCCGAGACCCTGGCGGAGAAAATCATGGCAAGGTTTGGGCATTTCGATCGGATTTGGCACGACGGTCTATCGGTTGAGGAGCGCAAGGAATTGCTGCGCTGCTATGTGCACCAGGTCAATGTCGCTCACTCGCCCACGGACGTCCAGGCCGAAATCTGGCTTTACAAAGTGCCGATTCCCCAAAAGCAAATGACCCCAGAGGGAGCAGACTTGGGTCCACTCATCTCTAGGGTCAATTGCGGGGGCCGGAAATTCACCTTAGAGGTAATGCCGCCACAGGAAATCCTACCACTCGTTCTCAAGAAGCTGGTAGCCCTAAAGCGGCCTTATCTGCATTACCGGCGTAGGGCGGCCTAAGCAAGAGGCTATTTTTCAGGCATGGTGGTTACATTCGTGATTCTGGGGCCGTTGCCCGGCGCATGCGGCGCATGGGTGGAACTTGACCTGGCCATGTTGTCTATTTTAGACTGTTGTCCAGAGTGGACAACAGCCAGAAACCAAGCAACACCCTTAAGGCGCTGTTACGTGAATTGGCGGAAAGACTGCCATCGGGGTGGCGCATCATGCGGGACGATGCGGGCGGCAACCGAGCCTCGGCAGGTCCGGCTGACGAATCGACGCTAAAAATCCTTGGGCCACGCGGCAAGGCGGGATTCGTCGTGGTCCAAACGAGAGATCGCCTGGAACCCAAAGACGTCGATTCGCTCGCCGCGAGAGTACGCAGGGGGGGGCAGGTCCCTGTCATCATCGCAACCCCTTTCCTCAGCGCGCGGACCCGGGAACGTTTAAAGGCGAGCGGGATTGGGTACGCTGATCTAACCGGAAACATTCGTCTCATCATTCCGGAGCCGGGGGTATTCATTGAGACGAGCGGCGCAGCCCAGAATCCCTTTGCTACATCTCGCGAACGAAAGTCGCTGCGAGGGGCTAAGGCGGGAAGGCTGATTCGAGCCCTTTGCGATATTCGGCCGCCGATGGGGGTTCGACAACTGGCCAAAGAGGCCGGTATTGACGCCGGCTATGCGTCGCGTCTGATCGACTTTCTCGATCGCGAGGCGCTTATTACCCGGGAAAAACGGGGCGCGGTCATTCGGAGCGATTGGGCGGCGTTAATTCGCCGCTGGTCCCAAGCGTATTCTCCCTTCGAGAAGGCGCGGGTGACGTGGTACTTGGCAGCGCGTGGGATGGCCCAAGTCTTGGAACGGCTAAAGAATCTATCCACGCGCTATGCCGTAAGCGGCTCCTGGGCCGCCGCGCAACTGGCTCCGGTTTCACCCACCCGGCTCATACTCTGCTACGGCGACGATCCGGAGGCCCTCGCTCGCGCCCTCGATGTCCGGGTGGCGGAAGCGGGCGCCAATGTGGCGCTGGCCGCTCCTTTCGATCCGGTTGTTTACGAAAGGACCTCGCAAAAAGACGGGATCATAATAACCGCCGCCAGCCAGATTGGTGCGGACCTCCTCAGCAGTCCGGGCAGAGGCCCGATTGAGGCCGAGGCTCTGATGAACTGGATGCAGGATAACGAAAATGCATGGCGCCGTTGATCCCCTCTACGTGGTCGCCCGGAGCGTCCTGCTCGATGCGCTCGATGCCCTGGGTTCACAACGCAAAGCCGTTATCCTGATTGGCGCGCAGGCCATTTACCTGCATACCGGAGCAATCGAACTGGCCGTTGCCGAATACACCACCGACGCCGATATTGCGCTTGATCCTGCCGCTTTGGAGACGGTGCCAGAAATCGAATCGGCCATGACGGCAGCCGGATTCCATCGTGGCAATCGTGTCGGGGCATGGTCCGTATCTCGTGAAGTCGGGGGCGTCATCACCAAGGTGGAGGTGGACCTGATGGTGCCGGAGGCGGTCGGAGGCGCCGGCAGTCGCGCCGCGCGGCTCCTCGGCCATGCGAAGCATGTGGCGCGAAAGGCCCGAGGTCTCGAGGCCGCCCTGATTGACCGAAGCATGCGCGTCATTAACGCCCTTGACCCGGCAGATGCGCGATCCTTCGCCATCGCTGTCGCCGGTCCGGTCGCGCTCATGGTATCGAAACTCCACAAACTTCAGGAGCGCTTGGCCGAACCTGAACAGCGTCGCGTGGATGCGAAGGACGCGCTGGATGTTCTCCGGCTGCTACGGGCCATCCCAACCCAGGACTTGGCGAAGACATTCCAAACGCTACTGCACACAGACGTGTCGAGAGAGGTGACGCGCGAAGCGATCGTCGCGCTGAAGGATCTCTTTGCGAACACGCGTGCGCCTGGATGCCAGTTGGCGGTCCGAGCCGCCGGCCCGCTCGCCAATCCGGATGAAATCGCTGGATCGTGCAGCATTCTCACGACGGATCTTCTCCAAGCGATTCCGGGATAATCGAAGGAGTTTATGAACCGAAACGACATGGATCGCTACTTCTGGAGGACGGGTCAGCGCTGGAGCGGAGATAACCGTCCGAACAATTGGGGGAGGGTCGGACCGAAGCTCGGCAAGCGGACGATTCTTCTCCTAGTCGGCGCCTTTGCTGTGACGATCGTCATGTTATTCTTGCAGCGATAGCTCCGAATGCTCGCCTTGTCGAACGTAAAGCTCGTCTCCCAGACCGTGCCTGAATCCATAGGCTTCATAGCTCCTCTATGTCAGTGATTGGATATTATCCAATCAGCACCAGATAGGATCCCATCTGAGGACTACCGAATTCGCGACCGCGAAGAGACATCTGGTCGCTTCAACGGGGTACAAACCCAGTCACCACGGTATCGACTTGGCCGCTTTCGTCCGGGCTTCAACGGAGCCGCGATCAGCTGATCGCGGAAATCGCAAAGTATATACCCAGGTCGCTGTGAACGCAACAGCTTCAACGGACACAGCTTCAACGGAACAGCTTCAACGGAGCCGTGTCGCTAGTATGTGAGTTGTCCGGTCGAGTTCACACGTGATCAGCTGATCGCGGAAATGGTTGCTCCGGCAATGCAGAAACCGGAAAGGAATCCGCTTCGACGGAGCCGCGATCAGCTGATCGCGGAAATATCAACCACCACGGCGGCGGCAACACAAACCACGACCTTCAACGGAGCCGCGATCAGCTGATCGCGGAAATAAATACAGCGCTCCAGCCGACACGGTGACGCACCTCCCGCCTCACGGGCTTCCGCGGAGCGCCGTCAAAGAGCGACAGTTGCTCCGCCTCCCGCTCGACCAACGCCGCTGCCCGCAGCGTCTCATCCGGTAGGCAGATCCCCACCAACGAGCATCGCGGACACTTCGGCGAATCCTCCAGCGGTGCCGGGATCTGGCCCGAAGCAGCCGTGCTCCACGCGCGCCCGATCAGCGCTTCGGTCAACGCCATCAGTTCGTCGTCAAACGTCACCCTCACCCGCTGCCCTGTCTGCCGGTAATAGACGATCCCCTCCTCGCAGCGATATCCGTTGTCGCGCAGCACAATCGCCTGCACCGCCAATTGCGCCCGGTCGCTCGGCCACAGCTCCAACCCGTCCAGCCCCTCGCGTGGGCGCCCGCGCTTGTAATCCACCGGCGTCGCGATACCGTCCTCCACCTCCACCAAATCCAGCTTCGCGATTACCTTCAGCCGGTCGCTCGATAGCGTCACGGAGCGCGAATGGATCGTCTGCTCTAGACCCTCCGCCGCCGGGAGCGCGTCGGCTTTGCGGTCCACGCGCTTGTGCTGCACCGAGCCCTCGACGGTATCGGAGCTCTCCGCGAAAACTCCCTCCACCCATTCGTAGAAGAAGAGCCGCGGGCAGTAGCAGAATTCGTTCACCATCCGTGCCGGCAGATACTCCGGCAGGTCGGGGCCCGTTTGGATTGGAACCGGTAGCGCTCCCATAGGCCTCACACGATAATGCACGGGGCGTCGATCGCCGCGTACGGTTTGCCGAGCGCGGTGATCACCCGGTCGCCGCGCCCCTCGGCGGGGCCTAGGTTCACGAACAGCACTTGGTCTTCTGCATGGTTGATGACGGCCGCCAACTCCGCCCGGCACTTCAGCAGGTCCATGGCAGTAAGCTGGCACTCGAACACGGAGTACTGCAGATGGTCGCCGAACGCCCGCATCGTTTGGAACACCTTGCGCAAGCGCTTGTCATCGCAGATGTCATAGCAGACCAGGTAGGAAGAACGCACGAATTACTCCCCTGAACGCGCCGCAAATACACCGATGCCATAGTGCCGGCCAATACCGCCCAGCAGGGGCCCTTTGATCGGTTCGCTGAGTTTCAAACGAACATGGACGCGCGGCCACTGCGCGAGATGGCGCGGCACTCTGATATCGGTTGCCGCTTGGCAGCCGGACCAGTAGGGCGCCCTCTGGAAGGCCATTTCATGAATCAATGACTCAGGGGTACCTGCGGCGTCAAGAGCCTGACACAAGAGACGGTCCGTCTTCACAAGCGAGATGCGGCCTCGCGCGGCATTGTAACCGTGCAGGACGAGAGGCGTGACCGTCTCCCAAACGCGAGCCTCTCGGAGGAAAAACGGTAATACCTTGCCCCCGTCAACTGGAGGAACAAGAATCGCGCGAGGCTCTTTTTCGCCTTTGGCAATTAGCGCGCAACCGGATAGTTTAACCCTCAGCAGATTGAGGGCTTCTGCGTCCGCTGAGGAGGTGTCGGAAGGCTCAACAACCAGCACACGCCGTATTCCTCCATCTGAATTGTGATGGCCGATTGATGGCAACGGCACGAACGAAAGGCGATTGCCGAGATCGTCGGGTGCCGTGTGCCCGAGAACGAAGGAGTTGATCCAGGACTCGGCCAGTTCCTCCTGAAGCAGCGCCTGTCCTGAGGCATGTCGCACCCATGATGCGACCGTCTGCGCTTCCTCCCATCGCGCTGCGAACGGATCACCATCAACCGTCTGCATCTCGAAAGCGATCCAGCGTCGTGGGCGCCACGACCCAGCGCGGCGGTAGCGCGCCTCACCGAAACGGGTCGGCCGCGTGTAGGGGTCGATACCCTTACTTGAGAGGCGATTGGTAAAGGCTTTGTGACGGTCGTCAAGATGTGAGAGAAAACCTGCTGCTGGTACCGGCATGGGGGTACCCCCTACGGCGTCGGGTGTGAATCGTTCTAGACCCCTCATCGCGGGAGAATCCGTATTGAGGCTGGCAAGCGCAGCAGCGAAATCGATGCCCCACCCGATGGCGCGCAGGCGGGCTGCCACTTCGTCAAGGGCCGGCAGATGAGCGCGGGCCTGGTCATCTTCGGCAACAGGCCAGCGGTAAACTACATCGGGCTCGCCCAGCGAGTGATTGCCAATGATTTTCGGAGCCACACGCTTTGCGGTTTTGCTGCTCTGTGTCCGGGCAAGGCTGTTGTTCGGAACGAATATCGTGTAAGAGCGCCCCTCTGACTTGACCCTGGCAAGAATTTCCGGCGCCCCCAGAGTCTCCAACCACTCAAGCGCCTTTTGGTGAGTCGCGTTCCACTCGCGCGCGCCAGTACCAGTCTTGGCGCCGGCTACCAAAGCCTGAAAAAAACGGGATGGTGAAGGCGGCCACTCCTTTCCGTGATAGCGGTCGCTGAATAAGCGTACGGTGAGGTCAAGGTGCAGAGCCATCAGGATTCCTCTTTGGCCTTGCTTGCCTTCTTCAAAAGGTCTTTAGCCGTTTTCGGATCAAACTGCACTTCGCGGCCGGGGCCAACGCCGAAGGCGTCAGCCGTGGCGATCGCGAACGGCTCGACGTTGTCGATCGGCGCCGGACGCCGGTTTCCATCTCGGTACACGATGACGCTTGTTGGAGCTTTCTTGAGATCGCGAACCAGTAGGCATCCCTGGCGGAGGAAGAAGTCCACAGGTGCGAGCGCCGCAATCAAAGTCAAGCCGAGGATGTAACGCCGAAGGGGAGCCGGATCGTTAGATCCAGCCCCAAGGGCGCGCAATGCCGTGAGGTTAACGATGGTCGTGCGCACGATCTCACCTGACACGATCACTCCGCCGTGCGTCCTGCCGGACGGGGCATCCAGGAATCCCGCCTTACTTAGCGGCTTCCGCTGTTTCTGAGTATCGACTTCGAGCAGTTCTTCGACCTCTTCTTTCTCCAGCATTGAGAAATACTGTGCTGCGCGCTTGATCTCCCTGACGCCGGAGGCCCGAACTGTCGAATCGATCAGGCGAGGCACTTTCACTTGCGATCCACGTGAGTCCCACGCCCCGAACACCAGACTTGTCGGGGCGATTCTCGCCAACCGTGTGGCGTCCCCGGCAGCGCACTCGTTGAACGCTGTTTCCAATTCAGTTGCGAGTTCTGTTGATCGGACCAATGCATCGGCCGCGCGGTGACCCGCGTCCAATAGATTTACCTTCCGCTCATTCACGAGGATTTCGAACTGCGGAACCAGATGATGATATTTGGCTGTCTTGAAAAGGGGCTCCAGCCGATTTGCTTGTGATCCGACTGAGTCGAGGAGGCAGGTGCTGCTCTCCCCGTCGCGATCGATAATGTATCCAGCCCCTATGTCTCTGTTATCCTCCGGCGGAGCAAAGGTTGGCGGAAAGATCACGTCACCGGGACCAGCGGCCGGTTCAAGATACTCCTTCATTACAAGGGCGCTCGGGCCGCCGTCAGAAATCCAATCGTCAAAACGGGAGAGCAACTCAGACATCGTCAATTCCTTTAGCAAATAGAAACGTCTTATAGCCTTGACCCCTTGTGGCTACGTCAAAGCTGAAAGTTCGAGACGGCAACCCCTCCCAAGGCGCCGCGCAAGCCGCGCGCGCCGTGGCCAGAGTCAGTGGAGCAAACCAGACGGTGTAACGGTATGAGCGATTCTCGCCAGCAGGCCGAAATCCCTGAAGTCCCACAACCGCGAGCACTTCGATCCACGGAAAGGTTGTAGCCGCTTGACCGAGATCATTCGGAGAGTACCCTGCGTCTATGGCCTCCCATGCGGAGCGTCCATCCACGCCGAACCTCGATTTCGTGTAAACGGCGAATTGGGTCACTGTTTCAATGGGAACAGCGTAGTCCAGCAACCCCAATAGTTCCTCAAGGAGCCGCCGAGGGGTCTGTTGGCCACCCCAAGTCTTCAGCTGACTTTTGTCTGTCATCAGGTGATTGCGCCACCAATTAAGGCTCAAAGAGCGGCCAGCCACGTTAAGCACTAGGGATTCGAGCGTGATGTCACCCGAATGGCCCTCCTGCCGCGGTTCCAGCTTCAAGGGCTGAGGCGGCATCGCCGCGAGGGTTGAAATCACGAATCTCCTTCCTTCGTCCGCAAACCATGCTTCGCCACCTGGAGCGACTAAATCGGACAACTCAAATAGCCCACAACATGCGAAGTACTGGCCGGGATTGCACGGATCTATGGTGAGACGGTATTCAGCCATTAAGAGGCAACTCCGGTCCATTGGCCGATGCTATGGCGTCGGCTGAGCGGAACATTGATTCGAGATACGCGAGGCCCCAGGCTCCATATCGCTGCTGCATCCGTCCGAAGCGACGGGCAGATTCCAGCGCTGCCGATCCGCTATCTCTGTAGTGGATCTTGTCGAATGCGCGATCCGGAAAATGGGGCCTCCCCCAACCATGGTGCGCCGCCACCAGGTGCAAGGCCAAATCGCGCTCATTTTCGCTGAAGTCCGAGGGCAGCCGTGAGTTGGCGTCGAGGAGCGATCCCAGTTCGTGGCGGTAGCCGTCGAGCGCCCTGCCTTTCAACCGTGCGGTTTTTGCCACGGGCCGCGAGAAGTCCCGGTTGCCGGCAGCACGCTGCCAGATATCACGATCCTTCCCCGCGTCGTGCCAACGTCCAGCCCACTCAAACACTCGGACCGTGGAAGGGTCGAGCCCGCAGCGGCGAGCGAGATCTGCAGCCACCTTAGCAACATGTTCTGCGTGGTCGCTTAGCAGCAAGTCGGTTGGTGATGTCTTCCGGGGGACGTTGCCGGCGAAATACAGCCAACGAGGCCCTTCTTCGCTTTCGTCTGCCGTCGGAACTTGAACGGTGTATCGCCAGCGGAATGGGACTTCTGGCTGAGGTTCACCGGGAGAGAGATGCACGCGTGCTCTCGCGTCCGTTGCCGACCTGTCGTAGTTTCCGAGTGCCTCTTGAGAGAGGTCCGCAGTGGATCGCTGCCAGTCCACCATCCCGTTCTTGTCGAGATAGCCCACACCAGGTGGCAGCACCAGTGTACCGTGACGGAACCGGTCCGAAAGCCTGAGCAGCACTGCCAGTTGGGCGGCATGAATCTCGCCGTCGGCAGCGATTAGAATCGCAGGCTGTTCGAGGTAAGCGGACCGTCCAAGAGCTTCGCAGAGCTCCTTTGTGTACTGTTTGAGTCGTTCCTGAGCGATCACGGGGTAGCAGTCGAAGACCTCATCGCGATCCCGCGCCGAGACGCCCGAGTTCGCGAGGTCCGGGACATCCTCGCGCCATGCCACGTAGGTTTCAGGAGGGGCCGCGTCCTCGTCTCCGCCGCGGAGCCAAGGTTCGACCAAGGGGCGCGATGGCCACTCCCTCGCGGAGATCGAGGTCATGGACCACACATCAATATGCCAGGGAAGCAGAGGGACAAAGCTGGGTCTGGCAGACAGCGTCTCTGGAGGCGGTGGCTGCTTCAGCAGAGTTTCCGGGGACACGTCGGGCAGTGCCTTCAGATAGTTCAGAGTTTCGCGAAGGGCGCTGGTTTTCTCGCCCGCGACTTGCTTGGGTGAATACACGACGTGCGCGTCTCCTGAAGTCTCACCGAAACGGTTCAATCGACCGAAGCGCTGCAATAGGTGATCGGCGGTGTCCAGATCTGTAATCAGACGGTCGGACGATAGATCGATGCCAACCTCTCCCGCCGAAGTGGCTACCATCCAACAGGGACTTGCGTCGGAGGCCGACGGGTCTTTCGACAAGTATCGCTTGACTATGGCGTCATCGAGCAGCCGATCGCGCTCCCAGCCGCGCTGCACGCCTGTCAGCAAAGGCACGTGCGCGCCTTTGTGCCTGCCCTCGATTGCGACCGCCAGCTTTTGAGCTTCCTCCGGGGAGCGCACAAAGATAATCGTACGCCGGTCAGGTTGAGTGGCGAGCCTTTGAATTGCATTCTTTGGATCATCATGCTCGGACACGTGCAACCGTTTCGTCGCTCGGTAGCGCGCCCGGAAGTGATCATTGCTAATGTCTTGATCAAGGCTCGACGGGAAGCTCAAACGAGTGCGATCACGTGGAGTCGCCGACAGCAGCATCGTGCGCAGCGGGCGCTCGCCGCCGGTGAACTCCTGGAGGCAGCCGAGCAAGTCGGCAAAGGCAGGAGTGAGATGAGCCTCATCGTTAACGACGAGGCTGTCTTGCCCCAATAGCGCAGCATGCAAGGCACGGCGTGCACGGCTATCCCCGTATCCCGAAAACAGTAACCGGCTACCGATCATGTCTACGGTGCCTACAATAATCGCCGGGCGCAGCGGATCGCTGCTCCACTTCCGGTTATCAGCAAACGCGCCGCGCAACGTGCTCACGGCGAGTCCGCTACTTAGGTCACAAGCCACAGACAGACTCGTCAGAGCCTCGCGAAAGTCATCGTCCGGCGCCTTCTGGATTCGGTTTACGATGCGCTCCGCTTCCGTTGTCGCCTGGTCGACCACCACCCGGCGATCCACCACCCAGACTAGCCGGGTCGCAACCATGCGTTTCTGGGGACGGTGGACAGCTTCCCAGACAAGAGCCAGGAGCCACACATGCATTACGGAAGTCTTCCCCAATCCTGTGGGCAGGCAAACGTGCATCATCGGCGGAATGCCCTTCACAAACGCATTGAACAGTTCTTCCTGCCAGTGATACGCGCCACCCGGAATACCGGAGAGCTCTGGAAAATGCTTCCGAAAGAAATGTATGGATTCAGACATCAGGAACAGCCTTCTGACTATACGCCGAATGAGAAGCTACGTAAAGCCATCTACTCTCACTGCATGGAGCAGCACTTATCCGAGGTTGTCCATCGACCACCACTGACAATGCATCACTGTCACCGGCCAGGCCTTCATGAGTCGCCCCCGGATCTGCCTTCGATCCTTCAAGACGAAATTCACCGAACACATCAATGGGGCCGCGATCAGATGATCGCGGAACAAGGTCCAACACGTCGGATCAAAACAGTCCACAAACCTGCTTCAATGAGGCCGCGGGCATTCCTCGCGGAAAACGCTCCGAACGCAGCGGTGGCAGGTGCGATCTATCCTGGACGTACTCGCCTTTTGGACGGGCGAACCACCGCTCTCGCCATCCTAACACAGTTTTATTTAGGTTTGTGGACTGTTTAAATCATGTAGGGCAAACGGTCGGCCGATCCGCTGCTGGGCGCAGCCCGAGCGCCGCCGCGGCACCCGAGAAAACGGATCGGGGAAGATTGCGATGGAGCCGGCAAGCGGCCAGGCCCCCGGATTTCGCACGTACCGGTATGGACACCGTGCGAGCAGGAACGATGCGAGCCGAGTGGCTGTGCCTGCGCGAGGTGACTCGCTATGTGAATATCTCCGAGCGAACGCTCCGAACCTGGATTCATGCGCCCGTGGATGCCTTGCCTGCGGTCCGGGTGAACGGTAGGATTCTCGTGCGTCGGTCCGAGTTGGATGCCTGGCTGGATCGCCACCGCATCAAGGCGTTGGATTTGATCAATCTCGATGGTATTGTGAAGGACGTCTTGCAGGGGTTGGGCCATGGGCGTTAAGGTTCGAAAACCGAAGGAGCACACCTCCTGGTGCGTGGTGATCGACCACGAAGGCCAGCGCAAGACCAAGGCTGTTGGCAGCCGTGAGGCCGCCGAGCGCGTTAAGCGAGAGCTGGAGGCCCGTCTCGCGCTGGGCGGCATCGCATCGCTGGAAGCGGCCAAACCCGTCCTTCCCACATTCGAGGACTACTCGAAGACGTGGCTGCGGAACCTGGAGCAGGAGCGGAAACCGAGCACGGCGGGATTCTACAGCCAGTATCTGCGGCTTTACGTGGCTCCTCGATTCGGCACCCTGCGGCTCGATGCTATCGAGCGGCATCGCATCAGGAGTTCATCGCCGACCTTGGCTCCCGGAAGCTGTCGAAGAACACCATCCGCCTTGCCGTTACCACGCTCCGCGCGGTGCTCAGCTGCGCCGTCGAGGATCGGTTGCTAGCGGATAATCCTGCCCGGGGCCTCGGGCGGTTCATCAAGTCCGAGAAGGCTGAGCGCGAAGCGGTGTCGCTCAAGCCTGAAGAGGTCGATACCTTGCTCGGAGCTGCCAAGAGCAATCTGCCGTTTCAGGATTATGCGATGCTTCTGACGGCGCTGCGGGCGGGACTGCGCGAGGGCGAGATCGCGGCCCTGCGATGGGATGACGTTCAGTTCGGCGCTAAAGAGGATTCACTCGACCGGTTCATTGTGGTACAACGCAACTACGACCGGCGGTGGTCAAAACGGATGCTTACGCCCAAGAGCCGGAAGCCGCGACGCGTCGACATGAGCCGGGAACTGCGGCGCGGCCTGCTGGAACTCAGGGATAAGCAACGCACCGAGGCGGAAAGCAGCAGGGCGAACTCAGGGCTGGTGTTCCCTTCGCAAACCGGCACGCCGATCGAGATGAACAACTTCTACGCCCGCGTCTTCAAGCCGCTGGTGAAGAAGGCAGGACTGCACCGGATCCGCTTTCATGACCTGCGCCATACCTTCGGCAGTCTGCTCATTCAGGCCGGTGCGTCCCTGGCCTACGTCCGCGACCAGATGGGCCATGCCTCGATCCAGATCACGGCTGACGTATACGGACACCTGATTCCCGGAGCCAACATTTCCTATGTGGACCGGCTCGACTCAATGACCTCTCCGCAACAATCCGCAACGCCACCGCAACGCTCGCTATCGGCGGAAGAGCGGGAATTCGTGGAAGTCTTTGGGAATGAGTGGCTGGGACGCAGGGATTCGAACCCCGATACGCAGATCCAGAGTCTGCAGTCTTACCGTTAGACGACGTCCCAGTAGAATCTCATTTTACCAAACCACCCCTCCCTGTTCCAGGCCGTGCCCGGTGAAGCCAGGGCCGGCAGCCCAAAGATTAGTAAACTGGAGTTTCACATGAGAATCCCTGTCCGGCTGGCCCTGGCGCTTGCGCTGTGCGGTTCCCTGGGCCATGCGGTGGATTGGAAACAGCTCAAGCCGCAGGGCTATGTCAGCGATTTCGCCGGCGTGATCGACGTCGCGGCGAAATCCCGGCTGGAGCATTATTGTGCCGTCGTCGAGCAGTCCACCGGCGCCCAGATGGCGCTGGTCACCCTGCCGTCGCTCGAAGGCGAGCCCATCGAAGACGTCGCCAACACCATCTTTCGCGCGTGGGGCGTGGGCCGGAAGGGCAAGGACACCGGTATTATGCTGCTGCTCGCGATCGGCGACCGCCGCAGCCGCCTCGAAGTCGGCTACGGCCTGGAGCCAATCCTGCCCGATGGCTTCGATGGCCGCATGCTGCGCTCCATGCGGCCGGCACTGCGCCGGCAGGATTATGGCGACGCCCTGATGGCCGCGGCGCAGACCATCGGCAGCACCATCGCGCAGGCCGATCACGTGCAATTGCAGGAGCGCCTGCCGCGCCGCGTACAGCCGGGCCTGTTCGATTCCGTTCCCTTGCCCGTCATCCTGGGCGGCATCTTTCTCCTGCTGTGGCTTTTCCGCTTCGGCTCCCCGCGCGGTTATGGCGGTCCGGGGGGCTTTCTGCCAGGGCTCATTCTGGGCAATATGATGAGCCGTTCCACCTGGGGAAGCCGCGGCAGCGGCGGGTTCGGCGGGTTCGATTCCGGCGATGGGGGCTTCGGCGGTTTCGGCGGCGGCGATTCCGGAGGCGGCGGCGCCTCCAGCGACTGGTAAGGAGCATTCATGAACGAGAAACTCCTGGATCACCTCGTGGAAAAACTTCGCAAGGCTTACGGCGAACGTCTGGTCTCGGTGATTCTCTACGGCTCCGCCGCCACCGGCGAGCACCATGAGAAGTTCTCCGACTATAACGTCCTCTGCGTGCTCACCTCCATCTCGCCGGGCGCACTGGCCGATTCGCACGACATTTTCGTCTGGTGGCGCGAGCAGGGCAGCCCCTCGCCCCTGCTGCTCACCGAGCAGGAAGTCCAGACCTCCACGGATTGCTTCGCCATCGAGTTCACGGATATCAAGCAGCACCACCGACTTCTCTACGGCAAGGACGTGCTCGGGCCGCTTGAAATCGATACCTCCTTCTACCGCGCGCAGGTGGAGCACGACCTGCGCGCAAAGCTGCTGCGGCTGCGCCAGAAAATCCCCGGCATCCTTTCCGACAGCAACCTGCTGCGGCGCCTGCTGCTCGATTCCGTCTCGACCTTCTGCGTGCTCTTCCGCCACGCGCTGCTGCTGCACGGCGTGGAAACGCCTCTTCGCAAGAGGGAAATCGTGGCGCAGGCGCAGCAGCGCTTCGCGATCGATCCCGCGCCCTTCGAGCGGCTGCTGGACGTCCGCGAAGGCCGCATCAAAGCGCGCGAACTCGATGGCGAAGCTCTTCTCGGCCCCTACCTGGAAAGTATTGCGAAAGTCATCGAGGCGGTCGACCGCGTCGAAAAATAGGAGAATGGGAGAGTGAAGGCAGTTTTGATTGCGCTTGTGGCCGTCGTCGTGCTTGCGTTCGCGGGCGCGAGCAAGTATTACAGCGTGAAGAACGACCTGGTGACGCAGCGCGAGGCCGTCAATGCCCAGTGGGCCGATATCGATGTCGCGCTGCAGCGGCGCAGCGACCTGATCCCCAACCTCGTCGCCACCGTGAAGGGCTTCGCCGCGCACGAAACCGAAGTTTATCAATCCATCGCCAATGCCCGCGCCGCGCTGGCCGGCGGCCACTCGCCGCAGGAAAAAATCGCCGCCAACGACCAGCTTTCGAGCGCGCTTTCGCGCCTCCTGGTCATCGCCGAAAACTACCCGCAATTGAAGTCCAACGAAAACTTCCTGCAGCTCCAGGATGAGCTGGCGGGAAGCGAGAATCGCATCGCCGTGGAGCGCCGGAAGTATAATGAGACGCTCGAACACTACAACGCGCAGATTCAGCGCTTCCCCGATAATATAGTGGCGGGCATTGCCGGCATGACGCGCGATGACGCCTATTTCAAGACGGAACCGGGAGCGCGCGAAGTGCCCAAGGTTCAATTCTGAGAACGCTCGATTCGGAGCCCGATAAATCCAAAATGCATCTGGGACAAATCAAAATTGAAGGCGCGGTGGTGGCCGCGGTTTTTGAAAAGGAGGGCGCCCGTCCGATTCCCGAACACAATATGCGGGACCTCATTCGCCGCGGCGAGGTGCAGAACACGCCGCTTCCCCGGCTGGCCGCGGAGTTGGCCAGCCGCCACGCGGAAACCCTGCCGCCGCAGATTCCCGTGACCCCACCGGAAGTCTGGGGCTGCGGCTGTACCTATGAGGCCAGTTCGTCCTTCCGCGATGCCGAGCACGGCACCCGCGAAGGCATGTACGCCCACGTGTACCGCGAAGAGCGCCCGGAGATCTTTTTCAAGGGCACCGGACGCGTCTGTGTGGCTTCCGGCCAGCCCATCGGCATCCGCAGCGATTCCCGTTTTACCGCCGCCGAACCGGAACTGGCGGTCGTGCTCGGCAGCCGCGGCAAGGTGGCCGGCTACACGCTCGCCAACGACGTGTCGGCGTGGGATATCGAGCGCGAAAACGCGCTCTACCTGCCGCAATCGAAAATCTACGATGCCTGCTGCGCGGTCGGCCCGGCCATGGTTCCGGTCGAAGATCTGCCCGATCCCTACGGCCTCGAGATCACTTGCACCATCACGCGCGAGGGCCGGGAGCTGTTTTCCGGCTCGGTTTCCACCTCGCACCTCCATCGCCGCATCGAAACCCTGATCGAGTTTCTTTTGCGCAGCAACCATGTCCCCGTCGGCACGGTCGTGCTCACCGGAACCGGGATCATCGTGCCGCGGGAAGCCGCTCTCGAGCCGGGAGACGAAGTCACCATCCGGGTTCCGGAAATCGGTGAACTCACCAACCGCGCGGTAAGGGTCTGACGATGGCGGATGTCGAACACCTGGTGCAGATCGCTGCCGGGCTGCAGATTCCCACCGTACAGCGCCACATTTTTCTCTGTGCCGACCAGACCAAACCGAAATGCTGCACGAAGGAAGCCGGCCTCGAAGCCTGGGAATACCTCAAGCTCCGGCTCGCCGAACTGGGAGTGCTCGACCGCGTCTACCGCACTAAGGTGAACTGCCTGCGCATTTGCGAACAGGGACCCATCGCGGTGGTCTATCCCGAAGGCGTCTGGTATCACTCGGCCGGCCCGGCGGTGCTGGAGCGCATCATTCAGGAGCACCTGATCGGAGGCCGTGTGGTCCAGGAGTTCGTATTCGCGCGAACGGGCGCGTAAGGCCCTTCGTTACTCCTCTGCGCTCTCTTCCGGCGGCTCGAACGCGTCCAACAGCTCCGGATTCTTCGCAAACCGCTTCAGCGCTCGCAAAATATCGCCCGAGCGGAAGCCCGCCCGCACCAGGCGGCGGTACGCGGATGCGAAGTCCTTCTCCTGTTCGAAAAGCCCTTCGCGCAGCGCGGAGCGGTACTTGCGCCGGATCCATTCGTCGATTAACTGCTGCTCGTCCACTTCGTCATAAACCTTGCGTACGGTGGTTTCCGCCAGTTTGGGCGCGATCCGCCTCTGGCGCAGGTCCTGCAGCACTCGCCCCTTGCCGAACTTGTCGTTGCTGAGGCGCGCGGCGGCGAATCCCTCGGCGTACCGCTGGTCGTTCAGATATCCGCAGTCTTTCAGGCGGCCCAATATGGCTTCGATATCCTCCGCGCGAGCGGCGCGGCGCCGCAGTTTCTCCCGCATTTCCCCGGTCGAATGCGCACGACCGCCCAGAGCTTTGAGTGCGTACGACCACAGCTCTTCGGCGTCGAGGACGCGAGGCCTTCGTTCGGTCATGATCCTATGGGGAGTATACTGTAAATGGCGAAAGCCGACGGCTTTTCTGGGGATGTTCAAGCGACGTTAAGGAGAGATGGAATGGATAAAAACGGGCTGTCCAGCTTTTTGTTGGGTCTGGGCGTGGGTGTCGGCATCGGTATGTTGTTCGCACCGAAGTCCGGACAGGAAACCCGCGAATTGATCAAGAACAAAGCGGGGGAAGGCACCGATTTTCTCAAGCAGCGCAGCAGCGATTTCAAACAGACCGCATCGGAATGGGTCGATAAGGGCCGTGAAGTCGTAGGACGCCAGAAGGAGAACCTGGCGGACGCCATGGAGGCCGGACGCCAGGCCTATCGCGATACCGTCGGCCAGCCGCCGCCCGCGCCGTCGGAAGGAAATTAATCCAACGCCCCCCGGGAAGGATTCGCTTGCATGCCTGACGATGTTTTTCGCATCTTTGTCGCCGTAGCGGTCGCTCTGGCCAGTCTCGCTTTCCTGGTGCAGGCGGTGGTGATGATCGCCATTTACCGCATCAGCCGGAAGATGCAGCAAAAAACCGCTTCGCTCATGGACCGGGTGGATCCTCTCATCGGCAAGGTGGAGCCCCTCACTGCCAAGGTCGGCCCCATCATGGATCGCGCTGACATCCTGCTGCAGAAGGCTGCACCCGCGGTCGAAAAGGCCGGGCCGGCCATCGAGAAGGCGGGTACGGTGATGGCCACCGTCCACCGCATCATGGAGGAAAACCGCCCGGCATTGAACTCAATCCTGTTCAACACCGAAGCGCTCGTCGCCGAAACGCGCCCCAAGGTCGTGGAAGTCTCCGACCAGGTGGTCGAAGTCGCCAAATCGACGCGCGTACAGGTGGAACGGCTGGGCGATTTTCTCACCGACGCCAGCGAACGCGCCCGCGATCGCCTGGAACAGATCAATCACTCCGTGGAAAACACGGTCGAGCAGGTCGAGCAGGTCGGCGAATCGGTCAAGCGCGCCGTCATGAAGCCGGTTCGGGAAGTGAATGGCCTGGCTGCCGGGTTTTCCGCGGCCGTCTCGACCCTGGTTAAGGGTCCGCGCAAGTCTCCGGTCAACGCCGCGACGCAGGACGAGGAGATGTTTATCTAAGCCGGCGGCGCCTGCCGGCTTCGCACATACGCCACCACCAGGCGGATCTGTTCGCTGGTAATCTCGGGCGGCAGCGCCTCACGCAGCGGCTTCAGCCATTGCGATCCGTGGGCGGCAATGGCCTCTTCGATGTGCGCCTGCGCTTCCGCCCCAACCCACTCGCCGCGATACTCGATTCTGCCTTTCTCCACCAGGTCCGATACCGTGTTCACCACCATAAAAACCTGCCGCCCGCGAATCTGCGCGATCTCTTCGAAAGTCTTGCCTTCGCGCACCAGCCGGATGGTCTGCTCGGTAGGCGATTCCGTCTGCTCGGCGGCGCGTGCTGCGCGGGCGCCGTTGCGGAAAGCTTCGAACGCCGCGAAGATTTCGCCGCCGTACAACTCCGCTTTGCGCTCGCCGATTCCGGTGACGCCCAGCAGTTCGCGCAGGTTGGCCGGCTGCTTACGGCACAGATCCACCAGCGCGGCATCGCTGAGAACGATGTAGGCCGGGACCGCGGCGCGCTCCGCGGCACGGCGCCGCCATTGCTTGAAGAACTCGAGCAGCGCCGGGTCGGGAAGCGCGGCTTCCGGCGGCGGCGGCGCCGGCGCCGGGCGCACTGCCGGCGCGGGGCGCGAAGGAACGTGCGGCGGGGCGGGCGGAGACGCCGGCGGCGGTGCTGAGGGTCGCTCGGCCGCCGCCGCTTCTTTGGCTTTCTTTTTCGTCTTCTTCCTGCGCCGCTCCGCCGGCTCGATCTCCACAGCGCCGCTGAGCCATTCCGGCACGTTGCCGCAGACGTCGCACATCTCGCACCGCTCCCACCTGGGAGTCTGTCCGAAGTGCGCGCAGATCTGCAGGTGCCGGCAGCGCGGACTCTCGGCGAAGCGCTTCACCGCGTGATACCGCTGCCAGGCGCGTTCTTTTTCCGCGGGATCGTTCAGTTTGTCGATGAAATACGCCAGCAGCCCGACGTCCTTCGCCTGCCACAGCGCCACGCAATCCGCGGGCAATCCGTCGCGGCCGGCGCGGCCCGCTTCCTGGTAGTACTGCTCGATGGATTTCGGCAGCGAAAGGTGAATTACGGCGCGCACCGCGGGCTTGTTAATTCCGAGCCCGAACGCGATGGTGCCCACCAGTACGCGGACCTCGTCGTTCATCCAGCGCTCCTGATTCCGCCGCCGCCGCTCGGTTTCCATCTGGCCGTGATAGGGAATGGCCGCGATCTTGCGGTCCTCCAGAAAATCCACCGTGTTCTCGACGGCCGCGATGGTGGGGGCATACACGATCACGCTTTCCCCCGCATACGACCGCAGGCCCGCCAGCAGCAGCTTGCGGTGCGATTGCTTATCGCATTGACGCAGGATGTAGCGCAGGTTGGCGCGATGAAAGCTGGCGATATACTTGTGCGGCTCGCGAAGCTGAAGCTGATCCAGAATATCGTGGCGCACGCGCCGCGTCGCGCTGGCCGTGAAGGCCGCGATGGGCAGCGACGGGAAATTCTGCCGCAGCGTGCTGAGCTGCCGATACTCGGGCCGGAACTCGTGGCCCCATTCGGAGATGCAATGGGCTTCGTCGATGGCGAAGAAGGCCACGGGCACGCGCTCCAGCCACGCCACGGTGTCCTGCCGCGCCAGCCGCTCCGGCGAAAGATACAGCAGCCGGAACGCACCCTGCGTCGCCGCGCGCATCACCGCCCGCTGCTCTTCGGGCGGCAGGGCGCTGTTGAGCACTGCCGCCGGGATGCCCATATCGCCCAATTGCGCCACCTGGTCCTGCATGAGCGCGATCAGCGGCGAAATGACGATCACGGTGCGTCCCAGCGCCAACGCCGGCAACTGGTAGCAGAGCGACTTGCCGCCCCCGGTGGGCATCACCACCGCGACATCGTTGCCGCCCATCAGGCTTTGCACGATGCGTTCCTGCATCGGCCGGAACGAATCGTAGCCCCAGTAGCGCTTGAGGGCTGAATGCAGGTCTTCCACTGTAGAAACTTCGAGTGTAGCAAGGGGCGAAAGGCGCCGCTCCTGTTCCTCGCGGCTCAGGATATCCGCCGGACTTCTTCCGCCGGAGCCGCGTTCAGCAATTCCCGAACGGTCCGGCGCGCCACCGGATGCCGCAACTCGGGCGCCAGGTCAGCCAGCGGCGCCAGCACGAAGCGGCGCTCGGCCATGCGCGGATGCGGCACTTCCAGGCGCGGCCTGCGGATCACGGCGTTGCCGTACAGGAGAATATCGATATCGACGGTGCGCGGCCCCTTCGGCACGCTCCGCACCCGGCCCAGCGCGCGCTCGATCCGGCCGATGCGCGCCAGAAGCTGCATCGGGAAAAGGCGCGTGTCGGCCTCGACCACCATATTCAGGAACCAGGGCTGCTCGCGATAATCCACGGGCGCGGTCTCATACACCGGCGAGACGCGCAACACCGCGATCTCCTCGGCCGCCATCCGCTCCACCGCGGCGCGCAGGTTGCTTTCCCGATCGCCCAGGTTCGAGCCGAGACTCAGGTAGACCCGCTTCACTTCAGAAAAGGCCCGGCTGGCCGTTGCGAAAATCGCGCTTCACGTTGAAGTATTCGTAGGCCTGCTCCGTGGCCACCCGGCCGCGCGGCGTGCGATTCAAAAATCCGAGCTGAATCAGGTACGGCTCGTAGACTTCTTCGATCGTGTCGGGCTCTTCGGAAATGGAAGCCGCGATCGTATTCACGCCCACCGGCCCGCCCCGGTACTTCGAAAGGATCGTCATCATGATCTTCTGGTCAATTTCATCGAGGCCGAAGCGGTCCACATCCAGCAGGTTGAGGGCGGTCTGCGCCACCTCCCGCGTGATGCGGCCGTCGGCGCGTACCTGGGCGTAGTCGCGCACACGGCGCAGCAGGCGGTTGGCGATGCGCGGCGTGCCCCGGCAGCGGCGCGCGATCTCCTCCGCGGCGGCGTCTTCGATCTCCACGCAGAGCAGGCCCGCCGACCGCTGCACGATGGCCTGCAGCTCCGACACCAGGTATGGATCCAGCCGCAGCACCAGGCCGAAGCGGCCGCGCAGCGGCGCGCTTACCAGGCCCTGCCGCGTGGTGGCGCCGATAGCCGTGAATTTCGGCATGGGCAGGGAGTGCGTGCGCGCACCCGGACCGACTCCCACCAGGATATCGACGCGGAAATCCTCCAGCGCGGAGTACAGCATCTCCTCGACGTCCGGCAGCAGGCGATGCACTTCGTCGATGAAGAAAACCTGGCGCGCGCGGATGTTGCTGAGGATGCCGGTCAGGTCCAGCTTCTTTTGCAGCACCGGCCCGCTGGTCGTGGTGATAGTGACGCCGAGTTCTTCGGCGATGATCGAAGCGAGCGTCGTTTTGCCCAGCCCGGGAGGCCCGTAAAGCAGCACGTGATCCATGGCTTCTCCGCGCATGCGGGCGGCCTGGATGGCGATATCGAGGTTCTCCTTGAGCTTGCTTTGTCCGGTAAAGTCAGCCAGTTTGCGCGGGCGGAGGCCCGTTTCAAATTGCAGATCTTCCGGCTGGCGGTCTCCGGAAATCAATTCCCGGTCGGGCATGTGCTACCAGCTTAACGTACCAGTTCGAGCGCGCGCCGGAAGAGCGGCTCGAACTCGGCGGCGGCTCCCGCGGCTTTGGCTTTGCGCACCGCCTGTTCGGCCTGCGGTCGCCCGCAGCCCAGGTTCAGCAGCGCCGAAAGCACGTCCTGCTCGATGGCGGAAAGCGATGCCGCGGCCGGCTCGGCGGGCTCATCCCCGGTGGCGGCGGGAAGTTTATCGCGCAACTCCAGCACCATGCGCTCGGCGGTCTTCTTGCCGACTCCCGGAATGCGCACCAGGCGATCGACTTCGCCCTTGCGGATGGCCGTAATCAGCTCCGGCGCCGCCAGCCCGGAGAGGATCTTGACGGCCAGCGTCGGACCGATGCCGCTTACGCCGATGAGCTTTTCGAACAGCGCCTTTTCATCCTGCGTGAGGAAGCCGTAAAGCGCGAGCGCGTCTTCGCGGACGTGCGTATGGATGCGCAGCCGCACCTCGGCGCCGGCATCGGGAAGATGGGTGAAGGTCGAAACCGGGATGGCTACGTCGTAGCCCACCCCGCCGGTTTCGACGATGGCCTGGTTGGGATGCTTTTCCAGCAGCGTTCCGCGCAGCAAGGCGATCATAGGCAGAGAGTTCTATTATGACGCTACGGGCGTTACGGTACACTGAAATCAGCCCCATGGACATCGACGAAAGACTGGAACGCCTCGCCGTGCGCCACGAGGCGCTGGCTCAAAGCGTGGAACTGCTGACGCGCGACATTCGCGAAATGCAGACCTTGCAGCGCGAAATGCAGGCCACGCAGCGCGAGAATATGGCCCAGGTAACCCGCACCTTCGAGCTTGCCCTGGATTCCATCAAACGCCTGGAAAACATCGCCGCCGCGCACGAAAACCGCATCGGGCGGCTGGAAGACGGCACCGCGTAAATCGACCCCGTCATCACCTGGTATATAATCTCACCGATGACGGACACCGCTCACAGTCCCGCAGCCGAACCTTTCGAAAGAATTCAATGCCAGTGGTGCCAGAGCATGAACGAGAAGTCGGCTCTGGCCTGCCGCGCGTGCGGCGCTCCGCTGGATATCCGCAACCTGGTCAGCGAATCGGGCTGGCGGGAAGCCCCCCGCATTCGCGACATGACGGAGATTCATTTCAACGCCAGCACCTGCCAGGTGGAAGGCGAAATCGTTCCCACGGCGGAGATCAATCTCGGGGCGGGCGACGGCATCTTTTTCGAGCACCACGTGATGCTGTGGAAGGAAGAGCGCGTGGGCATGTCGGTCATGCAGCTTCCCGGCGGCCTGAAACGGGCGTTTGCCGGCATGCCGTTCATTATCAGCATGGCCAGCGGCCCCGGCCGCATCGCCTTCTCGCGCGACGCCACGGGCGAATTAATCGTACTGCCGCTGCATCCCGGCATGGAACTGGACGTTCGTGAGCACGCGTTCCTGCTCTGTTCGCACCAGGTGGCGTACTCGTTCGTGCGCATCAAGGGTCTTTCCAACATTCTGTTCGGCGGCCAGGGGATGTACATGGATCGCTTTGTCACCACGGGCGCTCCCGGGCTGCTGGTGCTGCACGGCTACGGCAATGTCTTCGAGCGGCGGCTGAACGCGGGCGAAAGCATCATGCTGGAGCCGGGCGCCTTCCTCTACAAGGATTCCAGCGTCACCATGGATGTGGAGTTTCAGAAGCTGGGCACGGGATTCTTCGGCGGCGCCACCATGAGCCTGGCGAGAGTCACCGGTCCCGGACGCGTCGGAATTCAATCCATGTACGTGCATCACCACACCGAGTAACCGATATGTTCTGCGTAGGCTGCGGTACCCCAGTTTCCGAAGGCCAGAACTTCTGCCGCAATTGCGGGCATGCGGTGAAGCACGCGGCGCCCGCCGCCGCTGCTCCGCCCGCTCCGGCGCCGCCGGTGGCGAGCGCGGAACCGCGTGTCGTCCCCAGCACGCCGCCGCCGCAGGCTCCGAGCCCCGTACCTCACGCCGCCGGGCCCCATGGCCGCTGCGAATGGTGCGGCGCGGAAGTGGATCTGTCTCTGGGATCCTGCCCGCGCTGCGGCGCAACCCTCAAAATGTCGTCCGCCAAAACGCCCAGCGGCTGGACGGAATTGCCGGGCCGCAAGGACATGGCCAAGCTGCAGATCGGCAACTCCACCTGCCAGATCGAAGGGCTCTACGTGCCGGTGGCGGACTTGAACCTGGCCGCGGGCGATGGAGTCTACTTCACGCACCATGTCCTGCTATGGAAGGACACCAACATCGCCGTTACAACGATGGGTCTGAAAGGCGGCTGGACCCGCGTGATGGCGGGCCTTCCGCTCGTCATGACGCAGGCCGTCGGTCCCGGCCGCATCGCGTTCTCCAAAGACCAGCCCGGCGAAATCATCCCCCTGGCGCTGCAGCCGGGCCAATCTGTGGATGTGCGCGAGCACATGCTGCTCACGGCGACATCGAACGTGGCCTACGACTGGTTCCAGACAGGCATCTGGTTCGTCACCCAGGAGGGGAACGACAGCGAAACCCACTACCCGGTGGGCCGCTACATGGATCGCTTCTACGCGCCGACTCCCGGGCTGTTGCTGCTGCACGCGGGCGGCAATATCTTCGTGCGCGATCTCGCTCCCGGCCAGACCATCCTGGTAAAGCCCACCGCGCTGGTATTCAAGGATCCGACGGTGGACATGCACCTCCACTTCGAACACCCCGCCGGAATTTTCTCGATGTGGAGATCGTGGAGCAATCGCTACCTGTGGCTGCGGCTCACCGGGCCGGGACGCGTGGCCATCCAGTCGGTGTTCGAACACATCGAAGGCGAAGCCCGCAATATGACCCGCTGGTCGAACGCCACCGCGACCCGCTGGTAACGCCGCCGGCGACAGGATCTCCCGAGCTACTGCTGCGCTCCGCCGCACTCCGGGCAGAACCTCGCCGGTTTGGGAATCTTCTGCCCGCAGTTGAGGCAGAACTTGGTCGCGCCCGCCGCGCCGGGGGCCTCGGGGGCCGCCGGCGCCTGCGGCGCAACACCGGCCGGCGCCGCGGGAGGAGCCTGTTCCGGAGGAGCGCCCGGCCGCATGGCGTTCATCATCTGCTGCGCCATGACCATGCCCGCGCCCAGGCCGGCGCCGATGCCCGCCGCGCCGCCGCCTTCGTTCGCCGCTGCAATCGGCATCGATTGCGCCACCTGAAACTGCGTGTAGCGGTTCATGTCGCCGATCATGTTCATGCCGATCCGTTGATCGAGCATCTTCTGCAGCTCTTCGGGCAGCGATATGTTCTCCACCACGAAGTTATCGAGCAAAAGCCCGAGATCCGCGAAAACCCCTCGCAGATCCGCAACCATAGTCTGCGAAAGCTGCGCCTGGCTGCCGGCCATATCGATGAAATTGACATTGGCCCTGCCGAACGCATCCGTCATCCGCCCCACGATGGTGTTGCGCAACTGCCCTTCGAGATCGCTCACCATGTAGCTGCCGCGCGACCCGCTCACCTTCTCGTAAAACATGCGCGGATCGTTGATGTGATAGGCGTAAATTCCGTACGCCCGGATGCGCACCGCTCCGAATTCCCGATCGCGAATCGTGATGGGCGTGGCCGTTCCCCATTTCTGATCGAGCCTGAGCCGCGACGAAAAGAAATACACGTCGCTCTTGAACGGGGATTTAAACGCCTTGTCCCAGTTCAGCAGGTTCGTCAGCAGCGGCAGCGTATTGGTGCTCAACGTGTACAGCCCGGGGCCGAACACGTCGGCAATCCGGCCTTCGTTGACGAACACCGCCAGTTGCGAATCGCGGACCGTCAACCTGCCGCCGTTCTGAATCTCGTGGTCTTCGAAGGGAAAGCGCCAGGCCAGCATCTGGTCGCCGTTCTCGGTCCATTCGATGACATCGATAAACTGTTTGGAGAAGAAACTCATAGCCACACCCCGAACTTCCTGAGTATACGCCCGCGGTCGGGCGAGAGGCTACTATGGCTCGCAGACGATTTTTCGTCGATGGGATCGAGGGCGGGCTCGCCGAACTGCACGGCGAGGAAGCCCGCCACCTGACCCGCGTCCTGCGTGTTACGCCGGGTCAGTGCTTCGAAATCAGCGACAACCGCGCGGCATATCTCGCCGAAATCGCCGAAGCCCGCGGAGACCGCGTGGTATTCCGCGTCGTGGAGGCGATTGCGACCGCTCCGCTGCCCGTCGAAACCGTGCTCTGCGCGGCGTTGATCAAGTTCGAACGCTTCGAGTGGATCGTCGAAAAGGCTACGGAACTGGGCGTGGCGCGCATTCTGCCTGTCGAAGCGGCGCGCAGCGAGAAGGGTCTGTTCGAAGCCGCCGGCAAACGCCGCGAGCGCTGGCAGCGAATCGCGCGCGAGAGCAGCCAGCAATCGCGGCGCGTCACGGCGCCTGAGATTTTGCCGCCCCAGCGCTTCGAGCAGAGCCTGGCGGTGGATGCCGGATTTCGCTATTTCCTCGAGGAATCCACCGCGCCCCCGCTGTTGCCGACGCTCCCGGCCCATCGTTCACCCGGCGCCCGCGTGGCGCTGCTGCTCGGCCCGGAGGGCGGCTGGACGGACGCCGAACGCACCCGCGCCTCCGCCGCCGGGTGGCAGCCCGTCTCGCTCGGACCCGTAGTGCTTCGCACGGAAACCGCTGCTACGGCCGCGCTGGCCGTTCTCTTGAACGCCTGGATCGGGTGACGCCGCGGTCTACAATAGGTTGAGGGTGGGGACCGTCGGGTGAACGCTCTGGATATCATACTCTTCGTCATCTTTTCTCTGACGCAGGCCTGGATTACGCGCCGCCTGCTGCGCGCCGCGGCGCGGAAATGGAAAGACCCGGCCCTGTTTGCGGCCCGCTGCGCCGTGGGGCTGTTCGATGCCGCTCTCTTCTTCTGTTATCTGTTGAGCTACTCCGACCTTGCCTCCAGGATGGGTCTGGGCGGCGAACGGGCCGAGGTGCTGGGCGCGTGCGCCCTCGGCTACCTGCTGGCTTCCGCTGCACTGGTGACCCTTTGGCTGCTGCTCGACCGCGCCCGGCGCCACTTCGCGCGCGACGCGGACCCGGGGCGTCGCCAGGCGATCAACCTGGCTGGCGCCGCGTTGATGGCCGCTCCGATTGCGGCGTTGGGCTACGGCTTCGTGAAGCGCACCGATTTCCACGTGCGCGAAGTCGATATCCCCATTTCCGGCCTGCATCCCGATTTGGACGGCCTGCGCATTCTGCAGATCAGCGATATCCACCTCAGCCCTTTTCTCAGCGAGCGCGACCTGGAGCGCGTGATCGATGCCGCTACCGGCATCCGCGCGCACGTGGCGGCCGTCACTGGCGACCTCATCAGCTCTCACAGCGATCCGCTGGACGCCTGCATCCGCCAACTGGCGCGCGTCAAAGCCGATGCCGGCGTCTTCGGCTGCATGGGAAATCACGAGCGCTACGCCCGCGTGGAAGCCTATACCGAAGCCGCCGCCGCGCGCGTGGGAATCCGCTTTCTGCGCAGCCGGCACCAACAACTGCGGTTCGGAGATGCGGTCCTCAACATTGCCGGCGTCGATCACCAGTCGCACGCCGGCCACAAGCCCTATTTGCGCGGCGCCGAACGAATGCTCGTGCCGGGCGCCTGCAACCTGCTTCTCTCCCACAATCCCGATGTATTTCCGGTGGCGGCGCAGCAGGGCTATAATTTCATGCTGTCGGGGCATACCCACGGCGGACAGGTAACGGTGGAGATTCTGGATCAATCGATCAACCCGGCCCGTTTCTTCACACCTTATGTTTATGGTCTTTACCGGAAGAGCGGCTCGGCCGCATACGTCACACGCGGAATCGGCACCATCGGGATACCTGCGCGCATCGGCGCGCCACCGGAGATTTCCGTGCTACGGCTGAGAAAGGCATAAATCCGCTTTCCGTGCGCTACCTGATTGTGAGCGATCTTCACGCCAACCTGGAAGCCCTCCAGGCTGTGCTGCGCGAGGCGGCCGGCGCCTACGACCAGGCGCTGTGCTGCGGCGATCTCGTCGGCTACGGCGCCGACCCTAATGCCATCGTGAGCTGGGTGCGCGAGCACTGCGCGCTCACGGTGCGCGGCAACCACGACAAAGCCTGCACCGAGCTCGACGACCTCGAATGGTTCAATCCGGTGGCGCGCCAGGCCGCGATCTGGACGCGGACCACCCTCACGCCCGAGAATTTCGCCTTCACCCGCGACCTGCCCAAGGGGCCGCTCACCTGCGAGATGTTCCAGCTCGTGCACGGCTCCCCCTACGACGAAGACGAATACGTGCTCGCCGCGGATGAGGCCGGCCAGGCATTCAACTACCTGGAGCGCCGCCTGGTGTTCTTCGGCCACACCCACGTGCAGGGCGGCTTCATCTGGAACCACTCGCGCGTCGAAACCATCCCGCGCACTTCGCTGCGCGGCGACCGCCAGGTGCTGGAAATCGATCCCGCCTGCGCCTACCTGATCAACCCCGGCTCGGTCGGCCAATCGCGCGACGGCGACCCGCGCGCCGGCTACCTGATCTTCGATAGCGGCGCGCAGATGCTGACCTATTTCCGCGTCCCCTACGATATCGAAGCCGCGCAAAAGAAGATCCGCAGCGCCGGTCTGCCGCCGATTCTGGCGGATCGCCTGGCCGTGGGACGGTGAAACGTTCCCCGCGCTTTTCCTTCAGACCAGACAAACCGCCCGCGAATGTTTCCATCCGCGGGCGTTCCTCCGTTTGCCGGCCTGCGCGCCCTAATGCTTGTTTCGATAAATACGCCTGCTCATGCCGTTCTGCTGCCGGTTGATCTGCTTCTTCTGGGCTCCGGTGAGTTTGCCGCCGTTGGCTTTGCGGTCCGCTGCAACCTCGTGGTTGATGGAAGATTCGCCTTTTTCCAGGCGCGCCGTCTGGGCGGCGTTCAACTTGCCGTTCTTGATGCCGCTGGCGATGCGGTCCTGCTGATTCTCGCGCCGGTTGCCCACCTCGTTATTGCCGTAATGTTGCTGCGCCGCGTTGTGCTTGTCGTTATAAATCTGCCGGCTCATCTGGTTCTGCTGGCGGTTGACCGTCTGCTTTTCCTGGCTGGTGAGCTTGCCGCCGTTGAGCGAACGGTCCGTGCGCGCTTCCTGGTGGATTGCCGATTCCTTTTTTTCGAGGTTGGACGTCTCGCCCGCCGTCAACTGGCCGCTCTGCACCCCTTGCGCGACGCGGTCCTGCTGATTTTCGGCGCGCTTGCCGGCTTCGCTGCTCTGCGCCGGCGCCGCGGCAGATAAAATGGAAGCCGCCAGCGCGATGAAGAATACCCGTTTCATTTCGTCCTCCGTTAACGGTCCGGCGCTTTCTGTTTTCGCTCGTCCGCAACCTGTTAAGCGCACCTCGCGCACGAAAGTTCTGACCGCGGGCGTTAATTTCGTTTCATGTGGTATGGATAGTCACCCGGCCGCCGCGCAGCCGCTATTGATACAATTTTCCTTTCATGGGTAACCGTGTTTCGCTATTCGTCACCTGCATTGTCGACCAGTTGTTTCCCAAAGTTGGCATAGCCATGGCGGATGTTCTCGAACGCCTTGGTTATCAGGTGGAGTTTCCGGAGAACCAGACGTGCTGCGGACAGCCCGCCTTCAACAGCGGGTATCGCGCAGAGGCGCGCATCGTGGCGCGTCACTTTCTCGAAACCTTCGAAGGCTGCGAGCGCATCGTCGTACCTTCCGGTTCCTGCACCTCCATGGTGGTTCACCATTTCGCCGAACTGTTCGGAAAAGAACCGGAGACGCTGGCGCGCGTGCACGCCCTGGAAAAGCGCGTTTGGGAGTTTTCCAGCTTTCTGACCGAGGTGGCGGGCGTGGAAGATGTGGGCGCGTACTTTCCGGCAACGGTCACGTTTCACGATGGCTGCCACGCGCTGCGCGAGTTGGGAATCCGCAGCGCGCCGCGGCGCCTGTTGGCCCACGTGCGCGGCCTGGAGCTGCGCGAGATGCTGCCCGCCGAGGAATGCTGCGGATTCGGCGGAACGTTCGCGGTGAAATTCGCCGAGCTTTCCGGCGCCATGGCCCGCACCAAGATCGAAGCCATCCTTCAAACCGGCGCCAGCACCGTGGTCTCGCTCGACCCGAGCTGCCTCATGCAGATTCAGGGCGCTCTTTCCCGGGCCGGCTGCGATGTGCGCACCATCCATCTGGCGGAAGTGCTGGCTAGCCGATAACATTATGTCCGTTGAATTCGACCGGAAGATTCATGAGACCCTGACCGATGCCAATCTGCAACTGGCGATCTACGGTTCCACCGCGCGCCTGAAACAGGGGCGCATCGATACCGTGGGCGCGCTGCCCGATTACCAGGAGCTGCGCACGCAGGCCAACGCGGTCAAGAAACACGCCATCGAAAACCTGGACTACTACCTCGAAGAGTTCGAACGCAATGTGGAAGCGCGCGGCGGCAAGGTCGTCTACTGCAAGGACGGCACCGAGGTCTCCGACTTCGTGCTCGGCCTGGCCAAGGAAAAAGACGCGCGCCTGATCGTGAAATCCAAGTCCATGACCACCGAGGAAGTGGATCTCAACGAGCGCCTCGAACATCACGGCCTCGAAAGCGTCGAGACCGATCTGGGCGAGTACATCCTGCAGCTCGCGCACGAAAAGCCATACCACATCGTCGCCCCGGCGCTCCACAAAACCCGCTACGATGTGGCCGATATCTTCACGGAGAATCTGCACGTTCCCCGCGAAACCGTCATCGAAAAGCAGACCGCCCTGGCGCGCAGCGTGCTTCGCGAAAAATTTCTGGCTGCCGACATCGGAATCAGCGGCGCCAACTTTCTGGTGGCCGATTCCGGCGCCGTCGTCATTATCGAAAACGAAGGCAACGCCCGCCTGACGACGTCCGCTCCCAAGGTGCACATCGCGGTCGCCGGAATCGAAAAAGTCATCCCGCGCGCGCAGGACCTGGCCGTGTTTCTGAAGCTGCTGGCGCGCAGCGCCACCGGCCAGCTGCTCTCGGTCTACACCTCGTTTCTCGCCGGCCCGCGCCGCCCCGGCGAAGTGGACGGCCCCGATGAGTTCTATGTCGTGCTGCTGGACAACGGGCGCACCAAGCTGCTGCCGGATCGCTCCAAGCGGCAATCGCTGTACTGCATCCGCTGCGGCGCCTGTCTCAACACCTGTCCGGTCTACCGCAAAATCGGCGGCCACAGTTTTCCGTGGGTCTACTCCGGCCCCATCGGCGCGATTCTGACGCCGCAGTTCATGGGCGTGTCGCATGAACCCGGCCTGCCGTTCGCCTCTAGTCTGTGCGGAGCCTGCGGCGAAGTCTGCCCGGTGAAGATCGATATTCCCAAGATCCTGCTCGAGCTGCGCAGCGACGTCAAGAAATCGGAAACCCGCGAAAAGCAGAATCGGCTGGAAAAGCTCGCCTTCCGCGCCTTCGCCTGGCTCATGACACATCCCATGCTGTACGAACTGGCCGGGCGCGTCGCGGCCTCCATGGCGCCTTCCGCGGATGGCCGCTGGATCAACCGCGTGCCGCCCCTGATGAATCTGCCGCCCGTGAAGGCGTGGCTGAGCCAGCGCGACCTACCCCCGCCGCCCAGCCGCAGCTTCCGCGAATTGTGGAGACTGCGCTGATGTCCCGCGAGAATATTCTGCACCGCGTGCGCACCGCGCTCGGCCGCAGCGCGGGCCAGCCCGCTGCCGAACCGCCGCCGCCGCGCATCGTCGTACCCGTGGTGGAAATCGAAGCCCGCATCGCCAGCATGCGGACTCGCGTGGAAGCGCTGGCCGGAAAAACCATGCGCGCACCCTCGCCGGAGGCCGCCTGCGCCCTCGTCGCCGCCGAACTGGACGGGCGCACCGCCGTGGCTTCCAACGCGCCGTTCCTGGCCGAATGCGGCATCGCGGCACTGCCCGGAGTGCAGAGCGGCATCACCGACCGGGAAGAATTGCGCCAGGCCTGCGCGGTTGCCGATGTCGGAATCACCAGCGCCGACTACGCCCTGGCCGATACCGGCACCCTGGTGATGATCGCGAGCCCGGCAGAAGCGCGCCTGGTCTCGCTGCTGCCTCCCGCGCACATTGCCGTGGTCCCCAGCGGCCGCATCCTTACCGGCCTGGACGAGCTGTTCGCCGTCGTGCCTCAACCCGCCGAGGTCACCAGCTCCATGGTCCTGATCACCGGCCCCAGCCGCACCGCCGATATCGAACAGTTCCTGGTTCGCGGCGTCCACGGGCCCGGCGCCATCGCGGTGGTGATTGTCGGCTGAAGGCTCAGCCGCCGATCAAGGTAATCTGTCCCACGCCGCCATTCACGTTGACGTGCACTTTCACCTTGGCCGTCTCATATGCGTCGTTTTCGTAATGACTGCCGACCTTCCGCAGGCCGCGGGCGCTGATTTCGCCGATGCCGCCATGAGCTTCCGCATAGACCCCGGCATTGCTCGGGAGCCACACCGTAGCTTCACCCACTCCGCCGTGAATCTCCACGTTGTAATCTTCCTTGGGAGTGCCGCGCAGATCCATCTGCAGTTCGCCAACGCCCATGTGCACCGTTACGTTCCGCAGGTCGAGCGCCCCCAGGTCCAGATGCGCTTCGCCGGCGCCGAAATGGACAGTGAAATCGAGCGGAACATCTTCGGCGAGCCTCAAGTCCCAATCGTACTTCACGTTCCCGCTGTGCGAATGCGTACCCTCCGGTTCACTGATGACAAAATCGGCAAGCGTGCCATTGCGCGACTCCCGGACCTCGGGTTTCCACGACGCCACGTTGTACGTGAAATATGTCTGCATTAGTTTGCTGGTGCCCGTCCCAACGCGAAGATCACCCGCGCCCATGTGCAATTCGAGGCGGAGTTCCTTTGCGCCTTGCCGCTCAAAGGAACGGCTATCGTATTGGGTGGGACCGGTAACTGTAGTTATGACGCAACCGCTCAACAGTAGCGTTCCGCAAGCCAGCGGAATCCATTTCCTGCGCATGGTGTCTCCTCTCGACAAGATACGCTCCGCGGGGCGGGTTTGTTCGGCTCATGCGGTTTACACCCAGCTTTTGCAGGTGGTCATAGTACCATCAGAAATATCGGTTCATGCTTATAAGGTAAATCCCTGATCTTGCCAGGCCGGTTGTTGGAGAAATGTCTTGCGCGTCACGAATTTGCGTGCTAGACTCGTCATGGTTGAACTAGTACCAGCGGTTTGGTAACGTTTACGGAGTCAAATGCTAGCTAGCCTGTTAATCATCGGGATCTCGGCTGTGCTGTTCATTTACTGGTTCCGTTATAGCTGTATCCTGCTGCTCCGCAATTTCCAGGAACAAGGCGTCGTCTCCACCGATGCCGATGAGCGGTTCAGTTTCTCTGAAGTGCAGCGGAGGTTGGCCGCGGGTGAAGAAATGAGCAGCCTGCACAGTTCCCTGCAACGTGATTACAACGTCCTAACGTACCTCTTGGAACACGCAGCCGGCCTGGAACTGAGCGGCATTGAAGACCGCCTCCTGGTGTTGGATTACAAAGTGATGCAGTGGTGGTACCGCCTGACGAAGACCGCCTTTCCGGAACAGGCGCGGCGGGCGCTGAACGAAATGGCAACCGTCCTCGGTGTGCTTGTCCACAAGATGGGTCAACAGGCCGCCACAGCCGCGCAACTGCAGTAACGCGCTTTTCCCTTTCTCTGTGCGATTCCCTCCCGCAAGGCAGAATTCTGGCGCTCGGCGTGCTCTACAATGAAAACCGTGGGATCTGAAGCGACTCTTCAACTTGCCGTAGACCGGCTGAACGCCGTCCGCCGGGAAATTGCCAAAGTCATTGTAGGCCAGGACGATGTGGTGGAGGGCGTCCTGATCTGCCTGCTGGCCGGCGGGCACGTCCTGCTGGAGGGCGTTCCCGGGCTCGGCAAAACAACACTTCTCCGTACGCTGGCGCGTACGCTGCAACTGAAATATTCCCGCATTCAATTCACGCCCGACCTGATGCCGGCCGACATTGTCGGCAGCATGATCATCGATACCGAAGAGCGCGGCGGCAAAACGCTGCGTTTTCAGCCGGGGCCGATCTTCGCCAACCTGGTGCTGGCCGACGAAATCAACCGCGCCACGCCCAAAACGCAGTCGGCGCTCCTCGAAGCCATGCAGGAGCGCACGGTCACCAGCGGCACCACCACTCACGAGCTCGAAAGGCCGTTCCTGGTGATGGCCACCCAGAACCCCATCGAAATGGAAGGCACATATCCTCTGCCGGAAGCCCAGCTCGATCGCTTTCTGATGAAGATCCTGGTCACCTATCCCAGCCGCGCGGATCTCAACCGCATCGTCGAGCGCACCATCCAGCGGGAAGAGGAAGCGCCGGTTCCCGTCCTGGATCGCGAAGCCATTCTGCAGGTGCGCAGCGTCTGCCGTGAAGTGCTGGTGGCGCCGCACGTCCAGGAATACGCGATTCAACTGGTCATGGCCACGCAGCCGGAGCAGGAAGGCGCCCACGAACTGGCCACGAGGTACATCCGCTACGGCAGTTCGCCTCGCGGCGCGCAGGCACTGGTCGAATGCGGTCGCGTGCTGGCCCTCATGCGCGGCCGTTTCCACCTCGCCGCCGAAGACATTCAGCATATCGCCGCGGCGGTCCTGCGGCACCGCATCATTCTGAATTTCGACGCTCATGCCGATGGTCAGACGCCCGAGACCATCCTGAACGCCATCATTAAAGGTGTAACTGCATCGGCCTCGGTCGCGTAGGTAGCGTATGTCTTCCGCCCCGCTGTTGGACCGGGAGTTTCTGGAAAAGCTCGAACGGCTGACCATCCACTGGCAGAAATCGTTCGCCGGCCTTGTGGGCGGCCACAACCGGTCGCGTTTTGCGGGAGCCGGCCAGGAATTTCTCGACCATCGCAATTTTCATCATGGTGACGATCTGCGGGCCGTAAACTGGCGCGCGTTTCTTCGCCTCGAAAAACTCTTCCTCAAGATGTTCCAGGTGGAGCCGCGCGTTCCCGTGCGCATGCTGGTGGACCTGAGCGAAAGCATGGCGGCGTACGGCGGCGGCAAGTTCGATTATGCGCGCCGGCTCGCCGGAGCGCTCTGCTACGTAGGGCTGGTGCGGCTGGACAGCATCGAAATTCACGGCTTTTCCGACCGCCTGACGCAGCGCATCTTCTGCACCGGAGGGCGCCACCGGTTCTCCATCGTCAGCGATGGACTCACCGCCATGGAAGCTCGCGGGCAGACCGACTATCTTGCCATGGTGCGCGAGTTCTGCGGCACCTACGCCCAGCGCGGCCTGGTAATCATCATTTCCGATTTCCTGGACGATCGCGGCTGCGAGAAATCCCTGCAATACCTGGCCGACTTCGGTCACGAGCTGATGCTGCTGCAATTGTGGGCCGACGAGGACCGCACCCCGCCCTGGGTGGGCGAACTGGAATTGCGCGACGCCGAGACCTCGCAATCCTTAAAGTTGGATTTCGACGAAGCCGCGCGGCAGCGCTACACCCGCGCCTTCGACGAGTATTGCGCCGGCGTCCAGTCCCTGGCGCTGCGCAGCGGCGGCCGCTACGCCGGAATCGCCACCTCGCAGCCGCTCGAAAACGTAATTTTTGGAGAGCTGATTAAAGTGAGGGGGATCGCGTAAAAAGAAACACGGAGAATCCGGCCACGAATCAACACGAATGAACATACGGAAGAAAAATTTACTTCGTAGTTGATTTTTTGAATCTATGCACCTGCTGAATTTAACTCTGCCGCAATTCCTCACGCTGTTCGGGTCGATCTCGGCGCTGTCGGTGGCTTTGTATCTTCTCGACCGCTCGCGTCGCCGCCAGGTGGTTTCGACTCTGCGCTTCTGGGTGGCGGCGGAGCAGCCCGCGGTGGCGGCGCGGCGCCGGCACATCAATCAGCCCTGGTCGCTGATTCTGCAACTGGTGAGCATGGCCCTGCTGCTGCTGGCGATTGCGCAGTTGCGCTTCGGCGCCGCGGAGATGGCCGGCCGCGATCACGTCATCGTGCTCGACACCTCGGCATGGATGGCGGCGCGCATCGGCAACCGCACCCTCCTGGATATCGCGAAGCAGCGCGCCCGGCAATATCTGCACGCCCTGCCCGCCCGCGACCGCGTGATGCTGGTGCGGGCCGATGGACTGGCGACCCCGGCCACGGCGTTCGAGCCCGACCGCAAGCGCGTCGAGGAGGCCATCCAGGCATCGCAGCCGGGATCGACAGCCCTCAATCTGGATGAGGCGCTGGCCTTCGCGAGGCACATTCAATCGCAGGACGGACGGCGCGCCGGAGAGATCGCCTTCATCGGACCGGGACGGACGGCCGAGCGCGATGCCGGCAGCGCACTCCCGCCGCCGCGCAACCTGCGGTTCATTCGCATCGCCGACGCCATTGAAAACTGCGGTCTGCGCCGCGTGGGAATGCGGCGCTCCGCGACCGACCCGGACCTCTGGGAGATCTACGTCTCCGCGCGCGACTACGGCACGGCGCCGCACGACGTCACGGTTTCGGTAAACTTCGGACCGCCGCAGGCGGCCGCGCGCGTGGTTGTGGGCGCCGCCCGTCTCAATCTCAAGCCGGGCGTGGATGGCGAAGCCAGCTTCGAACTGCGCACAGCCGCCGCCGGGCTGCTGGGCGTCAATCTCGCGCCGCACGACGCCTTTCCGGCCGACGATCACGCCGAACTCGAACTTCCCGCCGCGCCTCTGCTCTCCGTCACCGTCTATTCCAACGAACCCGACCTGTTGCGGCCGCTGTTGGCCGCCACCCCGCGCGTCTCCGCGAGCTATCGTAAACCTGATGAATACCGCCCCGACGACCGCGGCCTGGTGATTCTCGACCGCTTCATTCCACGGCAGAGGCCTTCCAGCGATTCCATCTGGATCGATCCGCCCGCGCAGGGCTCGCCCGTTCCCGTGCGCACCACCGTGCAGAACGCTGCCTTCGCGGGCTGGGACCCGGCCGATCCGCTGGCGGCCGGACTGCGCGCCAAAGACTTCAAACTGGAGACCGCCAGCGTCTTCGAAGCCGCTCCGGGCGACAGCAAAATCGGCTCCGTGGATGCCGGTCCGGTGATCGTGGCGCGGCCGGGTACGCCGAAAATCGTGGTGCTGGGCTTCCATCCGGCACTTTCGCCGCTGCGCTACGAACTCGCCGCCCCTCTTCTGTTTGCCAATCTGCTGCGTTGGGTCTCGCCCGAGATTTTCCACCGCTGGGAAATCGCCGGCGGCAGCGTAGGAACGGTCAAACAGGTGCTGGATGAGGAGATCGCGGCAAGCGACGTGAAAGTGACCGGAGAGGACGCGTCGCCGCTTCCCTTCACCGTGCATGACCGCGTGCTGCACTTCTTCGCCGGCGCGCCGGGAACCGTGCACGTGCAGGCGGGCGATCACGAATACATGTATTCGCTGACCCTGCCGCAGCTTTGGGATGCCCGGTGGACCCCGCCCGCGTTCGCGCGCGAGGGGGTTCCGCACTTCACCCCGATCCTCGATCGCATCACGGAAGTCTGGCCCTGGCTGGCGCTCGCCGGCGGCCTGGGCCTGCTCGCCGAGTGGCTGCTCTACGGGCAGTTCCGCCGCATGCGGCTGTGGAAACGTTCGCTCACCCCGCGCCCCTTGGGCGTGGCTCGGAAGCGGAAGGTGGGGGCATGACCTTCGACCGGCCGCTGGCCCTGCTGCTGGCTATCGCCCCCATCGCCTGGGCGGCCTGGGAATGGCGCACGAGTTCGCGCCGCGCGGCCCTGCTGCTCAAAGCCGGCGCGTTTCTCGCTATCGCGCTGGCGCTCGCCATGCCGCGCATCACCGTATTTGAAAGCAAGGTTGCGGTGGGATTTCTCGCCGACACTTCGGCCAGCATTTCGCCCGGCGATCTCAAGACCGAATCCGCCTTCGCCGACCGCATGGAACACGCCCGCGGCCGCCATTGGATGCGGGTAATTCCGTTCGCGCGCACCACGCGCAACGCCGCGGCGGAAGAGCATCCGCGGCAGGGTTGGGATCTGCGCCACACTGCGGGCGCCGCCGGCCACGGCACGGACCTGGAAACCGCCATCCGCGATGGCGCGGCGTCGCTTCCCGCAGGCATGGTGCCGCGGCTCGTGCTGGTCTCTGACGGCAACGAAAACCTGGGCAGCGCGGCGCGCGCCATCTGGCAGGCGCAGCAGCTCGGCGTGCCCATCGATACCGTCGCGCTCGCGGGCCGCCCCAAGCCCGGGCTGCGGCTGGAATCGGTCGCCTTTCCGGGGCAGGTGTTCACCGGCGAACGCTTCCCCATCGAGGTCACGGTGGACTCGCCGCGCGCCGCGCAGGCCAACGTCGAAATGACCGCCGAAGGCAAGCCGATCGGCAGCAGCAACGTGAATCTCGAAGCCGGCGTGAATCATCTGCGCCTCCAGGCCAGCGTCAATTCGATCGGCGCCATCGCGCTGGCCGGCAGGATCACGGCCGCCGGACTCGGGGAAGCGCGGTTTGAAGATGCCGTCATGCTGCGCCATCCGCGCGTGCTCTTCGTTTCCAGGGATCCGGCTTCCAGCGAGGTCCATCTGCTGCGAACTCTCGAGGCCAACCAGTTCGAAGTGGATCACGCCCCGAATGGAATTCCCGAGAAACTCGACGATTACCAGCTCGTGGTGATCAACAACTGGGATATGGATGCCATCCCGGCCCCGCGCAAGGCGGCGCTCGAGGATTTCGTCAAGGCCGGCGGCGGACTGGCCTGGATCGCCGGCGAGCATAACATCTACGTGGACCGGAAAAACCAGCCGGAAGACCCGCTCGAACGTACCCTGCCCGCCAAACTGGCTCCGCCTCGTTCGCCGGAAGGCACCGCGGTGGCGCTGATCATCGATAAATCCTCTTCCATGGAGGGGCGCAAGATCGAACTCGCGCGCCTGGCGGCCATCGGGGTGGTCGAGAATCTGCGGCCTATCGATTGGGTGGGAGTGCTGATCTTCGATAACTCGTTCCAATGGGCCGTCCCCATTCGCAAGGCCGACGATCGCGCCGCCATTAAACGCCTCATCGCCGGCATCACGCCCGACGGCGGCACGCAGATCGCGCCCGCCCTCACCGAAGCGTACCAGCGCATTCTCCCGATCCAGGCGGTGTACAAACACATCGTGCTCCTGACCGACGGCATCTCCGAAGAAGGCGATTCCATGACCCTCACTAAAGAGGCGCTGGCCAATCACGTCACCATCTCGACCGTCGGGCTGGGGCAGGATGTCAACCGCGCCTTCCTCGAGAAGGTTGCCTCCTCGGCGGATGGCAAATCGTATTTTCTGAACGACCCGAGCGGCCTCGAGCAGATTCTCCTGCGCGACGTGGAAGAACACACCGGCAGCACGGCGGTGGAGAAATCATTCGTTCCGAAAGTGGCGGAGCAGGCCGAAATTCTCGATGGAGTCGGCATCGAAAGCGCGCCACCGCTCAAGGGCTATGTCCGTTTCCAGGCCCGGCCGACCTCGGACACGATTCTGCAGGTCGATCGCGACGACCCGCTGCTGGTGCGCTGGCAATATGGTTTAGGCCGCGCCACTGTGTTTACGTCCGACGCCAAGAACCGGTGGGCGGAGCGCTGGGTCTCCTGGCCCGGCTTCGATAAGCTCTGGGCCAACATCTTTCGCGACCTTCTTCCGCATGCCGCGCAAAGCGAAACCAGCGCCGATTTCGACCGGGCATCCAACGAGCTGGTGGTGGATTATCACCTCTCGAAGAACATTCCCGAACCGGCCGTAATCCCCGACATCTTCGTTCTCGGCCCGAACGGGTTTCAGGTGCCGCTGAAGGTTTCGAAAGTGGCCGCCGGCCACTTCCGCGGGCGCATTTCCATCGGTCAAAACCAGGGGTTGTTCCGTGTACGCCCGGAGAGCGATTCGCGGGCCTTTCCGGAGGTCGGTTTCTACCGCCAGGAAGACGAGATGCTGGAATACGGCAACAACGTGCAGTTGCTCAAGCAGATCGCCGAAGCGACCGGCGGCCGCTTCAACCCGTCGCCGCGCCAGGTCTTCGACGCCGGCGGCCGCACCATTCAGAGCGTGATGCAACTCTGGCCCGCGCTCCTGGCGCTGGCGCTTCTGTTGAACCTGGCCGAACTGGTGCTGCGCAAGTGGAAGGGAATCACGGAGCTGTTGCGCGGAAGAAAAGCGCCGCTCCCCGCCGTTGGATAGCGCCCTACTTCGGTTCGTTTATCTGATATCCCGGTGGCACCTGGAACAGGGACGGGTCCTGCTCTCCACGGCGAATATTCGTCAGCCGCAGGGTATCTTCGCCGGTGCGCGGGTCGGTGTGTTTCATCATCGTCACCACCTGCAGGTCGGGCGAATACCACCGCTCCGTAACACTCTCGATCGGCCGGTCGTTGCCGATTGCTCCCGCTTCCAGCGTGACGGTGCTGCGCGTGCCATTGCTCACCACGCCTTCGACGCTCTGGCTGCCGAGCGATTCCGTTTTCGTCTGCGCCTTCGAATCACTCAACATGACCGGGCCCTCCCCGGCGCCAATGGCTATCCGCCTTTCCTCAAAGGCCACGTTCCCGCCGTTGTTGAGGAAAAGAAACTCCGGCGGCGGAGGAGGCGGCGGCATCGCCGAGGAAGACGCCGTCACGATTCCCGTAGACACCGCCCCCTGCTCCTTACCTCCCGGCGCCTTGCGCGTGACGAAGGCATACTTCAGCGTCAATTTGCGCGCCGTGTTGGTCTTCGGATCGAGCACGTACGACGTGCCGGTCGCCGGGTCCCAGATGGAAATCTCGTTGGGAGTTTCGCGGCGCACACGGCCCTGGCTGTCGCGATAGACCTCGGTCGTGGTTTCGTTGTGAATGCGCGTCCCGTCGCCCAGCACCTGCGTGCTTTCCCGGATTTCTTCGGCAGCGTAGGGCGCGCCCTTGACTGCCGGACCCATGACGCCGCCCTCCAGCGAGAGGACCTTGGCGTTGGTGAGCATCCGCTCCATGGCCGCTTTCTGCTGCACAACCTGGTCCTGCAGCACGACTGTGGGGCCTTCCTGCGCGGCAGCCGCGCATACAACAGCGGCAATTCCCGCCGCAATTCCCGTGATCCGTCTCATTGCCTTCTCCTACTTGCCTCTGCCGTAGCTGACGGGCCGGATGGCCCGCGCCCGTCCCTGAGAATCCACAATCACATCCGCCTGCATGCCGTCCTGCAGCGCCATGCGCATCACGACGCCGGTATCGATCGGCTCGTCATCCAGAGCCATGAAGTAGTTCACAGCCGGCCGCGGGCTTCTCCTATGCCGCGCCGCCGCGCGCTTCACCGCCACTTCCGGCGGGGGCGCGGCCACCTGCACCGGAGCGGCCGCCGACGCCTCCTGCGGCGCCGTTACGACGGGCGCCGGCGGAGTCACAACGGCCACCGGATGCCGGGCCGGCTTCAGCGCTACCGCCGCCGCAATCCCCGCGGCCAGCACCGCGGCCGCCGCCGCCCACTTCCAGGCCTGCCGGGGCCGCCGCACGGGAATGGAGGCAGGCACATCGGCCAGGTCCGCCAGGCAGGCGGCAATGCGTCCGGCGCGGCCGGCGATTTCCTTCAGGCGCGCCGCGCATGCCTCGCACGTCTCCACGTGCGCGCTGATCCGGTCGAGCTCGCCCGCGGGCAGTTCCCGATCCACATACGCCCGCAGATCCCCCTCGCTCCAACACTCCTTCATACATCGTCTCCATACCGGGCCCGGAACTTACGTTCGAACTCCGCCTCGGCCCTCGCCAGAAGCGTGCCTACCGAACCCGGCTGTATCCCCAGGGTTTGCGCCACGTCCCGATAGCTCAAGCCTCCCGCGCGCAACAGCAGCAGTTGCGTTTCGCGCGGCTTCAGAGTGGCCAGGACGAAGCGTACGCGGCCGCACCGTTCCGCGCGCAGCATCTCGTCCAGGGCGCCCCCGGACGGCGCCCGCCGCAGCGTCTCGATCCCGGCCTCCTGCTCCCGGCGCCGCCGCCGGGAATTGGCCCGGATCGCATCCACCCCGGCATTGGTGGCCACCCGGTAAATCCACGCCGTTAAGTCCCCGCCCGAGAGCTCCGAACGCCTGGCAAGCTTGCAAAACACGTCCGAAGCGATCTCCTCGGCGTGCGCGCGATCGCCCATCAGGCGGGCCAGCATGGCCACAATGCGTGGATAGTGCTCCTGAAAAATCGCTTCGAAGCGGTTGGTGGCGTCCAACGGGTCGAGAGCGACCTCCTGTATGGGCTGCACATTCTTAATAACGACGTCCGAGGCCATTTTGTGACCAGAATCATAGCAGGGTTTGGGCCATTCCGGCGTGGTACCGTGGAATTTCATGGTTCATCCGGATTGGTCCCCCGCCTCCTGGCGGTCGCGGCCGGCTTTGCAGCAACCCGTTTATCCCGATAGCGCGGCCCTCGATCGCGCGCTGGCCGAACTGCGCCAGCTTCCCCCGCTGGTGGTGAGCTGGGAAGTCATGGAACTGCGGCGGCAGCTTGCCGAGGCGGCGGTAGGGCGGCGCTTCGTACTGCAGGGCGGCGATTGCGCCGAACGCATTGCCGATTGCAAACCGGCGCGCATCACCAATACGCTCAAACTGCTCCTCCAGATGAGCCTGGTTCTCGTGATCGGCGCGCAGCGGCCCGTAATCCGCATCGGTCGCTTCGCCGGCCAATACGCCAAGCCGCGCTCGGCGAACGACGAGACCCGCGACGGCGTCACCCTGCCCTCGTACCGCGGAGACATTATCAACCGCCCCGAATTCACGGCCGAAGCGCGCACGCCCGATCCGGCGCTCCTGCTGCGCGGTTACGAGCGCGCCGCCTTAACCTTGAATTTCGTGCGTGCGCTCATTAAGGGCGGGTTCGCCGACCTGCACCATCCGGAATACTTCGATCTCGAGTGGATCGAGCACTCGCCGCTGGCGGGCGACTACCGCCGCATCATCGAAACCATCGGCGAATCGCTCAATTTCATGGAGAGCGTGCTCGGCGTGCGCGCGGGCGATACCGACCGCATCGATTTCTACACCGCGCACGAAGCCCTGCACCTCGGCTACGAGGAGGCCCAGACGCGGCGCGTCCCGCGGCGCCCCGGTTTCTTTAACCTTTCCACCCATTTTCCGTGGGTGGGACTGCGCACCAACAATCCCGACGGCGCGCATGTCGAATACCTGCGCGGCATCGAAAACCCCATCGGCATCAAAGTGGGCGCCTCGACCACGCGCGAGCAGGTAGCGCGCTGGCTGGATCTGCTCGATCCCGAGCGCGCTCCGGGCCGCCTGACGCTCATTCATCGCTTCGGCGCTGCGAAAATCGCCGACGAACTGCCCCACCTCATCGGCTACGTGCGCGCCGAGGGCGGGCACCCCGTCTGGATCTGCGATCCCATGCACGGCAACACGCAGGTGACGGCGAGCGGCGTCAAGACGCGCAGCTTCGAAGACATCTATACCGAGGTCGAGCGTTCTTTCGACATCCACAGCGCCCTGGGCCAGAAACTCTGCGGCGTGCACGTCGAAATCACCGGCGAAAACGTGACCGAATGCATCGGCGGAGCGCGCGGCCCAAGTGAAGAGGACCTGGCGCGCGCCTACGAATCGGAAGTCGATCCGCGCCTGAACGGAGAGCAGGCCATCGAACTGGCTTTCCTCATCGCCCGCAAAATGAAAAACCACGGAGGCGGCGTCTGAACCTCTCGCGCCGCCGCTTGCTGGCTCTTTCCGCGGCCGCGGCTGCCCCACTCGCTCGCGGCGCGCGGCACTCCATGCAGTTGAATCTGAGCTGCGGAGCGCTGGGCATCCCGGCGTCGCAGCGGCAGGCCATCGACCTGGCGGCGCGCCATGGTTTCGACGTCGTGGAAGCCGACGGCAAATATCTCGGCGGACTGCCGGACGGCGAGTTGCACGATCTTCTGGCTGCGATGCGGGCAAAGCGGATCGGGTGGTCCACTGCCGGGCTGCCGGTGAACTTCCGGCGCGATGATGCGACGTTCCACTCCGGCATGGATGGGCTCGCCGCCTACGCCTCCGGATTGCGGCGCGCCGGCGTGCGCAGCGTCACCACCTGGGTGAATCCGGGCAGCAACGAATTACCCTATCCGGCGAATTTCCGCCTGCACACCGCGCGCCTGGGTGAAATCGCCGGCGTGCTGGATGGCGCTGCCGTGCGGCTCGGCGTCGAATACGTCGGCACAAAAACCGCCTGGGTCTCACAGCATTACCCCTTCATCCACACCATGGCGGAAATGCGCGCTCTGATTGCAGAAATGAAGCGGCCCAACGTCGGGCTCGTGCTCGACAGCTGGCACTGGTATCAGGCGGGCGATTCCGCCGCCGATATCCTTGCGCTCCGCCCGGTCGACGTGGTTTCGGTGGATCTGAACGACGCTCCGGCCGGCATCGCCAAAGACCGGATGGTCGATAATCGCCGGGAACTGCCGGCATCCACCGGGGTGATCGATCTCAAGACGTTTCTCGAGTCGCTGAAACGCATCGGTTTTTCCGGCCCGGTGCGCGCCGAGCCCTTCAACGAAGCCGTCCAGCGCATGTCTCCGGACGACTCCGCCGAGGCCGCCGCGGCATCCCTGCGCAAGGCGTTTACGGCCGCCGGTATATGATCCGGCCGCCGAAAACCGTCATGACCACGCGCGCCTGCTCGATTTCGACCTGGTCGATTCCGAGAATGTCCCGACCGATCACCACGAGGTCCGCCAGTTTCCCCGGTTCGATGGTGCCTTTGATCTTTTCCTCGAAACTGGCGTACGCGGAACCGTACGTGTAGGCGCGCAGCGCCGCGGCAACGGGAATCTTCTGCTCCGGAACCCAGCCGCCGGGGTGTTTGCCGTCCAGCGTGCGGCGCGTGGCCGCGGCATAAATGCCCATGAGCGGAACCATGGGCGCGACCGGCCAATCGGAGCCGAACGCCAGCGCTGTTCCAGCGTCGAGCAGCGAGCGGAAGGCGTAAGTGGTGCGGGCGCGCTCGGGGCCAATGCGCTTTTCCGCCCAGCGGCCGTCGTCAATCGCGTGGTATGGCTGCACGGAAGCGATCACCCCCAGTTGCGCGAAGCGCGGGATATCCGCCGGCAGCAGGTGCTGCGCGTGCTCGATGCGGAAGCGCCGGTCGCGCGCGCCGTTCTTTGCCGCGGCCTCCGCGAACATGCCGAGAACGATGTGATTGGCCTTGTCCCCGATGGCGTGAACGGCAATCTGCAAACCGGCGCGGTCGGCGTCCTCGATGTGCCGGAGCATTTTGCTCTCGGGAATCATCTCGCTGTTGGCGAGCCCACTGGTCTCCGGCGCATCGGTATAGGGTTCGTAGAACAGCGCCGTCGTGGAACCGAGCGAGCCATCGGCAAACCCCTTGAGCCCGCCGATATGCAGGTACGGGCTGCCGAACCCGGCCAGCAGGCCCACGTCCGCGAGACGCCTCCACTCAGCCAGCGGCTGGTGGCCGGAGATGCGCACCGTCAGTTCGCCGTTGTTCAGCAGGCGCTGGTAGGCCCGGAAAATCCTAGGCGCGGCCGACATATCCTGCACGCTGGTGACCCCGTTTTCCGCCGCGTAGCGCATGGCGGCGCGGATGGCGCCGGCGATTTCCTCCTCCGAAGGCGGCGGAATGACGCGCTCGACCAGCGCCGTGGCCGCATCCTTCAGCACTCCCGCCGGTTCGCCGTGAGCGTCGCGCACGATGGTCCCGCCGGGCGGGTCGGCCGTGTCGCGCGTGACTCCGGCCAGCTGCAACGCCAGCGAATTGGCGAGCGCCATGTGGCCGTCCAGCCGGTAGACGAAGACGGGATGGTCGCCGGCCGCTGCATCGATCAACTGGCGCGTGGGCAGGCGCGCGGGTGTCCAGCTTTCATGGTCCTACTCACCGCCCAGAATCCAGCGGCCCCGGGGTAGCCCCGCGGCGAAGGCGCGGATGCGCTCGCGAAACTCGGCCTCGCTTTTGGCATCGCGCAACTGCACGCTCGCCAGCGCGGACCCGCCATCGTAAAAGTGAACGTGGGCGTCGTTGAAACCGGGAGTGACGCGTTTGCCCGCAAGATCGATGGTTTCGGTCCCTGCGCCGGCCCACCCGGCGAGATCCGCCGACGAGCCGACCGCCACGATGCGCCCGCCGGCGCAGGCTACGGCTTCGGCTTCGGGCTGCGCCGGATTGCCGGTCCAGATTTTCCCATGAGTGAGAAGCAGGTCGGCGTGCGGCTGGGCGGAGAGAGCGGATGCGAGGATCATAGTGAGTAGCAGCGGCCTCATGCAACCCTATGATACTTGCCGGCGCGCCCCGGCGCCTTTCCTACGAGCGCATGCGCAGCATGAAGTACATGCCGACCAGCGCGAACACCAGGTCGGGCGACCACGCGGCCATGGCGGCAGGCAGCAGATTGACGTTGCCCAACTCTTCGAAGAGTGGATTGATCGCCAGGTAAGCGATGGCAATCACCAGGCTCACCCCAATTCCCGCCATGGCGCCGCGATTCCCCACCAGAAAGCCGAACGGGATCGCAATCATCGCCATAATCAGGGCAAACAGCGGCATCGCGAACTTGCGGTAGAACTGTACCTGCAGCTTGGTGGTGGTGATGCCGCGCTGCGTCAGGTCGTGAATGTACTTGTCCAGTTCGAGAAAACTCATCTGCTCCGATTGCACAGGCGCGGTGAGGAAATAATCCGGCGGCTCCGTGAGTTCGGGAAATGTGGCGGTCTGCCAGACCTTGGTGGTGCGGTCGGTATCGCTGGTGAAATCGCTGCTCCACCCGTTTTCGAAGATCCACGTCTTCAGGCTGGGGCTCCAGAGAGCGCGCGCGGCAATGACTTCACGCTCCAGGCGAAACGTCTTCGGTTCCAGTTCGAAGACGTAGACTTCGTTCATCACCTTTTCCTGCGTGTCGAAGTAGCGGTAATAATAAATGCGCGAACCGTGGCCCATGATCCACTTGCGGTCGGGCCGCAGCCAGGTCTGCTGCGCCTTGCCTTTGATTTCGTCGCGCAGCGCGTTCTGCTTCAGGTTCGCGGTGGGCACCACCGAATAATCGAAAGCGAAAAGCACGCCGGAGAACAACATGGCGCCCACCAGAATGGGAGCGGCCAGGCGGTAGAGGCTCACGCCGCTGGCCTTGAACGCCGTGATCTCGTTCTGTTTGCTGAGGACGCCGAGCTGCACCAGGACCCCCAGCAGCACACAGATGGGCAGAGTTTTGTAGACCAGGTCCGGGGTCAGGAAAAACAGGTAGGTGAACATGCGGCTGAGCGTGCTGTTGCGGAACATGTCGCCCATCAGCTCGAAGAAATTGTAAATGAGGAACATCGAGACCAGGCTGGCCAGCCACACCAGCAGGTAGAACAGGAAATTGGAAAGGATGTAGGTATCGACAATCTGCGGCAGCAGCGGCAGCCGCCAGCCGCTGGGCCGCCCGGTTCCCGCCGTGCGGTCGGCGCGCGGCTTGTATAGCGCCTTAATGCGGTCGCCCAGGTTCTTGAGCGCGCCCAGAATATCGCGATCGCCCGGCAGTTCCATGCGGAAGAGAAATACCAGCCCCACCGCGAAAAATACGGCATCGGGAAGCCAGACGGCGAGGGGCACCGGCAGCGATTTTTGCTTGGCGATACCGATCAGCGTCACCGACGAAAGGTAATAGCAGAGGAAGCCCAGAAACAGCGCGACGATGTAGCCTGCCGACTTGCCGCCTTTGCGCGTGGCGATGCCGAGTGGAATTCCCACCATGGCCAGCACGATGCACGCGATGGGCGTGGCCAGACGCCAATGGAATTCGATCTGCACCTCTTTCCAGTTGGGTCCGCGCCAATTGTGCGGCCGCAACAGCTCGCTGGTGCTCATGGCGCGGGTAGGCAGCGATTCCTGCCGCGCCGGCGATGCATCCAGCGCCTGCTGGCTGCGCGCCGCGGTGCTGTCGTTCGAGACGTGGTCCTTGCCCATTTCGTGCGTCGAGACGCCCGTCATCGAAAGCAGAATCCGGTTGTGCTTGGGGTCGCTCACCGCGAGGGCCTCTTTCGCAACCGTGACCAGCGGCCCGTCGGCTTTGTCCTTCATCCCCGTGGTGCGCTGCTCCGGCGGCGTGACGTCGGCAATGAACAAAGGCCGCCAGCGCGCCACCTGCGGCCCGGGCTGCACGTCGCCCACATAGAGAATTTTATTCGGGAAGTTCTCCAGAAACACGCGCGGCTCCACGTCCGCGGTGAGCTGGGTGGCGAGCAGCTCGTTGATGAGCTGCGTGTTCTTGTTGATGGAAAGCGGCGTCAGCCGCAGAGATGCATACCCGGCCAGGCCCAGGCCGATAGCCGCGAACAGCAGCACCGGCGCGATCACCTTCCGGCTCGAAACGCCGGCCGCGCGCATGGCGGTGATTTCGCCGTCGCTCGACATCCGGCCCAGCCCGATCAGGATCCCCACCAGCACGCCGAACGGAATCGTCATCGGCAGCACCGGCGGAATCGCCCACGCGAAAAGCGAAAACACGATCCGCGGCGTCACGTTCGTGGCGCCCACCAGCACGCCGAACAGCGTATCGGCATGCCGCAGGAAAATCACGAATGTCGCCAGCAGCGTACCCATGACCGCGCTGGTCAGGATCTCCCGGAATACGTAGCGGCCAAGCAGGCGCAGCACGGCGAAACCTATCGGACGATTGCGGGCGGCGGCACCACCGGAAGCTTGGGCTGCTCTTCCTCGGCGGGATGCAGCTCCAGATCGTCAATCAGAATCGAGGGCGCCACCACGCACGCCTCGGCGGTAAAAGAGGCGCCGCCCACCAGCGCGAACGGCGCGGCGTTGTTCATGAAGCGGAAAGCGGTTGCATCGTCGCCCGCGGCCAGAATGTCTTTGAGCGAGCGCGCGTTGAAACCGCGGAAGCGCAGCCCGCGCACCGGCTCCTCGTGCCCGTCGGGGAAGACCTTGTAAACCAGCAGGGGCGCGCTCACCGGATGCGCGCTGCCCTCCGCCAGCTGGATGAGGCGGCGGGCTTCGTCAAAAGAAGCCACGGACGGAAAATCCATGCTCCGCACGATGATGCCGTAGGGCTTGTCCCGCGCCTGAATCAGGTCGATGAGCTTCTTCTTCATCTGCGCGGCGGGAGTGGTTTCCGACGAGCTCACGAAGAGGTTGCTGATGCTGGCGTAGCTGGCGCCATAGGAGCCCGGCAGGCGCGCCCGGCCGTTGGAGCCTTCGAACCCACGCACCGGCTGGCGCGTCAAAAGAAACGTCTGCAGCACGCCGCCCTTGACCAGGTGCAGAGGCCTGGCCTCCACGCCTTCGCGGTCGATATCGTAGCTGCCGAACAGCGGCTGGCCGCGCCATTCCTTCTGCGTGGGGTCATCCACCACGTCGAACGATTCCGGCAGCACGCGCGAGCCGATGCGGCCCTCGAATTCGCTGCCCGAGCCGCTTCCGCCGCGGCCGCCTTCCATCAACGGACGCCGCGTCAGCGCCAGGTTGCCGCCGAGCACTTCGGCGAAAATCTGCGGCCCGGCCGTGCCTTCGAACAGTACCGGCCCGGTGTAATCCTCGCCCTTGGGCGCGTGCGCCAGCGCCGCGACGCTCTTGGCGAGTTCGTTGACGCCGCTGGTCAATTCGGCGTCGGGTGGCATGCGCGCCGGGTCGAGCGCCAGAAACGCCGCCGCATCCCGCATCGTCATACCATCGCTCGCCTGCGCGGTCGCGAGCACGCGCAGCACCGTCACGGTTTCGGGAATCTTCAGCTCCGTCCCTTCCGTGTTGACCATGTAATAGCCGCCGGTGCTCGATTCCAGCTCCACGCTGGAAGTCTTCACGTCGGGGTAGTTGTCGAAGATGGCCGAAAGCTCGCGCACGCGGTTGGTCCAGGCGGTTTCGTCGATCGCAAGCGGGCGGAAATCGCGCAGATAGTGGGCCGGCTCGGCATGCGCCAGGTCGTGCAGCGCTTCGGACTGGTTCAGGTTGCGGATGGCCGCGCGCTTGCGCGAAAGCCGCTGCAGCGCGTCCTTGTAGGCGGAATCGGTCTGCAGCCAGAAGTAGCGCCGCATCACCGGGTAATCGTCGGTCAGCGGAAACCGGCCCAGGTCGTAGGAAGAACCGCCGAAGCCGCGGCCGGCGAAGTTGGTGTTATCGAACTTGTAGTCGCCCACCCGCACCTGCACTTCGGGCTCGCGCATATGCTCGTTGCGGCGCGCAACAATGCCGCCCAGCACCGCCGAAACGCTGAACGTTTCCTGCTCATCCATGCCGTACGAAATAAAGTAAGGCGCCTCCAGTCCGGAGATGTCCATTTTGCGCGAGCGGTCGAGTTCGTCGTGCATGGCGCGCAGCACCGGGTCCGGCGCGGGCGTCTGCGCGCCCAGAAACGCAACCGCTCCCAGCGCGGCGGCGGCACAGGCGAGGCGATTCATTGCCGCCCTCCCCGGTTATTTTCCAAAGTCGTGGGCGGCGAGAGCAGCGGCGGCCGGTCGCTGCTCTTGGCCTTCTTGGCGATTTCGATTTCCGAAACCAGAATTGCCGGCGAGACCGCCGAAACCGGAACGCTGCCGCTTTCGGCGCCGCAATAGCCGTTGAAGACTTCCGGCTTGTCGCCGGTGGCCAGAATCTTCGCGAAACTCGAAAGCGGGGTGCCCACAATATCGGCGCCGCGCACCAGTTCGTCCGGACGCCCGTCGGGATACACCCGGTAGACAATCACCGGAATCACGCTGAACGCCTGCACACCGCCGCGCCGCGTGAGCGTGAAGCCGCTGGTGATGTCGCGGAAATACAGCCCGTACGGCTTGTTTTGCCGCTTCACCTCGGCGATCAGCATCTGCCGCAGTTGCGCATCGCTCACCGCTTTCGACGATTCCACAATCAGGTTGGACTGCCGCGACACCACCTCGTAGCCCGGCTGCCGGCGGCCGTGGCCGTTGGATTCATCGAATCCGTTGATGGGCGAGCGCGACATCAGAAACGTCTTGAGAATGCCGTTCTGCACGGCCACCACCGGGCGCGCCTTCACGCCCTGGTCGTCGTAATCGTACCAGCCGTTCAGGTCCACGCCGCCGATCTTTTTGCGCGTCGGGTCGAAGATCACGGAAAGAAAATCGGGCAGCACCGGCGAGCCCACGCTCTTGGTAAACGTCTGGCCTTCGCTCTCATCCTTCTGGCGATGGCCTTCGATGCGGTGGCCGAAGATCTCGTGGAAGAAGACGCCCGCCGCGCGGCCGGAAAGAATCGCCGGCCCGACGAACGGCTCGGCTTCGGGTGCTTTCAGCAAACCCGCGATATCGTTGGAAAGCCGGTCCACCGCGGCGTCGAGCGCTTTGTCGTCGGGCAGGCCGCTGGGGTCGACGGCTTCGAAAGTCTCGTACGTAGTGAGATCCGCCCCATCGGCGGCTTTGGCGGAAGCCGAGATCACCACGCGCGAAAATCCGCGGCCATGCTGGATGCGCGTGCCTTCCGTGTTCACGAAGTAGCGGGTATCGGTCTGGCAGAGCACCATGACGTGGGAGTTGAGCACGCTCGGGTAGTTGGCGAAGCGCGCCGAGATCTTCTGCACGCGCTGGCGCCATTCGGCATCGTCGAATTTCAGCTTGGGAAGCGGCTCGTACGCCACCACCGTGGGAGCGGGCGAGAAATCGCCCGAATTATCCTCCGCGGCCACCTGCACCTGGGTATTGGTCTTGATGCGAATGAGCCGCTCCGCCGCGGCGCGGTAAGCGCGATCCGTTTCCAGCCACAACCGGTGCTTGATGGAATTGACGTTGTCCTCGTACGTGAGGAGCGCGCCGGAAGTGAACTGGCCGCGGTCGCCGCGCACCACGTGGTAATTGTCCAGCTTCGGCGAGCCCACGCGCACCGAGACATCGAGCACCCGCGTTTTACCGTCGGCCGTGTTTTCGATCGTGCCCAGCGAGCCGCTGATCGTCCGGTAATCGCTTTCGGTCACTTCGTAGCTCATGAAGTAGGGCGGCGAGTCGGCTTTTTCCTTGAGCACACTGAAGTTGCGGTTCAGTTCCTGAGACATCGCGTCCAGCAGGACGGTGGGTTGGGCGGCGGCCAGAGACGCGCCGGCCAGGAAAAGGGCAAGACGGGAAAGTGCTGGGTGGTTCAAGTCCTTAGGATATCATTGGGCCGCTGGGGCGAGAGACGATTGCGCCGTTCCGGCGGCGCCCGGCGCCGTTCCGGCCTGCGCCACGCGGCCGGCTGTGATAGCCTGATCCAAGCCATTCCGGGACCCAGGACCGAACAGGCCGGGAGAGAAACACATGCGGCGCCACTTGATCATCGCTGCCCTCGGTTCACTCGTATGCTTCGCAGCGGCGGCTCAACAGCCCGCCCCCGACGCGCAGAAGCGCGCTCTGGAGGCCGCCCGCGACATTGCCATCCATTACACCAGCCAGCTGCCGGACTTCCTCTGCACCGAACAGGTGCAGCGCACCGATGCGACCAGCGCCAGCAACATCAAAGCCGACCGCCTGACCCTCCAGCTCAGCTATTTCGGGCAGAAGGAGAACTACAAGCTCGTCGCCATGAATGGCAGCCCGACGAGTGCGCCGCTCGAATCTCTGGAGGGCCTCATCACGGGCGGCGAATTCGGCAGCCTGCTGCTCGGCGTCTTCGACTCCCGGTCTTCCGCCGATTTTCATTGGAAAGCGTCGTCCACCATTCGCCGGCGGCATGCGGCCGTCTACACCTACCGCATCGCACGCGCCCGGTCGCATTATATGCTCGGGCGCCGTATGCAGAACGGAAACATGGTGTCTCTGCCGGCCGGCTACCACGGAGAAGTGGCCCTGGATGACGACACCTCCCAGGTGCTCCGCCTGACGGCCTCCGCCGACGACATTCCGAAAGAATCCGGGATTCTGCAATCATCCGTCGCAGTGGACTACGACTTCGTGAGCGTTGCCGGGAAGAGCCACCTGCTCCCCTCTCGCTCCGACGCTCATATGGAACGCCAGTACCGGAAAATCGCCAACGTGGTGACATTCGTCGATTACCGGAAGTTCGAGGCCGATTCCACCGTCACCTTCAAATAACACGGCGCCGCCGGCGATCCTGTCGGCCGCACGGAGCGACGCTCTCACGCCCGCTGCAGGTACACCACGTGCGTCTGCGTGTACTCGTACAACCCGTGCTTGCCGTCCGCGCCCCCGATTCCGCTCTTGCGCCAGCCCGCATGGAAAGCCTGCATGGCTTCGAAATGCTCACGGTTGATATACGTTTCGCCGAAGCGGATCTCCTGGCAGGCGCGCAGCGCGGTATTGAGATCACGCGTGAAGATGGAAGAAGTCAGGCCGTAATCGGAATCGTTGGCATACTCGATGGCCTGGTCGAGATCGTCGAACGAAATGACCGGCACCACCGGGCCGAACACTTCGCGCCGCACGATCTCCATGTCCTGCCGGCAATCGGCGACCACCGTGGGCTCATAGTAGAAGCCGCCTTCGCGGTCGGCCCGCCTGCCTCCGGTAAGGACGCTCGCCCCCGCCGCGGCGGCGCTGCGCACCAGGCCTTCCACCTTCCGGTAGCCGGCTTCATTGATGAGCGGACCGTACTCCACGGATTCATCGGCGAGCGGATTGCCGAAGCGCGTCTCTTTCATCGCGGCCGTGAGCTTTTCGACGAACTCGTTCGCAACTTTTTTCTGCACGTAGACCCGTTCTGCGCAGTTGCAGACCTGCCCGCTGTTGATGACGCGCGATGCCTTCACGGCCTTGACGGCCAGTTCGAGATCCGCATCGGCCATGACGATCGCGGGAGCCTTGCCGCCCAGTTCGAGATTCACTTTGGTGATGTTGGGAGCGGCCGCGGCCATGATCGCCGAACCCGTTTCCACGCTGCCTGTGAAGCTGATCATCCCGATTCCGGAGGATGACGAAAGCGCTTTGCCGGCGGTGCGCCCGCGGCCGTACACGAAATTGATGACGCCCGGCGGCAGATCCGTCTGCGCCATCAATTCGCAGAATTTGACCGCGTTATGCGGCGTCTCTTCACTGGGCTTGATCACGATCGTATTCCCCGTCACGAGCGCCGGCGCCGCCTTGCGCGCGATGAGGAAGAACGGAAAGTTCCACGGCAGAATGCCGCCGATGACGCCGATCGGCTGCCGGAACAGCAAGATGGTCTCCCCGGGCCGGTCGCTTTCCAGAATTTCGCCTTCAATCCGCCGCGCCCATTCGGCCATGTAATCGAGATAATCGGCGGTGAACGCCGCTTCGATGCGCGCCAGCGGCAGCGGCTTGCCCTGCTCTTCGGTGATGACGCGCGCCAGCGGCTCGACCTGCTCGCGGATCTTCGCCGCGATGGCGCGCAGGGCGAGGGCGCGCTGTACCGCGGGACGCTTCACCCACTCCTTCTGCGCCGCCCCGGCGGCGGCGATCGCGGCCTGCACGTCGGCAGCCGTGCTGTCCGGAACCGTGCAGATGGTTTCGCCGGTGGAGGGATTCATGCACGTCACCCGCTCCGTGCCGCTGGAGGGCGTGAATTTGCCGTTGATGAAATTGTCGTAATTTCGCATGGAAATCCTTATGTGGGCTGGCCGAAAAAGGCGGCTTCCAGTTCTTCGATGACGCGGTCGCTCATGGGCGACATGGGGCCCAGCGCACGCGAGTTGATGATGGCCTCGGCGGTGGATTCGAGCACTTCCAGGCGGTCGAAGGCTTCCAGCGGATCGGCGCCCGCAACCACCACGCCGTCGTTTTCCAGAATGAATGCCGGCTGCTGCGGCGAAAGCATGCCCGCCAGCGCCTCGGGCTCGGTAAATTGCAGCCCGTAGGGCGCAATGCCGGTTTTGCGCACCACCACGTAGCTTTCCGGAATGGTGCGGGTGTCCACGGTGGCGCCTGCCACGCTGAAAGCCGTGGCGTTCACCGGATACGCGTTGATGATGGCGCCGATCGCGGGGTGTCGCCGGTAAATCGCCCCGTGAATATTGGCGGCGCGGCTCGGCGCGGAGCCGGCTTCCGCCCGGCCATTGTGGATCAGGGCGAGATCTTCCGCGCGCAGCGTGCCGCGATCCGCATGATGCGGCGTGATCAAGAAAGTTTCGGCATCCAGGCGCGCCGAAAAGCTCCCCTGGGTGCTGATGAACAGCCGCTGCCGGTACGCGCGGCGGACGAATTCGCTCAGCTTTGCGCGCAATTCCTTCTCTTCGCTGGAAGGCCGCTCGCGCGGGAACTCCGCCGGCTCCGCGCCCCGGTTGCGCGCCAGCGCGATTTCGGCATCGCTCAAATAACGCACATCGCCGCCCAGGAGCCGCGCTTTGATGATGGTCTTGCCCGCGAATTCGAACGTTTCGAAGCGGTGAAAGGCCTGCTGCAGGTCGCTTCCCGCAGTCACCACGCCGTGGTTTTCCAGAATGACGCAATCGTGCCGGCGTTCGAATGCGGCCGCCACGCTGGTCCCGAGCGCTTCGCTTCCCGGCAGTTCGTAGGGCGCGAACCCGCCTTCCCCGCAGACCTGCCACGATTGGTGAAACAGCCGTGTATCGGGCACGGCACAAACCAGGCTGAAGGCGACCAGGGCGACCGGGTGCGCATGCACAATGCCGTGCACGTCCGGCCGGGTGCGATAGATGGCCTGGTGCAGCGGCAGTTCGGACGACGGCCGCCGATGGCCCTCGATGCTTCCGTTGGCCCGGACCAGCACGATATCGGAGCGGTTCAGACCGCCTTTATCGACTCGCGCCGGCGTGATCCAAACATCGCCGTTGGGCTCGCGGATGGAGATGTTCCCGCCGGAGGTCGTGGTCATGCGGTAGCGGTAGATCCGCTCCATGGCCTGCAGAATTTCGTCGCGAGGATGCAGGAACGAGTGCATCCCTTCATTATCAACCGGCCGGACTCCGGCGCCGCGTGCAGGAACGCGCGGATGCCTTAAATGACGGCGGCGAGCGCGCCCTTCTGCCGCAGGCCGGATATCGCCAGACCGTAGCGCCCGTGCACCCCGGTCTTTTCGAAGATATGTTTGATGTGGATCTTGACGGTCCCCAGCCGGATCCCCAGCGCCACCGCAATGTCCTTATTCTTCATGCCTCGTTCCACCAGTTCCAGCACCTGGAGTTCCCGCACGGTCAGGGGCGAGTGGCCCACGCGGGCCGGCTGCTCGGCAGCGCGCTCCACGTAGTCTTCCATCCACGTGCGCCCGTCGGCTACGCTTTTCAGACACGCGAGAATGGAATCGAGCGAGGCCGTTTTGCGGACCACTCCCGCCGCCCCGGCATGCAGGAAGCGCAGAGCTTCCGAGTCCGAGAGCGTGGCTCCCCAGACGACCGGCGCCACCGGCGGAGCCGCGCGCCGCAAAGTCGCCAGCCAGTCCAGAATCGGGGGAGTGCCCAGAGCCTTATCGATGATCACCAGAGAGGGCCGCAGTTCGCGCACCGCCTCCATGCCGTCTATCAGACAATTTTCGGCGGCGACCACGCGCAGCCCTTCAGCCGATTCCAGAAGGCGCACCAACCCCTCAATGGCAATCGGTTCGGTGTCACAAACCGCGATTGTATGCAAGATTCACCTGTCGGACAGGCCGTTCGCCCGTGCCCAAGTTCCACTCTTACTATCGGCAGAATTCTCGACAAGATTAGTGCCATGGCACCGCAGATGTCTCAGTTTTTCCAGCGCCTTAGGGCTTCAGCTGGAAGAATTGCGCAAACGGTCCGGAAGCCGCCAGATGTTTGCGCGCCCGCACCAGTTCGGCCACCTGCCGGATGTGCCCCAGGTCATGCATAGCCCAGGAATGCAGCATCTGCGCCAGCGTGATTTCGCCAATCGTTCGATGAATCGCCACTCGCGCCCCGGCGCTCAGCGGCAAACTGTGCAAATATTCGACATTCGTCTCGCGCTGCTCTTCGAAATGGTCGAATTCGAACTCGGGATCGGCGTCCCGATACAGATCCAGGTGGTCGGCGGCATCGTCCGGCTCGAAGATGGGACGCTCCTCCGCTTCCCAAAGGTCGAGCCGCAAGCGGAAGCAATGGCCCTCCGAATGCGACAGATGCGCCAGCACTTCGGCCACGCTGAAGCGGTCGGGCGCCGGCTTCCACCGCGCGTCCTCGTCGGAAAGCTCCACCATCAGACCGCGCAGGATGTCCGGCGTTGCAGCCAGCAGATCGAGGCACGGAAGACCGTTTGCGGTCATCATCTCTATCCTACGACGTTCTCGCCGCCATCCACGTGAATCGTGTTGCCGGTCATCCAATACGTGGCCGGATGGCACAGCGCGGCGATACACCGCGCCACGTCTTCCGGCGTTGTGAGGCGATGGTGCGGGTTGCGCAGACGCGCCATCTCGACAATCTTGTCGTGGTTGGGAATCAGCCGCAGCGCGGGCGTCTCCGTCACCCCCGCCAGAATCGCGTTGGCGGTGATGCCCGCCGGCGCCAGCTCCACGGCGAGCTGCCGGATGTGCGCTTCCAGAATGGCCTTGGCGGCGCTGACCGGGCCGTAACTCGGAATCACGCGCGTTCCCCCCGCGCTGGTCATGGCGAAGATGCGCGCGCCCTTATCGAACATGCCGCTCCACAGGCACTCCTGCACCCAGTAAACCAGCGAGTGGCCCATGATGTCCGCGGTGAGCTCGAGTTGGTGGCGATGCGCCACATCCTCCGCGCCCGCCAGCGGCTTCAGCGAGCCGAAAGCCAGCGAATGCAGCAGCACCCGCAAGGTGCCGGGCGGATTGGCGATGTGCGCCTCCATCTGCGTCACGGTGTCCTTGCGCCGCTCGTCGTCCGCCGCGTTGATATTGAAGTAGACGGCTTCGCGGCCCATGCCGCGGATGCGGTCCTGGGTCTCCTGCACGTGCGGCATCTTTTCACGGCGATCCAGGTGGACGCCGAAAATGTTCATGCCGGCGCGCGCCAGCTCGAGCGCGGTGGCTTCGCCGAATCCGCTGCTCGCCCCCAGAATGAGGGCCCACGGTTGTTTGTTCATATGGATGTGACTTCGATTTCTCTCTCTTCCCCGGTTCCGTCGCGCGCCGTGCGCAAGCGGATTTCGGTGCGCGCCGCCGGCATGAGCTGCGGGAAACGCTCGCCCCATTCGATCAGCACCAGCGCGTCGCGGTCGAACAGCTCTTCCAACCCCAGCGTCGCCACTTCGCGCGGCTCGTCGAGACGGTAGAGATCGATATGGTAGACGCGGCCGCCCGCGAATTCGTGAATGAGCGTAAAGGTGGGGCTGGTGACGTCGTCCGGCGACGCGGCCCCCCGCCCGGCGACGATTCCCTTGGCCAGCGTGGTCTTCCCCGCCCCCAGGTTGCCGATCAGCAGCACCACGCCGCGGGCCGGCAGTTCGCGCGCCAGCCGCTCGCCGAGCGCCACCGTCTCCGCCGCCGAGGCGGTTCTATAAACGGGCACACGCCTCCATCGCGGCCGGCAGGAAACGCAGAATATCGGTGGCGAGAAAAGATTTTTCGCCCAGCTCGCGCGCGCCGAGCTCGGCCGCGAAGCTCCCCAGATAGACCGCCGCGGCAATCGCTTGCGCCGGCTTGTCCGGGAATTGCGCCAGCATGCCGGAGATCAGCCCGGTGAGCACGTCTCCCGTCCCCCCGGTTCCCAGCGCGGGTGTGCCGGTGGGGTTGATGAACACGCGCCCGTCGGGAAACGCGATCAGCGTGCGCTGGCCCTTCAATACCAGGGTCACCCCGTGTTCGGCGGCGAACGCGCGCGCGCACCCGAGCCGGTCCTTCTGCACCTCCGCCGTGGATTTCCCGGTAAGCCGGCCCATCTCGCCGGGATGCGGCGTCAGCACGCGCGGATGGCTCTGCCGGGCGAACGGTCTCCAGTTCCACAGCGCGTCGGCATCGAACACCGCCGGGCCTTCGAACGCCGCCCCGGCGCGCGCCACCAGTTCGGCGATATCCGGCTCGCGGCCCAGCCCTGGGCCCATCGCGAGCACCGTCATGCCCCTGGCGAGTGTGACGATATCGGCATCGCGGGCGATGCCTCCTCCGGCCGTTTCCGGAAGCGGAACGGTCATGAGTTCCGGCGTGTGCGCGGCGATCACGGGGATTGCGCCGGCAGCCGATGCCACCGTCGCCAGGCCCGCTCCGGCGCGCATCGCGGCCGTGCCGCTCATGACCGCTGCGCCCGTTTTTCCGCGCGATCCGGCCACCACCAGCACGTGGCCGAAGGTCCCTTTGTGCCCCGAAGGCGGCCGCGGAGCCAGCAGTTCGCGGAACATGGCCGGCTCGACGACCTCGGTAGGGATCTCGCCATACAACTTCTCCGGGCTGCCGATCGCTACCGCGATCAGTTCCCCCGTATGGTCGCAATTAGGCGGCAATACCTGCCCGAGCTTGGGCGCGGTGAACGTCACGGTGTAATCGGCGCGCGCCACCTCGCCGGGCGACTCGGCGGAATCGCTGCTCATGCCCGAAGGAATATCCACCGCCACCACTTTGGCCAGCGGAAATGCCGCGTTGATCTCGCGCACCGCCTGCAGCGCGGAGCCCGCGGGCGGCCCCGAGATGCCGGTGCCGAGCACGGCATCGATCACCAGCGTGGCGGCCATGGCGTCGTCCGGAACGGCCCGCAGAATCGGGCAGCCGCTGGCCTGCAGCATCCGATAGTTGGCCGCGGCATCGCCCTTCAGCTCCTCCGGCGGCGCATACAGCACCACCCTTAACGAAGCCGCGCGGAAACGCGTGTACAACTGCCGCGCGATCACCATGCCGTCGCCGCCGTTGTTGCCCTTGCCGCACAGCACCACGATGCGCTGCCCCGCCAGCGGCGCGAACCGCTCCGCCAGAAAATCCACCACGCGGCACCCGGCGTTCTCCATCAGCACGATTCCGGGAATCCCCAGCTCCATCGTGCGGCGATCCACCTCGCGCATCTCTGCGGCCGTCAGTACCTTCATATGCGCCTTGCCACCACCATGGTCATATCGTCCTGCAACTCCGAGGAACCGGTCCAGCCGATCACCGCTTCCATCGTGCGCGCAATGATCTCCGAAGAGTCCGAGCCGGAGTATTTCGCGATGAAATCCTTCAGCCGCTCTTCGCCGAACATCTCGCCGTAGGCGTTTTCCGGCTCCACGATGCCGTCGGTATACGCCACCAGGATGTCGCCGCGCTCCAGCGGAATGGTGCGCTCTTCGTAGCGCGCAATGGGGAACGCGCCCACCACCGTTCCCGTGGAATCCATCATCTGGAACTTCCCGCCGCGCAGCAGCATGGGCGAAAGATGGCCGGCATTCGTATAGGTGAGCGAGTGATTGGTCTCCTCGTACAGCGCGAAATAGAACGTGGCGTATTTCTCGGGCGAAGTCGTGGCGTAGAGCTGCTTGTTGAGCGTGGAAACCAGCGCCGCCGTGGAGTAGTGTTTCGGCTTGCCGTTGGCCGGAACGCTCAACTGCATCCGCATGGTGGATTGAATGGTCGCCATCAGCAGCGCGGCCGAGATGCCTTTGCCGGCCACGTCGCCGATGGCGAAAGCCAGCGAGGAATCCGAAAGCGACATGAAATCGTAATAATCGCCCGAAACCATGCGCGCCGGATTGCACACGCCCTTCAGCTCCAGCGTCTTGGTGTAAGGCACATCCTTCGGGAAGAGCTGGTTCTGCACTTCGCGCGCAATGGCGAGTTCGCTTTCCAGCCGCTCCTTCTCCTTCGCCACCACGATCAGCCGCCCCAGGTTTTCCGTCATGGTATTGAAGGAATTGCCCAGCTCGGCAAGCTGATCGCTGCCCTTGACGGGGATGCGATAGTTGAAGTCGCCTTCTTTGACGTGCTGCGTGCCTTCGTACAGCTCGTGCACCGCGCCCGTGATGGTGCGGCTGAGCTGAATCCCCACCACCAGCGACACCAGCTCGACCAGCAGGAAAACAATCGAAATCACCACGAAGACGCCCAGCGCCAGCTCCGCCCAGTCGAGTTTCTGAAAGACCGTCCCCAGCACCGCCGAGACCCGCGTATCGACATGCAGCACGAGCGGGCGCTGCCGCGCGGGATTGTCCCAGATGCCCACGTCCATGGGATAAAAGCCGCCCAGTTTGAAATCGAAGATGTTCTGCGCCGGCGGAACGTGCGTTTGCCGCGGCGGTCCCATTAGCGGCGCGAACGCCACGTCGCCCAGTTCCGGGACCAGGTTATCCAGCAGCTCGCGCGTGACCGGCGCCAGCACGGTGACTTCGTCGCCGTTGGAGTTGACGTGCGCGTAGGCGTAAAGGCGGTCCTCGCCGCCCTCATGCCGGATCACCAGTCCGCTGCCGCGTCGAAAGCCCGGCGGCGGCTGCACGATCGTGGCATCCTCGGGAAAACGCACATCGTTCTTCCCCGTCATCAGCAACTGAAAGCTCGGGAAGCCGTTGTGAATCATCATCGAAAAGCGGTTGAGAGCAGCCTCCGGATCGCGTCCCGGCGGCGTCCGCGCCAGCGCTTCGGCGGGCCGCAACAGCGACGTTTCACGATGCTTCAGCTCCGTATTCACCAGGTAAACCGCCATCTGCCCGATCACCACCCAGCCGGCGATCGCCGCCAGGGTCAGGATGAGAACGATCGGCACCACCGCAATAAACAGGTACGCCACAATGAGGCGGTTGCGCAGCCGCCAGATGGCTTCTTTCATGACGCGGCGGGCCAGCCGGAACACCGCCAGCAGGCCGAGCAGAAAAGACGCCAGTCCCACCAGAGTCTGCGTGGTGGGAGCAATTTCCGAAAATCGCAGAATGAGATAAATCAGAAATGCGATGAGAAAGGCCTGCTCAATGCGCCCCAGCCGGCGCCAGTAAGTGGAATAACCTTTCTCCATAGTTCCAGACTAGCTTACCCGATTCGCGGGCAGGGAGAATCCGTAGTCTCACAATAGACGCGTCCTGAGTTCGAGTGAGGGATTTATGCTCGGGTATCCGACGGATAGCAATGAATTCCGTCGAATAGTACACTCAGTACCACTACGTCATGATCCTTCTTGTCGATGACGATCCCGCCTTCCTGCAGAGCAGTGAAACCATGCTGGCGCGCGACGAACCGGTCTATTTTGCAGCGGATGCGAACAATGCGCGGAGTCTCCTTTCGACCATCGGCGCGGAATTCACCGTGGCCCTGGTGAATGTCGATCTGCCCGGCGAGACCGGATTGGGCCTGATCGGCGAAATTCGCCGGGTCGCCCCCGAACTGCCGGTCATCGCCATCAGCGGCCATCTGCAGGGCTCGATTCTGGAGACCGTCCGCTCCATGGGAGCGGCCGAAATCGTGCGCAAACCGCTCACGAGCGAATGGCGCTGCGTAATCGACCGCGTCCGCCGCACCGCCAATGTGTAACGCCGGCGCTCTCGTTCACCAGCGCCTTTCCCCCTGATCGCGACGCCGAGCCCCTACCGCCCCACGGTCCTCCCGCTCCACCACAGCGAAATCCCCCATGCCGCAAGGCAGGGCAAAAGCAGAATCGGCCCGAGGCTCGCCGCCGTAGCTGCCGCCATGGCCATCGCTCCCGCCTGCATGAGCCCGAAGATCACGCCCGTTCCGGTGGAAAAGCGCCAGCGAAGCTGTTCCCGCGGCTGGTGTACGGAAGCGTGATGCCCGAACGCCAGCGCCGCCAGCGCCGCGCAAATTCCCGGCAGAATCGCCAGCGGCAGAATTAACGGAATCGTAACCAGCAGGAAGGCTGCGTCCTTCGCCGCCAGGATACGCCAGCCGGCCAGCGGCAGCAGGCGGTAGCGCGAAAGACCGCCGTCGCCATCCAGCCCGAACAGCGACTGCGCGTAACTGGAAAGCGCCAGCACCACCAGAATCGTCACCGCGGTGAAGGCTTCCGGGGGCAGAGGCGTTCCGCGAATGCGCCACGCCAGGGTCGCCAGCGTGAGAATCAAAGCGCAGTAGAAATCCAGCGTGGAAAGAATCTCGCGCAGATTCTTGCGCACGAGCTGATCGAGCGGCCCCGGAAAATGCGGCACGCGGTGCCAGATGCCGCCGCGCGCCACCGGAAACTCCGAAAGCGCAAAGCCGCACACCGCAATCGCCGCGAACAGCACCCACAGCCCGAGGCTCACCTTGCCCCGCGCGCACCACAATGCCACTCCCGCGATCCCCCAGGTCACCGGATTGATCCACGGGCTCAGCGCGCGCAGCAGCCGCCGCTCGCCTTTTTCCAGCGGCCACAGCGCCAGCCGCGAGGGCGGAATCTTGCGCAGAGGATCGGTGCTCAGCGGAAACAGCAGCACCAGCCCGACAATGAGATAAATAAAGGTGCCCGCTTCCCGTAGCAAGAGCGCCGTGACAATGAAAAAATTGTTCCCCGCGACGGACTCGATCGACCGCTGATCGCGCCTCAGCGCGCGCCACAGCGCCTTTAGAATTTCCGCGATCCGAGCCATTCCAGCTTTTCCACCACGGGCGCTTCTACCAGGTCGAAATAGTGCTGCTCGAGGGCCTGCGGAAGCTCCGAGGGCGTAGAGTTCCAGACGATCTTGCCGCTGCGGATCATGATGAGCTGCGTCGCGATCTGCTCCACCACCGAAAGCACGTGCGAAGTCAGAAACACCGTGATGCCGCATTGCGCCGCCGAAACCAGCAGGTCGCGCATGATCTTCGAAGTCACCGGGTCGATGGCTTCGAAAGGCTCGTCCAGAAACAGCACCCGCGGATTGGGCAAGAGCGCCATCGCGAACGCCGTCTTCTTCCGCATGCCGTGCGAGCATGCCGCCGCGAACGTGTTGCGCCCCTGTTCCAGGCTGAGCGCGCGCAGAAGCTGCTCCGTGCGCGCGCGCGTCTCCTGCCGCCCCACGCCGTATACCGACCCGGTGAGCAGCAGGTGCTCCTCCACCGTGAGATCGTCGAACAGCCCCAGGTCCTCCGGCAGCACGCCGATGATGCGCTTCAACTCCAGCCCCTGCGCCGCCGGGTTGAGCCCGCACACTTCCACCGCCCCCGCCGTGGGCGCCAGCAGCCCCGTCAGCATCTTCACGGTGGTCGATTTACCCGCCCCGTTGGGGCCGAGAAACGCGCAGATAGCTCCGGCTTTCGTGTCAAAGGTGAGGCCGTCGACGGCCGTGAAGTCGCCGAACCGGCGCGTGAGACTGCGGGCGGTGATCATACTTTATTTTGACGTGCGTGCTTTCCGCACGGCTCGAAAACCCTCGTGCAGGGTCACCAGCGCGAGCGTGGCGGCGAAGGCGGCGAAGTACGGATGCTGGTAGTGCCGCGCGGTCGTCCGGATCACCTCCCGGCCCACGTGCCGCGTCACCGTGTTGGGCGCCGTGGGAATCAGGTCCGAAGCAAACAGAGCTCCCAGAAAGGCGATCGCGCCCTCAAGCGCGTTCCAGAACAGCCCCTCCCGGCCCGTGCGGAACAGAAACCTGAGACAGGCGCCCATCAGAAAGCCGAGACACGCGCCGATTGCGCCGTTGCTGAAAATGAAAAATGGGATGAGCCTATGATAGCGCGGCGCAAAGGCCGCTATGCTTCGCAGCGAAGTCGTGCCGCGCGCGCAGCCTTATCTCGGCAGAACCAGCCACGACGAGGTGGCGAGCAGCCCCGCCAGCAGCGCGCCTTCCAGCAGGATGCGCAGCCACGAGCGCCGTTCCTGCGCCGCCAGCGGTGCTGTCCGCGTGCTTGCCATTAGTATTGCCCCCCGGTGAGCGCGATCGTGTCTTCCATCCGGTCCTGAAACGAATTGAACGTGCGCTCGTCGCGGTAAATGAAGCAGAAAAAGATCAGCGCCACCGCCACCAGCGCCCAGCGTTCGAACGTGCGCGGGCGGGCCAGCCCCAGCAGCGCACACACGCAGACCCCCACCCCCAGCGACATCCGCTCGGCCACGTAAATCAGCGCGTGGTCGAAGCCAGGCAGCAGGATCGTCGCCGGCAGCAGCGCCACCGCCGCCGTGCTGATCATGCAGATCTGAAATGCCGTCGCCGAAACGATCTGGCGCGGTCCGGATTGCCGCAGCAGGTCCAGAAACAGCAGCCCCCACACGAGCAGCAGCCCTACGAACACCAGATCGTACTTGCGATCGAACATCCACACCTGTCCGCCGCCCGTAGCCATGAGGATGCGGTCCGGCGTCCAGCTCGAGTACACCGCCCGGCCCGCGGCAAAGAAGCCCAGCATAATCAGCAGCAGGGAAGCCGATAGGAAATATCCGCGCACCCGCACCGTCACGCGCCGCCCGAGCCACAGGTATAGCGCCAGCCACACGGTCCAGGCCACCGGCAGGGCGTGCGCGGTGTAGGCCAGAACCAGAATCGGCACCGCCATGGCGCAGCGCCGCGGCGAGGTCTCGCATACCAGCGCCAGCACCCAGAAACACAGACCCAGGCTGAGATAAAAGTTGAAGAACCCCATGTGGAACACCCACCCGTAGGCCAGCATCGCGATGGAAGCCAGCAGGTGCCACGGACGCCGCCCGCTCACCACCGAAACGAACGCGAACGCTCCCCACACAAAGATCAGCACCGTCATGGAGACGCACAGCCGCGGACCGATTTCCGTTCCGAACATGCGCGTCGTTCCCGCCAGCAGCACGTCGAACAGCACCCCGGTGGTCTGCCGCACGGTGGTGAGGCCCTGCCAGGCCCCGCTCTCGATCCAATCCGTGAACCAGCCATAGTCCATGCGGCTTGCCAGGTCGGCCGCGTGAAGGCGGGGCTGCCAGTAACAGGGCGCCAGCAGCACCAGCGAAAGCAGCAGGCAACAAATGCGGTTGCCGGCCGGGGTGGCGGCCCACAGTTTCCATTGAGCGATCGATCTGCTCATCAGGCAGCGCCCTCCATACGCAGGCTTTGAAACAGCGGGATCAGTTGGAAGGGCGTGGCCACGGCCGCAATCGCCTCCCCCCGCTGCAGAATGTTCCGTTCCAGGATTCTCCCCTCGTCGCTCGCGCACAGATGCAGATAGCGCACGCGCAAAGGGTCGATCCGCATGATGCGGCACGCGGTGGCATCCACCGCCACCGGGTCGCGCCCGGCTACGATCACGCCGGCGGCCTTGGGAGTCCCTTGAATCGGACCGTTGCCTTCCATCCCTACAATACCGTCCACAATCGCGAACTGCCGCGGCAGCGTGACGTGCAGATCGGCGATGCACTCCTCGATGCCCGCCCAGTGCAGCGGATTCTTCGGCCAGCCGTAGACGCCCCCGGGAAAGGTGCCGAACAGGTTTTTCAGGGAAAGGGTGGCGCCTACCCAGTGGTGCGTCTTCATCTTGGCCATCGACACCAGCAGGTCCGCGCCGAGGGCCGTGTGCGGAAGATACAGCTTGGAAAGACCGGAAACCTGGCGCTCCATGCGGACGCGCGAAACGTCATCCAGGTTCAGGTCGGTGAAGACGTCTTCGAAGTTGGGGACGGTCTTGAAATACCCCGCGGCATCGGCCAGGTCGAGCGTGTTCCGCCGGTGCCCCGGGCCTTCGGCGATGCGCACGTTGGCGCCCCGCGCGCGGAAGGCTTCGAAGGTGGCGTGCACCAGCAGCGGATGGGTGTTGATGCTGCTGCCCGGCTCGAACTCCACCAGGTTGGGCTTCAGCACCACCGTGCGCCCGCGCACATCCGGCGCCTGCTCGGCCACCAGCCTCCGCATCGTGTCGTACAGGCTCTGGTCGTAGGCCGGCGCGCGGACAATGGTGACTTCGGCCGGCTTCAGCGGAACCACCGCGGTGCCGCAGCCGGCGGACGCCAGCGCGGCTGCGCCCGCGCCCGCTGCCACGAATTCGCGCCGCGTGAAATCTCTCTTCCGCTCAGGCACCGAAGATCTCCCTCCCCCATCCGGTTGCGGTCAGCACGAGGTCCAGCGACGTCTCCGGAACCGTGCGGTAGACGATGTCGGCCGGCGGGCAGTATTCGGTGGGAAGCTGGCCGTGAGCGCGCAACCCCAGGCGCAGCCAGTTGAGAGCGTCCGCCGACCGGCAATCGCCGAGAAAACGGCGCGCCGCCGCCAGCGATTCCTCGATTTTCGGACTCCTTGCCCCGCGCAATGCCGCCAGCGCCATGCCGGTGGTCTCCGGATAGGCCTGCGAGGGGTACCCCAGGGCATTGATTCCCCCGTGGTTCCAGCCCCCGCCCTGGCAGGTGCGCAGGAGCAGGAAGGCCTGCCCTTTGTCGATGCGTTCCTGCGCCGCTGCCGAGGGGCGGAGTTGCTGGTTCTTTTGCAGGGCCAGAATGGCGAGCGACGTGGGCCCGACCCAGGCCGCAGTGCCGGCAATCCAGGGCCATCCGGGAAACTGCTGGTCCGGCGTAGGGGGATTGCCCAGCAGCCATTCACGCACACGGTAGAGCGTGCTGCTCTCGCGCCCTTCCGAGCCCAACAGCCAGGATATAGCCCCATGGTGCAGTTTCTCCCCCAAATACTCGGGAGGCAGCAGGGCAACCAGCGCCGTCACCCAGGTGCTCTCCGCAACCTCTGCCCGCGGCGCCCATCCGCCGTCGGAACGGCGCGCGCTCCGCAGCCATGCGAGACCGCGCCGCGCCGCCGGTGTTTCCCCCTCCGCCAGCAGGGCCAGCACGGCGTACACTGTTGGCTCTACCCAGGAGCCGCCGCGCCTGTAGGGCCACCCGCCGTCGGGGTTCTGTCGCTGCAGCAGATTGTCGATAGCCATAGGGGTCGGCGGCTGGCGAAGTTTCTCGGAGGTGAAGCTTCGCCAGCCATCATCGCGCGGACGTTAGCGTACTTCCCGGCGCCTGCGCCGGCGGGACAGGAGCATCACCAGTGTCACACCCGCCCCCAGCCAGATCGCGCCCTGCATTGCCAGGTCCATCATTGTCTCCTTTCATAGGTCAGTTCCGAAACACGTCAGCCGGAGGCGCCAGCCCGAATTGCCTGCCCCTGGCTACCGCTGGGAACGGCGCGTACGGCGCCTGCGCAGGAACAGATACATCGCTCCGCCGGCCACCAGCCAGATCACACCTTGAATTGCAGTAGCGTTCATGGTCTTACTCCTTCTCCTTTATCCCCCTCCAACCGACCTCATCATCGGGAAGAGGTATTTGAAAATCTGCAGAATGCCGGGCCCCGCCGCCACAATCAGCATCGAGGGCAAAATGAAAAAGAAAATCGGAAACACCAGCTTGACGCCGACTTTTCCGGCGCGCTCCTCCGCCTCCTGGCGGCGCCGCGTCCGTAAGAAATCCGAGTGATTGCGCAGGCTCTCGCCCATGCTGGTTCCGAAACGGTCGTTCTGAATCAGAATCGCCACCAGCTTCTTCATTTCCGGCTCGCCGGTGCGTTCTGCCAGGTTGCGCAGCGCCTCGGAACGCCGCTTGCCGGCGCGCATTTCCAGCGTCACCAGCGCGAGTTCCTCGCTCAACTGCGGATGGCTTACCTGCAGCTCCCGCGCCACGTGCTGAATGGCCTGGTCCAGACCCAGACCGGCTTCCACGCTCACTACCAGCAGGTCCAGCGCGTCGGGAAGCGAAAGCCGCATGATCTCCTGGCGCTTCTTCACCTTCTTCTCGAGAACGAAACGCGGCAGAATCCACCCCGCCGCGCAGCCCGAACACAACAGCGCCAGCCTCATCATGGGCTGCACCGTCTCCATGTTGGACTCGAACATCAGGGTGAGCACCAGCATGATGATGGTCGCCACGATGCGGATGCCGTAATACACCGGCGCCGCATTTTCCGAACGGAAACCCGCGCGAATCAGATCCGCGCGTAAATTCGCCACCTCCGCATCGCTCGAAGGCACCCGCGAGCCGATCTGGTGCAGGACCGTGACCAGGGTGCTCGCCGCCGGCTCTTCGCCGTCCGCGATCGTCGCACGCTGCTTGCGGTCCGCCGTAATGACCGGATTGCCGAGCTGCCTGAGAAACTTCCCCGGCTTATAAAATACGCGGTAGCCCACCCAGGTCATGACGACCATGAGCATGAGGAAGGCGCAAATGGCGAACATCAATGGATGGTCCATATCACACCTTTATGTTGATGATCTTCTTGATGAAGAAATTGCCCAGAATCTGCGCCGCAATCGCGCCGCCGATCATGTATTTGCCGTCGGTATCTTCGGCCATTCCCTGCAGATACCCCGGCGCCACCACCAGCAGGCCCAGCATCGTCGCCACCGGCAGCAGCGTCAGAATCGTGGCCGTCAGCCGCCCGTGCGCGCTGGCCGCTTTTACCTGGCCCTTCAGGCGGAAGCGCTCGCGAATGACATACGCCAGCCGCGAGAGAATTTCCGCCAGGTTGCCGCCGGTCTGCTTCTGCAGCAGCACCGACGAAGTGAAAAACCGGATGTCCAGCAGCGGTACTCGCTCCGTGAAATTGCGCAGCGCGATATCCAGCGGCGCGCCCAGGTTCTGTTCGTTGAACAGCGTGCGGAACTCCTGCCCCAGCGGGTCGGAAATCTCTTCGCCCAGCATCTCCAGGCTGATCGAGAATGCGTGGCCCGCCCGCATCGAGCGCGCCAGGAAGTCCAGCGCCTCGGGAAACTGCTCCTCCATCCGCTCCATGCGCTTCTTGCGCTTGTGCCGCACGTACAGGTACGGCGAGAGCGCAAAAATGCAGGCCAGCACGATGCTCGTGGTCGGCCCGTTCATCAGGAACGGCAGCAGCGCGCCCAGCCCCAGCCCCGGCACCATCGCCAGCCCCATGGCCGCGATGAGACGCGTCGAGGACCAGCTCATGCCCGCCTGCTGGATCTGCTCCTGCGCGTGCTTGCTGAATTGAAAACTCCGGACCAGCCCCTTGAAACCGCCCGGCTTGTCGGTTTCCAGTTCCTTGAGCAGCTTCGTCACCGCCACTACCGGTTCCCCGGCGGCGGTGCTCAGCATGTCCGTCACCTGTTTCTTGCGGCGCGCGTCGAAAAATTTCAGCCCGACGCTGACCGCCAGCAGTACGAGCGCGAACAGGACGACGAAAGCGACCACTACACCCAGAGGCATTAGCCGATCTCCACCACGGTCTGGAACATCTGCGGCGGCAGCGCAATGCCGCAGGCCTTCAGACGATCGTAAAACTTAGGCCGGATGCCCGTAGCCCGGAAGCGCCCCAGCACGCGGCCGGATTCGGTAATGCCGGTCTTTTCGAACAGAAAAATGTCCTGCAGCGTGATGATGTCCTGCTCCATCCCCACGACCTCGGTGATGTGGGTGATGCGGCGGCTGCCGTCGCTGAAACGCGACGTCTGCACGAAAAGATCGACCGCCGAGGCGATCTGCTGCCGGATCGAACGGATGCCCATGTTCGAGTTCGCCATCCCGACCATCACTTCGAGGCGGCCCAGACTGTCGCGCGGCGTGTTGGCGTGAATCGTCGTCAGCGAGCCGTCGTGGCCTGTGTTCATGGCCTGCAGCATATCCAGCGCCTCTTCCGCGCGGACTTCACCGACGATGATGCGGTCGGGACGCATACGGAGGGAGTTGACCACCAGCTGCCGGATGTGGATCGCGCCCGTCCCTTCCACGTTGGGCGGCCGCGTTTCCATGCGCGCCACGTGAGTCTGCTGCAGCCGCAATTCGGCCGCGTCTTCGATCGTCACAATGCGCTCGTCTTCCGGAATGTAGGAAGAGAGAGCGTTGAGCAGCGTCGTCTTACCGGAACCGGTTCCGCCCGAAATCAGGATGTTGAGCCGCGCCTTCACGCAGGCCTTCAGCAGCTCCAGCATGCCTTCGGTCATGGCCAGCTTCGCCACCAGGTCTTCGCCCTTCAGCACGTGCCGCCCGAAACGGCGGATCGAGAGCAGCGGCCCGTCCACGGCCACCGGCGGAATGGCGGCGTTGACGCGCGATCCGTCCGGCAGGCGCGCGTCCACCAGGGGCGACGATTCGTCCACCCGGCGTCCCACGCGCGATACCACTTTTTCGATGATGCGCAGCAGGTGCGCGTCATCCTTGAACTCCACCGGCGTGCGGTAGAGTTTGCCGCCGCGTTCCACATATACCAGCCGCGGCGTGGTCACCAGAATGTCGCTCACCGTCGGATCCTGCAATAGCGGCTCCAGCGGGCCCAGACCGAACACCTCGTCCAGAATCTCTTCGATGACGCGGTCCTTTTCCACCAGGCTCAGAGGCGTCTTCTCTTCTTCCACCAGCTTGGCGACGGCGGCGCGGATCTCCGCGCGCACCCGCTCGCCCGCCATTGAAGACAGCGCCTCCAGGTTGATGCGGTCCAGCAGCTTGCGATGTAGCGTGAACTTCAGCTCCTGGTATTCCGGAGTGTAGCCCTCGCGGTTGAACAGGCGGTTCACCCACCCGGTTTCTCGATTGTCTCCCGGTCTCGCTACCGGATCCAAAACGGCTGCCATATGCGTCCCCTGTCTTTCTTCTTATGCCTACTTGCGAATAAACGAAAACGCCTTCTTCCCGTTGCTCTTTTCTTCCTGAAGGTTGCCCAGCTTGAGCGCGAGCCGCGTCATCTGCTTGCCGAGGTCGCTCGAACGGTTCAGCATGCGGCCTTCCGCGTAGGTCTCGTAGAGCTCCGGATAATCGTTCGGAATCATGCAGAAAATCGGCAGTCCCAGCATCTTCTCCAACTCGCCCGGAGTGATGTCGAGCCGCTTGGGAGCCCGGTTGAGGATCAGCTTCACGCGGCTTTTTCCATAACCGCTGTCCAGCAGCGTCTGGATGATCTGCTTGGACTGGTGCAGCGCCGGCACCTCCAGCGTCGTCACCAGGCAGACCTCGTCGATCTCCTCCAGCGCGGCCATGGCGATGCGGCTCAGGCTGCGCCCCAGGTCCACCAGCGTCCAGTCGTAATGCGGCCTCGCGAATGCCAGCACGTGCCGCACCTGGTCGTCCTTGGGCTGCTGCTTCGAAGCCAGGGCCGGCGGCGAGGAGACGATTTCCACTCCCGGAATGCCGTTCGACACCAGCGCCTTCCAGTAATGCAGGTCCAGGCGGTGCAAATTGTTGACCGCGTCCAGAATCGAATACACGCTCTTGGTCTTGGTGATGAAAGCCACCATGCCGGCGTCGAGGTCCAGGTCCGTCAGCAACACCTTCTGGTTGAGACGTCCCAGTTCCGCGGCCACGTGAGTCACCAGTGTGGTGGCTCCGCAGCCGCCTTTGGCGGAGATGAACCCGAAGGCCTTCCCGCCGGCCTTGGTGCTGCCGTCGCGGCGCCGGCTGCGCTCGGCGGAGCGTTTTTCGAGCGCACGCTTGAGCGGCTCCTGCAGCGGCGGATACAGGTACTCGTTGATGCCCGCCCGCAGCGAGGCCAGAATCGCATCGGCCTCCGCGGTGGTGTTCAGCGCAATGATCATCGGGTCGCCGATCGCGCCCCGGATCGAGCCGACCAGCGTTTCCAATGGTTCCTTCCAGTCGCTGATATCGACCAGCACCACGTCCGGACGCATCCGCTCCAGACGATCCATGAAGTTGCTGATATCGCCAACGTCCTGGTGTTCCACGATGATCCGGAATGGCAAGTCCGCCAGGCACGCCTGCGCCTGTTCCCACAGATCGCGGTTTTCGATTGCCAGACCGATGGTCAAAGGATACATATCGGTTCTTTCGTTACTGCTGATGGCCCGTTCCCGACGGGGCCGGGGCCGCGCTCCCTGCCGCCGGCGCCGGCGCCGGAGCTATGGGCGCATTGCCCGCCGGACCACCCGCCGGCATCTGCTGCTGGTTCAGTTCGGGCGCCGCCTGCCCCTGTTTCTGCTTCTCCTGAATCAACTGCTCGTAGGGCACGGCTTCGTCCGGGGGATGTACCGGCACCGGTCCGGTTTTGTCCATTCCCGGTTGCCGCATCGGCACCTTGCTGTTGTCCGACATGAAGGGCGACGGATAGGTCATTTCCGGCACGGGAGCGCCCGCGGGCAGCGGCCGCACCAGCTCCGGCGTGATGATCACCATCAGCTCCGAATTGTTCTTGGTGAGCTGTCTCGTCTGGAAGAGCTTGCCCAGGATCGGAATATCGCCGATGCCCGGCACCTTCGAAAACGTCTCCTGCACCTGCTTGTCCAGCAGCCCCGCGATGATGAAGCTCTGTCCCGGTTCGAGCTCGATCTCCGTCGAGACGCGGCGCGTCGAAAGACCCGGGATCGTGAACCCTTCAATCGTCACCGAGTTGGCGAAATCGAGCGAGCTCACTTCAGGCGAAACCTGCAGCCGGATGGTGCCCCGCGGCGTAATGGTGGGCAGGAAGTTGAGGCGTACGCCGTATTCCTTGAACGCCACCGTCACCGTGGCCGCGCCGGCGCTCGGCTGGATCATGGGGTACGGATATTCGCCGCCCGCCAGGAAGCTCGCCGGCTTGCCGTTGATGGCCAGCACGTTCGGCTCCGCCAGCGTCTGCAGCAGGTTCTTGCTCTCCAGCGCCTCGATAGCCGCCGACAGGTTGATATCCGGGCGCGACAGCAGAATGTTCACTACGCTCGAAAGATTCAGCGGCGGAGTCCCGGTCTGGCTGATGGGGCTCGAAGTGCCCAGCGCCGTGACCTGGTTGAATGCCGCCGACGCGATATTGATCCCCAGGTTCTGGCTGGCGGAACGGTCCACATCGGCGAACCGCACCTTCAGCAGAATCTGCGGATCCTCGGCCGGAACCTCCACGCGCAGCAGGTTGACCGCCCGCGCGCCCAGCGTCGAGGCGATGGCCATCACGCGGTCGGCGGATACGACGTCCTTCACCGTGCCGCGCACGAAAACCGTGTCGTTGTCGTAGGTGACATTGATATCGGCGTCCGGAAAATCGCGCGCGATCTGCTGCCGCACCGCTTCCAGCCGCACCGGGCTCGGCCGCACCGTCAGCTCGTACACCAGGCGAGTGCCGCCCTGCTGCCAGATCATCAGGGTGGTCACCCCGGGGCTCTTGCCCGTGATCAATACGTGGTTGGGATCGATCGCCACGGCTTCCACCAGGTTGCCGTCGCCATAGTAAACCCGCGTGATTCTGAGGGGGCTGTCGATCGTGATCGTCAGTCCTACCGTGACGATCAGCTTGCCCGGCGCCGGAGCGTGCTGCGGCGGTGGCGCCTGCTCTCCGCCGGCGGGCTTCTCCGGCGGCGTCGCCGGATGAATCACTTCGGCCGCTCGCACCGGATCTTCGGCGTGCGCCACTGCGGCAGCCGATACCGCCAGTGCCGCCAGAACCGCCAGCTGCATCTTCTTGCTCATTTACCAGTCCCTCCGGGACTATTGTTGAAAGTGGTTTCGACCTTTTTGGTGCCGGAGATGATTTCCATCACGAACGGATTGTCCTTCGGCGCGACCGTGGGGATCATCGGTCGCTCCACCGGAACTGCCGCCCGCCGCGGCGCTGGCGATTGTACGTGCGCCGTCATGTCTCCAGCCTTGAACTTCGTGCCGTCGAACAGCAGCCGCACCGCCGTGCCGGGGGTCTTGGCCACCTCGCGGTCCAGCGGATTGCGCAGCACGAGTTGAATGGTGGTTTGCCCGGACGCCAGGGCCAGTTCTTCGGCCTGCTCGGGAGTCACCAGCAGATTCACTACCGGGACCATCACCGGCTTGCCTTCGGCGTCCTTCTTGAAATCCTGTCCTGCGGAAAGTACTTCCAGGTTCTGCAGCAGCGTCTTGGTGACGGTGCCGAGCGTGCCGTCGCCTCCGGGGCTCTGCCCCGAAATCAGAACATCCACGTGCATTCCGGGAGTCACGAATCCCGCAACCCCGACCACGTCGTTGACGCGCACCGCCACCGCGCGCATCCCCGGCGGAATCATCGACGCCAGGCCGCCGCCCGCGCCCTTGGGTGCCAGGCGCGACTCGATCACCGGTTCCTTGGCGTAGATCGTTGTCGTGACGCCCCGCCCCACCACGTCCTGCATTTTGATGGCGGCCCCCGTCGGAACGGGTCCGTCCCAATCCGCCAGTTTCACGTCCTCCTCTTTCAGGACCGTTCCCACTTCCAGGTCGCGCGTAGCCAGTACGACCTTGGAAGTCACCGGCGCCGCGGCTTTGATGGTTTGTGGCCGGTTGATCAGCAACCGGTACAGCAGCAGGCTGGCGCCCGATGCCACGGCAAACGCGAAGAGGAGTACGAAGACAAATCTCTTATTCATGCCAGTACCTGTTCACACTCGGCGGATGGAAGCCATCAATCGCGCGCCGGAACTCGCCGTTCCCTCGCGCGCCCTGTGCACGGAATCGAGCCGCAACGCGCCTCCGAATGTTTTTGCTTTTTACACGTTGCGGCCATCAAGCAATCCCGGCATCACACCCGAATTCCCACCGGCGGAACAAGCCCGGATGGGTGGGGCATATCGCGCGTTGATGGCAAGCGAAACGATATGCCCCGATCCGGTCACTAGCTCGGCTGCGCCTGCGAGTTGGCGTAGGTGAGCTGGCTGTTAGTGGTGTTCCAGATCCCCGAAATGCTCTTGCCCGAGCCGAGGAAAAGGGCGGCCGAAGCCAGCGCGACAAAAGCCATGAGCAGGGTGTACTCGATGAGGTCCTGGCCCTGTTCATCGTTCCAAAAGTTACGCAAAAACGTCATTGTGTTCGCTCCTAGGTTTTTGTTTTATGGTTGGCGATCATGCGATCGCTTGCTGCGGTTTTCGTGATCTCCCGATCACGGGTAGCTCCGCCGCAGGATGCGACGGAAACGGGTTTGCCCACGGCCTTGCTGGCAGGCCGGAATACCACCGCTACGCCGTCGTCATAAACGACGCGCCAGCGCGGCGATACCTTCAGCGCGCCGGTCAGCGGTGAGTTGGGGGGCATGAGAATGGTATCGACGCCGTAACGGGCCAGGGTCTTCTCCCAACCCACGCTCACGTTCAGCACATCGAGATATTTCATTCCGAAGTCGGCGCCGTAATAATCGCTGCGCCCGTCGGTAAACACCCGCGTCCGCGGAAACAGGCTGTAAATCAGGTAGTCGCCCCACTGGTCGCTCGTGAAGACGTGCGCCGAAGGATAGGACGCCAGCGTCGCCGCCGCCGCCACCGGAAAACTCTTGGGGCTGAATTCGGCGCGGAATTTGGCCGGCGGATGCGGCGCCAGCACAATCGCCGCCGCCAGCGCAAACCCCGCCGCGCTCACCAGGTGCCAGCGCGCTATCGAATCCGTCTCCGACAGGTCCGCCGCGCCGCGGTTGAATTTCCCCGCCGCCCGGCGCAGCCAGCCCGCCACGTTGCACTCCGGCAGCCGGTGCAGATAATTCTCGATCAGGGCCGCCGCCGCCGGCGCGGCCACGATCATGAAGATCGGTATGTTGCGCACCGAAAGCAGCGCCGCGTGCGCCCACATCAGTAGCATCAGGGGCTGTATGTATTCCCCGCGCGAGCAGTACCACAGCGCCGCCAGCGCGCTCAACAGCAGCATGGCCTCGAAAAACGGCGCCAGCGGATGGTGGAAGCTCACCGAAAGAAATTCAATGATGTGCTGCGACTGGTAGGGGTCCAGCAGGTACTGCACCACGTGCTCGTGCAGATGGTAGCCGTATGGATTCACCAGGCTCGCCGCCACGCACGCCACCGCGCTCATCGCGTATCCGCCCGCGCGGTGCAGCGCCGGCCGGCGTTCTTCGTCCTTGCCCGTCAACAGCGCCTTCAGCAGCTCGCCCGCGCCGTAGGTGCCGATCATGATGATGCCGACAAAAAATCCGCCGTGCAGGTTGGTCCACAGAATCGTCGCCAGCGGAAACATCGCCAGGTACGGAATTCCGTGCCACGCGCTCTCTCCCGCGCGTACCCGCTCCAGCCCGCGATAGAAAAGCACCGAAAACAGCAGCGTGAACAGGTGCGGCCGCGCCAGCCAGTGCACCGAGCTGCTCACCGCCGCCGTCAGCGTCACCACCGCCGCCACGATCGCGTTCGCGTTGCGCCGCACCAGCCCGAACAGAAGCACGAAGGTGAGCGGGAACAGCAGCATCGCAAAAATTCCGATGGCCGCCAGCCCGCCGTGCGCGCGCAAGAGCGCCCAGATCACGTCGGTGAGCCACTCCCATGCGTACCAGACGCTGTCCGGCTTGGTATAGGAAAACAGGTCGTGCGTGGGAACCGCGTGATTGGCCAGAATCCATTCGCCCGTGCGGATGTGCCAGCCCGTATCGCAGTCGCCGAAGATGGTCTTCATGCCTTCCATGCGGGTGAACAAAAACACCAGCGGCATGAGGAATACCAGGTCCGCCATGGACGGCAGAAACTTGATCGCGACTTGTGAGCGGTTGGCTTGCATATGGCTCACGCCATCCAGGAGTTTGCTACGGGCTGCATTGCCTCCATGGAACGGACCCGGTCGTGAAAGGAGCGGAAATCCATGTAGTTTACGCGCAGGGCCACGGACGGAAACTCCTTCTGTGCGCTCGTCACGCGCGTCACCGTGCCCTGGCAGTGAATACATTTCTGGCCGAAACCGTGATTCGCCGGAAGTTCGATTTCAATTGTGATAATTTGGCCGACGCTAGGCACGGGAAGTGCGCCGTTTTCTCCGCGCCATGCCACGAGAACCCCGCTGCGACTGATATTTTCCGTGTACATCGAGCTTCGCATCCAGAGGGCCGGCGACGTGACGTGACACCGGAGCTGAATTTCAATTCGCGGGCTTTCGCGCCTATTGATATTTCGCATCGACATTGGCGAATTTAGCGCCGGGGGCGGGGACTAGCAATATCGTAAATGGGTGATACCGTTCTGCTTCCCAAGGTTATTAACAGAAATGACCCGCCGGCAGGGTAATGTTTACGTTTGCCTGCCGAAGGGACTGCTATAGTACTTTAATGGTATCGGCGGCGTACTTCGATAGCGTTATTACCGGTCAATTAACCCGTAAATATTGCCACGTATAGCAGGGAAAATCCGATCCGATGTTTTTTGCCAAACTGTTGAGCATAAAAAGTTTAGCAGATGATTGAATTTACGAAAATAGTTAATACTATCCGAAATCCGCAAAAAATATTCTGAGTTTTCGCACAATAATCATTGACAACGGAAGTAAATAGTCGCACAATTCAAAAGTATCCAGCGGTACCGGCGGGTTCAGAAAAAGTTGCCGGAAAGTAATAATGGGTTCACCGATGGAGAAAAGGTGGAGAACGATGACGCGAATTCTTCTTTATAGCGACGAACCAATCCTGGCTAAGGGACTCGAATCGGTGCTGCGCCAGGTTGAGGGATTTGAATTGCTGCCCACCTGCGGCACCGTGGCGGCATTGATGGAGCAGATCGCCCAGGGCGCCCCCGACCTGGTACTGATGGACCTGACTCCCGAAGTCACCTTCGCCGTGTTGAGCGACATGAAACATGCCATGCTCAGCTCCAAGATCGTGCTCTGGGTGAATTCCATCTCGACCGAGCTCGCTTTCCAGGCCATGGGACTCGGCGTCCGCGGCATTCTCCGCAAGACCTTGCCAACCGACTTGCAGGTGAAATGCCTCCTGAAGGTCCAGGCCGGTGAACTGTGGTTCGAAAAGGCCCTCACCGACAGTTTCCTCTGCGCTCGCCGCGTGGCATTGACGCAGCGCGAAGGCCAACTCGTCAGCCTGCTCTCGCAGGGCCTTAAGAATAAGGAGATCGCCACCAGCCTCATGATCTCCGAAGGCACCGTCAAGGTTTACCTCTCCCGCCTCTTCCAAAAGGTCGGCGTCAAGGACCGCTTCGAGCTGGCCCTCTTCGGCCTCAAGAACCTCACCACCGGCCAGTTGCCCGTGGGCGAGAAAGCGCACCGCGGCGGCAGCATGCCCGGTCTCCGCTCCCTGGTTCTCGAGCGCCCCATGGAGCGCCCCGAAACGCCCCCGCGCTTCACCCCGACGCTGCGCCCCGTGGCGTCCCGGCATTACTAGGTTCACCCTCTTCCCATCGCCACAGTGTCGTCAGGCAGGCGCTCCCCCAGCGGGACCGCCTGCCGTTTTTTTTTTACCGCCGGCGGTCTCGTCGCCGGCGCTTTTCCCCACGGTGCTATCATGACCCCGTGAAAACCGCCGCCGCACGCTCCCTGCCCGCGCTCAGCCTCTGCGCCGCCGGTCTCCTGCTCGTCTACGGAAGCGTCTTCCGCACCGGCTTCGACCGCATCCGCGCCGGCGCCGACGATTTCCTCGCCTTCTATGCCGGCGCGCGTCTCGCCGGTACGTCCTCGCTCTACGATCCCGCGGCCGTCGAGCGCGTCCAGTTGCAGGCCGCCCGCCAGACCTCGCCCGCCCTCGCCTTTGTCCGGCTTCCCTGGTGCGCCGTGGTGCTCCGGCCTCTCGCGCGTTTGTCTTACTCCGCCGCCCACACCCTCTGGTTCGCGCTGCGCGTTCTCGCCGTCGCCGCTTTCGTTTTCCTCTGGCGCCTCCCCGGCCGAATGGCCGCGGCCGTGGTCTGCTGCTGGTCGCTGCCTCTCGCCGCTGCGCTCGGCAACGGGCAGGACGTCCCTTTTCTGCTTCTCTGGCTGGCCCTCTTCGTCGCTCTCGACAACCGCGGCCGCCCGTTTTGGGCGGGCATGGTTCTCTCCCTCTGCACCGCCAAGTTTCATCTTTTTCTTTTGCTGCCGGTCCTGTTCGTGGCGCACCGCAAGTGGGCCGTGGTCGCCGGCGCCGCCGCGGGCTGCGCCGTTCTCGGCGCCATCTGCTGGCTCGGCGCCCCTCCGGATTGGCCCATGCAGTTTCTGCGCGCCATCTCGCGCGCGCAGATCGCCCCCATGGCGCAGACCATGCCCACCCTGCACGGCCTGTTGCCGGGTGCCTGGGAATGGCCGGCCACCGCGCTCGTGGTGCTGCTCTCGGGGTGGGCGATTCTGCGCCTCGAGTATCCGCGCGCGCTCGCCGTCGCTCTCGCCGGCGGCCTGCTGATCGCCCGCCACGCCTACATGCAGGATGCCGCGATCCTCATTCCCGCCATCCTGATTCTGTGGAGCAAGGGCCGCACGCAGATCGAGCGCTATGCCGCATTCGCGGCCGCGATGCCGCTTCCCTGGCTTTTCCTGATCCGCCGCGGAGGCTGATGCCGGGCGCTACTGGATCGGCAGCAGCACCATGTTGCTCTGCTGTCCGCCCACCGTAACCGTCACCTGCACGTTGCTGCCGCTCGGCGCGTCCGCCGGAACCGTCACCTGCACGGCATCGACTCCGATCGAGCCCGCCAGCGCCACCGCGCTTCCCGGCGAAACATTTTCACTCGCGATTGTTGCGGTGATCGGATCCTGCAGAACGTATGCGGGCGATGCCGGCACCGCGAAGCCGTCGGGCCGCGCCGGAACCGTGGAGCCGAATCCCGTCCCGTAGACCGTGATCGTCTCCCCCGCCTGCGCCGGCGAACTCACCGTCACCGCCGACCCGTCGGCATGCACCGCCACCGCGAACGATTGTCCGTTGGAAATACTCTGGAACAGCCCCGGCGCATCCTGCGCCACCGTCAGCGCCGTCTGCACGTCAGGCTGCCCCGCCGAAGAGACCGTCACCGTCTGGTTGCCCGTGGTCACTTCGGACGGCAGTTGCAGGTTGATCTGCGTCGGCGAAACGAAGAACAGCGGCACCAGTTGGTCGCCCACCCGCACCGTCGTTCCGGCCAGCGTCTGTGTCAGCGGCGCGGACGCTCCCAGCGCCGTATTGCCCGCCATGTTGGCGCCGAAAATGGAAACGATCGAGCCCGGCGCCACGGCCGCGGCCGGTGTGCCGCCCGCCGCATTCATCGCCCCCGAGGGAGCGATGTACGGAACTTTGTCGAACAGCGCCTGCACCGCGCGCGGCGCCGCCATCGCCAGAGTCCCGGTGGGAGTCACACCCGAAAGATCTCCGCTCCACGCGTGGAACCGGTACCCCGGCAGGGGCGCCACGCTCACCGTCACGTTGGTCTGCGAATCGTAGTAGCCGTCGGGAGACGAAGGCGCCAGCGACCACGAAGCCGCCTGCGCCGGCGCGCTCGCCGTCGCCAGCAGATTCATTAAATGATAATTCGCGCTCAGCGTCACCGGGTCGGTCCCGAGAGAAAGCGTGAAGATGCTCCCCGGTGCGCCGTTGGACCACGCCAGGAAATCCTCCCGCGAGCCCGTGCCCATCGGCACCGAAGGCGGCGCGCTCACCGTCACCGAAGTTCCCAGCGGCCGTACCACGTCGCACGGCACCGTGCACGTGGAGCCGTCCACCGATACCGTCAGTCCGGCCAGTGCGCTGGTGACGGTCAGGTGCCCGGATTGCGTGTAGGTCGCCACCAGGTGCGTGCCCGAGCCTGCGATGCTCTGCGGCACCGTGTAGCTATGCGATGCCGCGCCGCCGTCGCTCCAGTTGCTGAATGTCCAGACGCGCCCCTGCGCATCGGTCTGCTGCGCCGGCGCCGCCAGCGTGTGGCTCTGCCCCACGCCCCAGATGAAATTCCATGAAGACCAGTTCGACCGCCCGTCCACCGTCAGGCTCAGCCCCTGCGGCACCGTGTAAACGCCGATCGGAGCACCTGCGACAAATGTCGCGGTTACGGTATCGGGCTGCGGCGAATCCGCCACCGTGTAGCTTTGAATATTGGCGCCGTTGTTGCTCCACGAAGAGAATACCCACGGATTGCCCTGCTGGTCGTTCTGCGGCGAAACCGGAGCCAGGTTGTGCACCGTATCGTATCCCCACGTCAGCGTCACCGGCCCCGTCACCAGCGCCTGGTCCGCCAGTAACTCCAGCCCCGCAGGCACCGTCGCCAGCGTGATCAGCCGCGCCGGCTTAAATATTGGATACACCGTGACCGGACTGTTCACAGTCACCGTGTTCTGAAAGCCCACGATGTTCTGCGAAATTCCCGGTCCCCATCCGGCGAACACATAACCCGGCGCCGGCTGCGCCTGCAGCACCACCGAAGTGCCCGCGCCGAAATATAACTGCGTGTCCGACGTGTACGCGGCGCCGTTCACCAGCACCGTTCCCGGACCGCCCGAGCAGGGAGCGGAAGCGCACGGATAAAAACTCAAATTAAACGAAAATTCCACGGAAAACATGGCCTGATACTGTTTAATTGAAGGATCCGCCGTCACTACGATAGGATTTCCCGAAAGCGATCCGTTCGACCATTGCCATCCCGTAAAAATATATTGCGTGCCGGCCGCGACCGTACCGTCGGGCACGGCCGAGAGTGTATGTTGGCTGCCGGTGGGCCAGACTACGCTGGTGGCATGATTGAAATACTGCCCGTCGACATAAAACTGGCCGCCGTCGGGCACGGGAATAATTTGAGTGACGCTGGTCTGAACTTGTCCGCGGCATACCGGAACCAGCGAACTCGCCACCGTGAACGCCGCCACAATATATAAGAATCTCGAAGTAAATTTCATTGCAGCCTGACCTTTTCCCACGCGTGCAGTATACGCACAAAACCGCTAAATTTCACGGCTAACTTTGGTAATGCGGGCCCTGCTAGCCATTTCGATTATTGATTCCCTACTTGCGCGAGGCATTTAATTGGAACGTCGAAGACTCACTTATGCGCAGGAACGGGTTTACTCTCTCGATCGCGCTCGCCGCCATTCTGGCGTGCGCCATGCCTGGATCAGCAGCTACGTTCGGCAATGTGGTGACCACCGTTGGCGGCCACCCCTCCGATATCGCGCTGGATGAATCCCGCGGGCAGTTGTATATCGCGAATTTCACGGCTTGCGAAGTCGACGTCATGTCGACCGCCACCAACGCCATCACAACCAGCATTAATTACAGTTCGGGTTCCTCGTGCGATCACGCCGCCGCGCTGGCGCTTTCGTTGGATTCCCGTTACCTGGTCGTGCTGAGTTATCAGAACGGGACTTCGACGCCGCAGGGCGCCGATGCGATCACGGTGATCGATCTCGCCAACGGCTACGCGCGCCGCACCTTCGGCTCCGGCGATCCGCCGCTCGGCGTCGCCTTCGCGCAGTGCCCCACCCAGGTCTCCTTCCCGTGCTCCTCGCCTGCAACCGGCGCAGCCATCATCGCCACTACCACCGGTCTCTATCTGCTCGATCCGGCCACCGGTTACATGCCGCTGTTGAGCACTTACACCGCCGCGCTGCCGACTAAGCTGCCCACCGCGGGCAATAACTTCCCCGGACAGGTCGTCAACGCCGAGTTATCCACTTCCGCCGACAGCAGTACCGTCTGGGGAATCGCCGCCGCCGGCACCGGGAACCAGGTGATCATCCGCTACACCGCGCGCAACGCCGGCCTGGCGATCGATAACTGGGTCACCACTCCTCCGCTGCTGCCGCGCGTCAGCGTCTCTTCGGATGGCTCGTGGGCCCTCATCGGCTGGTCCGTCTATACCGTCTCGCAGTGCAACACAGGCGCGAATTTCGCCATCCGCTCGCGCTATCCGCAGGCCGCCACGTCCAAGAATGTGACCGGGTTTGCGATGAACAACGGGCCCAACGGCACCGATACCATCTACGGCCAGATCTACGATGCCACGCAGCCCACCGGGCCGCCCTACTACACCGGCAAGGCCAACAGCATTCCGACCCTGGCCGTCATGGATGCCTCCAACCTGACGGTGCGCGACCGCCTCTATCTTCCCGAAAATCTCGTGGGGCGCGGCATCCTGAGTTCCGACAACAAGACGATGTATGCAATTTCGGACAGCGGCATCACGGTTCTTCCCGTGGGCTCGCTCTCCGGCGCGCATCGCCTCGCCGCCTCCCAGGAAGACGTGCGCGTGCAGACCAATTTCTGCAACCGCAATGCGCTGACCGCCACCTTCACCGTGACCGATCCCGGCGGCAACCACACCGATTTCAGCGTGGCCGCGCCGCAGAACGGCATTCAGGTCACTTCCACCTCGGCCACCACTCCGGCCACCGTCACGGTGACCGTGCAGTTGGGAGCCATTTCCACCAGCGGCGGCACGCTGTCCCTTCCTCTGACGATCTCTTCCGCGTCCGCGGTCAACGTGCCGCCCTCGGTCCGGCTGCTCATCAGCACGCCCGACCAGGATCAGCGCGGCACCGTGGTGGACGTCCCGGGCACGCTCTCCGACATTCTGCCCGACGTCCAGCGCAACCATTTATATGTGCTGCGCCAGGATAAAAATGAAGTCCTGGTGTTCGACGCCTCCACGTTCAGTCAGCTCGCCGTCCTTCCCACCCAGACCACACCCGAGCATATGTCGCTCTCCGCCGACGGCCAGAACCTGGTGATCGCGAGCAAGGATTCGCAGTTGCTCACGGTCTATAATCTCGACTCTCTGCAACAGCAGACTCCCATCGAGCTTCCTTCGTCGCACTACGGCATGAGCGTGGCGCAGTCCAACGCCGCCATGCTGGTGCTTATCGAAAACGATGGCGCCCCGGACTGCACCAACGCATCCTGCGCCGTGGACCGCATCGATACCGGCAGTTACTGCGCCTATCATCCTCTGACGCTGGGCGTGTATGCCAACGATAACTCGGTCTTCCCCTCGACCAGCGTGCTCGCCCCCTCGCCCGACCAGCGCTCCATCCTGCTGGCCTCGCCGGGCGGCAACGTGATGCTCTATTCGGCCGATCGCGACACGTTCATTCTGTCGCGCCAGGATCTCACATCGCTTTCCGGAGCTTACGCGGTCTCTTCGGCGGCGGCCTCCTCGACTTCGGGACCCGCCTTCCAGCCGCGTTACATCATCGGCGACAACGTGTTCAATTCGGCGCTGGTGCCGCAGGGAACCCTCGACACCTCCGTCGGCAAGACCATGGGATTCAGCTTTACGGGAGCCGGCGGATATCGCGTCACCGGCACCACCGCCGCGGCCCAGGGCGTGATTCAGACCCTGCCCGACGTGATGAACATCAACCCCGGCGCCTACTACAGCCCCGTGCCCACCGCTGAGGCGCCGCTGATCTCCACCACCACCCAGCCCTTCACCCGCACCGTGGCGCCTATGTCGAGCGGCATCATGCTGCTCACCACCAGCGGCTTCACCGTGCTGGCGCAGGATTACAACGCGGCCGTTGCCGTGCCGCAGATCTCGAGCGTGGTGAACGCCGCCGATGGCACCCAGCCGGTCGCCCCCGGCGGACTGATCACCATTTACGGCAGCCAGATGAGCCCCGTCAACGCCGCCACCCAGACGGTTCCGCTGCCCACGGCGCTCGGCAACTCCTGCCTCATCGTCAATGGCACCCCGGTGCCGCTGCTGTTCGTTTCCAGCGGCCAGATCAACGCGCAGTTGCCGTTCAGCGTTTCCGGCAGCGCCACGCTGAGCATTCATACCACCGGCGGCATCAGCAATAACTTCAACTTTCCGGTGCAGACGGCCGCCCCCAGCGTGTTTCTGAGCGGAACCGCCGGCCCGGAGACCGGCCTCGCCACCATCGTGCGGGCCGACAACAATCAACTGGTGACCCCCACCAACCCCATCCATCCCAAAGATACAATCGTCATCTACCTCACCGGCATGGGGGCTACCGTTCCTCAGATGGCCGCGGGCATGCCGGGTCCATCCAACCCGCTTGCTTCCGTCGCCATTCCGCCGACCGTCACTCTCGGCGGCACTCCTCTAAACGTTCTCTATGCCGGGCTCGTGCCCGGTGAAGTGGGCGTTTACCAGATCAACGCAACCGTGCCCTCCGGCGTGGCCCAGGGACTCGATATTCCGCTGGTCATCAACCAGAGCGGTTCGGCTACTACGCTCAGCGTGCGCGTGGTGAATTAGAACGCGAGGTGTATCTATGAAAAAAATAGCAACCATCATTACGATTCTGGCCGCCGCGGCCGGTGCGATCTCCGCCCAGACCTGGGAATTCGGCGGAGTGGCGGGCGGCAGCTTTCTCCCCGGCGTGCCCATCTCCGGTCCTCAAGGCTCGGCCACTGCCGGGTTCCAGACCGGCTTCGCCGCCGGAGCCTTTGTGGGACAAACTCTCTACCGGCACCTCTCCGGCGAAATCCGCTACGAGTTTCTGCAGAGCGATCCCCAGATCTCCAGCGGCGGCACCACCGCCCATTTCACCGGACAGACCCATGCCCTGCACTACGACCTGATTCTGCATACCGACCGCAAGGAATCTCCCGTGCAATTCTTTGCCGCCATCGGCGGCGGCATGAAGATCTTCCGCGGCACCGGCGCTGAACAGGCGTATCAACCTCTCAGCCAGTTCGGTTACCTCACCCGGACGCAGGTCGTCAAACCCATGGCCAGCGTGGGCGGCGGCATCAGCTATCAGCTCTCGCAGCGCGTTTTCCTGCGCGCCGAGTTCCGCGATTTCATCACCGCTTTCCCGACCCAGATCATCACCCCGGCCCCAGGCGCGAAGTTCGGTTCCCTGTTGCACGATTTCGTTCCCATGGTGGGACTCGATTACCTGTTCTAGGCCAGTGTCTCTCTCCTTTTGCTCTGAAAGGCCGCGGACGTAAGTTTTCCGCGGCCATTTTTATTTTCACCCCGGGGAATCCCGCCCTCATTCCTCCCTATGCTATCTATCAATATGGCCGTCTCATGCCCGAATTCACCTGCAATCTCTGTGGCTCCCGCAATCCTTACACCGGCCATGCGCTCGACCGCGAAGCGCCGAGTTGCTCCTCCTGCGGCTCCAACGTGCGCACCCGCGGACTCATTCACGCGCTCTCCCTGGAGCTGTTCGGCGCCGCGCTCTCTCTCGCGGAGTTCCCGCGCGTCCGCAGCCTCCGCGGCCTCGGTACCAGCGATTCCAGCCAGTACGCCGGCCTCCTCGCCGAAAAATTCGATTACCGCAACACCTTCTTCGATCGCGAGCCGCGCTTCGATATCACCCAGCCGCCGCCCGCCGAATTCGGCACATACGATTTCCTCATTTCGAGCGAAGTCTTCGAGCACGTCGCTCCCCCCGCCGCACAGGCCTTCGAAAACGCCTTCCGCCTGCTCAAACCCAACGGCGTTCTCCTCTTCACCGTCCCTTACGAACTCGATTCGCCCGCGGAGCATTATCCCGGCCTCTTCCAGTACGGCCTTGCCGAAGTAGGCGGCCGCATCGTTCTGGTCAACCGCACCCGCACCGGCGAAATGCAGGTCTACGACGACCCCGTCTTTCACCTCAGCGGCACGGGCAAAGCGCTCGAGCTGCGCGCCTTCTCCGAAGCGCAGCTCCGCTCCCTGCTCTCGGCCGCCGGCTTCTCCTCCGTCCGCATCTACTGCGAGAACTTCGCCGAAGCCGGCATTCTGCACGCCGAAACCTGGTCGCTGCCCATCGCCGCGCGCAAGGGCGAATTCGCCTGGAGCCGCGACACCGCGCGCGATGTCATCGAAGAGTGGCGCGCCCTGCGCCGCAAGTTCGATGGCGAAATGCGCAGCCTCGGCCGCTCTCTCTGGTTCCGCGCCGGCCGGAAATTGCGGCTTCTCTAGCGGATTGCCCGCGCAGCGCCCCGCTACTCGATCACTTTGCCGATCAGCCACAGGTGCCCGAAAGGATCCGTCACCCCACCCTGCAGCATCCGCCGGATCGGCCGCGGCCCCTCCATCGAATACTCGTACTCCTGAACCGGGCTGCGCTCCCGCGCTCCCGCCGCCAGAGCCTGCTTGTGCACCGCCGCGGGATCGTCCGTAAACAGCTCGATCCGCACCGTGGTGAATCCCGCGCCCGCCGGCCCGCGCGTTCCATAGGGGGGCGCTTCGTGCGCCAGAAAAAACTTCGCGCCGTGCACCTCCAGCCCCGCCACGATATCCACGCCCGTCCCGAGCTGCCACAATACCGTGGCGTCGAATGCGGCCCGGTAAAATGCCACCGCCGCGCTGCCGTCGCTCACCGCCAACATGGGAGCGATCGCCGGAGGCAGCACGGCCGGCTCAGCCACCCTGGCTCCCCAGCTCGCCGGATCCGCGTCGCGCGCGTGCCGCGAAAACAGCCAGTGATGGCCCGCCAGGTCCGCGACGCCGTACTGCAGTTCGCCGTACATGGTTTCATGCAGCTCCTCGACAATCTTCGCTCCCGCGGCTTTTGCGTTCGCGTAATGCGCCTCCACGTCTTCCACGAAAATCGTCAGGTCCTGCGTCCAGGTTCCCGCCTGCGCCGGCGTCTTCCGGTCTTCCCGCGCTTTAGATAGCATGACCCAGGCTTCGCCCAGGCGCATCTGCGCGCCGTCCGCCGGTTCCCCGTAGCGGTAGTGCTCGCGGAAGCCGAAGGCTCTCGTCAGCCAGGCGACGGCCTCTTCGATATCTTCATAGACCAGGTGCGGCAGCACTGTGCTCGCGGGAACCGAACGATTCGCAATCATGGAACTTGCCTCCCTTCGCGCCGGAACCGGTACACTTCAAAGATCGCGCGGCCGTAACTGTCGGATATCGTCGCCAGTTCCTGCGACTGGAACCCCGCCGCCGCCCCTGCCTGGATCCATCGCGGATTGACTTGCGGAAACACGGCGAAATCCGTCGTGTGCGCCACAAACAGGTTGGCTGGATCGCTGGCAATCTGCGCCACCTCGTCGCCCGGCAGTTCGTCCAGGCCCACGCGCAGCGGCAGTTTGCCGTGCGAAAGCAGCCGCAGGTTGTCCAGAATGCCCCAATCCACGCAGTACACCGCCTCCGCGCCGCTCCGCGCCAGGTATTGGTTCAATGGATTGATCGCGTCCGTCCAGGCCACCGACCCCCCGTTGCGCAGCATCATCCGGTAATACGTGTTCGTCACCAGCAGACACGAAACGCCCAGCACCGCAACCACTGCCGCCAACGCCCACACGCCCGCGCGCCCCAGCCGCTCGCTCGCCCCGGCGAATGCCGCCGCGATCGCCGCCAGCGGCAGCGGCCACAGCAGAATCGAATGATGGACGCTCCCGCCGGCGCCCGCCGTAATCGCCATCTGAAACCAGGCGACTCCCCCGGCGATCGTGCAAAACAGCACCATGCGCAGCGCCGCGCGGCCCGCCAGCGGCGCCAGAAGCAGCGCTCCCGCCAGCGCCCATAACATCAGGTTGTAGCGCGGCTGGCCCGTCCACTCGTCGAGTTCCGCCGAAGCCTCCTGCCACGCGTTTTCGGGCTCCCGCGGTCTGGGCGTCTGCCAGTCCTCGTCCGTCAGATAGCCCAGCAGCCCCTGGCCGCGCAGCGTATTGACGAACATGAGTGCCTTCTGCGGAAACTGGTCCGTCTCGCGTTTGAAGTTGCCGTGCATCGTCCCCCCGCCCGTGGCCGCATTGTAAATCAGGAGCGGCAGCGCGCCCGCGCACAGCGTCACCGCCGCGATCTTCACGCGCTTCCACGAAAGCACCGCGCGGATTTCCGGCAGACAGACCACCAGCGCCGCCAGCGCCAGTCCGCTCAGCATCCACTCCCCCAGCGCCTTGTCCCAGAGCGCCAGCCCGAAGGCGAAACAGCCGGCCGCCAGGAAGCGGTCGCGCCGCCCCTGGTAGAACCGCACCAGCAGATAGGCCCCGCCGGTAAATAGAAGATGCTGCAGCGCCACCGGACCCCAATCGAAAACCGAAGTCAGCAGGTAGCACGAGTCCAGCGCAAGCAGCACGCATCCGGCCACCGCCGCCCGTTCTCCGCAGACGCGCCGCAATAGTAAATAAAAGATCCACACGCTGAGCGCGCCGGCCAAGAGCATCGGCTCCCGCGTGATCCACACCCCGGTTCCGAAAATCTTGAATAGCGGATTGAACACCAGCGTCTTGAGCGTGCCGAGATAGCTCATCAGCATCAGCGGAAAATGCGAGTGCCCCACACGGAGCGTGTACTCCGCCGAGCGCGGCTGCAACAGCGGCATCGCAAACAACGATTCGTCGTCCTCAATCCCCAGCCGCGGGATGAACGCCTGGCCAAGCAAAAAAAACACCACGCATGCCGCCATGGCGAGGCGGGAATACGGCGTTTTGTATGGAATCTTACGCACGGCAGTCAATCGGTTGAATCTGCCATCGTAGCACTCCGCCTCATCCCGCCGGATACTCGCAAGAATCCGCACAAATCACTGCTGTTTAACGGACCGTTATAAAAAATTCATCGCTTACTCATTGACAGCGGCGGCGACTCGGGACTAACATCCAAAGTCGGTACTGTTAGTAACCCGAACCTAAGTCTCTTCTTCGAGGGGGGTTCGCTCGCGCCAACAGGGGAGCGCGGACGAACGTAGCTTGGTAAGTCTGAAGGCCAAGTGTATCTTTGCATCTAAAAGCAGAGTATGAGGGAGGAACCATGAAGATGGCTCGAGTCTTTGTAAGGACGCTGCTGTGTCTTGCCGCGTCACTCTGGTTGGCGTCCAGCCTCTACGCCCAATTGGATTACGGCTCTATCTCGGGATTCGCCAAAGATCCTTCCGGAGCCGTGATTCCCAAAGCGAAAGTCACTATTAAGAATGAAGCTACCGATCAGGAACGCACTACCGTCACTAATGATGCCGGTTACTATGTGGTGACTAACCTGAGCCCCGGCCTTTACACCGTTACTATCGATGCGCCGGGATTCAAGCAGTTTACCACGCCGCACAATAAGCTGGACGCAAGCTCCACGCTGGCGATCGATGGCAACCTGACCGTCGGAAATAACACCGAATCCGTCGAAGTTACCGCTACAGCCGCCGTCCTGCAGACGGAATCCGGGGCGGTGCAGAAAGAAGTTACCGGAACACAGGTGCAGGCGCAGGAACTCAACGGGCGCAATCCGCTATACATGGGCCAGCTTCTTCCCGGCTTGCGCAGCGGTTCGACCATGGGCGATTTTAACTTCTCCGTCGGTTCGGGCCAGCCGTTCAACGTCAACGGCGCCCGCCCGCAGGATACCGCCGTCACTTTCGATGGCGCTCCCGCCCTCCGCACACGCGCAAACGGCGCCGTGATCGGCGTGGCCGATGTGGACGCGGTGCAGGAAATCCAGGTGCTTACCGCCGATTACTCCGCCGAATACGGCCGCGCCGCCGGCGGACAGTTGCGCGTCATCAGCAAGACCGGCACCCGCGACTTTCACGGCAGCGCCTATGAGTATTTCCGCAATTCGGACATGAATGCCAACACCTGGCAGCGCAATCTGAGCACCTCCACCAACTTTGCCCAGCCGTTCCGCTATAACGATTTCGGCTTCACCTTCGGCGGCCCCGCCTGGGTGCCGAAAATGAACGATAAATGGCGCGAGCGCCTCTTCTTCTTCGTGGCCGAAGACTGGATCCGCTACCGCAATACCGATACCCAGACGCAAACCGTGCCCACAATGGCCATGCGCCAGGGAGACTTCAGCCAGTTGCTCGGACCCAATCCCTTCTATTCCGGATCGCGCGTCATTTACGATCCGAGTACCTGCCCCTCCATCTCGCCGCTGGCGGCCTCCTGTACTCCCTTCCCCGGCAACATCATCCCCACCAATCGCCTGAGCCCGAACGGCGTCGGAATCCTGAGCGCCTATCCCACCCCCACGCCCGGATATCAGGTCGGTACCGTCAACTGGATCGCGCAGGCCGCGCACCCGTATAACCAGCGCAAGGGCACGGTGAACATCGATATCCAGCCCTCCGACAAGCATCACATCTTCGGACGCCGCACCGACGCTTCTTACTGGGAGTTTCAGCCCTTCGATCAGGGTTCCGGCGAAACGGCCAAGTATTTCATCCGTCCCAACCAGACCAACACCGCCGGCTGGACCTGGACCGTCAATCCCTCCATGGTCAATGAAGCGCGCGTCACCTTCAGCCTGGACGATGTCTACATTCCCGTCGATACCGCGGAAGCCGGCTTCAATCGCAGCCAGTTCGGCATCAACTACCCCTTCCTGTTCGGCAGCAAGGATATTCCCGGCAAAATTCCTACCGTCAACGTGCCGTCCCCCTTTTACGGCCTCGCCGGCGGCCCATATCCTTCTCACTCCTCCGGTCCCATCTGGACCGCCGGAGACAGCCTGACCAAGGTCTACAAGAACCACACGTTCAAAGTCGGCGTGTCGTTCGAATACTCCGGTGAAAATGACGGCGACCAGATCAACGTCGCGACCGTTCCCGGCGGCAGCAACAACCAGAACGGCACCTTCGTATTCACCGACAACGGCACCGGCAGGACCAGCGGCATCGGCCTCGCCAACCTCGCGCTCGGCGTCGCCGACAGCTACACCGAAATCGGTCCCCGCGCTTACACCATCTGGCGCGGCTGGATGTGGGAAGGCTTCGCGCAGGATTCCTGGAAGGTCACCGAAAAACTGCACATCGATTACGGCCTCCGCTGGACCGAAATTCAGGGCTACCATCCGCTCTGGGGCAACGCCGATTATTTCGATGGCGCGCTCTATAACCCGTCACAGGCCGTGCAGGTGGACCGCACCACCGGCAACGTGATTCTGGGCACCGGCAACCCCTATAACGGCGTCGTGATCCCCGGCCTCAGCGGCTTCCCCAGCTCGGCCATGGGCCGCGTCCTGGCAGCCAGCTCCAATATCTGCGACAACGCGTCCTGCAGCGGCCTCTTCGACCCCAACCTTTCGCGAAACTACATCAACACCGACAACGTCTGGCAGCCCCGCGTCGGTATCGCCTACTCGATTACGCCCAAGACCGTCGTGCGCGCCGGCGCGGGCCGGTTCGCGACCCGCATGGGCCTGATCGATAACGTGTTCCCCGGCGGCAATTCGCCCTTCCAGCCCTTCGTCACGGTGAACAACGTATCGGTCGACAATCCCGGCGCTTCCCTCACATCCGGCACCGCCGCCGCCCTCACCATCACCACCCTCAATCCGCACCTGAAACCGCCCGAGGCCTGGAACTGGAATGCCACGTTCGAGCGGCAGCTCCCTTGGGAATCCGTGCTCTCGGTGGCGTACGTCGCGCACCGCGGCCTGCATGCCTGGCAGGTGTACGATATCAATCAGCCGACCGCCGGTGCTCTGGCAGCCGCTCCCGCCGGCACCAGCGTCAACTATCTGCGGCCGTATAAGGGCTACGCCGCCATCCAGGAAGAGGAAAGCGGGGTCAATTCCACTTACAACTCGCTGCAGATTTCCTGGAATCGCCGCTTCGTCAAAGGCCTGCTCTTCGGCGCCAGCTACACGCTCTCCAAGAGCATGGATGGCGGCTCCAATTACCGCGATATCGTCCCCGATACCTACAACACCAGCAACCTCTGGGGGCCCTCGGAATACGATACGCGGGACATCCTGATCCTCAATTACGTGTACGATCTGCCGTTCTTCAAGAATGCCTCCAAACTCTCCGGCAAAATGCTGGGCGGCTGGGAAATCGCCGGCACCATGCAGTTCCAGACCGGCACCCCCTGCGGCATCGGCACCAATAACGATTTCGCCAGCGTGGGCGAGTACGGCAGCTTCGGCTGCGGCTCCCAAGGCCAGTTCTGGACGTTGAACGGCCCCGTGCAGATCAACACCGGAGCCTTCGCCGGACCGTCCCCCACCTCCAGTTCGCCGCGTTACTTCACGGCGAACGTTTCGCAGCCGGCCGCAGGCACGTTCAACCTGCAGCCGGGCGTGCGCGACTCCGTTTATCAGCCCGGCCTCCAGGATTGGAACATCGGGTTGTTGAAGACCTTCGCGGTGACCGAGCGCAGCAATCTGCAGTTCCGCGCCGAAGCCTACGACTTCATCAACCACCCCAACCTGAGCGGTCCGCAGCTGACCCCCACCAGCAGCCAGTTTGGCATGATCACCAGCAAAACCACCCTGGCGCGCAACCTGCAGCTTTCTCTGCGTTTCTTCTTCTGAGTCTGGGCTTCACGACTCTGCCCGCCCGGAGCAATCCGGGCGGGTTTTTTTTGTTAAGTGGCCGCCTGCACTTCTTCACCGTTTCAGAAACAGCGATATCGCCATCGCGAACCCGATCCCGATCACGATCCGCCGCACCATGGCCTGGCCCAGCCTGCGCGCCGTGCCCGCGCCGAAGTAGCCGCCCGCAATCGCCGCCACCGCCATCATCAGCACGTACGGCCAATACACCATGCGCGCCCAGATGAAATACACGCTCGCGATCCCGTTGATGCTCCCGCCCAGCACCACCTTCAGGCTGTTCATTTCGTGAATATCCTTCAGCCCCAGAATGCTCAGCGCCGCCAGCATCAGGATTCCGATTCCCGCGCCGAAATATCCTCCGTAAAGCCCCACCGCCAGTTGAAACAGCAAACCGCTCACGAACCATTTCGTCGAGTGGCGGGTCTTCGCTTCGCCCGTCTTGAGCGCCCTCTGCACCGGCTCCTGCGCCATGAACAGCAGCGTGGCAAAGAGAATCAGGTACGGCACCAGCCGGTCGAAGACCGTTTGCGGCGTCGAGCGCAGCAGCAGCGCACCCACGAGCCCGCCGCACAGGCTCGGCACGATCATGGCCCAGAAGCCCGCCTCGACCCCCGCCATCTCCCGCCGGTAGCCCCATGCGCTCCCCACCGTTCCCGGCCAGATCGCCACCGTGCTGGTGGCGTTGGCCGTCACCGAACCCAGCCCCAGCCAGATTAATACCGGGAAAGACACCAGCGTGCCCCCGCCCGCCACGGAGTTGATCGCTCCCGCCAGGAAGGCCGCGCCGCAGGCGCCGGCAGCTTTGGGAAAATCCAATGTGGGGATCAAGTTGCAGGATATCGCAACACCCGCTTCCGCCGCGGCATTTCCCCGTTCAGCCCCTCAACGCCGCCATACAACCCGCCGAATGCGCGCTTCGCTTCCCGCTGGTAGGCCGCGCCCGGCGGCGTCTTTACAATTGAATCATCATGGCAGATTTTCAGGTATTACAACCCGAAACTACCTATACCGGTACACCCATTGAGCCCCTCAAGCGCGGTCTTCCCAAAACCACTCACTCTCTCTGCCCCGAGTGCAGCCGGCTCATCACCGCCCGCATCTTCGAGGAACACGGCAAGGTCGTAATGGAAAAGTGCTGTCCCGAACACGGCGACTTCCGCGACCTCGTTTATTCCGACGCCCGGCTCTACCTGAAGATGGAAGAATGGAGCTTCGGCGATAATCGCGGCCTCGAGAATCCCGCCGTCACCGGCGCCGCCCACTGCCCCGAAGATTGCGGCCTCTGCAACCTCCACACCAGCCACACCGGCCTCGCCAACGTCGATCTCACCAACCGCTGCAATCTCACCTGCCCGGTCTGCTTCGCCAATGCCAACGCCGCCGGCTACGTCTACGAACCGGATTTCGAAACCGTCCGCAAGATGCTCCAGGCCCTGCGCGATCAGCGCCCCGTGGCCGGCCGCATCGTGCAGTTCTCCGGCGGCGAGCCTACCATCTACCCGCGCTTCCTCGATGTCCTGCGCATGGCCAAAGAGATGGGCTTCTCCCACACCCAGGTGGCCACCAACGGCATCAAGTTCACCGACCTGGAATTCGCCGAACAGTGCAAGGAAGCCGGCCTGCACACTCTCTACCTGCAGTTCGATGGCGTCTGCGACGATGTCTACCGCCGCACGCGTGGCGAATCGCTCTGGGAACAGAAACTGGCCTGCATCGAAAACGTGAAGAAGGCCGGTCTCAAGATCGTCTATGTCCCCACCATCGTCAAGGGCGTGAACGATCATCAGATCGGCGATATTATCCGTATCGCGCTCGAATACATCGAGTGCTCCAGCGGCATCAGCTTCCAGCCCGTCGCCTTCACAGGCCGCATCGCCAAACACGAGCTGATGGCCAAGCGCTTTACGCTTTCCGATTTCGCCCACGCCGTCGAGCAGCAGACCGGCATCTGCGATCCCTACGAAGACTGGTTCCCGCTTTCCTGCGTGACGCCGTTTTCCAAGCTCCTGAGCGCCCTGCGCGGCGAAGAGACCACCACCCTGAGCTGCCATCCGCACTGCTCGCTCGGCACTTACTTATTCGTCGATCAAAACCGCCAGGCCGTTCCCGTGACGCGCTTCGTCGAAGTCGGCCCCATGCTGCGCGAGATGGACCTGCTGGCTCGCAAAGCCGGCAAGCGCCGCGTGCAGTTCTTCACGAAGTTGGAAGCCTGGAACAACCTGCGCAAGTTCTTCCACTCCGAAAAGGCGCCCGCGGGTCTGACGTTCCCCAAGTTCCTGCAGACCCTGCAAGGCATGACCGACAAGCGCTACGGCCGCGGCGAAAGCGAGCAGAGCGGATTCACCTATCGCACCCTGATGCTGGCCGGCATGCACTTCATGGATTCGTACAATTACGACGTGGAACGCGTGAAGCGCTGCGTGATCCACTACGCCGCTCCCGATGGCCGCATCTATCCCTTCTGCGCCTACAACTCCGGTCCGACCTTCCGCGAGCGCATCGAGAAGCAGTTCTCCGTCCCGCTGGAACGCCCCGCCGCGCGCACCCGCATCGCCGTGCAGGCGAAAAATAAGTGCGGCACCTGCGAGCCCGAACTGGTGTAATTCCCCGGTATCGCCGGCAACCTCGCGGCCGATGTTTTTTCTCGCTTTACCGGAACGCCGCCCGCAACGTGGTCCGGCCATTCAGCATCTTCGACAACTCCCTCCCTTCCTCGGCGCTGAAAGCTCGTCCCCGCGCGGCGGAGTCCATATCCGCCCCTTCTAGTTCCGGCCGCATCACGCCGCTTCGCCCGTGCGGAAGCCCCAGCAGATGGCCGGCTTCGTGAATCAGGATGCAGCCCAGCACCAGGTCCAGCGGCCGAGCCGTCCGCTGCGCGACTTCGTTTGCGGCATCGTAGAATGCATAGGCGCGCGGCCGCGCAAACCCGCTCGGCATCGCATAGCCCGCTGCGTGATCCAGGCTGGGACCGCTCAATGGCGTCCGCAACCGCGGCATCACGAAAATCTCCAGGTAGGAACCCGCCGGAAGCCGGCCCTCGCATCCCTCCGGATCGCAGATCACCCAGCGCGAGCCAATCCGCACGCCCAAAAACGCCATGCGCGCCTTCTCCAGGGCCGGCGCCAGAATCGCATGCGGCACGCCGGCGTAGTTGAAAACGGCCGCCCGGAAACTGCCCTGCGCGCAGACACACCAATGCGCGGCCGCCATGGCGAGCAGCGCTCGCGCCGGCGGAGAGATCTTCATACTTCGCTCCTGCCCAGAACGCGCGAAGCCGGGAACAAACCCGCCAAAATTCCTCCGGCCACGCTCCGCCGCGCCGCTATAATCGAAGCCGTAGGCAAGCCCGATGGCGGAATCTCCCGGAGACGTAACTGTACTCCTGGCCCGGATGCGGTCGGGCCACAACGACGCGCTCGAGCAATTGCTCCCGCTCGTCTACAACGAACTGCGCCGCCTGGCCGCGCACTACATGCAGCAGGAACGCGCCGGCCACACCCTCCAGCCCACCGCCCTGGTTCACGAAGCGTATCTCCGGCTGACCCATCAGGACCGCGCCAACTGGCAGAATCGCGCCCAGTTCATGGGCGTCGCCGGACAGCTCATGCGCCGTATCCTGGTGGATCACGCGCGCGAGCGATGCGCCGCCAAACGGGCCGCTTTGCTCACCACCCTCGACGAAAATGCCGCGCGCCAACTGGCCGATGTCTCCAAACCTGAAGAGATTCTCGCTATCCACCTAACTTTGGAGCGTCTGGAGCGTCTCGACCCTCAGCAGGGAAAATTGGTGGAACTGCGCTATTTCGCCGGACTATCGGCCGAAGAGACCGCCCAGGCCATGGGCCTCTCGCTGCGCACCGTCGAGCGGGAGTGGACCACCGCAAAGCCTGGCTGCGCGCGCAGCTCGCCGGAGAAGGCTCGTGACACAGCAACGCTGGAGCCGCGTCAAGGAGGTCTTTCAATCGGCCGCCGCGTGCGCACCCGAACACCGCGCAGCCTATCTTGCGGAGGCCGCCACCGGCGATGATGAACTACGGCGCGAGGTCGAGCAGATGCTGCTCTACGCAACCGGCATCGGGCTGCTCGACCATCCGGCATGGGAAGGCCTGAACCTGGAACGTACGCTTCAGCCCGGAGCGCTTCTCGGGCCTTACGAGATTCTCGAAGAGGTGGGCGCCGGCGGCATGGGCCGCGTCTACAAAGCGCGCGATACGCGCCTCGGCCGCATCGTCGCCGTCAAGGTGCTGAATGCCGCATTCAGCCATCGCCTGCGCATCGAAGGGCGCGCCATCTCCGCGCTCAATCACCCGCACGTCTGCGCGCTCTACGATATCGGCGATCGCGAGGGCTACCTCGTCATGGAATACGTCGAGGGCGAATCGCTCGCCGGACGGCTCGCCCGGGGGCCGCTGCCCTTCGAAGACGTTTTGCGCTACGGTGAGGAAATCGCCGATGCCCTGGCAGCCGCGCACGCACAAGGCATCGTGCACCGCGACCTGAAGCCCGCCAACATCATGATCACTGCCTCGGGGGTCAAGGTCCTCGATTTCGGCGTCGCGCGGATCGCGCGGGATGAGGAAACTCCTTCCGGCGGCGTGGCCGGCACCGCGGCGTACATGTCGCCGTCGCAACTCAACGGCAATCCGGCCGACGAGCGCAGCGACATCTTCGCCCTCGGCCTGGTGCTGTACGAAATGGCGGCCGGCACGCGCTACTCCGATGGATCGCCGGACTCCCTGGCGGCATTGCCCGCCGGTCTCGCGAATCTCGTCCGGCAGTGCCTGCGCAAAGACGCCGCCGCCCGGGTGCAGCACATGGAGGAGGTGCGGTCCGCCCTCAGACGGTTGCGCTCTCAACCGGCCGCGGCCGCCGGACGCCGGTTCCGCAAGCTCCGGACCGCGGGGGCATTCGTGCTTGCCGCCGCCCTGGTGGTGCTGGCCCAGAGATTCGCCCCGCTGGGCGCGCGCCGCACGCCGCCGGCCCCTGCCGCCGCAACCGGCGATCTGGCCCAGGTTCGCAGCACGGCGGTGCGCCGGCCGCCGGCGCCGTCGCAGCCTGCCGCAGCCGCTCCGCAAGGGCGCACGCAACTGCCCGTGCCCCCACCGCAATCCGTCGCACCCAAAACCCGCGCCGCACCCGCCGCAACCTCGCCTGAGCCGCCGTCGCTATTCCAACTGGCGTCGTATCCGGGAGTCGAGCGGGACCCCAGCATCTCTCCCGATGGATCCCGCGTCGCCTTCTCCTGGCAGAGCCGGGCCCACGGCGGATTCGGCATTTATGTAAAGACCCTGCAGAAGGAACAGCCGGCGACGGAGCTGACGCAGGGCTACGAAGACTGGGGCCCCGCCTGGTCACCCGACGGCCGCAGCATCGCTTTCCGCCGCAAAGGCGGCCAATGGGGAATCTACCGCGTCGCTGCTTCGGGTGGGCCGGCGCAACTGGTAGCGCCGATTCGTCCTCAAGGCCAGGAGACTCTTCCGGAAATGTCCTGGTCGCACGATGGCCAATGGATCGCCGCTCCCGATCGGGCGCCCGGCGGCGGCACTCAAATCTTCTTGTTTCCCGCCGCCGCGGGCGAAAAGCGCGAGTTGACCGTCAACCTCACAGGCACGGACCACGCCCCCGCCTTCTCGCCCGATGGCAAATCGCTCGCCTACGCTTCCTGTCTGGGCTCCGTCTATCCGTGCGCGATCCATGTCATCGACTTCGACCGCCATCTCGCGCCCAAACTCCAGCGAATGGTCACGGAGCAGACCTGGTACATCCGCGGCATCGCATGGCTCCCCGGTGGACGCGGCCTCGTGTACGCGGGCGCGCCTCAGGTTTCCATGAGTACTTCCTTATGGCGCTTGCCGCTCCGCCCGCCGGGTCCGCCCGAACGGATCGACCTCGCCGGCTCGCGAGCGCGCCACCCCGCGCTCTCCCCCGGCGGCGGATTGCTGGCGTTCACAAACCTGGGAACCTGGCGGGTCATGCTGATCCGCAATTTTCAATGACCGCGCGGTTCGGGAATTCCCGCTTTTTATTTCCTTTCCCCTCAACACCGCGCAGCGCAAATCGCGCCCGATCGCTTGACCGGCATTGTTACTCTGAAATTGAGAGCGCCGCGGCCCACTCGCGCGCTCCGCAACACGGAATTCTTCCTGGCCAGGAAGCGTTGCATTTTGAGGTGGAACTGAACCTCCCGTAGGCCTTAGAACGCCCTCACGGTGCCTAATGAGCGACATCGGCGGGAGGAACTTGAGTTCGAACTCATACATCCCGTGGACCAACGGATAGCTGTTTTCGCCGTCCCACGGGGTTCAGAGAGCCAAACGCTTGAAAGCGCGGGTACGGCGGCCATCCAGCCGATGGGGCCCGCGCTAGAGCGGCTCGATCCATTGAGCGGCAGACAACGCACGGCGATAAGTCCGCGATAGCCCTGCCGCCCGCAACGAAATCTCCCCCATCCCTCACCCGTAGTGTCTTTCTGCTACAACAAGCGTATGGCACAGGATTCTCTCCGTCGCGATTTCCTCAAGACCGCCGCGGGCGCCGCCTTCACCTCGTCTCTGTTTACCGGCAATCTCCGCGGAGCCAACGACCGCATCGCTATCGCCTTCATCGGGTGCGGCGCCATGGGGTCGAGCAATATCGGCTACTGCGCGCAGGTCCCCGGTTTCGAAATCGTCGCCGTCTGCGACGTCTACCAGCCCACTCTCGGCAAGGCCCAGGCGCAGGCGCAGAAACTCGGCTTCTCCGGCGTGAAAGCCGTCCACGATTTCCGCGAGATCCTGGCCGACAAGTCCATCGACGCCGTCTCCATCGCCACCCCCGACCACTGGCACGCCTATATCGCCGTGGAGGCCTGCAAAGCGGGCAAGGATGTGTGGGTCGAAAAACCCGCCTGCGTCTACGTGGACGAAGGCCGCAAGATGCTCGAAGCCGCCCGCAAATACAATCGCGTGGTTCAGGCCGGCACCATGCAGCGCTCCGGAGGCTTCTTCCAGAAGGCGCGCGAAATCGTCAAGCGCGGCGACCTGGGCGAGATCACCTTCTGCCCTACCTTCCAGGCCGGTCTCACGAAGAAAGAAGGATACGGCAATCCGCCCGATTCCGACCCGCCTCCCGGCCTCGATTGGGACCTCTGGGTCGGTCCGGCGCCGCTGCGCCGTTTCAACGCCAACCGGTGGGGCGTGAAGACCGCGCACTTCCCCACCTTCCGCTACTTCTGGGACTATGCCGGAGGCGCCATGACCGATTGGGGCGTGCACCTACTCGATATCACGCAATTCGTTTTCGACGAAGCCATGCCCTCTTCCGTCTCCGCGCAGGGCGGCAAATTCTACGTCACCGACAACACTGAAACGCCCGACACCATGCTGGCGACGTTTCGCTATCCCGGGTTTATCGCCTCCTACGAAAGCCGCACCGCCAACAACTATCCCGTCTACGACAACACCTACGGCACGGCGTTCCACGGCACCGAGGCCACGCTGCTGGTGAATCGCGGCGGCGTCTTCCTCTTCCCCACCCAAAAAGGCGCCGCGCCGACCGTCATCAACGACAAATCGCTTTCCCCGATGAACGAGCCGCACTGGCAGAATTTCCAGGAGTGCATCCGCACGCGCCAGAAGCCCACGAGCGACATCGAAACCTGCGTCCGCTCGACGGCCACCTGCCTGCTCGCCAACCTCGCGATGCGCCACAGCGCCACGCTCACCTGGGACGACCAGTCATTCACCGTCAAGCAGCCCGACTTCGCCCCCTACCTGCAAGAAAACTACCGCGCCCCCTGGCGCCTCACCGTCTAAAACCAAAACCGGTGAAACCAAAACCGGTGACAGACGGGACGTTTTCCGATTCCCCGCCCCGAATCCGGAAAACGTCCCGTCTGTCACCGGTTTTCATCATCCCCGTTCTCTGTCAGATTTTTATAGTTGACAAACGATTTTTCTAGTTGTACGCTCTTCCCAGATGCCTGCCCCAGCCGATCCGCCCGATTCCCCGATGCCTACCCCAGCCGAAGTCGATATCCTCGCCGCGCTCTGGCGCCTCGGACCCGCCACCGTCCGCGAAGTCCACGACGCCCTCGCCAAAGATTGCGGCTACAACACCACCCTCACCCAAATGCGCCTGATGGCGGACAAGGGACTGCTCGTCCGCTCCGAGCGCTTTCGCACTCACGTCTACGAACCCGCCGTTCCGCAGGAGCAGATGCAGAAGCGCATCGCGGGCGATCTGCTGCGCCGCGTCTTCGGCGGCTCCCCTGCGCGGCTCATCATGGGAGCACTCGGAGCGCAGCCCGCATCCCGCGAAGAACTGTCCGAAATCCGCCGCATGATCGATGACCTCGACAAAAAGAAACGAGGGGGCAAATGAACGCCATCCGCCTGCTAGCGGCCCAGCCGGGAGTCGAACGTCTCGGCGCGACCCTGCTTCATTTCGCCTGGGAGGGCCTTCTCATCGCCATCGTGTATGCCGCCGCGCGCCATGCCGTGCGCCGCTCCTCGCCCCAGGTTCGCTATGGCCTTGCCTGCGCAGCGCTCGCCGCGATGTCCGCAGCGCCCGCGCTCACCTGGATACTGCTGAGCCTCCCGGCATCTGCCACGGACATCTCCACCGCCGCCGCTTCCCTGGCGCCCGCGGCCGCGGCCTCGCACGCCCCCATTCTCGCAGTCTTTTTTCTCGCCGCGGAAAGCGCCGCGCCGCAATCGCTCCTGCCATGGGTGGTGGCCGTCTGGCTCGCCGGCGCAACCTTCTTCTGGCTGCGCCTCGTCGGCTCCTGGATGCTCGCCGAACGCCTTCGTTCCGCGCACGTGCGCCCGGCGCCCGGCGAATGGCAACAGGCATTCGATCGCCTGCGCGGCCGCATTCGCCTCCGCCGGCCGGTGCGTCTGCTCGTCTCCGGCCTGGCGCAGACGCCGGCGGTGGTCGGCGCGCTACGCCCGATCGTCCTGATGCCCGTGGGCGCGCTCGCGGGTCTGCCGCCGGAGCAGGTGGAAGCGCTGCTGCTGCACGAACTCGCGCACATCCGCCGCAACGATTATCTTGTCAATGCCGCGCAGAGCATCGTCGAGGCCCTGCTCTTCTACCACCCCGCCGTCTGGTGGGTCTCCGCGCACATCCGCGCCGAACGCGAACTCTGCTGCGACGATATCGCCGTGTCCGCGACCGGGGATGCCGTCGCCTATGCCCGCGCGCTGGCCGAACTGGCGACCGTGCCTTTCCTCCGTGGGACTGCCCTGGCCGCGGCCGGCGGCCATCTTGCCCACCGGGTCTCGCGCTTGCTCGGCGACCCCCGCCCCTCCGCCCGTCCGGTCGCCCGCCCGGGATTGGTCGCAGCGGCGATCTTGCCGGCGCTCGCCGCCATCGCCCTCTTCGCCCAGAGCGATGTGCGTCCCAACTTTGCAGCCGCCTCGGTCAAGCCGATCAGGAGCGAGTCCCTCCGCTCGGTGCGTTTTCTCCCCGGCCGCCTCGTGGCCGATGCGCCCGTTCGCCTGCTCATCCAGCGCGCTTACGGAGTGCAGGGCTTTCAGGTCGCGGGTGGGCCGGAGTGGATAGACTCCGAACGTTTCGAGGTCGAAGGGAAATCCGCCGGCAATGCTACGCGCGCGCAACTGCTCCTGATGCTGCAGTCGCTCCTCGAAGATCGCTTTCAACTGCAGTTTCACCGTGAGACGCGCGAACTTCCGGTCTATGCCCTGGTGGCGTCGAAGAGCGGCCTCAAACTGCCGCCGCCCAAGCCGGATGGCTGCGAGGAGCCCGCCTCGGACGCCGCGCCGGGATGGGCCGGCGGAAGGATGGCGGTTCCCACCAGCGGTGCCCCCTTGCGCCGACCCTTGTGCGGAATCGTGGGCGTCGCGCTGCAACTCCAGGGCGCTGTGATGCAAGGCGGAAAAGTGGGGATGGCCGACCTCACGCACGAACTTTCGCTCGTGCTCGATCGCGCCGTGATCGACCGCACCGGCTTCACCGGGCAATTCGACCTGCGGATTGTGTTCGAGCCCGACGGCGCCACCCCGTCGATGCCCCCGCCTCCGCCCGGCACACCCGCCGATTCCGGCGCTCCGTCGCTTCCGCAAGCCCTCGGCCAAGTGGGCCTGCGCCTGGAATCCACCAAAGGCCCAGTCGAAGTCCTGGTGATCGACCGCATAACTAAAGACCGGTGACAGACGGGACGTTTTCCCATTTTCCCGCCGCCCCAAATTTGGAAAACGTCCCGTCTGTCACCGGTTTTATGACGCTAGTTGCGACGGGTCGGTCGTGCGCATCTCCAGCCAGCCTTGCTGCGGGATCGCGTCCAGAGGCAGGCCCCCCTGCCACAGCGAAAACAGGAACCGCATACCCGCACCGCGCGCCACGCCCAGGCCGCTCAACGACACCCGCACTTCCAGGATCCGCGCGAACGCGCACTCCACCTGCAGGCCGTCCGTCGTCGGCGCTTCGCAGCTCGCGACCACCGCCGCCCCGTGGCTGAACCGGATCGTCACACTGCTCGTGCGCCCGCCGTCCAGCGTCTCAAACCGCAGCCGCGCCTCGGCCCCCGCCAGGTCCTGTTCGCTGCCCGGGTGAAAATCCGTGCGCAGATAGAAATTCGCGCCATCCGTGCCGAACTGCACCTCCCGCACCAGAAACTTCTTCCCGTGCATCGACCCGCTCCGCTCATCCACCCGGTACACCCCGGCGCCGATCCATTCGAAATACGAAGTCACTTCGCCGTCGATGGCCGGCGTGATCGGCCCCGACGGATCCACCCGCACTTCCGGCACCGCCCTCCGCAGAATCGGGCGCGACAACTCCTCCGGCGGCGCCAACCCGAGAAACCGGTAAACGTTCGCCAGATGGCTGCGATACAACTGGTCGAACTCTTCCCGGTTCGCCGAATCGTGCTCCGGCCCGTACCACCAGCACCAGTCGCTGCCTTCGGCGATCAGCACCTCTTCGAACGCCATGCGCCGCTGCTCTTCCGCCACCCCCGTGGTGGCATCGAACGTCTGCCGCGCGCGCAGAAGCTGCGTCCACGCCTGGTTGTCCTCCTCCGCGCCGATCCACACATCGAAATTGGCGTTGATCCACGACCCCGGAAAAATGTGGTCCAGCGGCTCGGCGGCCATCAGGCGGAAGGCGTCGCTCACCGTCACCGCATGCATCTGCCGGTCGTTCGAAATGCGCCGGTACAACTCGCGCAGAAAGGGACGCCCGTTGTGGTCGAAATACTCCCAGGCGTTTTCGCCGTCCAGAATGATCGGCACGAGCGCGTCGCGCCCCGCGTGCAGAATGCCGGCGCAGTTGTCCCGGATGCGCCGCAGAAAATCTTCAGCCGCCGCCGCCGCGTCCATCTTCGAATACACGAACCCGATGAGATCGCTCATGAAATGGTCGCGAAAAATCATTCCCAGCCGATGCCCGTCCTGGCTCCAGCGGTATGGCCGGTAGAGTCCGTCCACCGCCACCGGCCGCGCCAGCGTGCGGTTCAGGACGCCGCTATCGGTGGCCGCCCACTCGAACCCCATCTCCGAAGCGATACGCAGCGCCTCGTCGGAGACCGATCCCTCCGACGGCCACAGCCCCGCCGGCGCCACTCCGAACCGCGCCGCGCAGAATTGCCGCGCCAGCTCCAGTTGCCGCCGCGCGTCCTGCGGATAGCGGAAGCGCGGCGGCAGCGGCACGCCCGCGTGCGCCACGCCCGCGATATTGGAATCGCACAACAACGGCAGGATGGGATGGTAATACGGCGTCGTCGAAATCTCGATCTGCCCCGTGCCCGCCAGCTTGTGGTAGATCGGCAAAACCCTGGCGATGACTTCCTGCTGCTTGGCGCCCATGCGCCGCTGATCCTCGAGCGTAAAACCCCTGCCGCGCCGCAGCCAGTCCATCACTTCGGCGTCGCTGCTCTGCCATTCCTCGTCGAACCAGGCGAGCTGCGACCACATCTGCAGGTCGCGAAATTCCTGCGCGCCGAACAGCGTCAGCGCGCCCGAGCTCTTTTGCGCCTGCCAGGCGTCGTACAACTCGCCGTAGCGCGGATAGCGGTAGATCATGCGCTGCGGATCGGAATAAAACGAGTGGCGCAGCAGGAACGCCTTGTCACTGTCGGTGAGGCTCTCGGCCGGCTTCAGCGCCATCTGCAGAAACGGATCCACCGCCGTGCCGGCCGCGTACTCCGCCACCTGCTCCATCATCGACGGCACCAGGTTGAAAGTCTGCCGGACCGCCGGGAACTCCTCCAGGATGCGCACCATCCCGTAGTAATCCTTGAGCGCGTGCATGCGCGTCCAGGGCAGCTTGTACTCGCCCGAGATCAGGTCTTTATAAAACGGCTGGTGCATGTGCCAGAGAAAGCACAAGTGGATTTGGGCCATGGTCGTCCAGTGCTCTTATTTTCCGAAGTAGCTGCGCACCGGCGCCGGCGGGTTGGTGCCTTTGATCGCCAGCCAGAGGGCGGCGTTCAGATCGTCGTCGTCGTTTTCATCGGCTTCGTCGAAGCGCATCCCCTCCGCCATCTTCGCGGCCCGCGTATTGGCCGGGTTGGTGTCCGTGAGCGAAACGCGCGGCTTCTCCGCCGCGTACGGCACCGCGTCCGGCGTCTTCTGGAACGCCGACGCCATGGGCCGCGCCGCTGCGTCGAACTGCGTCATCGGCCGCAGCCCCAGAATCAGCTCGATCGTGCGCAGCATCGAGGCCGTGTTGTACATGGTGCTGTCCACCACGTGCCGCTTCACGTACGGGGAAATCAGAAAGGCCGGCGAGCGGTGCGAATCCACGTGGTCCGGACCGTCCTGCGCATCGTCTTCCAGCACGCAGATCACGGTGCTGGTCCAGAAGCGCGATTTCGAAATGCCTTCGACAATCATTCCCAGCGCGTAATCGTTGTCCGCCGCCGAAGAAAACGGCGCCAGTTTCCCCGCCGCGCTGCCATACGTGTGATCGTTGCCCAGCCGCATCACCATCAGGCGCGGCATCTCGCCCGTCTTCTCGAACCCCGCCAGCTCATCGAGAAACGATTTGGCGCGGTCGATATCGCGGTAGTCGAGGTCGAACCCGCGGTAGTACCGGTCGGTCGATTTCGCCAGCACCGGGTCGCGCACACCGGTAATCTGCACCGCGCCGGGCGCCGGATTCTTCGGATCGTTGTCCACCATGTAGCCGTAGTTGCGCAGCGAAACGCCGGCCAGCGCGGCATTCGTCCAGATGTAGCCGGCCGGCGGCAGCGAGAGCGGGTCCTGCTCCTCGAAATCGTACGTCTTCCGCCGCATGGCGTAGTGGTTCGGCCACATCTTTTCCACGTAATCCGGCGCGATCGCGGCCGTCGACCAGTTATGCCCGTCGGCGCTCACGTCGGCGTTCACGTAGAAGTTATCGAAGAGCACGAACTCGCGCGCCAGCTTGTGCAGGTTCGGCGTGATCTTTTCGCTGAACAGGTTCAGCGAGGCGTCGCCATTGCCCTCCTTCATGTCCCCCAGCACCTGGTCATAGGTGCGGTTCTCGCGCACGATGTAGAGTATGTGCTGGATGGGCGGCAGCGGCATGCTCTCATCCAACTGCTCGTCGCGATAGGGCGAATCCGCCATCGCCTGCTCCGTCCATTTGGAAAGCTGCTCATCGGTGAACGGCGGAATCCAGGACGCGGTCCCCGTCTGCATCCTGCCCACATACTCCACCGCGGGCACCCCCAGGTGCACCGGTTCCGGCCGCCGCACCGGGCTGGGACCATGCGGATTCGCATAGGAGCGCAGCCCTTTTCCATTCAGCACCACCAGCACGCCGGAGGGCAGCATGCGCACCGCCGTGGGATACCAGCCCGTAGGGATGAAGCCCTCCACGCGCGTGCGGTCGTGCTCAACATCCGCCACCGCCGCCACGTTGCCGTCCGAGCAGGCGATGAACAGCCGCTTGCCATCGGGCGTGAGCGCCAGCGCCGAAGGCGTCATCCCCACCGGCTGCCGCGCCGTCATGGCCACGTTGATCACCTCGACCAGGCTCAAATCTCCCGCCGGGCTGACGCCGATGGCGTACACATTGTTGGTGCTGGCCGCCGCCACGAACAGCCGCGAAGCCCACGCCGGCTCGCCGGGCGCTCCTTCGCTCGCGCCCCGGCGCCAGACAATATCGGTGGGATGCGCGCCCAGCGCCAGGTGCGCCAGTTCCGCGCCGGTCGCCGTGTCGTAGCGTCCCAGGGTGCCGTCGGCCCAGTGCGACACGTAGAACGTCTTGCCGTCGGGAGCGAACAGAATCCGGTACGGCCGCCGCCCCGTCTTGACGTGTCCGATCACCATGCCCGATTGCGGATTGACGATCGCAATCGAATTCTTATACAGCTCGGCCGCGTAGAGCAGACGCCCGTCCGGCGTGAACGTCACGTCGCCGATGAAATCCCGGTCCCTGCGCTCCTTGGCAGGCACGGTTTCGAAGGTGCGGGCGGGCGTGAGTTTCCCGTCCGCGAAGGCGAATTCGAAAATCGCCGCGCGCGAGCCGCCGCCCACGTAAACGCGGTCTCCCGCCGGATTGAACGTGAGCCCCAGCCATCCGTCGGCCACCGGCGTGCTGCCGACGACGGCGCCGGTATCGGTCGCGATCACGCTGACCGAAGGCGGGCGGTAGCCGCCGTTCAGCACCAGCAGATACTTGCCGTCGCTCGAAAGCGCCGACGCCATGGGCAGCGTATCCAGCGGAATCTGCCTGCCCACGGGATCGAGCTTCCAGCCGCTGTTGAGCAGGAATCCGCCGCCCGGGAGCGGCCCAACGTGCTCCGGCGGCTCGGTTTGCGAACACAGCAGCGCGCCAAACGCCACGCAGGCGGCGGGCAGAAGGATTCGGAGAACGGGCCGGACTGGTCTCATGGGAATGCCTCCATTGTAACCGGCCCCGGATCTGTGCGCCGCGCGTCAGCCGCCCACCAGCACCGTCGGCGCGCCGAGCACGATGGTTCCTCCGTGCGCGGTCAGATCTCCCATGCGCGCCTGCGGCAGCTTGACGGTGAGGACCGTGAAGGAGCCCAGGGCGATCACGTCCGGCGGACCCACGCACGTCGCCATGTCGCTGACGCGCGCGGCGGGCAGGCCGCAGATCAGGACCGTGATGCCGCCGGGCGGAAGAATCGGACCGCCCACGTGCGGCACCAGTACGGTGACCATCGGGCAAACGTGCATGTCGGTCACTCTCGCGGCGGGCTGTCCCATGGCGTTATTTCCTTTCCCAGAGTTTGATGCGGGTGGTGACGTCCACACCCTGCGCGATAAAGCTCTGGAACTTCTCCGGAGCCTTTTCCGGCTGTGTCGTCACGGCGGCGAATATTACGGCGCCGGCCACCGCCTTGGCGGTCAGAAATTCGCCCGGCGGCACAGGCGGAGCGTCCGGCGGAGCCAGGCTGCCGCCGCTGAAAAACGCCGCCAGGCCCGCGCAGCCCGCGGCAGTTCCAAATCCGGCCGCTTCCGCGGTGGCATGCGCCGTCCGGCGGTTTTCTTCGGTCGGCTGCGTCAGCCACTTCTCAGCCGCTTCCAGCGCCGATTTCACCGGCGGCGGCGGAGCGTCCCCGGCGGAACGCCGCGCGCACATCCATGCCCACCACACGGCTTCCCGCCGCGGCAGCGCATGCGCCAGAAAGCGAACCGCGTCCGGATAGAACTTCTTTTCCACCAGCAGCGAAATGTACTCCGGCGGCTGCGGGTCGGCCTGCAACAATTCCATGGCCTCGCTGGTCAACTCCGCCGCCGAAGCAATCGGCGCCGCTTTCGGAGTTACGGGTTGTGCCGGTTCACCCATATCAGTTGATCATCACGATTCCGCCCTGGATCTGGGTCATGGCGCTGCCGTTCACCTGTACCATGACACCTTGCACCTGCACCTGAATCTGACCCTGAATCTTAATCATCATAGCCTGAAGCGTGATGCTCGTGGGGTCGATCTTGATGCTGCTGGGACCGACTTTCAGGGTAATCGATTGCATCGCGTCGGTTTCGACGGTGCCCAGGTCCACCTTGGTGGTCTGATTCCCCATTTTCAATTGAGTGGACTGGTTCCCCATGTCGAGCGTCGTGCCCTGGTTCCCCATTTTGATTTCGGTGGTCTGATTTCCCTGGTTCAAAGTGATGCTCTGGTTCCCCTGGTCCACCACGATGGTCTCGTTCATCGTGACCGTCTGGTTTTCGTTGTTCTTGATGGTCGTGGTGCGGTCGTGATCCACCGTCCAGGTCTCATCGTTCTCGACTTCGGTGAGCATGTCCTTCTCGGCGTGCATGACGAACTGCTCGCTGCCTTTTTTGTCCTCGAAGCGGATCTCGTTGAAGTTGGCGGTTCCGCCCCCTTTCGAACTGCGGCTCTTGATGCCGCTCTGCGTCATGTTGGCGGGCAGATCGTAGGGCGGCATCTGGGTGGCGTTGTAGACGCTGCCGACGATGATCGGCCGGTCGGGATCGCCTTCCACGAAATCGACGATCACCTCCTGGCCGATGCGCGGGATGTGAATCGCGCCCCAGTTCTTGCCTGCCCAGTGGGTGGCGACGCGCACCCAGCAGGAGCTGTTTTCGTCATTCTTGCCGAGGCGGTCCCAGTGAAACTGTACCTTCACCCGGCTGTACTTATCGACATAGATTTCTTCCCCGCTGGGCCCGACCACGATGGCGGTCTGCACGCCGCGCACGCTGGGGAACGGCGTCCGAATCGGCGGCCGGTACTTGGTGTCGCCGGGGATGCAGGTGAATTCATTGAGGTAGTGGAACTCCGTGGCGCTCTCGCCTTCCTGCAGCGGCTGCTGAACATCGTGCGTGACCGAGAGCAGCGTGTAGCGGGCGTCGTCGAAGGGATGGTTCTTCAGGTTAAACCGGTAACCGGCGCAGATCTGGTTGTGATTGGCCTTGCCGTAAAAGATCTCGCCCGGCGCCTCGTCGCCCTGCATGCGGATGCGCGCCAGGTCGCCGCCGTCGCTCTTGGTGAGATAGGCGCCCGGATAGTCGTAGAGTTCCAGCTTGTCGTTGTTCCCCACCTTGACGATGGTGGAGACGCTGGCCTGCAGGCTGTCGGAAGGCGTCAGGAAGTTCCAGTCGCCCACGGTGTATTTGCCGGAGCGGATCTCCTGCTCCTTGGTCCACTCGTAGACGCGGTCGTCTTCGCGCACGCCGCCGACGGCCTCTTCGAACTGAATGTCGGCATTTCCCGGCAAGTCGGCGAAGGCGGTCGGATTGTCGGCAATCACCAGCGTGTGGCTGCTGCTGGTGTGCTGGAAGAAATAAAAGATGCCTTCATCTTCCATGAGGCGGCTGATGAAGGCGAAATCCGATTCGCGGTACTGCACGCAGTATTCGCGCGTGTTGTAGCTGCCGGTCAGGCTGTTCTTGAAGGTCGAGCTCAGCCCCTGCGCCGACAGGATCTGCTTGATAATATCGGGCGCCGCCTTGTTCTGGTAGATCGCCGAATTCATGGTGCGGGTGAGGATCCATGTGTTCGGCACGATGTCCAGGGTGTAATGCGTGATGTTGCGTTCGCGGTCGTGAATGCCCTGCGAGATCGATTTCACGATGCCGTTGACGTACCGCTTGCCGGGCGCGAGATCGATCTCGGCAGTCACGCTTTTCCCCAGAATGTTCTTGAAATCGAGCGCAGAGGAGCTCTGCCACACCGCGACCGCTTCAAAGTGAAACAGTTCGCTGACGGCTTCCCGCCCGCGCAGAGCGGTGAGCACCAGGGCATCCTCACCCAAGGGAGTGGTGAGTTTCAGGATGCGGTTGGTTTGCGCGAACATGAGCAGTCCTCCTCTGCACTCGAATGATTATGCGTATACGAAAGAGCCGTCGGGGCCGATGGAAACGTGGATCTCCGAAAGCTTCTGCCGCTCGGCCATGCGTCCCAGGATCTGGCGCGAAATCTCCGGCAGCAGCGTATTGGTCAGGATGTTGTCGACGTTGCGCGCGCCGCTTTCGACTTCCGTGCAGCGCTTGGCCACTTCCTCGATCAGCGCGTCGTCGTGCGTCAGCGGGACCTTGTGGGTCTCCAGCAGCCGCCGCTGGATCTTGCCCAGCTTCAGGCGCACGATCTGCTTCAGGGCTTCGTCGCGCACCGGGAAGTAGGGGATGATCACCATGCGGCCGAGGAAGGCCGGCTTGAAGATCTTGTTCAGCTCGGGTTTCAGCGCCTTCACCAGGCCGTCCGGGCTGGGCATGGTTTCCGGATCGGCCGTCAGCTTCATGAGCGTATCGGTGCCGGCGTTGCTGGTGAGCAGGATGATGGTGTTTTTGAAATCGATCTCGCGGCCCTCACCGTCTTCCATTTTGCCTTTGTCGAAGACCTGGAAGAACAGTTCGAGCACGTCGGGGTGAGCCTTTTCGACTTCATCGAGCAGCACCACGGAATAAGGACGCCGCCGCACCGCTTCGGTGAGTACGCCGCCTTCGCCGTAGCCCACGTATCCCGGAGGCGAGCCCTTCAGGGTAGAGACCGTGTGCGCTTCCTGGAACTCGCTCATGTTGATGGTGATGAGATTCCTGTCGCCGCCGTAGAGCATGTCGGCGAGCACCAGCGCGGTCTCGGTCTTGCCGACGCCGCTGGGCCCCACCAGCATGAAGACGCCGATGGGCTTGCCGGGATCTTCCAGGCTGGCCTTGGAAGTACGGATGCGCTCGCTGATCATGGCCAGAGCGTGGTCCTGCCCGATGACGCGGCGTCCCAGGTGATCTTCCAGGTGGAGAATGGTCTCGACTTCGTCCTTGAGCATCTTCCCGATGGGAATGCCGGTCCAGCCGGAAACCACGTCGCCCACGATGTGCGCGTCCACGCAGATGCGCATCAATGGCGTTTCGCCCTGCACCTGTTCCAGCTCGGTGTTGAGGGCGTTGAGCTGCTCCTGCAACTGCGGAATCGTCAGCGCCGGCTGCGGCGCTTCCACCGCGGCCGCGGCTGCAGTGGCGGTGGCGGCCCCGTCGGTGGGGGCGGCGGTAGCGGTTGCGGCCGCCGGCGGAGCGGGCGGTGCGGCCGGGGCGGCGCCCGGGTGGGCGGCCTCTTCCAGCTTTCCCCGCACTTCGCGGATGCGGTTCACCAGGTCGCGCTCCTTCTCCCAGCGGGCTTGCAGTTCGCCCAGCCGCGCTTCGGTTTCGGCTTTGCGGCTGGCCACCGCGGCCAGCCGCTCGGCGTGATCGGCGCCGAGAGCCGTCTCGCGCTCCAGGACGCGTATCTGCACGGCGCAATCGTCGATCTCGCGGGTGGCGTCTTCCACCGCCGGCGGCGTGGTGTTCTGCCCCAGAGAAAGGCGCGCGCAGGCTGTATCCAGCACGCTCACGGCCTTATCGGGAAGCTGCCGGTCCGGCAGGTAGCGGTGCGAGAACCGGACGGCCGACATCAGACCTTCATCCAGAATGCGCACGCTGTGGTGCTTTTCCAGCGCCGGCACCACGCCGCGCAGCATCACCTGGCATTGCGTTTCGGTGGGCTCTTCGACCTTGATCACCTGGAAGCGGCGCGCCAGCGCGGGGTCTTTTTCAAAATACTTTTTGTATTCGCTCCAGGTGGTGGCGGCGATGGTGCGCAGCTCGCCGCGCGCCAGGGCCGGCTTGAGCAGGTTGGCGGCATCGTTCTGCCCGGCCGCGCCGCCGGCGCCGATCATGGTGTGTGCCTCATCTATAAAAAGGATGATCGGGGTGGGCGAGCGTTTCACTTCCTCGATCAGGCCCTTGAGGCGGTTTTCGAATTCGCCTTTGATGCCCGCGCCGGCCTGCAACAGCGCCAGGTCCAGGGTGCGCAGCGTGACGTTGCGCAGCACCGGGGGCACGTCGCCGTTGGCGATGCGCATGGCGAAGCCCTCGACCACGGCCGTTTTGCCGACGCCCGCCTCGCCCGTGAGAATGGGGTTGTTCTGGCGGCGCCGGGTCAGGATATCGATGATCTGGCGGATTTCGAAATCGCGCCCCAGCACGGTATCGATCTTCCCTTTTCTGGCATTCTCCGTCAGGTTCACGGTGTACTGATCGAGATTGGGAGTCTTCCCGCCGACTTTGGGAGCGCCCGGAGCGCCCGGAGCCGCGGACGCCGCCATCGGTTCGGCGGAATACTCGAGGGAGTCGGCCATGATCGCCGGCAGCGTTTTGCGCAGATCCGACGGTTCAATCTTCTGCAGCTCTTTGGAGATATCGCGGACGATGCGCGCCAGGTCTTCATCGCTGAGCAGCGCCAGCAGGGCAAAACCGCT